>Ga0105163_1000157_pt1 | contig 42033 bp, 51 predicted proteins | sample JNZ110809AmetaG_FD_81531 | JGI IMG/M metagenome (GOLD analysis project Ga0105163, IMG submission 81531) | Hot spring microbial communities from Jinze hot spring, China to study Microbial Dark Matter (Phase II) - JNZ 110809A | ecosystem: Environmental > Aquatic > Thermal springs > Hot (42-90C) >... | reverse complement strand
GACAAGTTCCGGCTTACGCCATAGAATTTAACGCCCTTTTCCAGTTTATTTTCCTCTCCCCCTCCCCCTACTCTTTTGGGCTGATGGCTTGCCATATTTTTGATTTGAATTTGTTCTAAAAGTTGATAAAGAACCCTTTCTTTTTTCACGAACATGGAACAGCTCAAGATAGCGTGTGGTGTCTTTGGCGCTTTAAGCCTCAAGCGGCAACCCGTATTTCCCTACATTTATTGGGGTTTGAGGGCGCAAAATCATAGAGGCCACCAGTCTCACGGTTTCCTGACATATTTGGATGGCGAATTTTATGTTTATAGAAGCTTGGATCTCGTCCCGAAGATAAGGGCGAGCGCCATTCATGAGTGGTTTGGACGTTTACCAGGGCACATCGGAGTCGGAAATGTTAGATACACAACTTCCGGGAGAACTGATGAAAAATCGCTTTTAGCTGGAACACAGCCCGTGGTGGCGTCGAAAAACGGTTTCAAACTTGCTATTTCTTTCAATGGAAACGTCGTCAACACCTTCCAGCTTAAAAGGGAAATATGCAAGGATTTTCCAGGCTTTACTTATGAATGTGACGCTGAGCTTATATGCCATAAATTGGTGATTGAGCTGGCAAAACGAAAAAGCCTAGAAGAAGCCGTTGAGGTGTGCATGAAAGAAATTGATGGAGCTTTTTCAGTGGCTGGAATAACCAAGGAGGGAAGGTTTTTTGCCTTCAAAGACCCCCATGGAATAAGGCCGCTATGTGCTGGCTATAGTCCGGATAAAGATGTTTACGCCTTTTCATCCGAAAGTGTAGGTTTGGACATTAATGGTTTCCTGAGGGAATTTGAGCTGGAGCCCGGCGAACTGGTAACGGTTTCGGAGAAAGGCTTTGAAAGAAGAAATGTGGTTAAGGGCAGCAGGGCTTTCTGTGCTTTTGAATTTGCCTACTTCGCCAGACCGGATTCCATTTTTAACGATAAGCATGTCTACGAGATCCGTGAGGAATTTGGCAGAAACCTTGTTAGGGAGTATCCCGACATCGTAAAGGATGCGGATATAGTGATTTCTATGCCTGAAACAGGAGACGATGCGGCTTTTGGAGTGCATGAGGAATCTGGTTTACGGTGGGAAAGAGCTACTAGAAGACATCGTTATGTGACAGAGCGCGCCTTCATCCTCCTTGAAAAGGAACGGTACACCACCATAGACAAGAAGATTAACATTTTGGCTTCCAAGGTTAAGGATAAAAAAGTCATAGTAGTGGACGACAGCATCGTAAGAGGAGACACTACAAAAGTTACAATTGAAAAGCTCCGCAAAATGGGCGCTAAGAAAGTTTACATTTTTGTGACTTTTCCGCGCATAATTGGGCCGTGCTTTTATGGGATAGACATGGCAACTTACAGTCAGCTCATAGGTGCCAAGCATACACCAGACGAAATAGCCAAGGTTTTGGGGGCGGATGCCGTCTGCTACCAGTCCATTGAGGGATTTGTAAGGGCAACGGGCTTCGGAAAAGACGAATTATGTCTGGGATGTTTGACTGGCACGTATCCAACACCATTAGCCCAAAAGATTGCCGATGAAATGAAGAAAAGGTTTCTGGAGGGCTTTGAAGAGACCGGGAGGCTTTACGAGATTCCAGAGCTTTTTGGCGAAAGTTAGCGGTAAAATAGATTAGTGGCTTGAGAAATAGCATCTAAAGGTGAAGATTATTGGTTGAGAAGGTCGGCGTGCTTGTCGTCTCTTATGGGGCTCGAGAAGTCGCCATGGTTGATGCCTTCACAAGAAGCATCAATTATCATGTTGAGGTTTATGTGGCGGATAAGCAGCGAAACCCTTTCAACGTGAAGAAGGCGGTTCAACATGTTGTCATACCAGACTTGAATGTGGAGGACATCTGCAAGTTCGCCAAGGCTCACAAGGACAGAATAGACTTTGGAATCATCGGACCGGAAAAGCCCATAATCGAGGGGGTTCGCGATGTCGTGGAGGAGCGTACGGGCATACCCATGATTTGCCCAATGAGGAAGTATGCTATAGAAGCCAGCAAGGTCCAACAACGCCTACTCTTTCAGGAAACCGTTCCGAAGGTTAACCCGCGTTTTAAAATTTTTAAACCAGAAGACTTTAAGACAAGAGAGGACGCCAAAAAAGCTCTTTATGAATGGCTCGATGAGCTTAACAATTTGGCAGTTGTGAAGCCGGACAAGCCTGCGGCTGGGAAAGGCGTAGGTGTGTGGGGCGACCACTTCACTACCCGCGAGCAACTTTTCGAACACTTTTGGGAAAACTTGAAGCATGGCGCCGTCATAGTGGAAGAGAAAATCGAGGGGGAGGAATCCAGCTTCCAAGCCTTCTGTGACGGCAAACATTTGGTGCCACTGCCGGAGACTCGGGACTACAAACGCGCCTTTGACGGTGACAGGGGACCAAACACTGGTGGAATGGGCTCATACAAGGATGCGGGAGAAATTTTGCCCTTCATGACGAAGGCAGATCGGGAAAAGGAAATTGCCATAGTGAATAGGGTTTTTGAGAAGTTGAAAAGTGGCGACAATAAGGGATTGCTGGGAATGCCTTTCTATGTGGCGTTTATGCATACGGGAAAACAACCTAAAATTCTCGAAAACAACAGTCGCCCAGGGGACCCAGAAATAATAAACATCTTGCCGATTTTAAAGGATGATTTTGTGGATGTATGCTTCAGAATTCTTGAAGGAAACCTAACCCGCATAGAGGTTGAGAAAAAGGCAACGGTTGTAACCTATAAGGTGCCGCCAAGCTACGGCGGGTTTGAAGAGGCTTTTCCAGAACGTGTTAACAGGGCGGAAGTTGGCACTCCAGTGGACTTGACAAAAGCGTACGAGTTGAACAGAAAGTATGGCGACAACATCCGCGTTTATCCAGCCTCCATGGAGCTTCGAAACGGTGAAGTGTACGCCTTGAAGTCTCGGGCTGTATGCGTCGTCGGCGTGAGCGAAAGCATAGAAACAGCCAGAAACATTTCTCTGGAGGGGATAAACGCCATAAGAGGTGGAGCCCTTTGGTATAGGACAGACATAGCCTCAAGAGAACACATAGAAAAAAGCATCCGCCACATGGAGGAACTTCGAAAACGGAAATAAAAAAAGCGTATATTTCAGATTGTGAGGGGCCAATTTCAAAAAACGATAATGCCTTCGAACTCACAGCTCATTTTGTGCCAGAGGGTGCCCATTTTTTCGCGGTGATAAGCCGATATGATGACGTGTTGGCAGATGTTCTGAAAAGACCCGGATACAAGGCTGGTGACACCTTAAAGCTGATACTGCCATTCCTCAAGGCCTACGGCGTAACAGACAGAAAAATGCGGGTTTTTTCGGCTAAAACCCTTGTTTTGATGCCAAAAGTTAAAGAAACTTTGGAATTTGTAATGAAAGAAAGCGTGGACACCTTCATAGTGAGCACAAGCTACGAGCATTATATAAGGACGTTGTGCCGCGCCATAGAATTCCCATTCGAAAACACCTACTGTACAAAAGTCGAAATCAACAAGTACAAACTGAACGAGAAGGAGAGGGTTAGGCTTAAACTGTTGGCAGCAGAGATAGCGAAAATGCCCATAATTGAGATCCCTCCGAATGCAAAAACCCTTGAAGACTTTCCAGAGGAGTATAGGCGGGTCGTCCAGCGTTTAGACGAAATCTTCTGGGAGGAAATTGCCAACATGAGCATAGGAAGAATTTTCAGCGAAGTCAATCCTGTTGGTGGGCGTGAAAAGGCTGAAGCGGTTAGGCATATAATTGAACAGTTGGGTTTAGACCTCTCAGATGTTGTTTACGTTGGCGACAGCATAACAGACGTTGAAGCCTTTAGGCTTGTCCGCCGAGGGGGTGGTTTAACCATATCCTTCAACGGCAACGAATACGCTGTAAGAGAAGCGGAAATCGCCGTAATGGCTGACAAAGCCCTTGTCAATGCAGTGCTGTTTGCCATCTTCTGTAAACAAGGCAGAGAAGGCGTGTTAAGACTTGCAGAATCCTGGAATGCCAGCGAAATCAAAAGGCTCGGAATAAATCCGAAACTAAAGGCAGCCTTTCTCGAATCGCACAGCGGAAAAATGCCAATGGTTAAGGTCGTAAAAAAAGAAAACATGGACAGGCTAATAATGGAAAGCACGGCCTTCCGAAAAAGTGTTAGAGGTGAGGCAATAGGGCGGTTAGGATGAAACCACGGGGCGCATTTTCTAAACACTTTCCACGTTGAAGATTTAATAGTGAAATGGATGAAATGAAATTTCTGTAAGCTGGGAAGGAGACTGCAGGTTTGGTTGAGAAAAAACGTATAGAGGATACTTACGCCGAAGCCTTTGAGGGCATCTATTGCCGCGTTATAGTGACAGCGGATGACGAAGAAACATTGCGGAAGGCTGCTCTGCATGCAACTGCCACGCCATCCATAGTTATAGGCAGAATTGAAGGTGGAATAGAAAAGTGGCTAAGCGAGAAGGAAACTCCAGATGGACGCAGGGGTGTGGTGCTCCAGTTTTGGGGAGGCATAGATCCTAAAAAGCCGTTCTCAGAGTCTCTCAAAAAGTTTGAAATTGAACTCTCCTATAGGATAAGGCAGGACATCCTTGTTAAGCCCTTCACATCTGTTTTTGATGCTTTACCAAAACCGTTGGGCAAGATGGACATGATGGAGCGGGTTGGCCACTGTGGAGACGGCTATGAGTGGGTGGAAACCCGTTTCGGCCGCGAGGTAATCGTTGTGCCAATAATGGTTCCAGACTTTGTGATAGAGAGATTCCTTGGATATGCTAGAGGCGTTATGGGCGCCAACTTCTGGATAATGTGCAGAACGAAAGAGGCTGTTAAAGAGGCTGGTGCAAAGGCGCTAGAGGCCATCCACGAGGTTGATGGCGTCATAACCCCCTTTGATATCTGCTCTGCTGGCTCGAAGCCTGAAACCCGCTATCCATGGATAGGCCCAACAACAAATCATCCCTATTGTCCCTCGCTGAAGAGGCGTTTAGGCAAAGAATCAAGAGTCCCAGAGGGTGTTGGGTATATTCCAGAAATCGTGATCAACGGCACCTCGCTTGAAGCTGTCAAGGAGGCCATGAAAGCTGGAATAGAGGCGGCCTTAACCGTTAAGGACGTCGTTAAGATTTCCGCTGGAAACTATGGCGGAAAACTCGGCGAATTCAAGATTTATCTGCGTGAGTTGTTCCCATGAAGCAACTTTTTGACGTGGTGGGCTTCGGAGCCCTAAACGTGGACAAACTCTACAGAGTGAATAAGATAGCGGGACCAGACGAGGAAGGTTATGTGATAAGCTGTGAAGAATCATGCGGTGGCTCGGCTGCTAACACTGTTGTGGGCTTAGCGAGACTCGGCTGTAAGGTCGGTTTTATTGGGAAAGTCGCCAACGACCGCGAAGGCAGAATGCTTCTCGAGGATTTTCGGAGAGCAGGCGTAAACACGAAAGGCGTTATAAAAGCCAAAAGCGGACGAAGCGGCGTTGTCATGGGCTTTGTGGACCAGAAAGGCGAGCGCGCCCTCTACGTGGATCCCGGTGTAAATGACACAATAGACTTTGAAGAGATCAACAAGGCTTACGCCTTTAGAACCAAGTTTCTCCATTTAACCTCCTTTGTTGGAGAAAAATCATTTGAAACTCAGAAAAAACTCGTGGACAGCCTTCCAGAAAACGTGAAAATAAGCTTGGATCCAGGTGAATTATATGCTAGGAGGGGCCTTGAGAAGCTTAAACCTATAATTAGCAGATGCTTTGTCCTGATGCCAAACGCAAAGGAACTCGCACTGCTAACGGGGGAAAGGGATTACGTGGCTGGAGCTGAAAAGCTACTTGCAATGGGGGTTAAGGTGATTGCCGTCAAACTTGGCAGCCGCGGATGCTACGTTACAGATGGCGTGGAAAGTCATCAAATTGAAGCCTTCAACGTGGAGGTTGTGGACACCACCGGTGCGGGCGACGCTTTCTGCGCGGGCTTTCTCTATGGCTTGCTCAACAATAAAAGCCTAAAGGAGTGTGGAAAACTTGGTAATTTTGTAGCTTCCCGGTGCATAATGAGAATGGGCGCCCGAGCGGGTTTACCACGTTTGGAAGAGCTAAAATTTCTTCTCTAAATATTCGATCATGCTTTCGAAAATGAGTTTTCCATCACCATAAAGCGGCATAAACGTTTGCCTTGTCCAGTCGGGCTGCTGCCACCAGTAAAAGGCTCTCTCCGGATGAGGCATCAAACCAAAAACGGTTCCTTCTGGATTGCATATCCCAGCTATGTCGTGGAATGAGCCGTTTGGATTTATTGGGTATATGCCATTGGCATAGTTTCCGTCTCTATCGCAGTAGCGGAAGACAAGCTGATCATTCTCGTAAAGCCTCTCTAAGTACCGCCGCTCTTTTTCTTTTGGGAATAGAAAGCGCCCCTCAGCATGGGCCACTGGCATACGTAGAACCCTTCCCCTTGGGATCTTGAACGTGAAGATGCATTTCCCACGGTTTTCATGTTTTAGGTAAATCCAGCGGCAATGATACCCCGGCGGATAGTTTGTAGCCAGCGCAGCCTCTGGATACGGGGTTATTCCTTTAAAGGCGGGAAGAAGGCCAGCCTCAACGAGAACTTGGAAGCCGTTGCAGATGCCAAGGACTGGGCGCCCTTCCTCAACGAAGGCTTTTAGCTCCTTGCCTAGTTTGGCGATAAGCCATTTCGCCCATATCGCCCCAGCTCTCACATAATCGCCAAAAGAAAAGCCTCCGGGAAACACTAACGCGTCGTAGTCCATAAGATTTCCCCGCTTAACCACTTCGTTGGCATGCAGTATCTCGGCTTGAACGCCAAAAGCCTCAAAAGCCATTTGGGTTTCAGCATCACAGTTGGTGCCGCCAACCCGCAAAATGCAGACGCGTATTTCTTCACGCTTCATAAGCTCATCCACCACCAAGAAAGCTCTTCCAAGCCCTAAGCAGTTCGTCAACAGCCACGTCCACAACAACATCACCGCTTAACCCATAAACACACAGCCTCGCATCTTTGGTGACCTTGCCTATTCTCGCGTGGGCAACATGGCCCATCACCAGCTCAAAGTCTTGTTCACAGCTGCTGGAGACCTCTACAAGAAAGCGACTGTTAGACTCCGAAAACAGGAGAAAATCATTTCTCTGAATCCCATCTGCTGGAACAAGCCGCAAGTCAATCTCCAAACCATAGCCGCCGGAGAAGGCCATTTCAGCAGCTGCTACGGCTAAGCCGCCCTCAGATAGGTCGTGGCAAGCACTCACAAGCCCTAGGTCAATAGCCTTTGTTATGGCATGGAAAGCTTGTCTAGCTTGGGTTGAACGAACCTTCGGCACAGTTTTACCCAGAAAACCCATAAGCCTATAATATTCTGAGCCGCCAAGTTCGTGGTAGGTTTTTCCGACAAGGTAGATGCTATCGCCCGGCGCCTTAACATCTAATGAGACGGTTATGCGAATGTCGGGGATAATTCCCACGGCTGTTATCAATAGAGTGGGCGTCACTGGGCCTGCTGGAGACTCGTTGTATAGGCTGTCTTTACCAGAAATGAAGGGTGTTTTGAAGGCTTTGGCGAATCGATAGCACGCTTCACATGCCCTAACAAGGCTGCCAAGCCTATCGGGCTTCTCAGGATTGCCCCACGTGAAATTGTCAAGCAATGCTATCCTTCTGCCACCCACAGCCACGTTGTTTCTTATAGCCTCGTCTATGGCTGAGGCCGCCATCCAATATGGGTCTATTTTTCCATAACGAGGGTTCATACCGCAGGAAATAGTTAAACCACGCCAAGAATCTCTTAACGGCTTGAGGACAGCGGCATCGCTCGGCCCACCAACTTCACCATGCAACGGCTTAAGAACAGTGTTCCCCTTAACCTCATGGTCGTATGTTCTAACCACGCTTTCTCGGCTGGCAATGTTCGGCGAAGCAAGTAGCCGCATTAACACACTTGCCAAGTTTTCTGGTTCCGGAAAATTAGGCTCTTCCAGCCTTGGTGGAGTGTATTCGGCGATGCGCACAGTCTCGGGAGGCTCAAAAAGGTATGGGATATCTATTTCTGCAACTTTTTCGCCCATGTAGAAGATCCGCAGAACCCTATCGTCTGTATATTTGCCTATAGCTGTGGCTTCAACATCCTCGTTCTGGAAAATCTCCAGCACTCTGCTCAGGTTTTCAGGCGGAACCGCTAGAAGCATTCGCTCTTGGGATTCGGAGATGTAGATTTCCCACGGGGTCAGCCCGGGATACTTTAGTGGAACCTTTTCGAGGTGAACCACCGCGCCACAGTTAAACCTCTTGGCGGTTTCCCCCACCGCTGAGGAAAGGCCACCTCCGCCTAAATCAGTTATAGCCGAAGCAAGCTCCAAGTCTCGGATGGCAATTATAGCCCTCTTAAGCTTCTCCTCCTCGATGGGATTTGCAATCTGCACTGCGGGTCTTGAAACTTCTTCAGATTTTTCCGTAAGCTCGGCTGAGGCAAAGGTGACGCCATGAATTCCATCCCGTCCAGTTTTTCCGCCGGCCAAAACTATTATGTCGCCGGGCTTAGCATTGCGCCTAAACTTTTTCAGCGGCAAAATTCCAATGCACCCGCAGTATACAACAACATTTCCTACATAGCTTTCGTCGAAGTATATGGCGCCGTTCACCGTTGGAATGCCCATGTTGTTGCCGTAATGTCCAATACCAGCCACAACACCCATGAAAATATATTTGGGATGCTTTACGCCCGGCGGAAGCTTCTCGTAAGGATAGCCCAGTGGACCGAAGCCTAAAACATCTGTGCATGCAATGGGATCCGCCCAAACGCCTAGAATGTCACGAATGACTCCGCCAACTCCGGTGGCAGCTCCTCCAAAGGGTTCTATAGCAGATGGGTGATTATGGGTTTCAACTTTAACGGCAACTCCATAGTCTTTGTCGAAGCGTATTATGCCGGCATTATCCTCAAAAACAGAGAAACACCATTTGGCACTTATCTCAGACGTCGCCTTCATGATGTAAGTTTTGAAAAGGCTGTTGATTTCCTTCCCGTTGAATTTCACTAAGCCTTTGAAGGTTTTGTGAAAACAGTGCTCAGACCATGTCTGCCCGAAAGTTTGAAGCTCTACATCTGTGGGGTTTCTTCCCTTTCGCCTAAAATATTCCTGTAGGGCTTTCATCTCTTGAAGATTTAAGCCTAACCCAAGCTCTCGGCTAACATCGAGAAGCTGCTCATCCGAAGCGTCTAAGAGGTTTATCTCGTAAAGCGGGAAAGGTGTATTCTTCCGAATGTAGAGGGTCGCGGTCATCTTTCCTCCTCAACAGTTATTGTGTAATTATCCTTTGTAGGGTTAGCCAGAAGCCGCCTACACATTTCATCAGCCCTTGCCGTGGCTTCCTCTCTCGAATTTGCCTCAAGCAAAATCGTGTAAACTTTGCTGACGTTTACCCATTCAACCCTATACCCAAGCTCCCTTAATAAGCGGGCTGTGGTTTCGCCCTCCGGGTCGCTGTGCCCGGGTTTTAAGCTAACTTCAACCCTTAACCGAAACTTCATAAGCTAATCTCTGACGTGAGAAAATTTAAACACTTTCACCACTAAACACGCAAAAGAACGTCATTTCAAGATGATCCGCTTACCCTTATATAGTATTCGGATCCCCCTAGTTCCTGTCACGTGGCCTATTTCTTCCGCGTGCACATTTGCCTTTTCCAAAATATCGAGAGCCTCATCTTTTTCCTCTTTGTCAATTATTATCGCGAAGCCCCATCCCATATTAAAGGTTTTGAACATTTCATCGTCTGGAATTTCGCCTCCGAGCTCTTCAGCAGTCTCCTGGATTAAATCAAATATTGGCTGGGGCTTAAAATTATTGAACTCGAAGCCTATGCCTTTTGAAAAAAGGGTTAAACGATTAAACTTCAAGTACGCATCGCCAGTTATGTGAACCGCCGCCTTAACCTTCACATGCTCAGCAACACTCAGAACAGGCTTAACATAAATTCTAGTTGGCTCCAGAACCTCGTATACAAGCTCTCTATCCAAGGACTCCGGAACATCAAAAGGTTCATACTTGCCGCCCCATTGCTTAAACAGGATTTTCCTCGCTAAAGTTATGCCATTGCTGTGCAAGCCAGAGCTCCGCAAACCTACAATAGCATCGCCGGGTTTCAGTTCTTTGCCAGTAATCACCTTGTCCTTTGGAACTTCGCCTATTGCCGCGAAAACCATGTCGAAGCCCTTTCCCTCAACCAAGCCTCTAATGATTTCTGCTACGTCGCCTATTTCCCCGCTTGGCACTACACATCCAGCCTCGGAAGCGCCTTTAGCTATACCCTTCATCCACTCCTCGACAAGAATAGGATCCGAGACTTGAGCGTGAATGTTATCCGCAACCGCCAGAGGCCGAGCGCCAGAACGAATAACGTCATTTACAGCCATCGCCACCCCATCAATGCCTATAGTGTCGTACTTTTCAGCCAGCTGGGCAACAAGAACCTTCGTGCCGACACCCTCAATAACAAGGTCTAAATAGCAGTCGCCGCGAAACGGGAAGATGTTTCCAAACGGAAGTTGGACAATCGCGCCATAACGGCTAAAACGGTGAGTGCCTTCTAGAAAACGCAAAGCCTTTTTCGCTTCAGCCCTCAGTTCCCTATTAACACCTGCAGCCGCGTAAGTTATTTTCCGCTTCAACTAAACTCCTCTAGGCTATATAGCACCGCAGCTTAAAAGATAACAATTTCCCCTCAAAAACTCGCGTAATCTACGTGAGTAGAAAAGCAAATATGCAGTTTAAACTTGCATAGTAATCTTGCATAGTAATATTAGTGAAGACTCATGTTCTGTATAAATCCTCCACAGACTTCAGCCTTAAGAATGTTTAGATACAGAGACCGCATAGCAATAATGAGCGACATTTTGAGGGAGGCGAAAAAGACTCAGATAATGGAACTTGCTAGGCTAAACTATGTTCAGACAAAGAAGTACCTAAGCTATCTGGTTAGCTATGGCTATTTAGCCATCACTGAGAGAGAAACCTACATAATAACGGAGAAAGGTGCTCGCTTCTTGCAGATGATTGAGATACAGAAGATTCAAACAATAAGATGAAAGTTTTCAAACATCCTTCCCCTTCTATATGCTTGCAGGTTTATGGCGGCAACATTTTTTGGCATGGTATCAATTATCGCCTTCTCCATGGATTCCTCGCTAACAAGTTTCGTTAATGCGTTCAAAGCGCCTAAAATCACCATGTTGGCGTACAGGTGTTCCCCAAAGTTTTCCTCAGCGATTTTTGTTGCTGGAACAGCGTAAATTCTCGCGTTAACACTCGGTATGTTTTTAACCAAGTCTCCGTCGATTAAGAGAAGACCACCATCCTTTAGGTCCTTAATGTTCTTGACCAAGGCTTCCTGGCTCATAGCTACCAGTATGTCGCACTTTCTTACCGCTGGAAAACCTATTCGACCGTCGGATATTATGATCTCGCTTTTGGCAGTTGTGCCTCTAGCCTCCGCCCCATAGCTTTGGGTTTGCACGGCGTTCCAGCCGTCATAAACCGCTGCTCTGCCGAGAATCTGCCCAGCTAAAACCACGCCTTGCCCACCAAGGCCGCATATCCTTATTTCAATCCTAGTCCTATTCACTTTCCTGCGCCCCCTTTATAACGGCGTATATTGTTTCAATCAACGTTGGCCTATCCCTATGAACAAAATCGCCCACAACGATTTTTGTTGTTAAATCCTCCTCGCTCAACCCTCCGGATTCCTCTAATGTTATGGAATTTTCCTTAAACCACTTAATCATTTCCGCGGCAGTTTTAAAGCCAACCCGTCTTCCAAAAGCCGTTGGACACTGGCTTACGGCCTCAATGAAACGGAAACCTTTAAGCTTCAATGCCTTTTTAATGGCTTCTTTAAGTTCAGTGGGGTGGGCGGTTGTCCAGCGGGCTGCATAGTTTGCTCCGGCAACAACTGCCAACTTAACAGCGTCGAGAGGATACTCAAAACTGCCATAGGGTGTTGTAGTTGTCTTCACCTTGAAAGGCGTTGTGGGCGCCACTTGCCCACCAGTCATCCCATAAACCATGTTGTTAATCATTATCACGAGAACGTCAAGGTTCCGCCTTGCCGCGTGAATGAAGTGGCTTAGGCCTATGCCAACTATGTCGCCGTCTCCACCAAAAACAACCACATTGAGGTCCGGACGCATGAGCTTCACACCTGTTGCCACTGGTATACTTCTTCCATGAAGAGTGTGGATGGAATCTGCCAGAAAATATGGTGATGGAATCCAAGAGGAACAGCCTATTCCACTGCAGAAAACGAACTTCTCTAGATTTTCATAGCCCAATTCGTGAACAGCCCTTAAAAAGGCGTTCATCACTGTAAATGCTCCGCATCCCGGGCAGAAGGGCAGTTTCAAGTCTCTGAGGTACTTCTTAACAGAAAAACTTTCAGACATTTCTCCCAACTTCCTCCAAAATCTTGTCAAGCAGTTCTTCGGGAGTTATGAGTTCACCTCCGCCAACTTTGTTAAGGGGGATAACTTCTGCTCTGCCCTCCGCAGTCCTTGCCACTTCATAGAAAATTTGGCGTAGATTCATTTCTGGAACAATTATTTTCCCAACTGTTTCAGCAAGTCTTCTGACAACCTTCTCTGGAAACGGCCAGAGGGTTTTGAGTCTCACATAACCCACGCTTATGCCTCTGACTTCAGCCTCCTCAACGGCATCATATACTGCCCGTGAAGTACAGCCGTACGCCACTATTCCAATTTTGCAGTTTTCGATGTTGTAAGCTTCCACTTCCGCTATTTCGTCGACATGATTTTGGACTTTTCCATTAAGTCTTTCCACTAGCCGTCGATGCACACCCGGATCAGCCGTGTATCTTATGCCAAACTCATCGTGAGTTGAGCCCGTAACGGCTACGTTGAACCCTTCGCCAACACTTGGCATCGGTGGAACCTCTTCACGACCAAAAAAGGCTCTTTCACCAGGCTTAGGTTTACGCCTATTCAATATCTCAAGTTTTTCCACCGGTGGAACCACAACTTTTTCACGCATATGGGCAACCACTTCGTCTGAAAGGAGAATCACTGGTGTGCGGTATTTTTCGGCTAGGTTAAAGGCTCTTATGGTTAGGTTGAACATTTCCTGAACGGAGTTTGGCGAAAGCACAATAGCTGAATAGTCGCCATGGGTGCCCCAGCGAGATTGCATAACATCGCCTTGAGCGCATTTTGTGGCTTGCCCAGTGCTTGGTCCAACCCTTTGCACGTCAACTATAACGCATGGTGTTTCTGTCATGAACGCGTATCCTATGCTTTCTTGCATCAAACTAAATCCCGGACCGGAGGTTGCAGTCATCGCCTTTGCTCCAGCCCAACTAGCGCCTATAACAGCTCCGATGGAGGCTATTTCATCTTCCATTTGAATTGCTATGCCGCCCACTTGCGGGAGACGCTTCGCTAGATGCTCGGCAATCTCGGTTGCTGGTGTTATGGGGTAGCCAGCGAAAAACCGGCATCCGGCCAATAACGCGGCCTCGGCACACGCCTCGCTTCCCTGCCAAAAATAAACGCCAGGTTTTATAAGCTTCATTACACAGTCCTCTTTAGCCAAATTCTAGAGGAGTAATGATTAAAAGTTTAGGTTGGCTATCTTCCTTTTGCCAATTGCGGCCGTAGTCTAGCCTGGTAGGACATCGGCCTCCCGAGCCGGCGACCCGGGTTCAAATCCCGGCGGCCGCACCATACAAGAAAACAGATTAATAGAAGCCACTTTGAATACTAGGATACGGAGCGTTGCTCCGGTAGTATAGTCCGGTCAAGTATAGCGGCCTCTCGAGCCGCGGACCCGGGTTCAAATCCCGGCCGGAGCACCACCACGGTTGCTTATTTCTAATTAACAAAGCTTATTAACAGTCATTGGCTAAAGACCGTTTTTAACGGTGCCACAAATGGGAGGACCCTCTGAAAGGGAATACCGGGAAAAACTGGACAAGATAAAGGAGAAAGTGGATAAAAGGGCTAAGGACATAAAGAGCCAGTTTGAGAAACTTGAAAAGGCAAAAGTGGATCTGTTGAAGAAAACCAAGGAGATGAAGCATGACACTGAACGGGAAATAGCCAAAATAGAGGAAGAAATAGCGAAGTCAAAGGATCTAGCCCCGGAGTCGAAAAGTAGACTTCGTTTGGAATTAGATAGTTTAAAAAGCGAGGCACGAAGAAGGTACTCCGAACTGGAAACCCGTATAGCTGAAGGACTGTAAACAAGTGAGAAACATGAGAAAAATCCTTCGCAGGCAAAGGTCAGTTTACGCGCTCAGCATACTTCTCTGCATAGCCGGAATAATAGCTCTTGCGGCAACATTTTGGAAAATTTATCCGCAGCTTTCTGTGAGCCAAAACCCCCTCTCGACGTTTTCGACACTCCTCTGGAAGGAAAGCATAAGCATCAGCGGCACGATCGAAATCAAACTCATGTACCTAGTCGTTTTTGGCGACATAACTCTTGTTCTAGGATTCATTCTATGGCTCTTGAGCCGACAGTGGCTTGTAGTGCCTGGAAAAATCGTGCGATACGAATGTCCATACTGTAAAAAAACGTGGAAGGCTGTTGGCGACAAAGCACTGGTGCATTGTCCACACTGTCGACAACTTGTGCATCCAAAAATGTCTGAGAGCTAGTTTTTGAATATAAATTGTAGTTTCTGTCGAAATCGTGAAGGGACTTGTCGCGTCTTGGATTCATAATCCGACAAACTTAAATAGCTATCTGAACAAATGTTTTCTAGGCAGCTGGGTGAAATGTCGAAAATGGATGTGAAAAAGCCTGAATCAAGAGATGACTTTCTCAGGATTTTGACTGAAGCCGCGAGAAAAGAGGTTGAAGCTCGCAGCCTATTGTCGGGGAAGCCCTCTAAGCCGACAGTGTCTGGCACAGCCAAAATACTGGGGATTCATAGGGATACGCTTTATTCTTGGCTTAGGGAGTTTAATGTCGACTTTGAAAAGGCTACGGAAGGCATTTCTGCGACGGTGGTGTCGGAAGAGAGGCAGCCGACAAAGCAACCAGTGTACCTTATAGGCGAAGCTCTTGTCGGAGAAGGAAACGAGGTTGCCCACATAGACCTGCTGATAGGCGACAAGGATGGCCCAGTTGGGGAGGCTTTCGCAAACGGTTTAGCCCACCTTTCAATGGGCCATACACCCCTCTTAGCGGTGATAAGGCCGAATCTCCCACCGAAACCTCACACATTGCTTGTGCCGAAAGTTACGGTTCGGAGTATGGAGGATGCAAACAAGGTTTTTGGTCCAGCGCAGGCTGCTGTTGCTAAGGCTGTTGCAGACGCTGTGGAAGAGGGGATAATTCCAAAAGATAAAGTGGATGACTGGGTTATAGTATGCAGCGTTTTTGTTCATCCGAAGGCAAGCGACTACAGAAAGATATACCACTACAATTATAGTGCAACAAAGTTAGCGTTGAAAAGGGCTATGGCAAAGTATCCGCCCCTTGAGAAAGTGTTCTATGACAAGGATAGGGCAAAACATCCACTATTGGGTTATAGGGTGCCCCGTCTATGGAGACCGCCATACCTGCAAATCTCCCTTGACATACCCGACTTGGAACGCACAAAGAAGATAATCACACAGATTCCGAGGAGCGACAGAATTATACTGGAGGCGGGTACACCGCTAATAAAGCGTTATGGAACAAGAGTCATAAGCGAACTCCGCGAGGTAGCCAAGGACATCTTCATAATTGCAGACTTGAAAACCCTTGACGTTGGAAAAGTTGAGGTGGATATAGCATACGAAGAAACAGCGGACGGCGTTATAGCCTCTGGCTTAGCGCCAATAGAAACCTTAGAAGCGTTTATCTATGAGGCAAAGAGGCTTGGGATATACGCAGCGATAGACATGCTCAACGTTGAAGACCCCGCCAAGAAACTTAAGGCGCTCAAAGATTTTCCAGACATAGTCATAATTCACCGTGGAATAGACGAGGAAACAGGCAGAACTGTGGGTTTAGAGCTGATTCAAGAATTGAGGCAGACATTCAAAGATAAGAAGTTCTTGATAGCCGTGGCTGGAGGCATAATTCCAGAAACAGCAAAAGAAGCCCTGGAAAAAGGCGCAGACATTATAATAGTTGGACGTTACATAACTCAATCCAAGGACATTGAACGCTCGGTCAGAGAGTTCCTCGAGCTAACGCCAGAAATGCGAGAGGACATAGACGTCTACAGAGTCCACGTGGAATAGATAGCTTAACATCGATCTCTCTTATTTAAAAGCTTATCTTTAATGTTTAACACAATTTAATTGGTAACCATTAGAAGGATTTCGCTAGTTCTCGTCCTAGTTTTCTTTTTAGTGGACTGTTTTGACTTCAAATATGTTAAGGCACAAGATTTCGCGGCAATCGTAATTACGGAATATGAAGTCAATCCTCCGGAAGCTCCTATCAAGAAAAATGGAAAATTGTATATTTTTATCGGTGATATTTCTGGGAGAATCGATATTTTTCAAGCAACTAACATTATTCTGGATGGAGCAGGACACACGCTTAAAGGAGACGGGGCATGGAGTGGAATACTTATTGTTGATATAAATGGTGTAACCATTAAGAATTTGAAGTGAAAGGGTTTGATGTTGGCATAAACCTTAGACTAAGTTCAAACATAACAATTTTAAATAATGTTTTATGCGATAACAAATGTGGAATTAAACTCGAAAGCTCTTCGAGTGTTGTCATATCCAGAAATACTATAGTAAACAATAGTCAAGGCATTCTTATAATACAAAAAGAGAACAATCCCTTATCTTCTGAAAACATCATTTCTGAAAATGTTATAAAAAACAATGAGGACGGTATCTTATTACAAAATTCCAACAGCAACTTCATTTGCAGAAATATTATTGAAGAAAATCGTTTACACGGCATTCGACTTGAGAACTCTTCTGATAATGCTGTTGCTGAGAACAACTTGAATGCCAACGACTTTGGAATAGTTATCTATGGAGTTTGGCCAAACTATGAATTGAAAGATAGGATAATGAAGAACAAGGTAGCGAACAATAAGCATGGCATATGCTCATTCCAAACTTGTAATAACATTCTCAAGGACAACCAGATGATCAATAATGAGGTTGATTTTGAAGTTTCCGCTCACGAGCTTTTATACATGATTAACGACGTAGACACATCCAACACAATTAATGGCAAACCTATCTGTTATGTGGTTAATCGCCAGAATATCGAAGTTTCAGGTGACGCTGGATACGTTGCCATTATAAATTGTAGTGGGGTAGTTGTTCACCATTTAAACCTTGCGGACAAGCAAGGAGTTTGGCTTGCATACACAAGAAATTCGATGGTAACTAGGAACATCTTGGAACATAAGAAATACGGCATATATTTGTTTAGATCGTTCAACAATGTTATTTCTGAAAACATAATCAGAAACAACTCCTACGGCGTTTACTTCAACGATGCATACAATAACTCCTTACTTAGAAACATTGTATTAAACAACAACATTGGCTTATATTTTGGCGGACCAATACCATTTAGACTTTGCTCAAACAACACTATCCACCATAACAACTTCATAAACAACACAAAGCACGTAGACGATATACACCGGAGTGAGCCGTTTTCTGCGCTTGCAATTAATACATGGGATGATGGAAGCGAAGGAAATTACTGGAGCGACTATAAAGGTTTAGACGAGAATGGAGATGGAATAGGTGATCAACCCTTCATCATTGATGAGAACAATAGAGATAATTATCCGCTCATGAATCCCGTAGCGTTCCCTGATCTTGAAAATAATAATGAACTGATCTCTTGGACGGAGCCTCTTCCAATAAAGCGAATAGTAGCGACAGCGGTTTTAATGGCGATTCTTTTAGTATTCGTAATAATTTACTTCAAGAAGAGAGATAACCAACAAGCCGCAATTTTGGAGAATTTCAATAATCCTTAATAGACAGAAGTGAAAACTTTCATCTCCGTCTCGGAGTGTAGCGGATACATGGCCAAATTCAAGGTTATAATTTCAGATTCGGATGGAACCTCAAAGACCGTGGAGCTAGAGGATGCTCGTGCAGTGCCCCTTATCGGCAAGAAGATCGGCGACATAATTGACGGTGCAGTTGTGGGATTACCCGGATACAAAGTACAAATAACCGGTGGCTCGGACAAGGATGGTTTTCCAATGAGGCCAGACGTTCACGGAGGAGCCCGCAGAAGCGTCGTCTTGAGTGGTGGTGTGGGTTTCAACCCAAATAGGGAGGGAGAACGGCGACGCAAAACGGTTCGTGGAAACGTGATAACAGACGAAATTGTTCAAATTAACATGAAAATTGTGGAAAAGCCAAAGGCTAAGAAAAGCGAGACTTCTGAAAGCTAGTATTGTATGCCTTTTGTCGTAACGGTTTCTTCTGGATGCTTAACGTCAACTATCTCGTTTACAAAGTCCGCTCTGTCGATTAGTTCTTTGGGGGCAAACCTGCCAGTTAAGACTACATCTGTTCTTTTTGGGATTTTATCTAAAAATTCCAGAACTTCTTTGACGTCTAGAAGTTTGCAGTGCACTGCCAGGTTTATTTCATCGAGAACCAGCAGGTGAGGCTTCTTCTCTTTAACTATTTTTTCAGCAAACTTTAAGGCTTTCTTTGCCAGCCTTTTGTCTTCCTCTCCTAGATTGCTGAGGCCGTGCCATCCCTTCCTGCCAAACTGATAAATTTCGTAGTAGGGCGCAAGAAGCTTGCGGATCTTATATTCGCCGGTGTTCTTCCACCACTTCAAAAATTGGATAATTACAACTTTACGCTTGTGCCCGACAGAACGCAGAGCCAAGCCTAAAGCATTGGTTGTTTTTCCACCACCAGTTCCCGTGTATAGGTATATATGACCCATAAAGCCCCGATAAAACACTGTTAACCCGGTTTTTAAGACTTTAGAATCCCCTTGAACGCTCAACGTTTATTAACTTGCTCGGCGACATCTTCAATGACACCAGAAATTGTTGGGAAGGAAAAGCAGAAATGAACGGGGAAAAATCTACGGTTCTGCCGAGGCAGCCGGAGGTAAACATTGGCACAATAGGGCACGTTGACCACGGCAAAACAACCCTTGTGCAAGCTTTAACGGGAGTTTGGGCAGCCCGCCACAGCGAGGAACTAAAACGGGGTATAACGATAAAGCTCGGCTACGCAGATATGCCAGTGTACAAGTGCCCCAATTGCGAACCGCCAAGAAATTATTCCAGACAGCCGGTTTGCCCCAATTGCGGTTCAGAAACAACCTTCGTGAGGGCTGTCAGTTTTGTGGATGCGCCTGGTCATGAGGCTTTAATGGCTACCATGCTGTCTGGCGCGGCGATAATGGATGGCGCCATCCTCGTGATAGCGGCTGATGAACCGTGCCCCCAACCGCAGACACGAGAACACTTGGCTGCGGCTGAAATAATTGGAATAAAAAACATTGTGATCGCTCAAAACAAGATTGACATAGTGGACGAGGAGAGAGCGCGAAAAAGCTACGAGGAAATTAAAAATTTTGTCAAGGGTACAATAGCTGAAAATGCGCCCATAATCCCGGTTTCGGCGCAGCACTCCGTCAACATAGATGCCTTAATTCAGGCCCTTGAAGAATATATTCCAACCCCCAGGAGGGATGAAACCAAACCGCCGTTCATGTATGTTGTCCGGTCCTTTGATGTTAACAAGCCGGGCACGCCCATTGAAGAGTTGGAAGGCGGCGTTCTAGGTGGCACGATCCTGCAGGGAAAGTTTGTGGTTAATGATGAAATTGAGCTTCGACCAGGAATAAGTGTTGAAGAAGGAGGCAGAACCACCTATAAACCGCTTACAACCCAAATAGTGAGCCTACACGCGGGTGGCAAAGAGGTTAAGGAAGCCCGCTGCGGAGGATTGGTGGGTGTAGGCACACTTCTAGATCCATCGCTCTCTAAGGCTGACGGATTAACTGGAAACATCGTTGGAAAAGTGGGGATGCTGCCGCCAGTTTTAACAGAGCTAGACCTTGAAACCCACATCCTAGAACGAGTTGTAGGAACAAAAGAGCTAACAAAAGCCGAAAACATAAGCAAAGATGAAACCCTGCTCCTCCACGTGGGCGCCGCCATAACTGTTGGAAAAGTTGTTTCGGTCAAGAATGAGATGGCGACGCTTAAGCTCACTAGACCTGTATGCGCGGTAGCAGGTTCAAGGGTTGCCATAAGCAGGAAAATAGCGGGCAGATGGAGACTTATAGGGTATGGAATGATAAGGTAAATGTTGCCAGAAACAAGGCCGAAAAAGTTGAAGGTTATATTTGACGCGAATGCGCTGTTTGTCCCATTACAGTTTAAAATAGACATATTTGAGGAATTGAGGACATTATTAAACAGGAATTTTGAGCCGGTCTTGCTGAAGCCCATTAAGAATGAAATTGAAGAAATTGCAGAGAAGGGATCGCCTAAAATGCGAAGAACAGCAGCATATGCCTTAAAACTTGCGGAACGATGCACATTGGTTGATTTAGGGGAAAATTTTGCCGGATCTCCAGACGACGCTATCGTGAGGTTGGCTGGCGAATGGAAATGTCCAGTATTCACAAATGACAGAAAGCTTAGAAAGAGGTTAAGAGATATAAATGTGCCAGTTATTTATGTGAGACAAAAATCGCGGTTGGAAATGGACGGAGAGTGCAGCCTTGTTTAAATTAATAAGCATGGAGGATACGATTCGGATACCTCCGGAAACCTTTGGAAAACCCCTAGACGCTGTTGGATACCAGCAGGTTAAGGCAAAATATGAAGGAGTTGTTGATGAAAATTTAGGCTACGTTATAGCCGTCTTAAATGTGAAGGTAAGTCCCATTGGAAAAATTATACCTGGGGATGGAGCAACATACCATAAAGTGACCTTCTCGATTCTAACCTTTTATCCATCCCTCCAAGAAGTGATTGAAGGGGAAGTTGTCGAGATAGCTGATTTTGGAGCCTTCGTGCGAATAGGTCCCGTTGACGCGTTGCTCCACGTTTCGCAGTTGATGGATGATTTCATTACTTATGACGAGAAACAGGGTATTTTGATGGGGAAGGAAACGGGTAGAAAGCTTGCCACAGGCGATAAAGTCCGTGTCCGCATAACCGCTGTTTCTTTAGCTAGGACCGGAGGCTCGGCGAAGATAGGCGTCACTGCTAGACAGCCGTTTCTTGGAAAACTTGAATGGATAGAAGATGACTTGAAGAAATTGAAGGAAGCAGCGGTCGCTAAAAAGGATAAGAAGGAGGAAGAGGGGAAAGTTAAGAAATGAGCGAGAAAGCCTGCATGTCATGTCATCTAATAACAAGCGGTAACACTTGCCCCCGATGTAAATCTTCCAGTCTCAGCGATGACTTCAGCGGGCTTGTAATAATATTTGACCCAGAGGGCTCTGCCATTGCAAAGGCAATGAATATCAAGGAGAAAGGGCGCTACGCATTAAAGGTTAGGTAAATGAGCATAGCCTACAGGCTGACAGCAAAACTCCGGAGAAAACTCAAAAAGCCCCTAGGGGAACTGATATGTGGCTTCTACCAAGAAACCGTTGAAAAGCTGAAACTCTTGATTGAAAAGGAAAAGCCGTCATGCGTGGTTTCAGTTGGCGATGTAGTTTCAAAAAACCTTGCAGATGCGCAGGTCCGCCTTAAACTAATGATTGTTGATAATAGGGTTATGAGAAGTAACATTGAACCCATAAAAGTTATGGCGGATGAAGAGAAACATATTAAGAACCCGCCGGGCACTATAACTCTTGAAGCATTGAACGCTATAAAAGAGGCATTTAAAACCGATCGCACCGTGAAAATAGTTGTTGAGGGAGAAGAAGACCTCTTAGCCCTACTAGCTGTTCAATATGCACCTGAAAACTCTATGATTGTTTATGGACAGCCCCGGGAAGGCTTGGTTGTGATTAAAGTAACAAAAGAGAAGAAGGCAGAGGTTGACAAGATATTAGAGGAAATGCAGTCCGCTGCGAAAGACTAAATAGAGGGAAATTTGTATCAAAACAACATCAACAGGGAAAACCAATGGAAATTCGAATACTAGCGGAAAACAACAATGTGCTACTGAAACGCAAGGAGGTAATATTCCAAGTTGAGCATAATCAAACTGGAGGCACACCATCCAGACTTGAAGTCAAAAATGCCCTTGCAAGAATACTCAGAAAAGACGCAAACTTGATCTTCATTAAAAAGCTGGAGACAAAAACGGGAACACGTGTGGCTGTCGGATGGGCAAACGTTTATGATTCAATAGAACAGGCGAAATTGATCGAACCAAAATACATTTGGGATAGAAATCTTCCGCCAGAAAAGCCAAAAGAGGAGGGAACAGCGTAATTGGCAGAAGAAAAGGAAGCCGCTCCAAAGAAAGGAAAAGCAGAAAAAAAGAAGAAAAAAGAGAAAGGCGTCTACGCTCTCTACAAGATTGAGAAAGACAAGATTGTCAGATTGCGCCCTACATGTGAACGGTGCGGTCCAGGCTATTTTATGGCGGATCATGGTGATCGGTACACTTGTGGGCATTGCGGTTTCACGCGGTATAAACACGCTTAAATTGCAGTGTGCGCTTCTAGATTGTGATGATTTAAATGATCAGGGTTAATGTTCTAATAACGCAGGTTTCGGGGGAACGCTTTTGGGATATCCGAAAGCCCATTCCACCTATTCAGATAAACACGAATCTTAACCTCGTGGAAGTTGAGAAGAAGTCGGATGAAATGCTTGAGGTACCCTTTGTTTTAACGGTCAATTATAACCCATCAGTAGCCCAAATAAGCCTAAAGGGAAGAGCCTATGTGGCTGGCACAAAAGAGGAAATAGAGAAAATCTACGAGGAGTATAAAGAGAAAAAGCCCCCGCCTCCAATGCTTATCCAGTCAATTTCCAACGTTGTTTTTGTGGAAAGCGTTATAATCTCAAGAACCCTGAACGTTCCGCCACCCATCCCTCTGCCGCAGATTCCGCCAATCAAGGAAACCGAAAAGAAGCCTTCCGGCGTCGACTATACCGCCTAATTCATAAGGAGGCAAATGTTTCTCAAGCTGCCTTCTTAGAACGTTAGGGTAATAGAAAAGACTATTTCAGCGGTACGTACATTGATGAGCGGGATGCGCCGATGCCTGGCGTTCCATGTTTAACTGGTTTGTTGGTTATGGCGAACTCACCGAGATAGTGGCCTATCATTTCCGGCTCTATTTTCACTGGAACGAATTCCTTGCCATTGTGGACGTGAATTGTTAAGCCGACCATTTCTGGCAGGACAACCATGTCTCGGGCATGCGTCTTTATTGTTATGGTTTGCCCCTTACGCATGGCCTCTTTTGCTTTTCTGATCTTCTCTAGGAGGGTACGCTGTTCGGGGGATAGTCCCCGCTGTAGGCTTCTCCTCTGCCTTGCTGGAAGCAACATTATGAACTCGTCCATGGACATGCTTTGCAACTGTTCAAGCGTGAAACCGCGGTATGTAAATTCCCTCGGCAAGACTTTCACCACCATAAACATCAAGCAGACATGCTATAAACCTTCTGTTACTCGGTTTCCTCCTCCTTAACTTTCTTCTTTCTTCGTCCAGTACCTCTAGCGGCTATAAGTCCAACCTTTTGTCCTGGCGGAGCATTTCTCGAAACTGTGGTGACCTTTCTGGCGCTTCTTTTGCTGCTTCCATAGGGGTGAACAGCGGCAACCATGGCTCTTCCTCTGGTTCTTGGATACTTGCGGCCTCGTGCTCTCATTAAATGATACTTTGCTCCGGCTTTTAGGAACGGTTTTTCGGTTCTGCCTGCGCCGGAAACAACACCAATTGTGGCACGGCAGAGGTCGTCGACGTATTTCGTTTTACCCGATGGAAGCTTTATCATTGTGCCTTGAGGGGTGTGCGCCACCACAGTGGCATACGCACCTGAAGATTTCGCGATTTTCCCACCGTCCCCAGGTTTAAGTTCAATATTGCACACCAACGTGCCCTCAGGTATTTTTCCTATGGGCAGAATGTTCCCCACGTCCACGCTGGCCTTCCCGCCCATCTCGATTTGCTGTCCAGTGTAAATTCCCTCTGGCGCAACAATATAGCATTCCTCACCATTTTCAAAGCGTATGAGGGCTAAGGGGGCGCCTCGACCGGGGTCGTGAACTATCTCCTCGACAACTCCTCTCACCACGGTTTCATCGATATCCTTGGGTGGCTGTGGATAGCATGCTGGGGCTACTCGCTTATGGGTTGCGGCTCTAAAGGTTGGTCCGCCGCGCCCCCTTCTTTGGACACGAATCCGTTTTCCCATTTTAAATCACCATTCTACAGTATTCCCAGTTTAATTGCCACGTCTGAGGCTTTGTATTCTGGGCGGAGTTTGACGAAGGCTTTTTTCCGCCCGTCTGGGGTTATTACAATATTCACTTTTTCAACTTTAACTTCATAAAGTTCTTCAACAGCCCTTTTTACATCGGCTTTTGTGGCTTTTAAATTTACAATGAAGACTAGTTTGTTTTCCTTTTCAACCATGAGGCTGGCGGATTCCGTCATTAACGGGTATAGGATAACATCATATGGATCCATTAGGCAGCCTCACCTTTACAGTGAATTTTGTCTAGAGCTTCGATTGCGCTTTTAGTCCATATTGTAAGTCTGCCCGGATGGGTGCCTGGAGCCAGAACCTCAGCGTTTAACTCATTAACCTTGACAACGTCCACGCCGGGTATATTTCTGGCGGCTTCGCCTATCCCACGATCTTCAGCCACCACGATTAATGGTCCAACAGCTTGTTTTAGCCTTCTACCGCGGAGTTTGCCTTTGCCTGCTCTGACCTTTCTGCTTTCTTTGACGCGGAAAAGGTCGGCTAGGACGCCGAGTTTTATTAGGGTTTCTTCCACCTCCTTGGTTTTCTTGAGGCTTTCAAGCTCGTCTACCACAACCAGCGGGATTTGCGGAACACCCTCAATTGCATGTCCGCGGGAAGCGACAGCATCTTTTGAGGCTGTTGCTGCAATAGCAGAGAAAAGTGCTAAACGCTTCTCTTTCTTCGGAATCTTCTTGACGATTTTCTTTTCCGGTGTTGGTGGGTGGGCAAGCCTTCCGCCAACTGTTCCCGGGGCGAATGCGCCTCTTGCTGATGGTCCTTTAATTCTGGGTATTCTGGCCATGCCTAAGCCAACACCCATGGACTCGGCTGTTGTTCTTTTACCGGCCATTGGGTCTCTGCCTTTAGGCTGGAAGCGTGTGGATTGTATTGCGAGAACAGCTCGCTTGATCACGTCTGGCCTCAGGGGGGCTTCGAAAATTTGTGGAAGCGTTATTTTCCCGACGGGTTTGCCGTCAAGGTCAAAAACTTTCACTGTTTTAGCCATGAACTTTCACCGTTTCCTCCTACTTGCCTTGCGGGGACTCTAGGGATATGTATGTGATCTGAGGTGGTTCCTCCGAGACTTCTTTTGGTGGTCGAGCTGGATACCGCAGTTTTATTGGGCGTTTTTTGGGTCCAGGCACGCTTCCTTCTATGAGCATGTATGGTCCGCGGACTATGCCGTAACGGATGAAGCCGCCTTTTGGAGTGATTTCTTTGCCATCCTTGCATATTTTCAATATGCGCTTATTGTATTCTGTTCTCTGGTGGAAGCCCATTTGCCCGGCACGTGGGACAGAGTAGAGCACTCGGTGGGGGTTCCATGGTCCAAGGGTTCCCACTCCCCGTTTTGTTTTCCTGCTTTTGTGTTGGAGGATTTTGACTCCCCAGCGTTTCACTGGCCCCTGGAAGCCTTTCCCGGTGGTAACGGCTATGACGTCCACGTATTGTCCTTCCCTGAAGACCTCAGCGGGGTTTACGGTTTTGCCTAGAAGACTTTTGGCGTATTCAAACTGTTGCTGGATTGCGCCTCCGCCGATTTCTATTTCGGCTACTTCCGGCTTTTTCTTTGGCAAGCCGGTCAGCTTCGGCTGGGTTATGGCTATGACTCGGATTTTTGCAATTCTGTCGAGGTTTTCCTCCATCTTTTTGAGGTTTTCCGCGGTGTCAAATTTTTCTGGGAGAGTTAGCACTCTTTCGAGCTCTTTGGGCGGGTTTTCCATCCACGCTTCCGTGAAAGTGCGCAATCCATAGGGAGTTTTTGTGTAAGCCCTTATCCCACAAATGAGGAGGGGGGGAGTCTCGATAACTGTGGCTGGACGCACAACTTCCTTTCCAAAGTTTGGGGAACGTTTACGGTCTTCAATCATTACAACGTGGGTCATTCCAGCCTTATAACCAATAAAGCCCAAAAGCCTAGGCACGTCAGCCTTAACCTCTGGCCAGTACCTAATCCTGGCTAGTATACTTTTAGCACGTTTCCTAGGTAGGTAGGCTAGCGAACCATGCTTTGGGGCGTGATGTTTTACCATTGCTTCTCCGCTTCGCGTCTTCTAGGAAATAGACATTAAGGTTATAAACATTACCGTTAAGGGCTATGTCAAATTTGCGCTTGCACGCCAACCACAAAAATGATACCCTCTCTAGATTTTTGCGTACCACTTTTCCAGTATGGCTTCCATGATTTTTTGGGCTGCGTGCTCCGGTGTGCACTCTGCAGTGTTTACGGTTACTTCCGGGTTTGTTGGTGGTTCGTAGGGCTGTCCTATGCCGGGGACTGTTGGTGCCTTTCCCTCTAATGCCCTTTTGTATATTTGTTGTGGGGCTTGGCGGGTTTCGGTTCTTTTTGATTCACGTTCAATGCAGATTTCAAGGGGACATTCCAAGTAAGCCTCCATAAACTTTGGAATTTGGTTTCTGGCGTTGTCTCTGTAGCGTCTCAGGTTGCCAGTGGCGTCGATAACAACGTTCACGTCGTTTTTGGTCAGCAATTTCGCGATGTAGACTAATGTTGCATAAACTATGTCGCGTTCTTCAAGGGAATATGTGGGCTTTGGAGTTAGAACTTTGCGCAGTTCATCCGAGGACAATAACTGGGCGCGAATCCCCCTCTGGAGGAGAAACTTGATTAGGATTTCCGCCACAGTGGATTTGCCGCTTCCCGGCAGCCCGGTTATCCAGACGCACCATCCGTCGCGCAATTAGGCCGCTCCATTGGTGCTGATTTCACTGCGAAATAGTCTTAAGAAAGTGGCGAATAACTTTTATTAATTGTTGTTTCACTGATAAGCCTCCTAAAGTGGTTGCCATGCTTATTGTTCAGATTTCAGATGTTCACTGCGGACCCATGTTTAACCACGGGATTTTCCGCACAGCAGTGGATGAAATCAACGCCCTGTCGCCGGACGCCGTGGTGGTGACGGGCGACATAACCGAGAATGGCATCCTTTCCGAGTTTAAGATGGCGGCTGACGAGTTTAAACGATTGAAGGCTAAAAACATTATTTATATCAGCGGAAACCACGATTACCGGTCTACGGGCTACCTCCTCTTCAAACAGTTTTTCCCATTCAGCCAAGTGACGGAGATCGACGACGCCGTTATAATAGTGTTGAGCAGCGCCCGCCCAGACCGAGACGACGGCGAAGTTGGACATAGACAAAACCTCTGGCTGGAAAACACGCTGGAAAACTACAAGGACCGCGTGAAAATTGTGGCTATACACCATCACATAATTCCAGTGCCGGACACGGGTGCGGACCAAATCACCATAGTGGACGCGGGCGACGTCCTCAGAAGCCTTGTAAAGGCTAGGGCAGACCTTGTTCTATGTGGGCATAGGCATAGACCTTGGAGATGGCGTATAGAAGATATACAGGTGATTCACGCTGGAAGCGTTTCCTGCGAAAAACTGCGGGGCTTCTTCCTAAACTCCTACAACGTCATAGAAGTGAAGAACAGGAAGATTGAAGCTAAACTGAAGATTGTGGACGGAGACTACATAAGCTTCGAGGAAGTTGTCAAGAGACGGGAAATCCTCCAGTCTTCAGATGTCTCCCAGTGCAGCGACTCACTGGCGAGGTAGAAGGGGCTTAAACCCAAGTCGGAGACAAACATCCTCTAACATTCTGCGGTCTTGAAACATAAAAAGGTGGCTTTTGCAATTGCAGTCTGAGCAGCCGAAGCCCTCGATTGGAAGCCCATGTTTGGCTAGATTCTGCGCAGTTTCACATTCCGCTGATTTCCCAGCCTCTTTGAAGAAGATGCCTACAACGTTTACAGAGCCGTCAGCGAGGAGATAGTCAATGTGCCAAAACCTGGTTTTAGAAGCTTTTTCAACGTGCCTTTTCAAGCGTTTTTCCAGGTTGTTTTGGGCGGAACCCACATAGGCGTAAAAGCCCTTTTCGAAGCAGAGCTTTCCAAGAGAGCCTACCTCAACGGTTATGTCCCTATCTATTGCAATGGCGAGGATGTATATTCCCTTCAGCACCACAGCCATATCATCTCAGAATAGCCGCGTCTTAAGCATTCTCCCGCATGAAAGGCAACGCTAAGCTTTGCGGTTTAGCTGGAGGACTGAATGTAAGTGTTCACAGCGTCCAAGTCGAACCTTTCATATTGCAGAATATTCCTCACAAAGTTCAGCAGTTTAACTCTGACATCGCGGCTTAGGCTGGGATACCAAATTGGTGAAGCCACCACTAAACCTCGCCAAGCATAGAAGGGCTGAACAACCTCCAAGATCTCCCAGTCATTCGTCTTTGTAAGGTAATTTTCCCAGAAAAGCCTAAAAAGCCGCTCAAAAACCCCGGCAAGCTCGCCATACTTCTGCAGGGAATAGAAGAGGTAGTTTATGGTCATGGCAGTGACATCGTCGGCGGGTTCACCCCACTCGCCTCTGCTGCGGTCTAGAACCGTGAAGTCCGTGTCCCCGCGGAACATCACGTTCCATGGGTGAAAGTCGCCGTGCACCTGGCTTAGCCTATGAGCCTTGCGTTTGAGCCTCCACCGCCATACGACGCAGTTTCTTTCTATGTCGATTAGGTCGCATTCTCGAACAAAATCCAACTCCGGAGGATAGCTGTCCAGTAGACCCATGATACATTCGCCGTGTCCAACAAGCTCCCGGATTCTACGCACATAAAGCCAAGGTGCCTCCTTTTTGACGCTGTGAATGTTGACGAGGTAGTCTGAAAGCGCCAGACAACGTTTCTCATCCAAGCTTGTCATCTCGCCCGTTGCCTTGATGCGATCCAAGTCAACATGATAAAGGGTTCCCTCCACATACTCGGTTAGAAGGAAAAACTCGCCGCAGTCTCCAAGAGACTTCAAGCCCTTGCCGTTAAGGGTGAAAGCACCCACATCCACAGAGCGCACATGCCGGGGAAGCTTGTTGAAGGCTGAGTGCTGCCAAAGCAGGATCTGCGCCCGGTCGGAGGCGAAGTCATGCCCAAAACCTTCTGGACGCATGGTTTCCAAAACAACCCGTTTAACCTCGCCCCCAACCCGAAACTCGATGACGTATGGCACTCCGTAGCCAAAACCCTTCAAGTCTTTAACACCCCCAGCTTTTTCGCAGCCAAGCCTCCAGACACAGCAAATCTCCACACCACCGCCATACAAGCTGGAAAGATATTGACGGAGAGCCTCCTCAGAAAATGTTAGCCCCATCGGGCTTTTACCTTCAACCATACCTAAACACTCAGCCGACATGCATAAGAACACGCAACCAACATATAAACTAGAGCCTAGGAGCGCGCCGGAAAGGACTCACCTTGAAGGACTTTAGGGACTCCTTAAACTTCCTGAAACCCTACAACAGTCTAACGGAGGTTTTAACAGACCACAAGTTAGCAGCGCTGGGCGACGCCTTCATAAACTTCGCTTACTCGCTGGCGTTATCGAAAAAGAGGGGGCAGCCTTCAGGAGCAAAAGTCAAGGGAGCAATCCTCAAGGAGGCTTTTCGAAAAGCCGGCTTACGAGAACACATGCCATCAAGGGTTTCAAGCCACATAATAGCCGACGCAGCAGAAGCCCTCATAGCCTATGCATGGCTCAAAAAACACATCACCTTAGAGGAATGCGTAGCAATCCTCACCAAAACCGAAAACATGGTGGACAGCTTCACCGAACTACTTTCAAAGATAAGGGAGAAGGTCACTTTTTAAGGGCTTTCTCCAATTCCTTGCTGAATTCATCGCTTATTTCTAGGAGCTTCTCTACGGCCCTCCGTAATGCTTCCTCAGGAGCGGTATTTCCCCTTGTTCTCACATAAATGATTGGGTTTGAAGCCAACGGGTGAGGGATGTCATAGCCGGCCACATCCACGTTTTCATCCTCTAGAAGTTTTTTCTGCAGAAGGTTGCAGAGAGTATGCCCTGCCCCTTCAACCTCAATCTTAAGCTCGTTCTCCGTTCTCTTCAACACATTAACCTTCAATCTCTCAAACACTCCCTCTTGCTAAATTATTCCCTTGCCATAATCTATTGCGGTTTTCCGCTTTTCAACATTTCCACACCTTGGACACTGCAAGCCGCCGCGTCCCTTAGGTTGCAGCACATCGCCACATTTAGAGCAAAAGGCGTACACTACGCCTAAGCTTCTATCCTTTGTTGTGAGATGGTACATCCGATTCATTTCGCTTATAACCTTAGCCCTAATTATGTCCCCTGGCTTGCAGACGTCGAACATGGAGTCGGTGAAACGCACATGCACATCTGCAATGTGAAGTAGACCTGTGAAAAACCCCGAGAGCATGTGCTTGCCAATTTTGAATATTCGCACTGTTGCCAACTGTGTCTGAACACTTGAAACTTGCCCTATCACTATGCTTCCAACCTTGGGCACTTTTGCCCCCCGTGTGGGGAAAACCGAGACCCGCTTGTTGAGGTAGTCTATGAGTGCCCGTCCGATAACCTTTGAGTAGATAACACCGTCTTTAACGTAGGTTCCATGGTCTGGGATAAACTCCTCGATAACGCCTAGAGGCTCGCCTGGCAGTACTAGTTGCCCGCTGTCCCGCTTCTGGAACTGCAAGCTCATCACAGCATCCCGACTGCAAGGGTTATGGATTAACCAAACAAGTCAATAAACCTTTCCGAAGGGGTGTTGCCGGCAAAGGCTTTAGAGGAAACCTCTCTTGCAAAGTTCCCTCCATGAAAGCTCTCCTAAAACCACTAAAACTTCGTTCAATGTGAGTATGGGCTTGCTGAACTTTGCCGTTGCATCCAACGATACGCGGGGACACGCCGTGTTCACGTATGCGTCCACCGTTGGAAAGTTCATAATGGTTTCGGGTGTTATCTCTCTAACAGCAAAGAGGTAGGCGTCTTTACCGTTCTTCTCAAGTTTCTCTCTAATGGCAAGGGCTTCCTCAAGCCTTTTCTGTCCGGGTTTCAAGCCTACAAGCACAGCGAAGGTCTTTGCCCTCTGCGCCTCCTGTATGCTTGCCCACCTCTGCCTTTGAACACGCTCAACCTCATCAGCAATGGGGTACACTCTCTTCTCGAAGGGGTCAGCGACCACCGTTGACTTAGACGTGGCAAGAGCCAAGCCTAAAGCGTGAAAGCGTCCTCCTCCAATAAACATAAAACCTTCAACATCATCCGCTATGGATTTGGCGTTGCTGTAGTCGCAGCCCACCACTTGCCCTGGATAGCTTAAGCGTCCAGTGTCTCCAACCATGACAATCTTTCCGGCACGCACGAGAACCTCCTTTGCCTCGTCTAGAGTTTGCACGTGTTGAACAGTTGTGGCTAATCCAATCCTCTGCCAAGGCTCCATCAGAGGCAGAGCCTTTTCAACAACCTCAGCCACGCTCAGCGTTGCGCGCGCCTCAATGTATATTGTTGGAACCTTCTCATACTTCAAGAGCTTAGAGTGCCCGTAATGGACTATTAAATCCACGTCTAGGGTTTCAGCCTCCGCAGTTGCCAAATCACATGCACCGTAGCAAGGGTCTGCAGAAACTATTGGCAAAGCTCCAGCTTTCTCCACGATTTTTGCAAGTCTTGGAGCTTCCCCCTTCAAGCCGTCTGGAAGCTGTATGAGAACACGTTTTGCCTCGTATTTGGCAATCTCCTGCTTCAGCCTTTCCTCTTCAAAATCAAACAACTTCAAAACAGAGCCCCCAAAACCTTAAGCAGACATGAAGTTGAATGGATAGGTTTAGCGGCTATTTTATGGTTTCATCCCATCTAGGCGACCATTCCCAGTCGCTTTTCGGCCTCTTAACCGGTCGCCCCAGCGCTCGCTCATGCTGCTCTGCAAGCTTCTCAAGGATTATTTTCTGTTCTATGCTTGCCACAAGCTGCTTTGTCGCTATCACCGCGTCCGGATTTACGGAAATACTGTCTATGCCTGCCCTCACAAGAAACTCTGTGAAGTCCGGCAGGTTTGATGGTGCCTCGCCGCATATAGAAACGGTGCAGCCGTTTTCATGAGCCACCCTTATGAGGTGGGCAATTATGCGCTTGACGGCGGGATCCCGCTCGTCGAAGTACCCCATTTGACTGAGGCGTTCAGAGTCCCTATCAATCATCAGTATGCCCTGGGTCATGTCGTTTGATCCTATGGAGAAGCCGTCGCAGAGCTTTGAGAACTCGTCGGCCAGTATCGCGATTGAAGGTGTTTCAGCCATAAACCATACTTGAAAGTCCTTCGACCTTTCCAAGCCTTCCTCGCGCATTATCTCCAATACCTTCTTTGCCTCCCAAAGGGTGCGCACCACTGGAAGCATCACCCAAACATTTTTGAGCCCCCATTCTTCGCGGCACTTTCTTATGGCTTTACACTCCAAGCGGAAGGCCTTTTCATACCATGGACTTATGTAGCGGCTGCAGCCCCGCCAGCCGAGCATGGGATTCGCCTCGAAAATCTCGTATTTATCGCCGCCCTTCAATTCCCGATACTCATTGGTCTTGAAGTCGCTGAATCGCACCACAACCGGGCGGGGTTGGACAGCCCTGGCAACTGTGGCTATACCCTCGGCGAGTTTGTCAACGAATTTTTGGCTTTGCCCGATTTCTATCAGGTAAAGCGGATGCTCCCCAATATAGCTGGCTAGGATGAACTCTATTCGCATGAGCCCTATTCCTTCAAACGGCAAGTGCTTATACTCCTCGATCTTCTCGGGAACCCCTAAATTCATGTAGATTTTAGTGGCTGTGACCGGCACGTATGGATAGGGATCTGCTCCCCTACCGGGTGAGGCGTATCCCTCAAAAGCCACCTTTGGCTCTTCCGTCAAGGTGGGCACTATACCCTCGTAGACAACTCCACTTCTAGCATCAACCGTGTATTTCTCGCCTGTAACCATGAGCTTCGTGGCGTTCTCTGTTCCGACGACGCAAGGTATCCCGAGCTCACGGCTCACGATGGCAGCATGGCATGTTACGCCACCCTTATCCGTCACAATTGCCCCTGCAAGCTTCATGAATGGCACATAGTCTGGGTTTGTCATGTCCGTGACAAGAATGTCTCCTTTCTGCATGACTTTTGCAGCTTCTTCTGGATTCAAAACAACCCTCGCAACACCAGCGCCTATTCCTCTTTTACCTGCCGGTATACCTCTAACAACAACCTTTAATGCTTCTAAGGGCTTAGCCAAGCTGGCTTCAACTTTTTTCTCGGGCAATTCAGCCTTCAGGCTCCAGACAGTTTCGGGTCTTGACTGCACAATGAATATGTTATCTGGAAAGCTTAAGTCGGCGTCAACAGCCCATTCTATATCCTGCGGTTTGCCGTAATGTTTTTCAATCTTTACGGCTAACTCCGCAAGTTTTAAGACTTCCTCATCTGTCAGGCAAGGCTGGTTTTGCTTCTCTATTGGCACCTCAACTTGAACTGTTCTACCAGTAGCCGGGTCTCGAATAGACATAACCTTCTTAGTGGCGATGCGTCGGCTGATAATCTTCATGGTTTGCTTATCCACAATGAACTCATCTGGAGTAACGGCGCCAGAAACAACGGACTCACCTAACCCAAAATTGCCCTCGATAACTATCTGGTTCGGATCCCCAGTCACAGGGTTTATGGAAAACATGACGCCCGCTGCCTTTGCGTTAACCATTTTCTGAACTCCAACGCTTATGAGAACCTTCTCGTGAGCAAATCCCTTCTGGGTTCTATAGAACATGGCGCGGGGAGTGAAAAGGCTGGACCAGCATTTAACCGTCTTTTCAACCACATCATCTTCGCCCACAACGTTTAGGTAGGTCTCCTGCTGCCCCGCAAAAGATGCATCCGGCAAGTCTTCGGCTGTGGCGCTTGACCTGACAGCCACCGGAACATTTTCCACATTCAGCCTTCTGCATAGTTCACGGTAAGCCTCTCTTATAGCTTCCTCGAGGTTTTTCGGCATCGGTGTGGATTCAATTAAAGCCCGAATTCGTTTAGATGCTTCCTCGTAATGCTTGGGTTCGCTGGGATCCTTCACTGTTTCCCTAATTATCCTGAAAATTTCATCAGCTATGCCTGTTTCCTCTATGAATTTCTTGAAGGCATAGGCGGTGACAGCGAATCCCTGTGGAACTGGGATGCCAGCGTTCATCATTTCGCCCAAATTTGCGTTTTTCCCGCCGACTAGGGGGATATCTGTCTTTCTTAGGTTTTCAAACCATATAACAAAATCATCCGTTTTTGATTTAGTCATGGCGCTTTCGCTTCCTCAACTTGGGCTTTTTCAACAACGATTCGGCAGGGTATTGGAAGCTTTGCAGCGCCTCTCTTTAACGCTTCCTTTGCAACTTCAATCCCGTTGGCGTTAACCCTCACCGTTATAATTGTCTGGTTAGGTTCCACCCTTGCCGCAGTGCCTATTGGTTTTCCAAAGGCTTTTCGCATCCCATCCTGCAGACGGTCTGCATGAGCACCGAAGATCATCTTGTTCTCCCTAAGAATCACATGGGGATATGGATGGACCCGCATGAAATAGTTGTTCGAGAGCTTATCCATGAGAACACGATTTGTGGCTACTCTGGCGGCTTCAAGGGCGTTGTGCCTAATCTGGGCTCTCTCTAAGGCTATGAGCCTAACTTCATATTCAAATTTGGCGTTGGGATCACCCATAGTAAACTTTGTTATTTTTGGCTGGGGGAACCCCTTGATGAACTCTCTTCTGGTATAGGGTTGCCCCTTGACCTCCCTGTAGTTACGCGCCCGCATTAAATTTCCCTCTCAAATACCTCAACGCAGGCAGCTTATTTAAACAATTTGTTTAATTATCGGTGGCGACTATTATCAAAGTTTGCGAAAATTCCTTTGCTAGGTTATCCGCCTGTTTTTGAACCAAACGCTGGCAAGTTCATCGTAGTTGGGGAAAACCTTCTTTAGAATGGGGGTGTACATCTGAATTTCTTCGTCCGTCAAATACTGGAATTGATATTCGCCGATATATGGGGATGGTTCGCCTTCCCGTTTTATGAATTCGATGTGCATGAAGGGGTCTCCGCGCTTGATGGTTATGGGGCAACGGTCATTGCTGAGGTTTACAACTTCAAGGGCTAGCCTACCGACGAAGCCGCTGTGAACTTTGGCGGCATTTAAGAAGGACAAGCCCATTCGACCATACTTGCTTTTGGCGGTTAAATGCGCGACATAATTTGGCGGCGTGAACACTATTTCATAGGATATTAGGTTTTTGTGCTCAAGGTAATGCAAAGTTGTCTCATCCTTGACTGTTAGAATATAGCCGTCTCCATCCAGCAGGTTATAGTCGTATGGGTATATGCACTTGTAATTTTCTATGAGTTCCTTTAACTTATCCTTCCCGATTATGCACATTTAGGGGAAATCGCCTCCACGAGAGTGCTTTTAGCAGTAGTGAAAGCTTCGGGTTATATACTTTTTCAACTAGATTTTGGCAAGAAAAAAGGCTATGAACCATGCTTGTTTCGACGTTTTGCCTCTATGAGCACTATTGTCTCGAAAAATGGAACTGCGCATTCGGCAACAACCTCCGCTTTAAAACCTTTAACCCTCAACATTTCAATTGTTTTTTCTAAACCAGCGTGAGTGGACTGCATCAGCAAAACGCGCCCATCCACTTTTAAATATCTAGAAAAATCCAGAAGGAACCTATCTAAAACCGCCCGTCCGTTGATCCCGCCAACCCATGCACGTTCAATCCACACTTCGCCTTCCCAAGGTTCAGAGGGCAAATATGGAGCATTGAAAAGAATGAGATCAAACGTTTCATCATTCCTAAGCGGAGTGAACAGATCTCCCTGAATGAAGGATACTTTATCTGCTACCCTGTTTTGTTTTGCATTTTCTTTGGCGCAGCGCACTGCATTTGAATTTATGTCCACGGCAATTACATGGGAAGCCTTCTTTGCCGCGATGATGCCCAGAATGCCGCATCCAGTTCCCATGTCCAAAACATAATCGCCATGGTTTACTGTTAAGTTTTCAGCGAAGAGAAAGGAGTCTTCCGCTGGCTCGTACACTTCTGGGTACACGTCGAAAACATAGTCGGCGAAAAACACCCTTTTAACGGATGAGAACATTTGCTAGCACACCGAAATCCTCTGGAGCAAGCTCTCTAACACGTCTATCCTTAAAGGGAATAGAATCGTCAATACATAAGTTTCTACTTGCCGAAACAGCCTCTCTCTTAAAGTACACTCGGACGGCATTTTTCACTTTCCTATTTCTCTGCGTGAACAGCACTTGCACAAGCCTCTTGAAGCCCTCCTCATTCTCAACACGGAAAGGTGGGATGCGTCTAGGCTTCAACAAAACAATTTGCGAATTAACTTCTGGAGGAGGGAAAAAAGCGCTTCTTGGCACTTCATCAAGGAGCTCAACGTCAAAGTGATAGTAAGTTAAAACCGTTAGCCAGCCGTAATTTTCGCTGCCCACGGAAGCCGCCAACTTGTGAGCAAACTCCTTTTGCAGGACAAGAACAGCACAGTCAAGGGGTTTTTTAAAGAGCCACTGGATAAGCTGGGAGGAAATACCATAGGGTGGTATTGAAACAACCTTGTTGAACGGAGGAAGCTTAACCTTTAACACGTCCCCCTCAACTATCACCACGTTAGGCAAATCTTTTAAAAGAAAACGCAAGACCGCCACTATTCTTGAGTCTAATTCAACAGCCAAAACACCCCTACACCTTTGAGCCATAAATCGCGTCAAAAAACCTAAACCGGCTCCAACATCTAAAACAACGTCAACATTTGAAAGAGCTGCACATTCAGTCATACGCTCGAAAAGGGAGAAGTCAACTGTGAAATGCTGGCCTAAGCGCTTCTTCGGAAAAATTCGATGCCTTCGAAGGAGAAGCTTCGTTTCATCCAGAAGATCCATGAAACGTTAACCAGCCAGCCTAAAATAATTCAACGAGCTCTAGTGAAAAGTCTATATTTGCTTTCTCCGGCAAGCTCCTCCAGAATCCGCTTAGTCAAAAGCTTGACTGGGTTGGGTATTTGAGTTCGCTTCTGAAGATCCTCAAAACTTTCAAATGGCTTCTTTTCCCGCTCCCGAATAACCTGCCACATGTACTTCTTGCCGATGCCTGGAATCAGCTCAAGAGCATGCATCCGTGGAGTAATAGCCTGGGCAGTGTTGAAAAAGTTTACAAACCACTTCTCCCGATTCAACACTATCCGGCTGATCACCGCCGGAAGCTCCATCTTAGCGGCGGCAGTCAACTCATCATAACCAATTCGCCCAATAATGTAAGTGATTTCTTCACGAGCCTCCTTCCCCACATAGACCCGATCGTGAGGTTTAAGGGTAACACCCTCCTTAACCAAGGCTTCCAGCAACGTAAAATATTCTTCGCCGATAAGCTGGACAAGGGCTCCAGCTCGATAGCCAGCCCTCCCGGTGATTCTAACCCCAGGGCGGCCATGGGGTAGAAAGTCGAGAACGTAAGCGTATTCTTCGTATCTCTTCTCCATTCTGTCCGCCCTTTCCATGGCTCTTCACTTGGTTGAAAATTAAAAATGGAATTGAAACTATTTCAGTTTATGTTCGTTTAAAAGTTTAACCATGGCTTCTAATTTTGAAGCCTCAATGATTTTGCGCCCTCCTCCCAGGAAGACTCTAAGTTCTTCCACGCTGGTTGGCATACAGTTAACGATTTGAACTGCTTCTGCCTCCTCCAATCCGAACTCTTCAACAAGTTTTTTAACAAGCATTTCAGCGGTTTCAGCGTCCACTTTGGAGAACTTGCTTGCATAATCTAAAACTCGCCTCTGAAACTGATCAAGATTTTCTTCACCAAGCTCCTCCAGCATCTTTTTTACTTGGGGTATTGTCAGAAACTTTTCTTTGGCAGTTTTCTCTTCAAATTTCTCCAAAATCTAGCTTCCTCCAAAAGGCTCTAGATGTTCAGGTCTCACTATGATTTGTTTAACGGTGTCGCCTTGCGTGACACTGACGATGTAGCTCCTCCCGCGTTTGCCAACTATCGTTCCAACTTTTCCATGGTAGCGTCTATGAGGCATGCCCTTTTGAACGCTGGGGTCTATCTTAATCACTACATTGTCGCCTGGGTTAAAGTTGCGGAGCAGTCGGCCAATCTTTATTTTCCCACGTTCCCTTGGCTTTTTCTTGAGAAGTTTGCGTGTTCTCGCCCGATATCCCTTTGATTTCCTCAATTTGCCTCCTCCAAACTACATAATCACATTTAAAACATCAAGTTTTATGGGCTTCGCTCTCTGGCCGAGAATTTCGGAAACACTTGGTGTTGTCCGGCCTTCATCACCTGACACCAACTCTTTTACGTATAGGCCTCCTTGACAGCGAACCCTCATTTCAGCCTTTTTAGGCGACAATCTCTTTACTTTCACCTCATATATGTACTTTTCCCGCGTCAAATCGGCGCGTCTATGCAGAACACGCAGAGGAGTTCTCTGCTTAACCACAGTGTTTGTCAGTTTCTCTTCCAGCATTCTCAATTCTTCATCAGAGACCTCCCTCTCGAACTCTATTAGAACACGGTACTCTTTCTGGGCTGCCTCTCCCTTCTTCACTTTCTTCACATAGTCTTTATCCACGATTTGCAGGTCGGAGACCGCTACTTTGCCCTTGGCATAGGCGTTTATAGCCTCCTCAAGTTTTTTGAGGTCTATGAAGCGTTTTTTGGGCTGTGAAATTTCCATGACGAAGGGTCTGCCCTTGCCCAGCATGCGAGCGTCCACGTCTTCTCTTCCGGAAGCATGAAAGGAGGTTTTAATGCCACCCGTTGCCTCCAAGAACGGTGGGCTTATCAGCTCTTCCACGGACTCTGGGTACATTTTTCCCGTCCAATTGCATTTCTCGCAGCCCTTGCCGCCACATTTCGTGCAAATCCATCTGGACTGGGGGATACCCCTAACAAGTTTTTTGTAGCGTCCTGCTATGTAGAGGGGGTTTATTTGAAAGCGTATTTCATCCGTTATGGGATTTAATAACACAACTACATCCGGTTTACGGTGGTCTAGTTTTTTGCCGCTGTACACGGCGATTTTTCTACCAAAAATTCTTCCAAACTCTAGCCTCATACTTTCGCCATGCTCAACATCAAATTTCGCCCTAAACTCGTCCTCCCGCTCCTCCACTTCGACAGGTAGCTCTATGCCAACCATAAAAGTGGCGAATTCATATTCACAGAGCCTTTCAACAGCCATCTTAGCGAGGACGTCAACTTTTTCAAAACTGTTTCCGCAAAGGAAACACTGGCCAGTAGATTTCTTAGGCAAGCGTTTCCGCAACTTACGCAAGGCTTCCTCAGCCGGCTTGAAGAATCCGTTAATCGCGAGAATTCTGAGGATGCGTGCGCACTCTGCCTTTTTCAAGTGGGCTAGCGCTTGGGCCTCCATCAGCAGCAAGGTCTTCAGCATTCGCCCTTTATCTTCGTTTTCTATTTCGTGGGCTAGGAAGGCGAATTGTCTGCCCAAACAGTGGTCGCAGAGGGGATGGCTTTCAAGCATTTCAAGAGCTTTTTCTAGGATGCTCACGAGACTCGCCCTGTTCAGCTTCTTGTCATCCCGCGTCGAGGGGTAAGCCCTTTCCAAAGAATGGCAGACGTTTCTTTCTGCGCAGGGTTTTAAGCATTTTCCGCATCATGACGTACTGCTTCAAAAGTTCCTTAACATCTTTTTCGCTTGTTCCAGAGCCCCGCGCCACTCTTCTGATGCGCGAGGCGTTTAGGATTTTGGGGTTCTCCCTTTCCTCCGGGGTCATGGACTGAATTATGACACGCCACTTTTCAAGCTTGTCTTCCGCCTGCTCAAGCATTTCCTCGGGAATAGTGTAGGACATTCCTGGAAGCATTTTCAGGATTTTTTGGAAGGGTCCCATCTTCCGCATAGCCTCAAACTGCTCGTACATGTCTGTCAGCGTAAATTTGCCGCTTAGAATAGCCTTGGCCTTTTTTTCTGGAACCTTAACCTCGGCTTCCCGCACCTTCTCAACTAGGGATTCAATGTCGCCCATGCCCAGAAGGCGGCCCACAAATCGGGATGGAACAAAGGGCTCTATGTCCTCGATTTTTTCGCCTGTACTTATGAACTTTATCGGGGCACCCGTAGCCGCCACGGCTGAGAGGGCACCGCCGCCTCTTGCAGAGCCGTCCAGTTTGGTTATGAGGATGGAGCCTATGGAGGTGGCTTCGCTGAAGGCCTTGGCTTGAACGAATGCTTGCTGTCCAATGGTTCCATCGATGACAAGCATAACCTCGTCGGGTTTGATTTTCTCTTCGAGTATTTTCATCTCTTTTATGAGTTCTTTCTCCTCTTTGTGGCGTCCAGCAGTATCCACGATGATAAGGTCTTTATCGCTGAACTGCTTCAGGCCTTCAAGGGCTATTTTGACGGGGTCATTTCCCTTTGGGTCGCCGTAAACGGGCACGTTTATTTGGTTGGCAAGCTGCTTAAGCTGGTCAAAAGCCCCTGGGCGGTATGTGTCTGCGCATATTAGGGCTGGCTTCAACCCCCTCTTTTGGAAGTATCTGGCTAGCTTAGCCGCTGCGGTGGTTTTGCCGGAGCCCTGAATGCCCACAAGCATCAGAACCTTCCTTTTGCCGGGTTCCACCTTAAATGGAACTGGCTTTTCGCCCAGAAATCGCGTCAACTCTTCGTAGACAACTTTTATCACGTGCTCGCGGCGGGAAATCCCGGGTGGAACCTTCTCTTTTAGGGCTCTCGCTTCTATGCGTCTAGAAATGTCCAGAACCAGCTGTACATTCACATCCGCCTGAAGAAGAGCGCGTTGCACATCGCGGACAAGTTCTTTGACTGTAACCTCATCCACAACAGCGGCTCTAAAAAGTTTCTTTAAAGCCTCGTGAAGCGAAGCACCTAGCCTCTCTAAAGCCATCGACATTCTCCGAGTCTAAGATGCATTACCCATTTAAAAATGTGTTTAAACTCCGAAAGGCAATTTTCACGGTTCCTCAAGACCAGGGTATTTGGTGTCCAAAAACTCGATTATGGCTTGGGCTGTTTTTTCGCCTAAACCTTTAACTGACAAGAGCTCCCGCTTCGTCGCTTGGAATACGCGTCTAACGCTTCCAAAACGTCTAAGAAGAGCCTCAGCCCTTTCGGGTCCAACCTTTGGCAAGCTTTGCACGGCTAAAAGCTGTCTTTCCTTGAGGGTATATGCCTTAGGCTTGTGTTTGACTATTACCTTTCGCCTCTCTTCCTCCTGCAGTTTTTTGGCCAACGCATATAGAAACATAGCTGTATGTTTCTCGTCTGGCGTGAAAACTACAGCGATATTGTGATCCGCCATGACTTTGGCGAGGGCACTCCAAAATGCTTGAGGGGTCTGCATGAACTTCACGGCGTTTATGTCGCCCTCCACCACAAGGCAGGCGTTTTCGTAGGTTTCCGCCAGCCTTTCAGCCTGCTCAAAAAGCCTACCATCAAAGACTGAGCGGAGAAAATCATGGATTTCCTTTCTTTCAACGGCATAGTTTTCAGCCACAACATAATCTGCGGGGGCAAGAGTTTTCTCCACAACCTCGCAACCAAACTCTCTCATGTAGTCTTTAACATCCATGCTTTCACGGACATCAGCAAAGATTATGGGCTTAAACTCACCAGACAAGGCCGACGCCCTCACTTCAAGATTTGTTAAGCCTAACTTAAAATCTAGCGGCAAACCTCTATAAGAGCGAGAACCCATTACAAGGAT
>Ga0105163_1000156_pt1 | contig 42193 bp, 43 predicted proteins | sample JNZ110809AmetaG_FD_81531 | JGI IMG/M metagenome (GOLD analysis project Ga0105163, IMG submission 81531) | Hot spring microbial communities from Jinze hot spring, China to study Microbial Dark Matter (Phase II) - JNZ 110809A | ecosystem: Environmental > Aquatic > Thermal springs > Hot (42-90C) >... | reverse complement strand
CTGCTCTCGCTCGGAGTGGGGGCTGCGGTGATCGCGGTTGCCGTGATCCTGCTCGTCCACGTTTACCGGCTGACCGGGACGCTCGACGTGGACCTGCTGAGGAAACTGAGGCGCTGATCAGCCACCCGAGATCGGAGGGATGACCACTACCGTGTCGCCCTCGCGAACCGGCGTCTCGGGGCTGACCTTCTCCCCGTTGAGGGCAATCGCCAGACCACGCCTGAGGGATCCGGACTCGTCGAAGAGGTAGCGGCGGAGGGCGTCTCCGTACCGATCCGCGATGAACCTGACGACGTCGGCACAGGTCGCGTTCTCGGGAACGTCCAGCTCCTCCTCTTCCCTTCCCGTCAGCTCCCTGAGCCTGGCGAAGTAGAGCGTCCTGACCCTCAACCGTGCTGTTGGTCTGACTTGAGCAAATTAAGCTTGATCCACACACCCGTCAGCGGAGGAGCGGCCCTATCGCGGCGCTCAGCGCCTGGAAGCTGGCAGGTATCCTGATCTGGTTCTCCGGCGGAGGGAAGACCTCGAGCGTCTTGAACCCAGTGCCCGTCACGCAGCACACCACCTCCTCGTCCCTTCCCACCTCGCCCTCCTCGCCGAGCCTCTTCAGCCCGGCCACCGAGATGGCGCCGCCCGGCTCCGCGAAGATCCCCGTCTCTTTCGCTAGCAGGTAAACCGCATCGATCGCCTCTTGATCGCTGACCGCGCCCGCTGTCCCGCCGGTCTTCCTGATGACCCGCAGCGCCTGGAGCCCGTCGCCCGGCTCTCCGATGGCTAGGCTCTGGACCAGGGTCTTGGGGTTCCTCACCGGCTCCACCCTCTCGAGCCCTCTCCTGAAGGCCGAGACGATCGGAGAGCAACCCTCCGGCTGGGCGCAGGTCATCGCGACGCTGTCGTCCTCGATAAGGCCTGCTTCGTGGGCCTCGGCTATCCCCTTGTGTATCGCGGAGAGAAGAGCTCCGCTGGCGCAGGGCACGACGATCCTGTCAGGGAGCCTCCACCCGAGCTGCTCGGCTATCTCGAGCCCCATCGTCTTCGACCCCTCGACATAGTAGGGCCTGAGGTTGACGTTGACCACGCCGATGTTGAACCTGTCCGCGGCGAGGGCTGCCATCCTGTTCACGTCGTCGTACGTGCCGTCCACGAGGATCACCGTCGACCCGTAGATTGAGGCGTGGAAGACCTTCGGGTCCTCTACCGTGGATGGCATGAAGACGAACGACTTCAGACCCGCAGCGGAGGCGTGGGCCGCCGTGGAACCCGCGAGGTTTCCCGTGGAGGCGCATCCGACCGCGGCCATCCGGAACTCCCTCGCCTTTGAGACCGCGATGCCCGCAGGCCTGTCCTTGAAGCTGAACGTCGGGTTGACCGTGTCGTTCTTGATGTAGAGCCTCCTGACGCCTATGGCCTTGGCGAGCGAATCGGCCCTGAGCAGCGGTGTGAAGCCGGTTCCGAGGTTCACGACACACGAGTCGTCGATTACCGGCAGGAACTCCCTGTACCTCCAGAGGTCCTTGTTCCTCGACGAGATCTTGGTCCTCGTCACCTGAACCCTGTCGAAATCGATTTTCACCTCGAGGGCTCCGAGGCACTCGTCACAGGCGTAGGCCAGCACGTGGCCGTGGTCCTTGCCGCATTCCCGGCAGACCAGCGAGATCGCTCCGGTTAGCGCTCCCACCTCGCCGCATCTGCTGGTGGACCTCAATATCAAATTATTTGAAACGAGGAAACGAGACGTGCGCGCCCTTCAGTGGACGTTTCATCTCGCAGGTCCTCGATCCACTTTCGCAACCCGTTTCCGCACCGCTTCTCCCCGACTTCGACTTCAACCGCTCGATCTCCACCAACCGCACCTCTGCCATCCACCCGAGCAGGTGAGCGCCGGCACTCGACAGTCGCCACCCATGCCACCGATACGTTTAATAGCCCTGCGCGGGTCACGGGATGCTGGGTTTGGCGAGACATCACGGTTACCGGAGCAGGACGAGGACCCTGATGACCAAGCCCGCCGGATCGAGGATGGGGCCGAGGCCCGACGTGTATCTGGTGGAGTATCCGGTGGGGAGCAAGGTGGTCGTCGTCGCAGACCCATCTGTCCAGAAGGGGATGCCGCACAAACGGTATCACGGCAAGGTCGGGGTCGTCCTAGGAAGGAGGGGAAGGGGTTACGAGGTCGAGGTCTACCTCGGCTCGAAGAGGAAAATCCTCTACGTCCTTCCCGATCACATAAGACCTCACAACGCGTGAGGGGGTAGAGGGGAGCTGCCGAGGAGGACGCTGTCGATGAAGCCGGTCTCCCTTCCTGAGGTGAAGGAGATCCTCGAGAGCAGGGCGCAATCGGCCTCGCCAGTGGCCCAGAGGATACTGAGCTACGTCACTGCCTTCTCGAAGCTCGACGCGGACTCCGCGAGGAGGCTGAAGGAGGAGCTGATGGAGAAGTTCGGGCTCGAGGAGATCGAGGCGGTGCAGGTGGTCAACATCTGCCCGAGGACCGTGGAGGAGGTGAGGACGGTGCTCTCCGGTTACAGGAGGTTGCTGCTGACGGTGCTTGCGGATGAGGAGAAGATGAGGGGCATCGCGGAGACCGTTAGGAAATACGTCGAGTCCAGCTCCGAAGGGAGCGGTTGAGGAGTAGGGCATGCGGGAGCAGGAGAGGTTCAGGCCCAAGATCTACGAGGACGAGGCGATAGTGCTTGACGTAGCTCCTCCCAGGTGGGGTCCGAGGCACGGGCACCAATCCCAGTTCAACAGGGCCTACCTCCTCGGGACCGAGCACTTCACGCTGCTGGAGGCCGCGGTCTCGCCCGAGATCAATTTGGCTCCCGGCAACGTGCTCTACATCGGGAAGGACGTCCCGAGGGACGTGGTGAGGATCGTGAGGCGGATCGGTTACAACGACCTGCCGGAGACGGCGAAGATGGAGCTCGAGCGGGCCGTGGAGAGGATCGTCCGGGAGAAAGAGAAGAAGTTCGTCGAGTTCTTCAACACCTGCGGCCCGCTAACGCCGAGGCTCCACGCGCTCGAGGTCATCCCTGGTATAGGGAAGAAGACCATGCTGAAGGTCCTGGAGGAGAGGGAGAAGAAACCCTTCGAGAGCTTCGAGGACATAGACAGGAGGACCGGCATCCAGGACTCGAGGGCTAGCGTGATCAAAAGGATCCTTCAGGAGCTCTCCGATCCCAACAACAAATACTTCCTGTTCACCCGGGGCCACGTGTAGTCGCGGTCCAACCCATCTGCACCTGCTCACGCGCCTTTCACCATATAACGTCCCCAGTTTCAGGCGACCCGGAGATCATGGACGGGAGCAGGGAGCTGCTGAGGATGGTGGACGTCGACTTCGCATATCCCGGATCGAGGACCAAGATCCTCACGGACATCAACCTACACGTCGATTACACCGAGTTCGTCGGCGTCGTCGGCCCCAGCGGGACGGGCAAATCGACCCTGCTGAGGCTGATGTGCGGCCTCCTCAGACCCACGAACGGGAAAGTCTACTTCAAGGGCGAGGAGCTCAAAGGCCCGCACCCGAAGATCTCGATGATGTTCCAGTCGCCGAACCTGTTGCCGTGGCTGACGGTCCTCGAGAACGTCAAGCTCCCGCTCCTCTCGAGGAGGGACATGAGCGAGGAGGAGAAGGAGGAGCTGGCGATGAGGTTCCTCGACCTCGTGGGGCTGTCTGGGTACGCCTCGGCCTATCCCCGTGAGCTCAGCGGGGGGATGCAGCAGCGCGTCGCCCTCGCCAGGGCCCTCGTGGTCTTGCCAGACCTGCTCCTGCTTGACGAGCCGATGAGCAACCTCGACCCCCTAACGGCGCTTGCCCTGATGAGGGAGCTGGAGGAGATGTGGTTCGACTCGAGCCTGCCTCCTGCCTCGGTCGTAATGGTCTCCCACAACATCGACGAGGTGATCCAGCTTGCCGACAGGGTCCTGGTGCTGAAGGGGAGGCCTGCGACGGTGGTCGCCGAGGTGAGGATCGATCTGGAAAGGCCGAGGAACAGGAAGGACGAGACCTTCCTCAAGCTGGTCGACGAGGTCATGATGCTCCTGAGCTGACCTGGCCCCTTGCCCTCCTCCTCTTCAGCCTGAACGTCTCCTCCTCGCCCGAGTACTCGAGGATTCCCGTGGCGACGAGCCAGTCGATCAGGAAGGTCTTGAAGGTCTCGAGCTGCTCGTCATCGGTGCACACCTTCAGGTGCTCGTTGATCTCGGAGACGGTCATGGGAGACCTGTTCCGCTCGAGGAGCCCGATCACCGACCTGAAGGGCTCTATGTTGGGCACCAGCTCCCTCAGCATCCCGAGCTTTCCGGAGGAGGACCTCCTGGTGTAGGACTCGCCGGCTTTCGTCAGGACCAGGTCGCCGTCGACGAACTCGAGCAGACCGAGCAACTTCCCCACCTCCGCGACCCTCAGCAACAGGCCCGGCTCCATTCCCACCTCCCTCGCCAGCTGGTTGAGGTCCATCCTGCCCTTCCAGAGCCTCAGGACCTCCAGCAGACCCGTGATCATCGAGGGAGTGACGTCGATCGGGCAGCTATGGCCCTCCTCGGTCTCCTCCAACCCTTCAAAACGACCCCAGACCCAAATTATAGGTGTTCTGGTGCGATGCGGGGGCTGAGCGTTGCCGTGACATGCCGGACGCCCAACCTACAAAGGAGCGCAAACATTTGATGCGGCTCGCCGCTCTTAATGACGTGAGCAGGGTGCTCGTCGCCTGCAGGCTCGACAGGGAGGGGATTGAGCTGATGAGGTCGGCGGGACTTCAGGTCGATTACGAGGAGAGGATCACGCAGCAGGAGTTCGACAGGAGGTACGTCAATTACGACGCGGTGGTCATCAGGAGCAACGTCAAGGCGCGGCCGGTCGGCGGAAAGGGGAACCTGAGGGTCATCGTGAGGGCGGGGGTGGGGCTCGACAACGTCGACGTGGAGGGCTTCACCAAGCTCGGCGTCAAGGTGCTGAACACTCCGGAGTCCGTCACGAGGGCGGTCGCTGAGCTGACGGTCGGGCTCTTCTTCTGCCTCGCGAGGGGGATAGTCCGGTACGCCTCCGAGCTCAAGCAGGGGAGGTGGCTGAAGTCCGAGGCGCACGGCATCGAGCTCCGCGGCAAGACGGTCGGGATCATAGGGTGCGGGAGGATCGGTCGGGAGGTGGCGAGGATGGCCCACGCCCTCGGGATGAGGGTGCTGGTGAACGACGTGATAGAGGTCCCCAGGGACTTCCTCGAGTCGGTGGAAGGGAAGCAGGTGGACCTCCTCACCCTTCTGCGCGAGTCGGACATAGTAACGATCCACACGCCGCTTGACCCGTCCACGAGGGGACTCATCGGGGAGAGGGAGCTGAGGGAGATGAAGCGGACCGCTTTCCTCGTCAACATGGCCCGTGGAGGGGTCGTCGACGAGACTGCTCTGAAGAGGGCCCTGAGAGAGGGATGGATAGCCGGAGCTGCGCTGGACGTCTTCGAGACGGAGCCACCCACCGACCTCGAGCTCCTCTCGCTGCCCAACCTGATACCCACGCCCCACATGGGAGCCCAGACCCACGAGGCCCAGCGGGCGGCAGGCATAGAGGCTGCCAGGCTCGTGATCAGGGAACTGCTCGGCAAATCCGTCTGAGGTCGTCCCGTGACGGAGGGGATGGACTGCTTCGGAGAAGGTCCTGAGGATTTTCAGGCGTGGAAGGATCAGTAGACGTAGCCGAGGAGCTTCCCGCCGAGGCCCTGCTTTATCGCCTCCCTGTGCGACATCACGCCCCTGTTGGTCGTCACCACGAGTATCCCTATGTCCCTGCTCGGGAGGTACCTCTTCTCGAACTCCTCGTAGCCGTCCTTGCTCACGCTGAACCTCGGTCTGATGGGACCTGCCTTGTTGATCCTGCCCAGCAGCTGAATTATCACCTTCCCTCCCCTCCCGTCCTCGACGTACTCGATGGCTCCGACGTAGCCGTGCCTCTGGAGCGTCTTCAGGACCTCCACCACCAGCTTCGAGTACTTGTGGACGCACTCCTTGTTCCTCGCCATCTCGTTGTTGTACAGCTTCGTGAAGAGCCCCGAGACCCAGTCGAACGTCGCCATCCTGAACCCTCACCCTCCCAAGCCGCTTTTAAAGGTGAACGATTAGCGGGGGTGGCCGAGGCGTTCCCACTTTCGGGCCGGTTCCAGCAATGCCCAAAAGCGAGCATTGCGGCGATACTACAGGCGTATGACTTCAACTGCTGCTCACCGTCATCACGGTCATACCATCCTGAAAATCAACGGGGAGATGTTTGAGTTCACCGAGCTGCGACCGGAGGACCTTTTGGGTTCGACGCTCAACGAGTACGAAGCCAAGTACGCGCCCAAGAGACTTCAGGTTGTGGGGAAGATCCAGGAATTGGTGCCTTTACCGGTCCCGAGGGTCTCAGTTGTCGGCACGCGTCAGCCCACCGATGAGGGAATCGCTTTTGCGCGGAGGCTCGTGGAGAACCTGGTGAGGGAAAGGGTGATCATCGTCAGCGGTCTGGCCAGAGGAATAGACACGGTGGCGCATAGGACGGCGCTCGAGAAGGGTGGCCGCACGATCGCGGTCCTCGGGACGCCGCTCGACCGGTTCTACCCGCCTGAGAACAGGGAACTCCAGCTGATGCTCATGCGGGAGCACCTCGTCATCAGCCAGTTCCCAATCGGTTCACCGGTAACCAGAAAGAACTTCGTCCTCAGGAACAGGACGATGGCGCTCATCTCCAACGCGACGGTGATCGTCGAGGCCGGTGAGAAGTCAGGAGTCATTTCCCAGGCCTGGGAGTCGATCAGGTTGAACAGGCCCCTCTTCGTCTCCCGTTTGGTTGAATCTCGGCGCCCGTCTTGGGTCGATGAGCTCATGAAATACGGTGCGATGGTGCTGCAGGATCCCGATGAGCTGGATGAGCTACTCGACCTACTCCCGTGGATGTCGCCTCAGGAGCTGGTGAGGCAGCTGACTTCGCTCAACCATTAGGGAAGACGTTCTCGCATGGCATCCTCAACGTCGACGTTCTCGAGGTGCGATGAGCTGGAACGGCAGACGAACCCGAGGGCCGCAGAGTCCTTCGAGCTGGAGGTGACAGGTCTCGCTGTAGGTGACGACGGGCCCTTCGAGGTGCGATATGAGCCGCTCCGCCACGCGCAGGGAGGTCTTCCGGTTCCTCTTCAAAAGTCCCCACAGACCGCCGACGCCGCAGCACTCCCCCCTCACCGCGACGACCTTAACACCGAGGCCCTCGAGCGCTCCGATCAGCTTGGGCGTCAAGCCCAGGTGCTGCGAGAAGCAGCTGGAGTGAAGGGTTACCGCGTTCTCCCTCACGGCCAGCCTCTCGGGCACAGATTCTGAAAGCTCCAGCATCAGCTCGCAGACGTCGACGACCGCTCTCGAGACCGACGTGGCTTCGGGAGTTCTGAGAATCCGGGGGTAAACTTCCCTTAGCATCAGCGTCGCTGCAGGCGAGGTGGTGAGGACCCTCCTGCCCCGCTCGACCTCCCGGACCAGAGAGGCCACGTTCCTCTCCGCGAGCGCTTTGAGCCCATCCCGGTCGCCGTACTCCCACAAGAGGACGCCGGAGTCCCACTGCCTCGGGAAGGAGAGTTTGTGACCGAGCTCCCGGAGCGCGTGCAAGAGCGGCTCCAGCGACGAGGGCCTCACGTATCGGTAGTAGGTGTCGGCGAAGTAGGCGAGCTCCGCATCGTCACCTCCCAGCACGCCCGTTCTCCGCATCACCTCACGAACCTCCACGCCCTCGGGGACCGGAAGCTCCACATCGGTCGCAAGCCCCAGGTACATCGCTATCAGGCGCTTGGGAGCGATCGAGAGGAGCAGGCGCCTCAAGGGTCCGGGAAGACCGAAGAGTTGCGGGAGGGTCTCCGTGTAGAACCCGATCACGCGCTCCCTTTCACCTTCCCTTTTCAACAGGGCATGCCTGTAGCTCCGAATCAAATCAGGTATCGGGATGCCCGCGGGGCAGACGGCCAGGCACCGGTTGCAGCCGTAGCAGAGGTCCATCAGCTCCGCCACGTCCCCGTCGAAGAGGTCGAGGTTCAGGCCGCTCAGGGCCGACTGGATCAGCACCATCCTACCCCGAGCGGTCCGCGAGGGCTTGTAGGCCTCGGGTATCAGGCTGGTCGGGCAGACGGAGTTGCAGAAGCCGCACCTGATGCACCTCAGCGCCTCGGAGAGCTCTGTCACCTCCTCGTGCGTGAGGCGTTGCTCCATCGCGGGTCTCACGGTCCTCGTCGAACAGGTCTCGTCTCGTATTAACTCGCTCCTCATGTAACGCCTTCTCATACGTCAGGCAGTAGCGTCCGCACGTCGCTTCGCCTCTCACGGCTTTTGTCTGCCTCGATTGCCGCGTCCGGGCCCTCTACGTGGAACATCGGCTCTTGACTTCAATGCTCAACTCAGCGAGGGGAAATACCGCGCGTCCGCTGACTTAGCTGACCCGATTGCGGTTCAAATACAGCTCCAGGGATGGGCCGGGAAGGAAATGACCGAAGTCAGGTTCGAGGAGATCAGCCCAGCGGACTTCTTCTACCGGAATCGGGACCTGGCGGGCTTCTCGAACCCCGCGAGGTCCCTGTACATGTGCATCAGGGAGCTGGTGGAGAACAGCCTCGACGCGACGGAGGTTGGCAGGATATTGCCCAACATCTGGGTGAGCCTCGAGAGCGCCGACGAGAACGGCGAGCGCTTCTTCACGCTCACGGTCAAGGACAACGGCATAGGCGTCGACGGCGCGATGATCCCGAAGGCCTTCGGCACCGTCCTCTACGGCAGCAAGTACGGCTTCAAGCAGTCGAGGGGAACCTTCGGGGTGGGAGGGACGATGGCGCTCCTTTACGGACAGATCACCACCAACACGCCCTTCACGGTCATCTCCAGCAGGGGAGGGAAGGAGATCCACGAGTACAAGCTGATGATCGACATCGTCGAGAACAAGCCGAAAGTCATCGAGCACAAGGTCCACCCAAACGCGAAGAGGTGGAGGGGGACGATCGTGAGGGTCACGCTGGAGGGCGACTACAGCACCAGCAGGCCCAAGATCCTGAGCTACTTCGAGATGACCGCCGTGGTCAACCCCAACGCCAACATAGTCTTCGTCGACCCGAAGGGCAGGGTCTACGTCTTCAGGAGGGTGATCGAGAAGGCGCCGGAGCCTCCGAGGGAGGGGAAGCCTCACCCGCTCGGAGTGGACGTCGAGACGGTGAATCGCCTCATCGCTAACACCAAGAGCAGGGACGTCAGATCGTTCCTGGTCAACGAGTTCCAGAGGATCGGTCCGAAGACGGCCGAGGAGGTGCTGAAGCTGGCCGGGATCGATCCGGAGAAGAGGGTCAAGGACCTGACGCACGACGAGGTCACGAGGCTCGTGGAGGCCTTCAGGCAGTACGGCAAGTTCAGGGCCCCGGAGACTTCGACCCTCAGCCCCGTCGGGGTCGAGTTCATCGAGGCAGGTTTGAAGTCGATCTACAGGCCCGAGTTCCTCCACGTGGTGCAGAGGCCTCCGTCCAGCTACTCGGGCATACCCTTCGTCGTCGAGGCTGCGATCGCCTACGGAGGGGGGATAGAGCCGTCGGAGGAGATACAGCTGCTGAGGTTCGCCAACAAGATACCGCTGCTCTACGACGAGAAGGCGGACGTCTCCTGGAAGGTGATCAGCGAGCGGATCGACTGGCCCTCCTACAAGGTTCAGAAGGGGATGCCGGTGCTGGTCCTGACCAGCATCTGTTCGCCCAAGGTGCCCTACAAGACCGTCGGAAAGGAGGCCGTCTCCGACAGGCCGGAGATAGAGAGGGAGCTGACGATGGCCATAAGGGAGTGCGCCAGGGCCCTCAGGCTCTACCTCAGCCAGATAGAGAAGCGGGAGGCCGCGAAGAAGAGGCTCAGCGTCTACGCGAGGTACCTCCCGATGATAGCTAAGCACTCGGCGTACGTGGCAGGGACGGAGCCTCCGGACGTGATGCCGCTTCTGAAGTCGATCGGCGTGACGGCTAAGATGGTCGATGAGGAGATGAAGGCGCTCGAGCGCGAGCTCTCCGGCGAAGCAGAGTGAAGGCGAGGTAGACCGCGGCCGCAACGAGCGTCGCATATCCGATGGCGTCGATGTACGTCAGCAGCAGCTCCATCACCCGATCGCCGTAGACTGAGAGGACTACCGACTCGGGAACGAACCTTCCAGCCCTGCCCAAAAGCGACGCGACCGTGAATCCGCGCAAGTCCCTGAGTCCGAGCGCTCCTGCGCCGACCGTGAAGGCCTTGTAGGGAAGGGGGGTGAAGGCCGCGAGGCCGACGGCCATCACGCCGTAACGCTGGAAGTACCTCTCGAGGGGCACCAACCTACTCTCTCCCACCAACCTGACCAGCAGGGGCCTCCCCACCTTCCTTCCCAGCAGGTATCCGAAGAGCCCTCCGGCGACCGAGAAGGCCACCGTGATCAGCCCGTAGAGGGGACCGTTGGCTGGGTCGATGAGCACGAGAGGTATCAGCAGGACGTCCGGAGGGACGGGAAAGAAGACGGCCTCGGAGAAGGAGAGGACCGCGAGACCCAGGGGGCCGTAATGGAGGAGGTGGTTCCTGGCGAACTCGAGCGCCCACCTCGTCAGCTCCGAGAACATGTGCCCCGCACCACCGATGGTTAGAAGTATATGAGTTCACGCGAAGCGGGAAGGCGCTACCTCGCCGGCGCAGCTATTCAGTAGACCCTCTCCTGCGGCTGGTACTTCGTGATGACGACGGGCTTGTAGTCGAAGGCGAAGCCCTCGGCCGTTTTCCTCAGCAGTATGTGCTTGAGCCAGCTTGCGTCGTCCCTCTTCGGCGCATCAACGCGGTAGTGTGCTCCCCTGCTCTCGGTCCTGTGAAGCGCGGCCGCACCGATCAGCTCCGAGACTGCCAGCATCGCATCTACCTCCAGCACGTGGACGAGGTTCGTGTTGTACCTCCTGCTCTTGTCGACCACGCCCATCTCGAACTCGGACCTGAGCTTCCTGATCTTCCTGAGGCCCTCCTCCATCGATCCCTTCTCCCTGAAGACGTGGAAGTGCTCCTCCATCGTTTTCTGGAGCTCCGCCTTGACGTCGTAGGGGTCCACCCTCGGAGCCGGCCCGAGGAGGACGTCGTAGATCCTCTTCTCCTCCTGCTGCAGGGTCGCCATTGTGGGGTCCGGGTCGTCGTGGCTCATCGCGAACCTCGCCGCCTCAGCGCCCGTTATCCTCCCCCAAACGAGGCACTCGGTGGTTGAGTTGGAGCCGAGCCGGTTGGCGCCGTTGATGCTGACGCAGGCGGCCTCGCCGGCGGCCCATAGCCCCGGCATCTCGGTCGCACCGCTGATGTTGACGTCTATCCCTCCCATGTAGTAGTGGGCGACGGGCCTCACGGGTATCGGCTCGCTGATCGGGTCGATCCCCCTCATTTTCAGGCAGATCTCCCTGATGCTGGTCAGCCTCTTCACGATCTTCTCCGGCTCTATCACGGTCAGGTCCAGCAGGACGTACTCGTACCCGCTCTCCTCGTCCTTGAAGCCCCTCCCCTCCCGGATCTCGGTCATGATGGACCTGGAGACGATGTCCCTCGGTGCGAGGTCCTTCATCTTCGGAGCGTAGCGCTCCATGAACCGCTCGCCCTTGGAGTTGCGGAGAATTCCCCCCTCACCCCTCGAGGCCTCCGTGATGAGGATCCCCGATGGAACGAGGCCCGTAGGGTGGAACTGCACGAACTCCATGTCCTTCAGAGGTATGCCGGCCCTGAAGGCCATCGCGAGACCGTCTGGCGTGGAGCTGTGACCGAACGAGGCGAATGGGTACAGCCTCCCGGCACCGCCGGTGGCGATGATCCCCGCTTTGGCCCTGAAGTACTCGAGGTCACCGCTTTTGATGTCGTAGGCCACCACCCCCGCGAACCTGCCTCCGTCCTCGTGGACGATTGCGGTCGCGCAGCGCTCGTCGTAGAACTCGATGTTGTCGTGCCTGAGGCACGTGGTGTAGAGCGTGCTCATCTCGAAGAAGCCCACCCTGTCCTCCGCGAAGCAGGCCCTCGGATAGGACTGGCCTCCGAAGTAGCGCTGCGCTATCTTGCCGTCCTCCCTCCTGGCCCAGGGCATCCCCCAGTGCTCCAGCTGGATTATCTCCTTGGGAGCCTCTCTGACGAAGAGCTCGACCGCGTCCTGGTCCGCCAGGAAGTCGCTGCCCTTCACGGTGTCCCACATGTGCGACTCGAAGGAGTCCCCCTCCTCCGGGTAAAGCACCGCGGCCGTCCCTCCCTCGGCGGAGACGCTGTGGGACCTCATCGGCTGCGTCTTGGTCACGACCGCGACCCTGAGCTTGGGACCGCCGACGCGGGCGGCCTCTATCGCGGCCCTCAGCCCCGCGAGGCCTGAGCCGACCACGACCACATCACAGTCAATTACCTCCAAATCCGAGCGCCTCAGGGGAGATTGCGGGTTCCCTACCCTTAAACCAATGTCGCCGGTGGAGTTGCAAAACCCTCAGGCCGCCTGCGGGTTCGCACTAGCTCCCTTAGACGATTCGTCCATCTCGCTTAAATCAACGTTTTCAAGAAGCATCGCGAAATGCTGGAACTGATCGACGTCTGGAAGGTCTACAGGACCGGGAGCGTCGAATATCCGGCGCTGAGGGGCGTAACCCTGAGGATCGAGGACGGCGAGTTCGTGGCGGTCGTTGGGCCGTCCGGCTCGGGGAAGACGACGCTGCTGAACCTAGTTGGTGCGCTGGACCTCCCCACGAAGGGCGACATAGTCCTCAACGGCACCTCCTACACCTCGCTCGGCAGGTCAGGACTTAACGAGCTCAGGCGGAAGGAACTGGGATTCGTCTTCCAGACCTTCAACCTTCTGTCGCACCTGACGGCACTGGAGAACGTGGAGCTACCGCTGATCGCCGCCGGCGTCCCCAGATCCGAGCGGAGGCGGAGGGCGCTCGAGATGCTGGCCAGGTTGGGAATGGAGAACAAGGCCTCGAAGAAACCTACGGAGCTCTCGGGAGGGGAGCAGCAGAGGGTCGCCATCGCGAGGGCCCTTGTCAACAACCCCTCGGTGATACTGGCCGACGAGCCGACGGGGAACCTCGACTCCGCCAACGCGAAGAACGTCGTCGAGCTCCTGCGGGAAATCAACAAGCGCGAGGGGAAGACGATACTGCTGGTGACGCACAACCTCGAGATCGCGGAGTACGCAGACAGGATCGTCCGGATGAGGGATGGCAGGGTGGAGAGCGAGGTGAGGAGGAATTGAGGGGCGCTGCGTTCGTCCTTGCGGCCCTGGTCATCCTAGGTGTAGTCGCTCTTGCTCCAATCCCGGCCTTTCCGCAGGAGGTCGGGGACATCGCCGTGACCGACGTGAGATGGTCCGAGGGAGGGTCGCCCGTCGAGGTGGGACCTGGAAGTTTTGGGGCCCCTCTGACGATCACGCTCCTCCACACGGGGAAGATCCAGCTGCGTTACGGCACCGTAACCCTCCTCCTACCGGACGGGTTCGAATCCGCAAATGGAGATCCCAGACCGTCAGTCTACATTCCGGCGATGCAGCCCGGTCAGTCGGTGACAGTAACCTTCAGGCTCAACCTGGCAGAAGCCCTGCAGCTAGGCACCTATCAGGTCCAGGCGCTGATCACCGGCACGAGGTCCGACGACACCACGTTCTCCGGAACCGTCTCGCTGCCGGTAAGGGTTCTCGGGACGACCGACCTGAGGGTGATCGCATCGAGATCGTCAGTGGTTGCAGGAACGCAGAACACCGTGGAGCTGTCGGTCCAGAACGCTGGCACCGGCACGGCCCGCAACTTGCGACTCGAGGTGTCCTCCCAGCAGCAGATCAGCGTGCTCGACAGAACGATAGATTTGGGCGACCTGGAGGCGGGTAAGGCTGCGAAAGTGAGGGTAAGGATTTACATCCCTCCGAACCTCGCAGGAGCGTCGATCTCGCTGGCGCTATCCGTGAGCTACCTCGATCCATACCTGAACCAGAAGACCGTGACGAAAACGGTCGATTTCGTTGCGGATTACCCGAAGGTCCCCAACCTGCTAGTGGAGGCGTCGGCCTCGGAGCTCGTGATGCAGCAGGTCAACGACGTAACCCTGAGGCTATCCAACACAGGTACGTCCTCGGTGAGGGACCTGACCGTGCTGGTCTCGGTGGGTCTCCCGATAATCATGATCGGATCCGACGGGAGGTTCCACATCGACTCGATAGGAATCGGTGAGAGCGTAGCGATCCCGTTGAGGCTCTACCTCGCCGAGACGACCGCCCCGTCTGTTCCGGTCACCCTGACGCTCAGCTACCTCGACGACGCCAACCAGCTCAGGACCGAGACCAGGTCGATCACGTTCTTCGTCTCCGCGAAGCCTAGGGAGCTGTTGTCGCCCCTCGACGTGAGGGTATCGCCGACGGTGATCTACTCGGGAATGGTGAACAACGTGACCCTGGTCGTCAGGAACGTGGGAGGATCCGTCCTGAACGCGCTGACGGTCGAGCTGCTCCAGTCTGGCACGGCCACCTGGATCTCCGATGCGGTCCTCTCTGTCGAATCCCTCCAGCCGAACGAGGAGAGGAGGTTCTCGGTGGGCCTCTTCGTCCCCAGCGACGCGCCGACATCGCTGACACTTAACGTGGGAGTGAGGTACTACGGGCCCGACAACGTCCAGAAGTCTGAGCAGAGGCAGCTGGGCGTCCTCGTTAAGGGGATCAGGAAGTTCGAGATCGTGGACTACACCGTGCTGCCCGAGAGACCGGCTCCGGGACAGACCTTCTCCGTCACCTTCGTTCTGGTGAACACGGGAACCGCGAGGGCGATCGCTACATCGGTCAGCGTCGATCGTGGCTCTGAGGTCAGGTCCTTCGGACAGTCGAGGACCTTCCTCGGAGACGTCGCGGTCAACACTCCGACCTCGGTGACCTTCACATTCGTGGCTCCGAACGCGACCAGGCCAGGGCCCGTCCAGATACCGCTGCTGGTGGCATACAGGGACGAGATGGGCGAGCAGCACACGGAGAGGCTGTCGGTCACCGTGCCGATCGGCGGAGGCCAGTCGGCAGGGCAGTTCGGTGGTCGGTTCGGAGGTGGAGCGCGCCAGACCGCACAGGCAACGCAGCAAGTCCAAACGCAGGGACTGATCCTGCCGGTCATCACGGCGGTGGTTGGGTTAGGAGTGGGCCTCTTCGTGGGGAGGAGGTTCAGGCGATGAGGGCGAGCGACATTCTCTTCCTGAGCCTGAGGCACTGGCGCGAGAAGAGGCTGCGGGTCTTCCTGCTGATGCTCGCGATAGCCATAGGCGTCGCCTCGGTCATAGCGCTCACCTCCCAGACCGCTGGCGTCCAGCAATCGGTCGTCAGGTCGCTCCAGACTCTTGGCCCCACGAGCATCGTCATCACGCCCTTCGGGAGGACGCAGCTGACAGACGCTGACGTGGCAATGATCTCGTCGCTCCCGAACGTGGAGGCCGTGATCCCAATGGTTTCGACGAGGGCCTACATGACCGTCTCCGGTCAGGACGTGGAGCTCACAGTGATCGGGGTCAGGCCAGAACAGCTCCCCTTGCTGCTGGGCGAACTGAGGCTGATCGAGGGGCAGCCGTATCCGCCCACCACCGCGCCCATCGGTCTGGCAGGGTACGACGTGACGTTCCCGCCCAGCGCGGGAGGCAACAGGCAGGTCTTCGTCAACCAGCCCCTAATCCTCGAGCAGAGGTTCCAGACCTTCTCCCGAAGGATCACAGTCATAGTCAGCGGTGTGCTTGACAGGTACGGCGCCTCCGCGTTCGTCTCCATCGACGGCTCGGTCTTCTTACCGCTCGACGCGGTCAAGACGCTCACCAACAGGAGGGACTACAACCTGATACTGGTCAGGGCCAGCTCGGTGGACTACGTCCAGGACCTTGTGGACCAGCTGACGGTCATGTACGGCAACAACGCCAGGATCGTTTCGGTTCAGGCTCTGTCGGAGACGGTGGGCGGGATCATCGCCTCGTTCGGGTTGCTGCTGGCCTCCGTGGCGGCCATCTCGCTGGCGGTCGCCGGGCTCGGCATCACCAACATCATGGTCATCTCGGTGGTCGAACGGACCAAGGAGATCGGCGTGATGAAGGCCTTCGGCTACAGGGACAGGGAGGTCCTGATGATATTCCTGACCGAGGCGTTCCTGATCGGGGTCTTCGGAGGCCTTTTGGGGATCGCGATTGGCTCTGTGGGCTCCTACTTGCTCCCGTCGGTGCTGACGTCCTTTGCGCCAAGGGTCCCTGCTGGCGGGCCCGTAAGGGGCGCAGGCGGGTTCGGTGGCCCTCCTTTCGGAGGAGCCTCTCAGACGTCACTGCAGATAACCCCGGTGATATCGCCGGAGATGACCCTAATGGCCTTCGGGTTCGCTCTGATGATCAGCGTGCTAGCCGGCATCTATCCCGCGTGGAGGGCGGGGAGGCTCGATCCGGTGAAGGCGCTGCGTTACGAGTGATCTGTCCGTCAGACGATCCAGGGCCTCCAGCCGGGCCTTGGTGCCCCTGCGGCCATCACGCCTTTCAGCACCGCCACCGAGAGCGCGAGGCTCATCACGGTGTGGAGTGCGTTGTAAAGGGCGGTGTGCGCCAGCACCAGCAGCAGGCCGACCGTCCCCGGATCCAGCTTGGTCCCCATGAAGGCGGAGAGCGCGCCGACCGCGAACCCCAGGAAATCGGGGAAGAAGACCACAAGCACCAGGTAGTTGACGGCGGTCATCACCGCTATCCTGAGGGCGGCGCCGAGCGTCCCCGAGAGGACCAGCTTAGCCCGGGGCCCGGACCTGCCGATGAGCCTCAGGCCGGCCCAGATGCCGAGGAAGGTCGAGACCACTGCGGCGTACTTCATCAACGGCCCCAGCGGCGAGAACTGTCCCATCAGCAGGAGCGCGAAGAGGTAGACCGTCGCCGAGAGGAAGCCCGCGGTTGGCCCGAAGCCCAGCAGCGCCAGGAACACCGGCACCTCGGCCAGATCGAACTTCAGGTAGGGTACCGGGGGGTATGAGAAGCTCAGGGGAAGCAGCGCCATGGCCGCGGAGATCGCCGCGGTCGAGGTCCCGGCAGCGAGCTCCTTGGTGTCCACACCCCCCGGCCCTCTGGGGTTTTAAACAACTCTGCGTACCTACTCAGATCTGAGTAATTCGGCCGCCGTCGACCGGAAGTTTGCTCGGAATTGGATTAATAGATGCCTTCGAAGTGTTAAGGTGTGCTGGAGAACGAGCTGATCGACAGGGTGGCGGACGTCCTGGGAGCGCTCGGAAACAGGACTAGGCTCCGGATCATCAAGCTCATCGCCGAGACGGACAGACCACTTCACATCAAGGCCCTCTCCAGGGCGCTCAAGGTCCGCTACAGCGCGATCTACCGTCACGTGGCCACGCTCCGGAAGGCGGGGATAGTCACGGTCCACGAGGTCGGGAGGTCCCGCGTCGTCGCCCTCAGGCACCAGAAGGAGTTAGATGACTTGCTGAAAATAGCAACACAATTCACGAAATGAGCGTCCACAACTTAGCAGAAATGTGATTTTCAAACCACAATTCAGCCAAGTCATTGACAAGTCCTAAATACGTCATTTGGAAAGTTGGCGTGAGATGGCCGGAAGCGACCGCATGCCAAGGTCGCTCTGGACAGCCGGTGTTGCTTCGCTGGGAGGTGCTGCGATAGCCGCGGGGATAGCGAGGCTTAGCACACCGTTCCCGTTGCTGCCGTTCCTCAGGTTCGACGCGGCCGAGATATTCGACGTCCTCTCCTTCCTGATCTTCGGGCCGATTGGGGGACTGGTCACATCCCTTGCTCACTGGTACGGGCTGATCGTGAACGGAGGTGCCCTGGTGCCCGGGGTGGGCGAGACGATGAAGCTGATCGCGGTCCTCTCGACGCTCCTCGGCCTCTTCCTCGGGATCCGGTTGAGCAGGGGATCGATCTGGTGGGGTCTGGTCGGCGCGGTCGCCTCGAGGACGCTGGTCATGTCGCTCGTCACCTTCCTGCTGTACTACGTGCTCCTCCCCAACGTCTACCTCCCCTTCGGGAGCAGGGCCCTTCAGCGCGTCGGTATCTCGGTTCAGGGAGAGCTCACGTTGGCGCTCCTGATGACCACGCTCAACGGCGTCTTCAACGCGATCCACGTCTTCGTCAGCGTCATCCCGGCTATGGCCGTCTACGGCGCGGTCCTGAGGGCTCTGCCCTCCATCCGGAGGTACGTCACGATCACACCGCTGCTCAGGCGCAACCCCTGAGGGACCGCTTCTCTGCCGGTCGTCTCGTCTGAGCTTTTTACCGTGGTGCCGACGGTGACCTGCGGGAATGGGACGGAGGCTGAACCCCTTCGTTCCGTCCCCTCTGGACGTCGTCGTAAAGGCCCTCGGCGAGGCAGGCCTCGAGAGGGACAGGGTCCTCGTCGATCTGGGGAGCGGTGACGGCAGAGTGCCGATAGCTGCGGCCAGGCACTTCGGCGCGAGAGCTGTGGGCGTCGAGGTCAACGGTAGGCTCGTCGAGCACTCCTTGAGGATCAGCAGGTCGATGGGTCTGAGGAACGTCGCCTTCGTGGAGGGGGACGCCCGGTACGTCGACCTCAACGGCGTGGACTTCGTCTACGCGTACCTCACCACCGAAGCTTTGGAGGTCCTGAAGCCGGCGCTTCTGACCGCGGGACGCGACGCGGTCGTGATCACCCACGGTTACAAGATCAGGGGATGGACGCCAAGGGAGGTCCTGAGGATCTGGTCCGACACGAGCTACCGATATCACACCTTCTACGTTTACAGGGTCGGGGACGTGAAACGAAGCCCGGAGGAGCGGAGCGGGCAGTCGGGGATCAGAGCCCTGAGGATAGACGAGTTCGTGCCCGAGCCGCTTTAGGACGTCTCAGTCCTAGCCCGGTCCACGACGCCGTTTCGGATCCCGCGATCGTCAAGCGTAGTGCCCGTACAGCCTCCCGGTCACGTCGCGCATCAGCTCCATCAGCTCGCGCGCCTTGACCCTCAGCAGTGCGGAGACCTGGTCCCAGCGCCTACCCTGGAGGGTCTTGGCCAGCAACAGCTTCTCCTCCAGCTCGCTCAGCTCGAGCCTCTGGTCGCTCGCCGTGAGGAAGTGGGCCTCCGCAAGGGCCCTTACCCCGTCCGCTGCGCCCTCGTAGTTGAGGTACCCGCGCAGGTAGTTCTCCAGCCTCTCCCTCTGGAACCCCCTCAGCTCGGCCCTCTCCCTCCGGCCCAATCCGTTCCTGAGGAGGAGCCAGGCGGTCTCGAGGTCCAGGTCGAAGTACGGATCCGAGAGGCCGGTCACGAGCCTCAACCTGAACTCCCTGCTGAGCTCCGTCACGAACGTCGTTGCCTCCTCGGTCAAGGGTCGAACGACCAGGACGCTGAACTCGCCCGAGACCCTGTTCCTGTACGGCCCTATCGCTATGGGGAGGAAGCCGTTCCTGAGCCAGAACCTGAGGAGCTGTGGGGTGGCACCGAAGCCCGAACCCACCCAGTCCATCCCCATCTCCCTTGCCTCCTCGACGAGCCTCTGGACCGCATATGACCCCAGGCCCCGGCCCCACAATGCCGGATGCGTGGCGATCCTTACCACCCTGATGCCCTTGAGCCTTCCGAACCCGCGGAGGGGCGGATAGTACCTTGTGACGACCGCAGGTATCATGTGACCCTTCTCCATCGTCTCGATGGCCGCGATCAGCTCGTCGTCCAGGAAGCCCTCGTAGCACAGGTGCATGGCGTTGACGACCCTGCCATCGGGGAGCATCAGGGCCCTCACGAAGTGGTGAGGTGCGTTTCCCAGAAGGGCTATGTCGTTGGGTCTGTTCCTGTAGTGGGTGAGAACCAGGAGGCCCACCAGCTGCCGGAGGACGCTCTCGCCCCCTCTCGAGAAAAGGACGTCCCTCTCGAGCTTGACGTAGCTGCAGTTCTCCGGACCGATCTGGTCGTCCGATATCTCCGGTGGCTCCGCGTTGAGCAGGAGGACGTCGTAGAGCCACTCCTCCACGGGGTCTCCCGGAGGGTACCTTATGGGCTCGGACATCTCGAACTCCACCAGCGACTCCCTGAACTCGCGCCTCAGCCTCGAGAGGAACCTCACGACGAAGCCCCTCCCAGCCCCCTCGTATCCGTGGACGGTCGAGGAGTAGATCGCCCTACGTGCGCGCTTCGCCAGACCGATCAGTATGGGCACGGGAACGGATGCGGCCTCGTCGACGATCACGAGGTTCGCGTGCCTGTTGACCGCGATGTAAGGGCTGACGTAGTACAGGGAGGAGGGGCCGCAGCGGACCTCGACGATGGACCCGTTCCTCTCAGTTACGAAGAACCTGATTCCGAGCCTCTCGAGCCCTTTGACCGCGAACTCGAAGAGCGTCCTCGCGTTGTCGGGGTGGGGTGCGGTCACGAGGATCCTCCTGAACCTCTTCCTCAACCTCCGATCCGACATCAAGGCCGCAGCGAGGATGCCGATGGCCGCCGACTTCCCCCTCCCCCGGTTAGCCTTCAGCACGAAGGCCCACCTCTTTCGCGCAACGAGGTCCTCGAAGGCCCTCAGCAGCTCGGCCTGCTCCCAGGTGGCGCACATCTCGTACAACTCCTTTCGGAACCTCTGACCCGTGACCTCTGGATAGGGCCTCCTCGGAACCGGTTTCATCAGATCGACGTCTCCGGGGATCTGTGGCAACTCGACCCGATCGGCCAGATAGATCAAGCCGCGACGACCGATGCTCATCTCCAGCATCCTTTTCTCGAAACGCCTCCGAAGCTCCCCGATCCCGAAGGGAGGGACGACGCTCTTTTTGTGGAAATCGGTGACCCAGTATTCAAGGCCCTCGATGGGAGGCCCCACAACGATCACGACCCCGCCTCCCCTGACGACCTCGACCAATATGCCGAGATCGTTCGGCCTGAACTGGTATGAGATGTCCATGACGAGCGAATCCCACGTGCTCCCCAGCGCCTTCTCGCAATCCTCGTAGTTGACGACGGAATAGGGGACGCCGTGCGACTCGAGGACGCCCCTGATGGTCTGGGCCGAATCGTCACCCGGATCCCGGACCGCGAGCAGGAACCTGCGGTCCTTTCCTCGGATGGACAGATACGTTGAGACCACCTCGCTGAGCACCCCTGACCAGTTCTGAGTCTTCGCGACGTAGACGACGCACCTGTAACCGGCGCCGGTGAGACGCCTCAGATGGTCGACGTACGGAGGCAGCAATCCCGAGTCCTCCAAGTACGTCGTCGCTTACGTCTTAGACCTGACAACGCCTCGACCCGCAGCTTTTTGGGCCTCGTCCGTCACCGAACAACCCCGTCGGAGACCCCTCTGGCAAGACAGAAATACCGGAAGCCGAATTGTTGACCGCAATGGGCAGGACAGCGAGGGAAATCCTGAAGGTCGACGTGAACGAGGTCCTGAAGGACCTGCTCCAGGCCTATGCGGACGAGTGGCTCGCCCACTACCAGTACTGGCTCGCTGCCCAGTGGATCAGGGGGATAGACGCCGACACGCTCAGGCCCGTCCTCCTCAAGCAGTCGATGGACGAGCTGAAGCACGCGGAGAAGCTGGCTCAGAGGATCATCCAGCTGGGAGGGAGGCCTGTGATGGACTTCTCCAAGCTCCTCACTACGTCGAGGTGCGGCTACATAGCCCCGCCAGAGGACCCGACAGACCTGAGGAAGGTGATCGAGGACGTGCTGAGGGCTGAGCAGTGCGCCATCAGGTTCTACAACGAGATGGTCGAGAAGTACAGGAACACCGACGTGGTAACTCACGAGCTCTTCGAGGAGCTCCTCGAGGACGAGATCGACGACGAGGAGGAGTGGGAGAGGTTCCTCGCGAAGCTCTGAGACAACTATAATCTCAACGTCTTCTGGCCCTGTTCCGTGGGCGTCGTGGGGAGGACCCTCAAAGACCCGGCTGCGAGGTACTTCGCAAAGGGCGTCACGCCGAGGGAGAGGGCGGCTTTCGAGGCGGGAATTGCGCTGGCCACGATCTACCACTCGCTGGTGGGGCTTCCCATGCCGAGGACCAGCAGAGGGAGGGAGGAGCTGGCAAGGGGGGTGGCTTCGTCGGTGCTGGCGCAGCCGTTCAGGAGGAGCGTGAGGGTGAGGATCAGGTCGGTCAGGCGCGGCCGCGGCCCCTACTCCTACGGCGAGATCGGTCAGCGCGACATATCGGCTGAGGTCGTCGTGGAGTATGCCGGCTGTGCGGTGAGGGCGAGGCTCGGCTACGTCAAGGGGTTGAGGTACCCGCTCATGAGGATAGTTGAGGTTCGCGAAGGCGGAAGGAGATCAGGTCGGTGAGGGGGTCTACGTCATCCAACCGGGTGTGGGGCCGGTGGGATTTGAACCCACGACCTCCCGGGCCCAAGCCGGGCGTCCACTCCATGCTAGACTACGGCCCCTCACCAGCAGCTCCCTTCCCGTCAATAACGTTAACCCCGTTCCTTCATACCTCCGCGTGAAATGAGGGCCCCTCAGGTCGACGCGAGCGAGCTGAGCCTCCACCTGGCGGCGTTCTCCCTGATGACCCGCATCGCGTTCTCGTAAGCGATCATCCGGATCTCCCGCTCCCCAAGGCCTCTCCGTTCCAGCTCCCGCCAGAGGTTCCCAATCCTCGAGACCTCCTCGAGCCCCCTCGGCTCGACCATGTTGAGCAGCCCGAAGTAATCCGTCCCGATCGCCACCAGCTGAGGCCCGAATCGCTCGCAAGCATACACTATGTGATCTGCCAGCGCCTCCACCGAGGGGTGATCCGATATCGTGGGCGGTATGAACGTTACTCCCACCACGCCGCGGTTCCTGTTGAGTGCCTCGAGCTGCTCGTCGTCGACGTTCCTAGGATGATCCCTGACGGTCCTGAAGTTGGCGTGGCTGACGATGACCGGCAGCCTCGATGCCTCGATCACCTCGAGCGTCGTCCTCTTGCTGGCATGGGCTAGGTCCACGATCACGCCGAGCCTGTTGCAGAGCGCTATCAGCTCCTCACCGTCGCCCGTGAGGCCGTAGTCCTTCCTCGACATGCACGAGGCACCGTACCTGTTGTCGAAGTTCCACGTCAGCTGCAGCGACCTCAGGCCCAGGTCGTAGAGCAGCTCGAGGTCCTCCACGTCCTCCAGCGGCTCGGCGCCCTCCAGTGCGAGCAACAGGCCTATGCCCTGACCGCGCTCTACCCTCTCCAGGTCCCAGAGGGTCCTGACGGGGAAGAGCCTGTCGCCGTGCATCCTGAACAGGTTCCTGTAGACGGTGATGTGCTCCAGCGCTGCCGAGAGGGGTGCCCTGACCCTGTAACCTCCGAAGGGCGCCCCATACAAGCTCGTGAGCCTCTCGACGCGCTTTGGAGAGATGGTCGGCGTCAGCGGCGCTATCGCGGCGAAGACGAGCCTCGTGTTGCTCCTCTCGTACTTGGGTATGTCGCAGTGCCTCCCCTCCAGATCGATCCCGAAGTCCGCCACGCCGAACCTGAGCCCAGCTCCCTGCGTCACGTAGTAGAGCGATATGTCCTCGTGGAGGTCAACGAGTGGCGGCATCACATTTCGAGTCCGTCGTCACGGACCAAAAGGTTTGCTATGGTAAAGATGGCACCCCATCGATGGGATGCCGGGGACTCTCGACGTGGCCCGTTCCCAACAGGCGTTCAGAGCGCGAGCATCGAACCCTCACTCGAATGGCGGTGCGATCTCCGCCTAGTCACTTCGCATGGCTCCGAGCAGGGACGCGACCTCTTTGGGTTTCCATCTGCGCTCACGGTAGTCCAGGCGTTGCCGAGGAAATTTTATATAAAGGACCAGTTTCATTTTTTTGACAAAAATGCGCGCAACATTTGGTGAAAATCACAAGGAAAATCACAAGGTGCTGCTGGGTATAATTGGTGTCAATTACAAAACGGCCTCCATCCAAACCCGGGAGGTGTTGTACACCGAGTTGAGCAGGGCAGTCGCGGGAGGGGAAGCGTTCAGGACCGTACGGGCCCGTTCGATCGCACTGGTGAAGACCTGCCACAGGATCGAGATGGTCGCGCTGCTGCCGTCGGAGGGGGAATACGGCGCCTCCCCGTTCAAGGAGACAGAGGGGCACTACGTTCACCTGGGCCGTTCCGCGCTCGAGCATCTGCTTTCGGTCGCCTCGGGGCTCGAGTCAGCGGTGCCCTTCGAACCGCAGATCGCCGACCAGGTGGAGAACGCGGAGGTGTACGGGGAGGGCAAGTACTCGTCGGTCCTGCGGGAACTCCTCAGGCTGGCCTCCTCCGTCGGCAGAAGGATAAGGAACGTTCTGGATGTCCCTTACAGGTCGCTCGGCACGTTCACCGGCGAGCTGGTTTCGGAGTTCCTGAGCGACGGCTCAAGGGTCCTGTTGGTGGGCTCAGGGAGCATGGCGATCGACGTCGCGAGGTCACTGCGGTCCTCCGGCAGGGACATCAGGCTCTACGCGTTGACCCGCAGAAGGGAGCTCGATTGGGATGTAGGTCACATATTCACCGTACATTGGGACCGACTGGACGATCTGGGGAAAGGTGGTTTCGATGCCGTCGTTTCGGCGACTAAGGGACCAGTGGCCGGGGACGTGCTGAGGAGGGTCATCGAGGGGAAGCGTCCCGAAGTCGTCGTGGACCTCTCCTTCCCGCGCTCCCTCGACCCATCTCAGGTACGCGACGCCTGCGGAAATTACATGAACGTGGACGACGTGGCCGAGATTGCGGAAAAGCGGTTCAGGATATCGGAACGCGAGCTGCTGGTCGCCCGATCGGTGATAAAGGGGGCCGTGGAGGAGTCGCTCGAGTGGCTCTCCGAGAGGATCTCGGCCGAGGAGACGGTACGCCTCATCAGGTCCAAGGCGGCGAGCGCGATCGAGGAGGAGCTCGCAACCGCGATGACCATGTTGGGCCGAGGGCTCGGCCCTGAAGGCGTCCTCCGGAAGGCGCTGGAGCGGCTCGCCAACAGGCTTCTGCACGACCTCACCGAGAACATCAGGGCGATTCCCGAGAACGGTGACGTGACTGATGCGTCTGCCTCGCCCCACGGCCTCGAGGTGGTCCTAGCAGCGGGGCGTGTCCGGCAGTGAGGAGCGTAAGGCTGGGAACGAGGAGGAGCAGGCTGGCCGTGATGCAGGCGGAGACGGTTGCCCGTTTGCTACAGGGCAGACATCCCGACGTCGATGTAGAGATCGTGAAGGTGGTGGCGGAGGGGGATGAGGACCAGCCGACGCGTCCTGGGAGCTGGGGGAAGGGGGCCTTCGTCAGGACGCTGCAGCAGAAGTGCCTCGACGGCGAGATAGACGCCGCGGTGCACAGCCTGAAGGACCTTCCGCTGGAGGGGCCCGATGGACTGGTCCTCGCGTCGGTGCCCCTGCGGGACGACCCGCGCGACGCCCTAGTCTCGAGGGACAGGAGGTCGCTTCACGAGCTGAGGAGCGGTGCAAAGGTAGGGACGTCAAGCGAGAGGCGAGCGGTGCAGTTGAGGGAGCTGAGGCCAGACGTCGAGATAGTCGAGTTGAGGGGGAACGTCGACACGAGGGTCAGGAAGGTTCTGGAGCACAGCGCATGCGATGCCGCGGTGATCTCGTATGCTGCGCTCAAGCGTCTGGGACTCGACCATCTGGCATCGGAGGTCTTCGATGTGGATCGCCTCGTTCCAGCACCGGGTCAGGGAGCGATAGCAGTGGAGTGCCTCGCCGAGAACGCCGAGTTGGTCGAGCTCTTCGGCACCATAGAGGACAGAAAGGCTAGGCTCGAGGTGGAGGTCGAGCGGAGGGTCGCCCGACTGCTCGGCGGAGGCTGCAGGGTCCCAGTCGGAGTCAACGCAATGGTGGCTGACGGTCGCATCAGGATCGTTGCGGTGAGCACCGGCGATAGAGGGCTCAGGAGGTCGAACGTCGAGGGACCTCTGGACTCGGTTGACCGCCTGATCGATCGAATCGTGAAGGAGATGAGTGGTGGGGGCTGATGCGGGCTATTAACGTCCTGGTCGTCGGAACGGAAGGGTTCTGCAGGAGAGCCGGTTCGGTCCTCAACAGAATCGGGATCCCGTTTACAGCACTCGACGCGTTAGTAGAGGAAACGAACTTCAATGTGGTTGCCGAATCACTCAGATCGATACGCGAATACGACTGGGGGATATTCACCAGCGTAAACGCCGTGCGGTCGATCTCGCTCGTCGCCGATCGTGTGGGGCTGAGGAGACCGCTTGACGGTCTGAGACGCGTCGGGGCCGTCGGGCCAGCGAGCGCCGAAGCCTTAAGGGCGATCTGGGACGGTGAGGTTTTCGTCCCGAAGAGGTACACGGTCTCCGCTCTAGCCGAGGAACTGCCTGACGTCGAGGGCACATCGGTGATAGCCTTCAGATCCGCCCTTGCAAGCGACGAGCTCGTTTCAGCCTTGCTGAGGAGAGGCGCTAGGAGCGTCGTGCAGGTTAGGGCCTATTCGGTCAGGGTGAGAGAGGACGTGGAGCTGCCGAGGGATCACTCGGTCGTCCTTCTGGGCTCTCCGAGCGCTGCCAGGGCTTACCGGACGCTCTGCGAGCTACAAGGCTGCGAACCGAGGCCGGCGATCTGCATTGGACCGGTTACCTCGGCGGCCGCTAGGGAACATGGACTGGAGGTGATGGCAGTTGCTGAGGAGCACTCGCTCGACGGCCTGGTCAGGGAGCTCCGGAGGGTGATGCGCGTTGCATGAGGTGGTGAGGCTCAGAAGGCTCAGGATCTCTCCGGCGATAAGGTCGATGGTGAGGGAGACGGACCTACGGCCCTCGAGGTTCCTATACCCGGTCTTCGTGAGGGAGGGGGAGGGGATCAGGGAGCCCCTGAACTCGCTTCCCGGGGTGGAGAGGGTCTCGGTGGACGTGCTGGTGAACGACGTCGCGCCGAGGGCTGAGGAGCTGGGGGTGGCCGGGCTGCTCGTCTTCGGCATCCCTTCGGTGAAGGACGAGCTGGGATCGACGGCCTACAGCAGGGAGGGGATAGTCCAGAGGGCGGTCAGGGCCCTCAGGGCGAGCGGGTACAGGGGCGTGATAGCGACGGACGTCTGCCTGTGCCAGTACACCTCCCACGGGCATTGTGGAGTCGTGAGGAACGGGAAGGTGGTGAACGACGAGACGCTCGAGCTATTGGCCCGCACCGCGGTGAGCCACGCTGAGGCTGGAGCGGACGTCGTCGCACCCAGCGCCATGATGGACCATCAGGTGGCCGCGATCAGGAGGGCCCTCGACAGGGAAGGTTACACCGACACGCTCATCATGTCCTACAGCGCCAAGTTCGCGTCCTCGCTCTACGGCCCCTTCAGGGAGGCCGCCGGATCCGCCCCAGCCTTCGGCGACAGGTCCACTTACCAGATGGACCCAGCCAACGCCAGAGAGGCCGTCAGGGAGGTCGAGCTGGACGTGGCTGAGGGGGCCGACATCGTCATGGTCAAGCCTGCTCTCTTCTACCTGGACGTCATAGCTGAGGTGAGGAGGCGCTTCAACGTCCCCATCGCTGCTTACCACGTGAGCGGCGAGTACGCGATGATCAGGGCCGCCGGCAGGCTCGGATGGCTCAACGACCTTCAGGTGGAGCTTGAGGCGCTCATGGCGATCAGGCGTGCGGGAGCTGACGTCATCATCACCTACTCGGCCCTGGAGGTGGCGGAGCTGCTGCGGGGTGGTAGGTGATGGGCTCTTCGCTCGTCCTCGAGAGGGCCAAGAGGGTCCTGGTAGGAGGGGTTAACAGCCCTGTGAGGGCCTTCCGGTCGGTGGGCTCCAATCCCGTAGTCCTCGCCAGGGCGAAGGGCCCATTCGTGTACGATCAGGACGGAAGGAGGTACATCGATCTGATCTGCGGATGGGGCTCGATAATCTTGGGGCACGCACAGGATGAGGTCGTCGCGGCCGCGGTTGAGAGGATCAGGGAGGGGCATATGCTGGGCCTGACGTGTGAGCTCGAGGTCGAGCTCGCGGAGGAGGTCACCAAATCCTTCAGGTCTGTGGAGCTCGTGCGGTTCACCAACTCCGGAACGGAGAGCGTCATGACGGCGGTCAGGCTCGCCAGGGCTTATACCAAAAGGAAGAAGGTCCTGGTCTTCGAAGGCTGCTATCACGGACATTCCGATTCGCTCCTCGTCAAGGAGTCACGCGATCCTGAATCGATGATCGGTGTTCCATTCTCAGCTGGGATACCGGACGAGGTGGTGGCCGACACAATCGTGGTGCCGTTCAACGACGTGGAATCCGTAAGGAGGGCGCTCAGAAGTCACAGGGGCCAGGTCGCAGCCATTCTCCTCGAGCCTATACCGGCGAACATGGGGGTCGTGACGCCCGAGGACGGGTTCCTCGAGGAGCTGAGGGAGGTCGCTGACAGAGAGGGATGTCTCCTCGTCTTCGACGAGGTCGTTACGGGCTTCAGGGTGGCTAAGGGTGGAGCCCAGGAGCTCTACCGGGTTGAGCCAGACCTCACGTGCCTCGGGAAGGTCCTGGGAGGAGGGCTGCCGATAGGATGCGTGGGAGGGAGGTCCGAGGTGATGAGGCTCCTCGCGCCTGAGGGGCCAGTCTACCACGCTGGCACCTTCGCCGGCAACCCTCTGGTGATGGCCGTGGGCCTTGCGACCGTCAGGAGCCTGAGCAGTGGGACGTACGAGGTCCTCGAGGACGTGGGGAGGAGGGTCGGTGACGCGCTGCTGAAGCTGGCCTCCGGGTTCGGTGAGGGCCCCGTTCTGAACAGGGTCGGCTCCATGTTCACGGTCTTCTTCACCCGCGGAAGACGCGTTAGGAACTACAGGGACGCAAAGTCCTCGGACGCGGGGTCGTTCAGGGCCTTCTTCGATGCCCTTCTGAAGTCCGGTGTGCTGATGCCGCCGTCGCAGTTCGAGGCCTCCTTCGTTACGGTGTCACACTCCGAGGTCGTCCCCGAGCTCGAGCGGTCGCTCGGAGGTTGAGGTGCGATGAACGACCTGCTCCTTAGGGCCTGCAGGCTGGAGGAGACCGAGAGGAGGCCCGTCTGGTTCATGAGACAGGCCGGAAGGTACCTTCCACAGTACGAGCAGATAAGGCGGGGTAGGCCGCTCGACGAGCTCTTCAGGGACGTCGAGTCCTCCGCTGAGCTCACCGCCCTTCCGGTCCGCGTTCTGGGAGTCGACGCCGCCATAGTCTTCGCGGACCTCCTCACGCCCTTCGAGGGAGCCGGTCTGAGGGCGGTTTACGACGGCTCCGGGCCGTTTCTGGCCAACGTCCCCGATCTGCCCGAGCTGCTGGGACTTCTGGGGAGGTTCGAGGCGAACTCGGTCCACTACGTTTACGAGACCGTGTCGCTTTCGAGGAAGATCCTTTCCGACTCGGTCCCCATCATAGGCTTCGCGGGTGCACCGTACACTGCTTCTGTCTACCTGTTGGGAGGGAAGGAGAGGGACGCCGCTCGGGTTAGGGCGCTCATGAGGAGGGGCCCCGAATGGGAGAGGCTCATGGAATCGCTGGTGGAGTTGCTGGGGATCTACGTCGAGGAGCAGGTCCGTGCAGGTGCCAGGGCCGTGGCCCTCTTCGACACCCTCGCTTACACCCTCAGCGACGAACAGTTCCGGAAGCACGTGCTGCAGTACAGCAGGTCCCTCGTCCTCCGGGCGAAAAGCCTCAACGTGCCTGTGATATACTGCGTTCGCTTCCCAGCGCATCAGCTGAAGTCCCTCGGGACGACGGGTGCGGACGTCATCGCTGTGGACTGGACGGTTGACATCAGGAAGGCCTGGCTTGAGATCGGCCGTTCAGTAGGCATCCAGGGAAACCTCGACCCCTCGCTGCTGCTCTGCGACCAGCACCTAGTGCTGGAGGAGGCCACGAGGATCCTCGTCTCGACCGAGGGCAGGAGGGGGCACGTCTTCAGTCTGGGGCACGGCGTTCATCCCCTCACACCGGTCGATGCGCTCCGAGCGCTCGTGGAGTTCGTGAAGAAGTGGGGTGCGTGAGAGATGGATGAGCTGCTCACGCTAATGCTCATCAAGGCAGTTCACGTGGTCGCCGCATCCATCTGGATAGGTTCGATCATCTCGCTCTCGCTGGCCGTGAGAGTCGTCAGACGGTTCGTCGGCAGCCCTGCGTCGATCGCCATATCCTCTGAGATGGGCAGAAGGCTCAGACCTCTGACCAGGACCTCCCTCTACCTTGCTATAGTCAGCGGCGCTCTCCTCGCGATGCAAAGGGGGTTCCTCTCAGCGCTCCTCGCGTTTGCCTTCGAGTACAGGCCCGTAGTCCTCGTACTGCTCAAGGTGATGCTGGGTACCGCTGTCCTGATCCTGGTCGAGTACCATTCGTCCCTGGGGGCCTCAATCGCAAGGATAGCGAACTCAAACGGTGCTCGTGCCCTCAGGAGGAGGATCGTGATCGTAGGGTGGGCGACCGTGGTCCTGTCCATCGCCCTCGCGGTCTTAGGAACCGCGCTGAGGTTCGGGTGATGCGCAGTGGTGGGCACCTACTCCGTTGAGGGGATCAGCGGAAGACCACCTTACCTCGACGAGAAGCTCGGCGCCTGGCTGGAGAGGTTCAAGAGGTCACCGTTACTGGTCTTCTGGGAGACTACTAAGGCCTGTCCTCTGGCCTGCAGGCACTGCAGGGCCATGGCCATACCCAACCCCCTTCCGGGAGAGCTCACGACGGAAGAGGGGTTCAGGCTGATCGAGGAGGTCGCGAGCTTCGGAGATCCCAAGCCGCTGCTGGTGCTGACTGGCGGTGACCCGCTCCAGAGGAGGGACCTCTTCGACCTCATCGAGAAAGCGAACGAACTGTCCGTGCCGGTAGCTGTCTCGCCGGCCGTCTCGCCGCACCTCACCCGGGAGGTGATGAGACGCCTGAAGGCGTCAGGAGTGAAGATGATGTCCGTCAGCCTCGACGGCGCTGGTCCAGAGACCCACGACTACATGAGGATGGTCAACGGGTCCTTCGAGTCAACGGTTAAGGCGATCAGGGAGGCGCTGGAAGAGGGGCTCCGGGTCCAGGTCAACACGGTGGTCTGGAGGAGGAACGTTCTGGAGCTGCCGAGGATCGCACGCTTGCTCAGGAGGCTCGGAGTCACCGTCTGGGAGGTCTTCTTCCTTGTGGTCACGGGGAGGGCTGTGGCCGAGCTCGACATAAGACCATGGGAGTACGAGGTCGTCATGCGGTTCCTGCTCGAGGTCTCGAGGAGGGGGTTGCAGGTCAGGACCGTGGAGGCTCCCTTCTTCAGGCGGGTCAAGCTGGGCTCGTGGGTGAGGCCTGTCGGTGAGGGTGAGGCCCTCCTCGATCGCCTGCAGGCGGAACTCAACGAGCTCCTCGGGCCTCCCGTGCAAGAAGCCGATAGCGCCTTCATCCCCACGCGTGACGGCAACGGAGTGATATTCGTGGCGTACAACGGCGACGTCTACCCGTCCGGATTCCTGCCTGTCCGACTCGGAAACGTCAAGACGCAATCCATCGTCGGGATCTACCGGGAGCATCCGCTCCTGCTGGCGATGAGGGAGGGGAGGTTCAAGGGGAGGTGCGGTCTCTGCGAGTACAGGCTCGTCTGCGGCGGATCTAGGGCCAGAGCCTTCTCCTTCACAGGGGATCCTCTGGAATCCGATCCCTCCTGCGTCTACGATCCGTTGGACGAGAGACCGGTTCGACCGTGAGAAGCGCTCTCGTGATCGCTCTTGATCTGGGCCTCGAGCTTCGTTCGATGCTCAGTGACCTCGCGACCTGGACGTGCGGGATCTTCATGGAAGTGAACGTCCGTTCCGATTTATAGGCTGCGTGAACGGGTTCGAGCCGTGAGGGAGAACAGACCCAAGGTCGGCGTGATCCTCGTAGGTCACGGTCAGCTGCCGAAGGACCTCCCACCCAAAATGAAGGGAGAGTACCTGAGCCTGAAGTTCAAGGCCAGCAGGTCAGCTGAGGAGGAAGAGAGGCTGAGGTCCCTCGAGAAAACCATCATGAGCTGGCCCCGCAACGATGCGAACGACCCGTACGCGCACTCGCTGAGGGTGCTTTCGGAGGAGCTGAAGCGGATCGGAAGATACGACGAGGTCTGGGTGGCCTTCAACGAGTTCTGCGCGCCTACGCTGGAGGAGGTGCTTGATGAGGCTTCGAGGAGCGACGTCGACGTGATAGTGGTTGTGACGACGATGACCACACGCGGTGGCGAGCACGCCGAGGAGGAGATACCGTCGGTGATCGAGCGTTACAGGGAGAAGATCTCCCCGAAGAAGGTGGTCTACGCCTGGCCCTTCGACCCGCGGTCGGTCGCAAGGATGCTCGCTGAGAACATCGAGAACCACCTCCGAGCCCTTTGAAAACCTCAATCTGATGTGACGTGAACGGTTAAGCGAGTGCATGGAGGACGAGCGACGTGCTGTTCAGCGTTGCGCTGGAATGTTCCAAGAGATACGACGAGCTCCTCGATCTCGCGGTCCGCGCGGAAAACTGCGGCTTCCACTCGGTCCAGATATACGAGCACATGATCAACAGGCCCGCGTGGCCGCTGGCGTTCCTGATAGCGTCTAGGACGAGGAGGGTGGCCGTTGGGCCGGTGACCGTACCGTCCTTCGCCTACGATCCCTTCACGTTGGCCCGACTCGTTCAGTCTCTCGCGGAGTTCGCAGGCGAGAGGGCCCTGATCGGGGTATCGAGGGGAGCGTTCAGCGAGACGATGGGCACTGGCAGGCCGAAGGTCAGGGACTTCGTGGGCTACCTCAGAACGCTTGCGGATCTGCTGTGCTGCAGGACCGGACCGTGCCTGGACTGGTGGACTCGCAGGACGCCCGCGATCCTGGTGGGCACCTCAGGCCCGAGGCTGATCTCCGAGGTCTGTAAGCTGCCCTTCGTGAAGGGCGTCGTCGTGGACGGCCTCTGGAACACGGATTACGCTCGCTTCCTGGTGGACGTTATACGCCGGTCGCTCTCGGAGGCTGGCAGGGAAAGGGAAGGGTTCGAAGTCATCGCGAGGCCTTTCTGTTGCATATGCGACGACAGGAGGAGGGCGCTGGAGTTCCTCGGGCCTGTGCTGCGGAAGTACCTTTGGGAGCTGGTGGGGCGGTCGCCGATGCTCTCCTTCGCCGGTGTGGGTCCTGACGAGCTGAGGTACGTGAGCTGGGATCGCCCCGACAAACGCCTGGAGGACCTGATCGGCAACTTCGCCTTCTTCGGGCCGGCGGAGGACTTCGCGGAGGGTTGTCGCGAGATCTCGAAGGCTGGCGTGGATCACGTCTGCATAGGGCTGCCCATAGGACCTGACCCGCGGTCCGCGTTGACCGAGGTGAGCAGAGCGCTCGGCCTGACGTGCAAGTGACATGGGTGGATTCTGGAACAGGGCATACGAACCGTCCCTGCAGCTTTAAATTCGATTCGAGGGCGTGCGTGATGGTTTGGGGGTCAATTGGGCGCTACAGACACTCATAGCAACCTTGGGTTTCATTTCCTCAATCTGGTTAGCCAACTACGTAGTTCTGGCGTTACTGGCCTACGTCACCGGAGGTCGGAGACCGCGGAAGATCGAGCCGAACGACTGGCCTTGTGTGTCAATACACGTCCCGGTCTACAACGAGAGATACGTTGTTAGGAGGTTGTTGGACGCTATTATCAACTTGGATTACCCTCGAGAGAAGATCCAGGTCGTAGTAATCGACGACTCGACCGACGACACCTCGGAGATCATCGAGGAGTTCCTGCAGGCCAACCCAGATAAGGGGATAGAGTTCGTTCACATGAGGAGGTCTTCTAGGAAGGGGTTCAAGGCTGGCGCTCTGCAGGAGGCCTTGAAGGTGACGAGAGGTGACTTCATAGCGGTTTTCGACGCGGACTTCGTCCCTCCCAGAGACTTCCTGAAGCGGGTTCTGCCCTATCTGCTCGCCGATGAACGCGTGGGCGCTGTACAGGTAAGATGGGATCACCTGAACCGCAACGATTCCACGCTTACGAGGGGACAAGCATTGAACCTGGACCTTCACTTTGAGGTCGAACAGAGGGCCAGATCGTGCGCTGGTCTCTTCCTCAACTTCAACGGCACAGCAGGGGTGTGGAGGAGGCAGTGCATCGAGCAGTCTGGCGGTTGGAGGCAATTCCTTGCCGAGGACCTCGAGCTGAGCGTGCGCGCCTACATGCGAGGCTGGCGGATAGTTTACCTCGCTGAACCGTCTTGCCCCGGAGAGGTGCCCCCACAGATGGAGGCCGCGAAGAGGCAACAGTACAGATGGGCATACGGCGCTATTGAGGTTGGAAAGGCTCACCTCCTCAACGTGATCCGTTCCCGGATGCCCTTGGCTTCAAAGCTCCAGGTCCTCCTTCACGCGACGAGGCACATCCCCTACCTCCTCTTCCTGGTCGCGCTCCTGTTGACACCGCTTGCCGTGCTGCTAGGCCTTCCCTCAGGCGGTATCTTGGCATCAGCTTCGTGGGCGCTGATCACCGGCTTCGTCGTAACGACGTCCCTGGGCCTGAGGAGACTGAAGGAACTCCCTGACATGGTGATCTTCGTGACCTCCATGACGCTCAACAACGCCCGCGCGGTCCTCGAGGCCATCATCGGTCTGAGGAGGGGGTTCATGCGGACGCCTAAGTTCGGAGAAGGGGATTGGAGGCGAAAGAGATACGTCCTCCCGTTGGACCTGCAGTCCTACGTGGAGTTGTCTCTGGGCACAGTTTCCCTGGCGACTTCGTTCTTCGCGTTTCTCAGGGGCCTCCACGGTTACGTCCTCTACACGTTCATCGCTGGCGTCTCCCTTCTCTACGCTGGTGTGTTGTCAGTGGTCCACGCTCCGAAGTCGAAAGCGCCCGAAAGGAACCTGAGAATGAGGCTTCTGAGATGGGCGATCTTCTCGATGCTTGCCATCGCCCTTATCTCCTCTGTTTACGGCTACTCCCAAACCTATTACAGGCTTGACGTAGCCAGCTCCTACCTCGTCAGAGGGGCCTCGACCTCGGATGCCAACGAGATGGTGAGCTACATCGAGCGCGCCCTGGAGCTCATCCCGCCCGAGGGCAACCCAGTTTGGATCTTCCCCACACCTAGAACGGATTTCTCGCTGATCAGATCGGATCTGGCTCGGCTACGCGAGGAGGCTAAGGCCTTGGCTTACGAGGGGAGAGGATCTCCGACGTACCAGCAGGGTGTGGACCAGATAAAGGACAGCCTCAAGTTGATCAAGGACCAGGTCATGGAGGCCGCTGCGTTCTACTTCGTTAGCCCGCAGGCGCTCCTGTTCTCTGCCATCTGGTTGACCGCCCTAGTCGTCCTGATCCGGCTCTACGTCAAGGTCAGGAACGAATCGGGTGGAAGCGGTGAAGGAGATTGACGCGAAGCGACTCTGGACGGTCTACTACGTGTACCTGCTGAGCTCCATCCCGGTCTTCTCCTGGTACGACCATACGGCTCTATCTGCGCTCACCAACCCCTCAACCGACTCAGCTGGGAACCTCGTCTTCTCGGCCGGAGGAGTCACGGTTTACCCGTTCACTATAGCTTCGTCCCTGTTCGGTATGGTCCTAACGGCCTTCCTGGTATGGCGCAGGGTTGGAGGCTTGAAGGGGGCTCTACTCGGCGCGCTGATCGGAAGGGCCTCAATCGCTGCAATCTCGGAATTATACGAGCTGACCTTCGTGTCGATCGGTTATCTGGCGTATGGGTGGAGGGCGCTGGTGGAACATTTCCTGCCGAACTTGGGTTGGACCGCGGTGAAGGCGGGGTATGTCAGCGCGCTTCTACCGTGGATCAGGAGGGACGGCTTTATGCTCGCAATCGCGTCGGTGTCCCTTGCGCTGCTTGCGTTCGCCCTCTGGGGTTTGACCGGTTACAAGCTGCCAGAGTCAGGCGACGCCACAGGCTACGCGTTCAACGCCGTGACTAGGTCGCTCTACTGCATGACTCCAGCGCTGGCGTTGATGGACCGGAGCAGATTCTCACGGCGTATGTGACCGCGAGCACGCCCTCATCCAGTATCAAGTCGACCCCAGCCCAATCCAGCCTCGGCGGAAGCACCTCCCTACCAGCGAACGCCTCTGCGCCCTCCGGGAGCTCGAAGCGAACGCATATCCCGAGGGTCCTCGATAGCAGTGCAGGGGTCCTTGACGGACATCTGACCCAAGGGCCCAACGCGATCCGAGAACCGCCGACCACGAGGGAATCGAAGAGCGTCCCCGAGAGTTCGTTTGCAACTATCAGTTTACCCCTTCCGGTTTCCCTTGAAACCCTAATCTCGATGCAACACCCGTTAAATCGGTAGGAGACGACGCACACCTCGACGCGCTCCGAAGACCTGTATTCTGTCCTTATCAGCAGCGACCTAACCCTCATCAGACCCCTGAAGGCGAGCGCCCCCCTCCCTCCTCTAAGGTACAGTGGCGAAAGGGATTCCCTCAGGAATCGGTGAGGGCCGGTGACGTCGAGCGGCCCCAACATCTTCCTAGCCACTCCGTTGAGCTCGAAGGTCCTGGATGCGCCATCATCCGACAATGAGTCCCTGGTGGTTAGCGGGAAATACGTCACGCCCCCCAACCTCAGGACGACGCCACCTATGCCCATGCCCTCCCCAGTCAGATCTCTTCCGTCGTGGATCAGCCCCAGCCCCCTAGCCACTCCGGAGATCTCCGTCGACCGAGGTGCCCTCGGCAGGAGGTACGCGGTGAGGGGCCCTACCTGCCACGTCCTTCTACTGCTCATAGGCTCACTCCTGATCTTGTGTAGGACTGCAAGGCTTAAGCTAATCACGTGGGTCACACACAGGATGACGACGGACCTCCTTCTGGTCTTCCCCTATTTCTTCGACGGCAGGTCAAAGCACTGGCAGTTCCCTCCGCTCGGCATAGGTTACATCGCCTCGTACGTCAGGGAGAGGGGTTATAACGTCAAGATACTGGACTGCACCTTCCTCAGTCGGGAGGAGGTAAGGGAGAGGATCAGGAGGGAGCGGGCCCGCGTGGTCGGAATCTACAGCATGCTGTCGATGGTCAGGACCGCGAAGGAGCTCGCTGCAGAGGCCAAGGAGGTCAGCGAGCTGGTCATAGCAGGCGGACCGATGCCGTCGGCCTACCCGTCGATGTTCCTGGGCGCGTTCGATGCAGTAGTTCAGGGGGAAGGAGAGATAACTGTCGCTGAGCTGATGGACGCAATGGACGGTCGGTCAGAGCCCAAGTTCCACAGGGTGAGGGGCGTATGGTTGGCGTCCCACCTGAACGGAGGCAGGGTGGAGCACACCGGCGCGAGGCCCCTCTTGCGTGACCTCGATGCGCTTCCGTTCCCCGCGAGGGACCTATACGACCATCACCTCTACCAGTCCTACTACAGGAGGAACTTCGGATACACAATGACGTCCATGATAGCGAGCCGAGGATGTCCATTCTCCTGTGACTTCTGCTGGCGGCCCGATTACGGCAGGGTCTACAGGTACAGGTCCCCCGAGAAGATAGCAGAGGAGATGGAGGAGATAAGGTACAAATGGGGATACGAGAGGATCTGGTTCGCCGACGAACTCTTCATAGCCAACAAGAAGCACGTCCTTAGGCTCTGCGAGGAGATACGTAAGAGGGGGATAGACGTGGGGTGGGAGTGCCTCTCGAGGGTCGACCTCTTCGACGCCGAGGTCGCTAAGGCCATGCGTGAGGCCGGCTGCTATAGGGTGATCTTCGGGTTGGAGTCCGGTGACGATTACGTGCTGAGCAACCTGATGAACAAGAGGATAACCGTTGCCCAGTCTAAGGCTGCAGTCACCTATGCGAAGCGGGCCGGACTCGAGGTTGGCGCGTTCTTCATACTCGGATACCCGGGAGAGACTAATGAGACGATGCTGAAGACGATAAAGCTGGCGTCAAGCCTACCGCTCGATTACTTCAGCATGACTATCCCATACCCTCTTCCTGGCACGGGGCTTTACGAGAAGGTCAAAGATAGAATGGAGACGTTCGAATGGGAGAAACCGTTGCACGGCTACGACCACAGGCTCCTCTTCAGACACGATTTCTCGCTGAGGAAGCTCAGGTACGGGATGTGGAAGGCGAGGTTCCAGTGGAAGGCCAGAAGGAAGTTGGGGCCGCTCTACATCCTCCTGAAGCCCTATGAGCTCTTCACGGACTGGCGGTTCAAACGGATGAGCTGATGCGTCCCGTTCCGTTTCGGCTTTTCATCTCTTATCATTATTGGAGCGCAGGTGAACTACAGGAACAGATGAAACTGGGTCTGGCTTATAAGCGGGCCCAAGAGGCCATCGCGATAACGCATTTTAGTAATGAAATCCGCCGGCAATCTTTCTGCTCCAAGTTTCCTAGATTACTCGTTCTGATCCCGATTGATCCGCCTCCAGGATTAGGCTTCAACGCGCATAACAACAACGACGCCCGTTAATGCTCCTCGAACGCGTCTTTTAAGTGGCGAAAGATTAGGCGCAATCAACCCCTCCGGCCAAATGATCCAAAAAGCGGGTAGCTATGTTCAACTTCCGTCTTCTCCAATTCAGCCGTCAGCTGCTTAGCTGACCCCTGATCTCACCTGCCGGAAATCTGGTGGTGTGGACGTTGACGTAGGCACTCCCGCTCCTTATGGCAGCTATTAGCGACTTCAGGTCGCCTGCCGTGAGACCTTGTGCTGGAATTGACAACACATCACCAGACGTTATCGTCCCAGTTACCTTGGTCCCTGAAGGTGGACACGGTGGTCTAGGTCCGCCACAAAGCCACACCGCAACTCCTCCCACGTGTCCCTCCTTTCCTATGTGGATGTGGGCAGCCGTAACGTTTACGAGACCATAGTAGACTAGTTCAAAGTAAATGGTCTTTTCGTCCTCTGATATCTGAACCCTTGCGAACCCGAAACCTTTGCTCACCAGTGAAGGGACCTCACCCCATCCGTTGAGCGTTGCGGTGAAGTTCCTTGCACCCGCCGATGCGTCGGAAAACGCTGACAGCGAAATTGATAAACCGAGCAGCATCCCCAACATAAGGATCGTTCCGAACAGACGTCTTTTCATACAAGTCCTGCCCATTGGAAGATATATTTGCATTTCTGACCTACCCATTGACGGAGGGCGACCCTTTGAAAATCCCTGTTTGCTAATCTACATTCTAAGACTTCAGGGGCAACTGTAAGTGGACCAGTTCTCGAGAAACCTCTTAGTCCGCTTCGGTACCCATAATAATCTAGGTTCCTTCCCCAATTGTTTTCAAGGCAGAACCGGTAGCATCTCCTCTGTAGCGATTCGACGTCTTTGCTATTTCGATGGAAGCCGTCCACGGGTCGTTGAGATTCTAGTACATACCAAATCATACAATTAGACGACGCCAAGCCATCGACATCCGGCTGCCTTCTGCGGCTGCGAAATCCGCAAATCGGACCTTTCAAGCCCATACCTAATTGACGTTGCTATCAGGACAACGTTCTGGGGTAGAGCCAGAGGATATCCTGCAACCGCTGAAAACAGGGTGAGGACTAAAGCGGAAACGATTCCAGTAAGCTTACGCAGCAACCCGGTGGCTATCAGAGTTGCAAGTACCGTTTCCACCAAAAAGATCAGAAAAACCGCGTTTTCAATACCTATTGGATTTGCAAGGGTTGATGCCCTTTCGTTGCTGGAGATGTAGTTGACGAAGTGTTTGGGGTTCCTCAGGGCGTCTAGACCCCATTCAACGAACGGATAGGCTATGCCTCCCCGCATCAACAAGGTGATTGCCAGCTTCGAGACCCGGTAGTCCCTTGCGGCAACTCTGGAGGAGACCTCCTCTATAGTGGACCCGAGCGCGATCATTGATATGCCGATCGTCTGGGGTTCTGCGATCGGGGCAAAAGGTTTCACCCAAACGGAATAGTACGCCGTAACTACGAAAACGGTGAAGCAACCTATCCATCTGACTCTCTTTGGAACGATCAGTAGCCCTGCAAGGAAGTGCAGAACTGCGACGATCTCTGGAGGTGGTAGTCTCGGATGTAGACCGATTCTCGGATCAACGAGAGCTGCCGCTCCCCAGAAGACGCTGGTCGCAGCTATGGAATACGGCACCAGCTCATCCCTCATTGAACGCTCCCCTCCGGACCTCCCTGAGTTCGAGGATGTAGAGCGTGTAGAACGCGATTGAGGAAATGAACCTGCTAAATATCCTAATCCCCTCAAATTGTTTCGTGAGCTCGTGAAGGTCGACAGTGACGCTGCGCCAAACAGGATACAAGAGCTGTGGTATCGAGTAGTTCAGGGCCGAGTATAGCAGGAGCACTGCCCACAATCTGGGTCTAGGGGGCCTTCCAGCGTAGAGGTGCATCAGCGCCATGGGAAGGATTAAGTTCTGCTCAGAGACCCTCGACCTGCCGACTATGAATGCCGACGATCCCAGAATCGCTCCCCAGACCATCTCCCGGTAACTAATAGGCCGCTTCACCGCGATGCGAACTGTCACTGCTAGGACCGCAGCGATCCAAGGGAGACTGACCCACTCCCCAAGTGGATTGTAGCCGCGCTCATAACTCCATCCGTAGAACAACTCGAAGACGTTCAGAGGGTTCAGACCTCCCGCTTCCCGAAACCAGTTCACGATTCCCGAAGATGGCACCGAAAGGTCCCATCCCAGCAGAACGAAGGGCATTATGAAGATCGAAGCCGAGGAGGAGAAGAAAGCGAGCAGGAACGCGACGCTCCTTCTGGACCCCAGGTAGGCTAGCGTGGCTGGGATCGTGCCCAGCGACAATGGCTTCACGTTGACGGAGACGCCCATGAGAAGTCCCGAGATGATGGGCCTATCGACAAGCAGCAGAGAAGCGATGGCTAACAACGTCGAAACGACGTCGGGCTTCCCCCAGAACACCGTGATCACCAATATCATTGGATTTAAGATGTAGAACTCGGCACCCTTAATGCCACGTTTCGTGAACACATAATATAACAGAATGTTGGACAGAAGTAATGGGATTTTAGCAATCGCGTTGAAGAGGAACAGCTCGCCACCGGAAACCACGTATGAGAGCGAGAGGTATAACGGCCAAAGGGGGGTTTCTCCAATGCCCTGGACGTTGGCGGGATAGGACGGGTTTGGCAGCGAGCCACCGAGATAAGGGCTCTTACCGTCAAAGACGTTCCTTGCCGCAACGTAGCTAACCAGTAGATCATATCCATGTGAGACGAAGGGCATGGTCGCTATCTGGGCAGCAATTGCAGCCATCAGAACACGACGGTTGGCAAAGCTATCTGGTCCATTTCGCCACATATTTGCGCATTATCTTTTCAGTCCCCTCCTGCCGAGTACCAAGATAGCTATCTGACACGCGATCAGCAGATCGTAGCTGATGGCGAAGGGAGGACACAGAAACGGACAGCTGACGCCATTAAAGCTCGGGATCGGTGTGATGCCGAAGAGATATGACGCGAACTGGGCTGGTGAGACTCCTATGAAAGGGCCTGTCAACGGGTTCAGCAGTAACAGCACCAGATAGATTGCAGACCAATCGTTTATAGCCTTAGTGGCCCTATGTGGGCTACGGAAGAGACCATATAGAAGGGCCAACTGTATGATGGTGAACGCTATGAGAGCATATGCATGACCGTTCTTCGGGTTATCGAACCATAGCAGTCCATCGAATATTAATATGAGCAATCCTACCACAATCGAGATCACTAATATGATTGTCAGGACTATGTTGACCCTCCTAGCTTCATGTTGTTGAGGACTTTCCTGCCCCCTTCCGTTGGTTAAAATTGTTCCAGATCGCATTTGATGATTGGATAGTAACGTCACAATTTTGCGGCGTGGTGGCTGGAATAAAAAGATTCTTTCACACCCTAGAGTTGATGACAGATAACTGGTTCATCTCGCAGTTTTGTCGCACATCTCCTAGGTTTGTCCGCATGCGCGTCTCCCAATATCTCCGTCCACGTCAGCACACCGTAGAGCGGTTACCTTCTTCGTCTGCAGCAAGGAGAAAGCAGCCTATTCTTGCGCAGTCGCTACGGACAAGGTGGCTGTTCGTTTGGGGGTTAAACACGACTTTTCACGTTGCAGAGAGGATGGAGCCTCCCACAACTATTGACACGGCGTTCGATGTTGATTACGAAAGTCTCGGCAAACTAGTTAGGAACTAGATGCTATATTATGAGGAACATCAAATCTGATTTCCGTCAAAGGTGTTCCGATGACGGTCAGAAATGAAGCACGTTTATCGCGATCAATCTTGAGCCCAACAGGAAGATCGCTAAACCGGCTACCCTTTCGATGGTAGAATCAGCCAGCCTCTTTATGGTGATATGGCTCCCTAAGATCATGGCAGGGATGCCGCCAACG
>Ga0105163_1000152_pt1 | contig 43078 bp, 38 predicted proteins | sample JNZ110809AmetaG_FD_81531 | JGI IMG/M metagenome (GOLD analysis project Ga0105163, IMG submission 81531) | Hot spring microbial communities from Jinze hot spring, China to study Microbial Dark Matter (Phase II) - JNZ 110809A | ecosystem: Environmental > Aquatic > Thermal springs > Hot (42-90C) >... | reverse complement strand
TAATATTCGGTCGTTGTCGGATAACCTGCACGGCGATGAGGTGAGATCGATGCCCGCACAGGCGTTCTACGTCAAGTTCCAGACGCCCAAGGACGTGGCGAACGCCACACTGGAGGTCATCAAGCTCGTGAGGAACTCGGGTCGATTGAAGAAGGGGATCAACGAGGTGACACGTGCGGTGGAGAGGGGCCAGGCGAAGTTCGTCGTGATCGCGGAGGACGTTGACCCACCGGAGATAGTCGCCTTCCTCCCGATACTCTGCGACGAGAAGAGGGTGCCTTACGTCTACGTTCCGAGCAAGAAGGACCTCGGCGCCGCTGCGGGACTCGAGGTCTCTGCGAGCGCTGTCGCGGTGATCGACCCCGGAGAGGCCAAGGCTTACCTCGAGGAGCTGGTGAAGAAGGTCAACGAGATAAGGGGTAAGGCGACATGAGCACGAAGGAGAAGGCCCCGCCCAAGGTGGAGGAACCGGTCCCAGCGGTGGTCGAGCACATAGTGGGCCGGACCGGCGTATACGGCGACATCACCCAGGTCCGCGTCAGGATACTTGAGGGCAAGGACGCCGGAAGGGTTCTGACGCGCAACGTGAGGGGACCTGTGAGGGTTGGCGACGTGCTGATGCTCCTGGACGCCGAGCGCGAGGCGGAGAAGATCAAGTGATCGGAGATGCCGACCATGCACAGATGCGCCTTCTGCGGCCGCGAGTTCCCCCACGGGGTCGGTACCCTCTACGTCAAGCGAGATGGATCCCTCCTTTGGTTCTGCAGCAGGAAGTGCCGCGTTTACATGATCGAGCAGAGGAAGGATCCGAGGAAGCTGAGGTGGACGGTGGCAGGCTCCAAGTCAAGGACCGGCTGAAGGAGTTTCATCACTCCTCTATCCTGAGCTCCCTTCCCGAACTGATGAGCTCTGGCTTCTCGAGCAGTTGGATGATCAGCTTGGGCACGTCGCCCCTACGCTTGAGCACCGAGGCGAGCCTCTTCATGACGCTCCTCGTCCTCTCGTTGAGCCACATGACATCAGACCCTTTCGCCCTCTCGAGGTACTCGTTCCCCATCTTCACCAGCACCTCCCTATCTATCCTGCCCCGAGCGTAGGCTATGCCGAGCAGTCCGATGTAGACGATCGGCCTCTCGCGCTCCGGAAGCCGGTCCCGCTCGGCCACCAGGTGCTCGAAGAACTCGGTGTACTCGTCGATCACCACGGATTCTTCTGCTGCCGCGCTGCGGGGGGCCTCCGTCGTGACGGCCTCTCCTTTCACGGGGGGCTCCGTTGGTCTCAGTGCGGTGCGCGGTGGCTCGGCGGTGGTAGCGGCGGGCTTCGGTGCGGTCTCCTCGGGAACCGTTTGCACAGGTGGCGGACCGGCATCGGCCACGTTCCCTTGCAGCACCAGCGAGCACCACCTGACCTCCTTGTGCGTGAGCTTCGCCCTCTCGTACGACATCATCAGGAACGTGACGAGCTTCGTGACCGACGGCTCCGAGAAGACCTCGGAATAGGACTGGAAGAACTCGTTCGGGTAGTTCGATTCCAGGGCGTTCAGTAAAATCCTCCTGATGCCGTCGTAGTACCTCGTCATCAGGTCAAGGTACGTCGCACGGTCCACGATGCCCATGAGCAGGTTGCGCGTCACGTGGACCATCGCGTCCCTGATGACCTCGAGCTCCCTCAGGCTCGAAATCCATTCCTCCCGGAGGCCGCCGACCTCAGGGAACTCCGCCTGCCCCGTTCTGCCGGTCGTCCTCTCCCTTACCGCCACCGGCATGAAGAATGGGGTTTATGATATAAATTTTGCACGCAGGGTTATCGGGTGGATCCTCAGGCCACCAGATCCGACTCGCTGAAGAAGATCCGGTGTTCGTACTCGTAGCTCTCGGCGCTGTCAGAGGCGTGGACCAGGTTGTCGGTTATGTCGAGGCCGAAATCTCCCCTGATGGTTCCAGGCTCCGCGTTGACGGGGTCCGTGGCGCCCAGCATCTTCCTGACCACCGAGATCGCTGACCTCCCCTCCAGGACCATCACGACGACCCTTCTGCCGGCGATGGTGGAGACCAGCTGTTCGTAGAAGTGCTTGCCCCTGTGGACGGCGTAGAGCCGCTCGGCGTCCTCCCGCCGCATCCTGATCAGCTTCATCGCCACCACTTTCAGCCCCTTCCTCTCGAACCTCGAGATGATCTCGCCCATCAGGCCGCGCTCGACGGCGCTCGGCTTCAGCATAACGAACGTCCTCTCGCTCACAACAGGCCCTCCTACGGTCTGCATTTAATGATGACATGAGCCCCTCTCAGGTACCGAAATTAAGCACCGCTACCGGGTGAGCGCGGTGACCAGGGTAAGGGTCTTCAGGGTGACGGCCTACAACGACCCCGACACGGGGAGGCCCGGGAAGGTCATCGAGCTGGTCGAGGTCAGGAGCACGTACCAGCAGGCAGCCAGGGGAGTTGTGTCCGAGGAGTTCGTGATGGCCCAGCAGCTCTTCCAGTCCCTGATGACGCAGCTCCAGTCGATGGGGTTCGTCCCGGTCCAGCGCGACCGCTTCCTGCCCAAGATCGTCCTGTACCTCACCGAGGAGGAGTACGAGAGGCTCGGTGTGAGGTTCGAGGTGAACGAGGAGTTCGAGCTGGTCCTCGAGGAAGGCAGGTTGATCTTCAGGAAGGTTCCGTGATGGGCGATGAGGTTCAGGTGCGTCATCTGCAGGATAGAGGTCGAGGCGGTCCACGCGGAGGACAGGGGCGACAAGTACTACGTCATCTGCCCGAGGGGCCACGAGCAGTACGTCAGGAAGGGGAGCGTCACCGGTGCGTGAAGACGAACACCGGCTCCTCGTCCGAGTCCCGGACGCAGTAACCGAACCTCTCGAACTGGACCCTATCGCCTCTCTTGAGGTTCAGGACGTTTCGCTCCGCGTACCCCTCAACCACCCGCAGGCTCTCCTCGTTGAAGGCGCCGTCCGGACCGAAGAGCGGCCCCGGCACGAGGACCCTCACGGGAACCGCCGATTCGACCGGCACCCACTGGACCACCCTCATCCCGGGCTCGGGTGGACCGGGCAGCGCCTCGCCGAGGGCCCTCCCGTCTCCTATCTCGAGGACCCTCACGTTGGCCAGGTGCTTGAGCCGAAGAACTCCTCCAACGCCCACCTCGAGCAGGTCCTGGAACCTCACGTACAGCTCCCCTGAGGCCCTAATCTTCCTCGTCCCCATGTGACCCTCCGGGTGGAGCGGCAGCTCGACCTCGACGGGCTCAAAGCCGCGCAACTTCAGCAGAGCTGGGCCGTCTACGAAGAACATCCGTGGCGTGGTTCCGTCGATTAGGCGCCTGTTGATGGCGTGCAGCAGTTCCCACGAGTAGACCTTCCGGCTTTGGGTCATGGCCACGTACCTCAGGACGAACTCCCTCAGCGCCTCCGGCACTATCCCCCTCCGCCTGATCGCCGCCACGGTCGCGAGCCTCGGGTCGTCCCATCCTCCGATCACGCCCTTCTCGATCAGCGCCCTGATCTCCCTCCTCGCCACCGGCGTGCCCTCGAACTCGAACCTCTCGTACTCGACGTAGGTCGGGTTGGGCATCCCCAGGTAGCTCCTGATCAGGTCCTGCAGCTCGTTCCTCAGCGCGAACTCGGAGGTGCGCAGGACGTGCGTCACCCCGCAGACGGCGTCCTCTATGCTGACGGCGAAGTCGTACGTCGGCCATACGTGATAGCGATCGCCCTTCAGGGGGTGCGGGTGGTCGACGATCCGCATGATCACCGGGTCCCGGAGGGTTGTGTTGGCTGACCTCATGTCCCCCATCAGCCTGAGCGAGACCTCGCCCTCACCGAACCTGCCCGAGAGCATGCCGTCCCACATCTCGAGGTGCCACTCCCTCTCCCTGGACCGGTGCTCGCACTCGACGCCCTCAGCCCTGAGCCTCCTCATCCGCTCCCTGTCGCACGTGCATGCGTACGCCTTCCCCTCCTCTATCAGCCGCCTGGCGTGCTCGTAGAAGAGCTCCATGTCGTCGCTGTTGTTCTTCTCGTGATCCCACCTGATCCCGACCCACGAGTACCCGTCCCTGTAGGAGTCGTAGTACTCCGGTCTCACCTTCCTCGGATCCGTGTCCTCGAACCGGAGCCAGAGCTTGCCGCCGTACATCTCCTTGTAGAGGTAGTTGAGGAGCCCGCTCAGCGCGTGGCCTATGTGCATGAACCCGCTGGGCTCCGGCGGCAGCCTCGTCACCACGTTCCCCTTCACGGCGTTCGGCAGCGGCGGCAGCGTCCTCCTCTCCTCCCTCGCCCTCCGCTCGGTCAGAAGCGACGGGTCTATCTCCGAAAGGGCCTGCGCTATCTCCTCGAGGCTCATGGCGTTCACTCGCTCCACCACGGCCTTCACCTCCCGGAGCAGGAACGACATCGCCGCCTTCGCCCCCGGGTCCTCCGCCACGACCTTCGCTATCACTGGCTTCTCCTGGGCCCTGCCGCCGTGGTCGAGCGCGTTCTTCAACGCCCACTTGTAGAGCAGTAGCCGGAGCCTCGACTCGTCCGTTACCATCCCGATCGGTTCACCCGTGGGCCGTCGTCGAGACGATCTTGATCACGTCCCTGTCCTTCAGCCTGTAGTCCGCCGGGAGCCTGAGGCCTGTCCTGACGTCGATGGCGTACAGCAGGCCCTTCGCGAGGTCCTTGTGGATCCGCTCGGCGAGGTCCCTCACCGTCGCATCAGCGGGCACGAGGAACGCGTCGGGCAGCACGTTCCCCTGCCTGTCGGTCAGCGTCCGGACGTCGTAGACCGGATAGACCACGTTCATCCTTAGCAGCTTGAAGACAGCGACGTTGATCGCGAACTGGACACCGGTGCGCATGTACTTCCCGAAGACGCGCTCGTTGATGACGTCGAGCGCCCACCTCTGCTGCTCCGTCAGCGCGCTCCCTCCGGTGATCACGAACTTCTCCTCGCCCGGCTTGTACCTGATCAGCCCCTTCTGCTCGGCCCTCCTGAGGATCAGCTCCGCCTCGGCGCTCACCGGAACCACTATCCTGTCGGGGAACTTCTCCACCAGCTCCTGGTAGAACTTCTCCGATCCCTCGACGTCTATCTTGTTGGCCACGATTATCGTCGGCTTGGTCACCTCCCTCAGCACCTGCGCGAATTTCCTGTCGTCGTTCATGTTCCAGTTCTCGAAGTCCTTGTTGCTCAGCCCCGCCAGCCGCAACGCCATCTCGATGTGCTGCTCCGTAACCCTCATCCCCCTCAGCGGTTCAGCCATCGCCTCCGGCAGGGACTTCCCTGACCTGAGGGCCCTCGATATCCGCTCCTCGTTCCTCTCGAGCACCTTCATCAGCCATATCACCAGCTCCTCCTCGATGTCGTACACGTCTGCCACCGGGTTGCCCTTCCCTGGCTCCGTCAGCCTTCCCTCCTCGTCGACGCTGGCCGACGCGTCGACCACGTGGAGCAGCGCGTCCGACTGGGATGCCACCGAGAGGAACTGGTTGCCGAGCCCCTTCCCGGCCCACGCTCCCTTGATCAGCCCCGGCAGGTCTATCAGCTCGAGCGGGAGGTAGCGCCAGCCGTCGACGCACGGCGCCGACTTGGGGTTGCACTTCACGTTGAACTCGCTGTCCACGCATGGGCTCAGCGCGTATGCTATGCCGTAGTTAGGCTGCTTAGTGGTGAAGGGGTAGGTGGAGACCTCGGCCGACTGGAGGGTGGCCGCGTTGAAGAACGTGGTCTTGCCGGTGTTGGTCTTCCCTATCAGGCCGAGACGGATCAAGCCCTGTGCTACCTGTCCCAGCTCGACTAATAAGTGATGGTCCGGCCTGCGGACCGTGGCTTATCGGTGGCACAGGTCTGCCGAGAAAATCGCGTGGGGGTCGGCCTCAGATCAGGTAGAAGAGCGGGAAGAGGAATACCCAGACTATGTCGACGAAGTGCCAGTAGTAGCCGAAGTACTCGATCGCCTCCCAGTTGTCCTTGCCGTAGTGGCCCTTGGCTGCCCGGTAGATCAGGTAGATCAGCGCCAGCAGTCCAGCCGTGACGTGGGCGCCGTGTACGCCGGTCGTGAGGAAGAACGTCGAGGCCGGCAGCGAGCTCGAGAAGGTGATCCCGTGCTCGAATAGCTCCCTCCACTCGTTGTACTTGTTGAACAGGAAGGCGAGACCGAGCAGCAGCGTCGCACCCAGGAAACCCGCGGTCAGACCCCTCTTGTCTGCCCTGGCTGAGGCGAGCGCGAGGACAACGGTCAGGCTGCTCGTCAACAGTATGAAGGTATTGGTGGCGCCGTGCCAAATGTCCAGCATCTCGCCGGGTGCGGGCCAGGAGCTACTGGCCGACCTGACGAACAGGTACGCGGAGATCAGCACGCCGAAGAGGGTGACCTCGGAGGCGATGAACGTCCACCAGCCCAGCTTGACCCTGTCGATCTTCTCGAACGGCCACCGCTCGCCGAAGGGCTCCTCGTGGGCGATGAAGCGCTCCCTTGCCCATCCCACCACAGACAGCGCGAAGACGATCAGGCCGGGTATCAGCAGCGCGTTGTGCACCGTGAGGCCAGCCAGCGAGAGGAACGCTCCCAGGCTCACCGCGAACGGGTAGATCGAGTGGTGTGTCGCCTCAGCGAGGTGGGAGTGGGCACCGTTCATCGAGACGAACGCGAGCTTGCCTCCAGCGAAGCTCGGTATCGCGGGGAAGTTGCCGGGCGGTGGCGGCGACTCGGTGGCCCACTCCAGCGTGAAGGCGTCCCAAGGGTTGCTCCCCGCTGGGCTGCCGTTCCGGAGGCTGTAGAGGAAGTTCCAGAACATGATCAGGAACGAGAGGCCGAAGATCAGCCCTCCTATGGTCGCCAGCTGGTGGTACGGCAGCAGTTCGGGCTGGTAGATCGGAACCCTCCTGGGCGTCTGCCACGCGAGGAAGAGCGGGAAGTACAGCAGGTTGTACCCTATAATCGCGGTGACGAAGTGGATCCTCCCGAGTTTCTCGTCGAACATCCTCCCGGTCATCTTCGGATACCAGTAGTAGAGGCCTGCGATGAGCCCCAGCAGACCGCCGCCAACCATGGTGTAGTGGAAGTGCGCCACGACGAAGTACGTCCCCCTCAGTATGTAGTCGAGCGCGTTGGACCCCAGGAAGACTCCTGTTATGCCGCCGACGATGAAGACGCCTATCGAGCCAACCGCGAACAGCAAAGGCGTGCTGACCCTGATCTTCCCCTTCGCAAGGGAGTAGATGTAGGAGAGGATGATGGCGTCGAATGGTATCGAGATAGCTATCGTCGTTATCGTGAAGACCCTCCTGATGTCCTGGCTGATTCCCGTGTTGAACATGTGATGACCCCAGACGAGGAAGCTCAGCACAGCCACGATGGTCATGGCCGCCATCACTGCGGTCCTTCCGTAGAGGTGCCTCCTCGTCGATGCCTGGATGATCTCTGCCATTGCGCCTAGCGCCGGGAAGAGGACGATGTACACCTCAGGGTGGCCGAAGAACCAGAAGACGTGGTCCCAGAGCAGTGATCCGCCCTCAGGGCTCGAGAGGTACACCGTGCCCAAGAGCCTGTCGGAAGCCAACAGGATGATCCCAGCCAGCAGAGGCGGGAATGCGTAAAGCATCATCAGCACCGTCAGGAGCACCGAGAAGGTGAAGAGCGGCATCCTCCGTATCGTGAGGCCCTGGGCCCTGGACCTGAATATCGTGACGACGAAGTTCACCGTGGAGACGGTCACAGACGCCGTCAGGAGCGCGAGCCCGAGACCGCCTGTGTTGACGCCTACGTAGGGCGAGAACCGCGAGGTCGTCAGAGGTGCGTACATGGTCCATCCTGCGTCTATCGCGCTGTCCTGGAAGAACGAGATGAGCGTGAGGACGCCTCCGAAGAGATATAGCCAGTAGCTCAGCGCGTTCAGCCTCGGGAAGGCGAGATCCCTCGCTCCTATCTGGAGGGGCACGACGTAGTTAGCCAGCGCGAAGGCCAGGGGTGAGATCACGAAAAGTATCATGATCAGGCCGTGCATTGAGACGGCCTGGTTGAACTGCTGCGGGTTCAGCAGCTTTATCGCCGGATCGGCGAGCTGGAACCTGAAGAGCAGCGCAAGGGTCCCGCCGACGATCAGGAAGTAGAGAGAAGTGACCAGATACAGGATTCCGACGTCCTTGTGGTCGGTCGTCGTCAGCCAGCGCCTGATCGAAGAGGCGGGAAGGTGCTGACCCTGATGCGCCATCTCAACCACCCCCCTCGTACCAGGCCTTGAACTCCTGCTCCGTGACCGCGACGATCCTGCCGGTCATCACGCCGTGACCGGTCCCGCAGAGCTCGAAGCATCTGACCTCATAGGTCCCAGGTACCCTGATGACGGTCCAGTAGGTGTTGATCTTCCCCGGTATCGCGTCGATCCCGATGCCGAGGGAGAGGACGCCGAACTTGTGGAAGACGTCCCTGCTGGTGACGTAGAACTTGATCGGCCTGTCTATCGGAACGCGCGCCTCACCCAGGACCGTCTTGCCGTTCGGGTAGGTGAACTCCCAGCCCCACTGGAACGCGGTCACCCTGATCTCGAGAGCATCAGCCGGAGGCGTCTCGAGGTACGCGAGGGTCGAGAACGTGCTGAAGATCAGCGTTGTCACGATCGTCGCGCTCAGCGCAATGGAGATCAGCAACCTGTACGGAAAGCCCTCCGAGGTCGGCAGCTCGCCCAGCTCCACGTCCCTCCCCTTCACCTCCTTTGCCCTGACGTGCTTGATCAGGTGGTACAGCATGTAGCCCAGCACCACGAAGAAGACGATAGTGCCCAGGGTGAGGAACGTGTCGAAGAGGGAGTAGACGGCTTCGGCCGTCGTGCTCACCATCGGCGAATGGTCGGCATCCTCATAATATTAACCTCTTTTGAGTTAACGCATGAGTGGCACTTGCGCGCTCCTAACTGGTTGACTGCTCTGCCGGTTTCGCAGAGGACACAGTCATCACCGGAGAGTTCAAAACGTGAAGGCTCTGGTCCCGATTACCCATCAGGAGACTTCTTTCCGGCCTTCGCGGTACGACCTGATGACCCAGTCCTCGATCAGGGTGCATCCCACCGGGCTGACGCTCTGGTCGGGGCCGCAGTTGGGGTTGAAGGGGCAGAGGGGACAGGGAGCGCCGAAGAGGGGCGACGGATCGAACCGCTTGATGAGCGGGATCAGCTTGAGCGTCCACCTCTCGTTCGCGAGCACCTTCTCCCTCCTCACTATGCCCTTCTTCTCCAGCTTGATGGCCAGCCTCGACCCCTCCCTGCTCGAGATGCCGAGCATGTGCCAGAGCTCCGACTGCAGGATTCCCTCCTCGTGCTCTAGGAGGATGCGAATGGCTTGCTCCTCCAACCGAGCGAGCTTAGAGGTCTGCATCTTCCGTCTCTGCTGATGATAATTGCGTTCCCCTGTATTTAAGTAAAGTCTCACGAAACGGAAAAGGAGATCCTAAGTCCCCTCTAGTCCTTACGCGTCGTCGAGACCGGTCGCGCCCACACCCGAATTTCCTACGGCCGGGCGTTCCGGAGCCACCGAGTGCAGCTCGTTCAGCGACCTGAACTCGGGGCTTGAGGACCTGATCCACCGTACGACCCTGATGGCTGCTGAGACGCCCTGGTACGTTGTGACGTACGGGATGCCGGTGATGACGGCGCCCCTCCGGAGCCGGTAGCCCGTTAGGTCCGACCTTCCCGCCTTTCGCCTGAGGTCCACCACCATCTTCACCCGCTCAGACCTCAGCGCCACCGCCGCGTCCACCTCGTCCCTCCAGGAGGAGGCTTCCAGTATCCTGTCAGCAATATCTGGGAGACCGCCGACGTCACCCTCGACTTCGCTGAGCAGGAGCACCTCGAACCCCAGCGACTTGAGCTGCGAGATCACGTAACGGGCCTCCTCAACGCTCGACCCGTCGGCCGCCATCAGAACCCTTCCCTCAGCCGGTATCGGGTTGTTCGCACCGAGCTCGGCCTTCCAGTACGCCTCCTCGAAGCACCTTCCGATGCCCATGCACTCGCCGGTCGACTTCATCCTCGGCTCGAGCACCGGGTCGACGCCCGGGAGCTTCGCGAACGAGAAGACCGATTCCTTGACAGCGACGAAGCGCGGGGTTACCTCCGAGGTCAGCCCGAGCTCCCTCAGCTTTTTGCCCAGCATCAGCTTCGTGGCGACCTTAGCCATCGGCACGTTGATCACCTTGCTGAGGAACGGAACTGTCCTGGAGGCCCGCGCGTTGACCTCGAGGACGTAGACCTCGTCGCCCATCACCGCGAACTGGACGTTCAGGAGACCCACGACCTTCAGCTCCAGCGCGATCCGCCTGGTGTACTCCTTGATCCTCTCGACGGCCCTCTGGGAGAGCGAGACCGGAGGTATAACCATAGCAGCGTCACCGCTGTGGACGCCCGCGAGCTCTATGTGCTCCAGGATCCCGCAAACTAACACGTCCTCGCCGTCGGAGAGCGCATCCACGTCCACCTCGACCGCTGGGTGAAGGTACTTGTCGATCAGGACCGGCCTATCCTCAGAGACCTGGATGGCGTCCTCGACCAGCTCCCTCAGCTCGCGCTCCGACCAGACCACGCCCATAGCCCTGCCGCCGAGCACGTAGGAGGGCCTGACGAGCACCGGGTAACCTATGGTTGCGGCGACTCGAACAGCTTCCTCGACGCTCCTGACCGTCGCGCCCTGTGGCTGTAGTATCCCCAACCGCTCAAGGAACCTCCGGAACCTGTCCCTGTCCTCCGTGATGTCGATGCTCTCCGGACTAGTGCCGAGCACCCTAACCCCGGCCGCCTCGAGCCTCTTGGCCAGCTTCAAGGGCGTCTGCCCGCCGAGCTGCAGTATGACCCCCTCGGGCCTCTCCCGCTCTATCACGTTCATCACGTGCTCGAAGGTTATCGGCTCGAAGTAGAGCCTCGTGGAGACGTCGAAGTCGGTGCTGACCGTCTCGGGGTTGTTGTTCACGATCACCGCCTCTATCCCCTCCTCCCTCAACGCTATTGCCGCGTGCACCGAGCAGTAGTCGAACTCGATACCCTGACCGATCCTGATTGGCCCGCTGCCGACGATCAGGACCCTCCTCCTTCCGGTCTCTGCCCTCGACTCGTCGGTCTCCTCGTAGGTCGAGTAGTAGTAGGGCGTCACCGCCTCGAACTCGCCGGCACAGGTGTCGACCATCTTGAAGACCGGCACCACCCCCAGCCTCTTCCTGATGCGCCTCACCTCCTCCTCGGTCAGGCCCGTGAGCCTCGCGATCTGCCAGTCCGTGAAGCCCATCCTCTTGGCCTCCCTCAGCAGCTCGGGGAAGTTCGGGTCCTCGACGGAAGTCCTCCGGAGCCTCTGCTCGGTCTCCACGATCCTCCTGATCCCGTTCAGGAACCACCGGTCGATCTTGGTCAGGGCGTGAATTTCGTCCACGGTCATCCCGAGCAGGAAAGCCCTCCTGATCGCGAAGACCCTTTGCCAGGTCGGCTTAGCGAGGAGCTCCCTCACCTTCTCGGGCGGCCATTCGTCCTCCGAGTAGAGACCGAGCCTACCGATCTCGAGCGATGAGATTGCCTTCTGGAGCGCCTCCTCGAAGGTTCTGCCGATGCCCATCGCCTCGCCCGTGGACTTCATCATCGTCCCTATCACGGGATCCATCGTCTCGAAGACGTCAACCGGCCACCTCGGTATCTTCACCACCACGTAGTCCACCGTCGGCTCCATCGCTGCGGTGACCTTCCCCACCACCCGGTTCGGTATCTCGTCGAGGGTGTAACCGAGCGCGATCTTCGCAGCCACCCTCGCGATGGGGTACCCGGTCGCCTTGGATGCCAGGGCGGAGCTCCTGCTGACCCTGGGGTTGACCTCGATCACGGCGTACTCGAAGCTCTCAGGGTTGACGGCGAACTGGATGTTGCATGCCCCGACCACACCAATGGCCCTCACCACCTTGAACGCGGCCCTTCTGAGGACGTGGTACTCCTCATCCGTGAGCGTCTGCGCAGGCGCCACCACAATGCTCTCGCCGGTATGGATCCCGAGCGGGTCGACGTTCTCCATCGGGCAGACCGAGATGCAGTTGTCAGCGGAGTCCCGGATCACCTCGAGCTCGTACTCCTTCCATCCGTCGAGGTACTCGTCGATCGCAACCCTTCCGTTCATGCTCACCATAAGACCCGCGTTCACGAGGCGCCTGAGCTCATCGAGGTTCCGGGCGACACCCGATCCAGTCCCGCCGAGGGCGTAGCTGGCCCTGCAGAGGACCGGGAAGCCGCCGAGCTCCCTGACCGCATCCACAGCCTCCTCGAAGCTGCCCACCTCGATCGACCTCGGTATCCTCTCCCCGATGGACGTGACCAGATCGTGGAAGAGCCTCCTGTCCTCTGCCCTCTTGATCGCCTCCACCGGCGTCCCTATCACCTTCACGCCCAGCTCGTCGAGGACCCCCATCTCCTGGAGCTTAACGGCGAGGTTCAGGCCTGTCTGTCCTCCCATCGTCGGCAGGATCGCGTCGGGCCGCTCCTTCCTCAGGATCTCAGCGATCACCTCAGGGACCAGAGGCTCGATGTATACCACGTCGGCTATCTCGAAGTCGGTCTGTATGGTCGCCGGGTTCGAGTTCACGACTATCGTCCTGATCCCTTCCTCCCTCAGCGCTATGCAAGCTTGGGACCCCGAGTAATCGAACTCGGCCGCCTGACCTATCACGATCGGGCCCGAGCCTATGACCAGGACGCTCTTGATCCAGTCGAGCTTGGGCATCACAACCACCCCAGGAATTCGTCGAAGACCCGGTCGGCGTCGGCGGGCCCAGGATGACCCTCGGGGTGGTACTGCGTGGTCAGGACCATCAGGTCTTCGTGCTCGAGGCCCTCGACGGTTCCGTCGTTGAGGCTGATCTGTCTGACCTTTAGCCCGGTTCCCTCGATCGACCTGGGATCTACGGCGTATCCGTGGTTCTGCAGCGTGATGTGGATCCTCCCGGTCTTCAGGTCCTTCACCGGGTGATTGGTCCCCCTGTGCCCGAACTTCATCTTGTACGTCCTGCACCCCATCGCGAGCGCTATCAGCTGGTGTCCAAGGCAGACCCCCATCATGGGGACCTTTCCGATCAGCCTTCGCACGGTCTCGATCGCGTATCCGATCACCGTCGGGTCTCCGGGGCCGTTGGAGACGAGGACGCCGTCCGGTCTCCAGGAGAGGATCTCATCGGCCTCCGTCCAGGCGGGGAACCTCACCACGGTGACGTTCGAGCTGAGGAGCCTCCTGACGATGCCCATCTTCACGCCGCAGTCGAGGAGCGCCACGGTCTTCCGTCCAGATCCGAGGACCTCCACGGTACCGCACGTCACCTCCCTCACCAGGTCGGTCTCGTAACGCCAGGCCGACAGCCTCTCCAGCAGCCCGTTCACGTCGACGGATGAGACGTCGCCGTGGACGAGGACCGCAGGAACCGTCCCATGCTCCCTGATCCTCACCGTCAGCGCCCGCGTATCGACGCCCTCCATCCCCACGACTCCGTGCTCCCGCAGGAACTCGTCGAGCGTCCCTCTGCTCTTCGCGTTCGAAGGGTAGCCGCACGCGCTCCTGACCACCACGCCCTCAGCCCAGATCCTGCTCGACTCGAGCCCGCAGGTCCACGCTCCGTAGTTGCCTATGTGAGTGTACGTGAACAGGACGATCTGGCCGTTGTAGGAAGGGTCCGTCAGGGTCTCCTCATAACCTGAGAAGGAGGTGGTGAAGACCAGTTCTCCGAAGGCTTCCCCCTCGGCTCCGAATCCCCTTCCCTTCACCACGGTCCCGTCGCCGAGGACCAGCAGCGCCTCGGACATCAGAACGTGCAGCGGAACCCACTAAATGTGGTTTGTGGTGCCGCAACCTGTTCCGTTGAAATAGTGATGACTCGATGAGGGCAAAGGCCCTCTCAGGAGCTCGAGACCGTGGCCCTCAGCTGCTGGACCGTCCTCTCCAGCCCATCGAGCAGTTCCAAAACCTGGGACCGGATCGCCCTGAGCCGCTCGACCTCGGCGGAGAGGGCGCTCACCTTGGCCTCGAGTTCCTGAACTTTGTTCCGGAGCTCCTCCACTTCCCGGCTCTGCTGCTCCTCCGTCAGCGTCTGCTGAAGGCTCCTGAACAGCTCAGGCACCTCGATCTTGACGCCCTCTTTCAAGAAGCGCTCGTAGGTCTCCCTGACCAGCTTCCCGGCCTTCGTCCTGCCCGACAGGTGGGCCCTTATTGTGGCCTCGGTCCTGCCCAGTTCCTCCGCGATCTGGGTGACGGGCATCTTCGCCCTCTCCCTGGCCAACGCGGCCGCCGCAACCGCGAGGCTGTCCACCCATGTTAGGCGCCCTTCGGGGTTCCTGAGCTCCTCGATTGCCTCCCGGCTGAAGAGCGACGCTATCAGCAGCGCGGCCTCGAGCCTGTGGATCTCCTCCCTTCCGACCGGCGAGAGCGGCACCTCAGCCATCGCCCTCACCTCCAGCTCCGACCTCCTCGAGCGCGACCCTCCTCGGCGCCGTGAACCTTTTCGAGCTGTGGACTACGATGCCCTGGTCCGTGATCTCGAGCGGGTGCCTAGACATCGAATGCGCAGTCCCCCTCATCTTCCAGACGATTATGCTCCTCCGCAGCTCGCCGTCTATCTCGTCCAGGTCGAGCCTCACTATTCCGTCGGCGGCGTGCTCCACGCCCGGCCCTCCGAACCCCCTCTCCGTTACGCTCACCTGGGAGATCAGTATCGATGTCACGCCCATGCCGGAGAGGACCTTCTTCAGCTGGAGGACGATCCCCCTCGCGGCGGCCGGCTTCGTGATGTACAGCGTGGTCACCGAGTCGATGACGCACCTGACCGCTCTGGTCTCACGAAGCGCCTCCCTCAGGACGTCGATGAGGGCCATGTAGTCGTCGGGGGCCCTGACGACGTACCTCTCCCTCTTGGCGGCCTCGCCGATGCCTGCGGTGAAGGCGTCGACTATAGCGAAGGTACCCTCGCGCTCAAACTCGCTCACGTCCCAACCGAACTGGGACATGGAGACCCTGACCTGAACCGGATGCTCCTCGAGCGCCACCAGAACCCCAGGCTCGCCCCTCTTGAGTCCGTTGTACAGGAACTGGTAACCGAAGATGGACTTGCCGGTCCCTGGTCCCCCGCTCAGCAGAACGACGTTCCGTTTCGGTATGCCGCCGTTCACGATCTCATCGAATCCCTGAATGTACGTCTTCACGCGCTCGATCGCCATCTCCCTCACCCACTGAAGTATTATGTTTTCCCGGGATTTTTATTTTTCATGGACGACAAAGGTAACGTGTGACCGAGAGAGGCTAAGCTCTTTCACGACCCTTCCTCGACAGAATTTCGACCCACGGGTTGTCCTTGAGGAAGCTGGGAAGCTCCGACCGCTCAATCTCGCTTGCCGGTTCAGGCCCCCGTCTCTCCTCTGGTCGAGCAGCAACTGCGGTCTCCTGCCTCTGCGACGCGATGGACGCCAGCTGTCGGGCCAGCGACTCGACCCTCGCCCTCAGCGCATCGACCTCCGCGACGAGCCTCCTCAACCCCTCGAGCGCCGCCACCCTCGCCTCCAGCTCCTGAAGCCTGCGCAGGACCTCTGTGATCTCCGCAGAAACCTCTGCTGGCGCCCTCTCGCGGATGAGGACCTCAGAGGATACTCGCGCCTCAAGGTTCTCGACCTTCCTGAGAAGCTCCTCGAGCATCCCCAACATTCTCGTCAAGACCTCAGTTCCGACGTCGCGCTGAGTCCCACCGCGCTCCTCCTGACGGGCCTCCGGCTCCCGTTCAGTCAGCTCCACCTCCCGGGTCCTCGGCGGCACCACCTCCTCGACCTCTGTGCCCGTGTACCTCAGCAGCCCGAGGCCGTGGAACCTGAAGACGTGCACCCCAACGCGTTCGATCAAAATGGATGGGGCCGCGACGTACGCCAGCATCCCCCTCGAAGAGTCGTGGTACGCCTCGAGTGCCGCGGAGAGCAGATCGGATACCGACGCGTCGTCTTCTACGATCCTGACCGTTCCGGTTGCCCTATCGGACCTGAACGTGATCGTCGATTCGCCGATCTCCACCTCGTATCCCTCTGACTCGAGGTGCCTCGCGATCCGCTGGATCAGCGCCCTCCTCGTCCTCAACCGCTGGCGCTTAAAGTCCCTCCCGGGCCTCTATCAGCCTTTTGCGGGATCAGGCAGAGTGGGAGAGGAAGTCCATTCTACCTCCGTCGACGGTTATGACCTGACCCGTGATGAACGACGCCCTATCTGACGCCAGGAAGACCACGACGTCAGCCACCTCCTCCGGCCTGCCGATCCGCCTCAAGACCGTCCTCGACTCTGCCCACCTGATGTTCTCCTCCGCCTCCTTTGCCGGCCTCCCCAGTATCATGTCGGTGGCGATAACGCCCGGTGCCACGGCGTTCACGGTTATCCCGTACTCGCCGAGCTCCAGCGCGAGCCTCTTGGTCAGCACCACGATCGCCGCCTTGGTCATCGCGTAGTACGTCGTGTTCCTGGCCGAGGTCCCGAGGCCCGCTATCGAGGTGACGTTCACGATCCTTCCGTACCTGTTCGCGATCATGGAGGGAACGACCGCAGCAGTGCAGTTGACCACGCCCTTGACGTTGACCGCGTACAGCGCGTCCAGTATGGCGACGTCGTCCAGAACTCCTCCGCGCATGAAGACGCCGGCGTTGTTCACCAGTATGTCGATCCGCCCGAACCTGTCCAGCGCATCTGAGACCATCCGGTCCACCTCCTCCCTAATCGAGACGTCGGCCTTAGCCAGCATCACCTCCCTCCCCAGCTCCTTGATCTCCCTCGCGGTCACGGCGGCCTCCTCATCGCGTGCGAGGTAGTTGCAGACGACATCGCACCCCTCCCTCGCGAGTCCGATCGCTATCGCCCTCCCTATGCCGCGCGAGGCACCGGTGACGAGCGCCACCTTGCCGAGCAGGTCTCCCACGGGTTGTGATCGGTACAGCCCGGAGATATCCCTGAGGGCAAACCTGTAGTGGAGACCTCACAAAGTGAGGTTTTTATCAATTGCCTGCGAAATTACTGCGATCGGGCAATGGGACGCTACGTTTACCTGTTCGAGGAGGCGGTGGGCCTGACGAGGTTCGAGCTCGGCGGGAAGGGTTACGGCCTCGTGGAGATGACCTCTGTGGGCCTCCCGGTACCTCCGGGGATGGTGATAGTCACCGAGGCTTGCCGTGAGTACTACAGGAACGGCGGCAGGGTACCCCAGCAGGTCCTCGAGGAGGTCAGGCAGAAGCTCGAGCAGCTCAGCGCGAAGGTTGGTAGGCGTCTCGGAGACCCGGAGAGGCCGCTGATAGTCTCGGTCAGGTCAGGCGCCCCCTACTCGATGCCCGGCATGATGGACACCATCCTCAACGTGGGGCTGAACGACCGGGTGGTGGAGGCCCTCGCGGAGAGGACGGGCAACAGGAGGTTCGCATACGACGCCTACCGAAGGCTCCTCCAGATGTTCGGTCGCATCGTGATGGGCGTACCAGGTGAGAAGTTCGAGGAGGTGCTGAAGCGCTACAAGGAGAGGGAGGGCGTGAAGTACGACCACGAGCTCTCGGTCGATGCCCTCAGGTCCATCGTTGAGGAGTTCAAGCGCATCATAAAGGAGCACACGGGTAAGGAGTTCCCGCAGGACCCATGGAAGCAGATCGAGATGGCAATAGAGGCGGTCTTCAGGTCCTGGAACAACCCGAGGGCCATCGAGTACAGGAGGTACTACAAGATCAGCGATGATTTGGGAACCGCGGTCAACATCCAGCTGATGGTCTTCGGTAACACTGGCCCCAACTCGGGCACCGGGGTCGGTTTCACGAGGGACCCGTCTACCGGGGAGAAGCGCCTCTACGGCGAGTACCTCCCCAACGCGCAGGGCGAGGACGTGGTCGCCGGCATCAGGACGCCTCTCCCGATCGAGAAGGTCGACCCGGAGATCTACAGGCAGCTGAAGGAGACGGCCGAGAAGCTCGAGCGCCACTTCAGGGACATGCAGGACTTCGAGTTCACCGTCGAGGACGGCAAGCTGTACCTGCTTCAGACGAGGAACGGGAAGAGGACCGCACAGGCCGCCGTGAAGATCGCGGTCGACATGGTCAGGGAGGGGCTGATCACCGTCGAGGAGGCCCTGATGAGGGTCTCGCCATCTGACCTGAACCAGCTGCTCCACAGGCGCCTCGACCCGCGCGCCAAGGTGAACCCGATCGCGAAGGGCCTTAACGCCTCCCCGGGCGTCGCCACCGGAAAAGTCGTCTTCCGCGTCGAGGAGGCCGTAGAGCTGGGCAAAGCAGGCGAGAAGGTGATACTCGTGAGACCTGAGACGACCCCTGACGACATCAAGGGGATCATCGCGGCCCAGGGGGTCCTCACCAGCAGGGGTGGGATGACCAGCCACGCGGCCGTCGTCACGAGGGGCATGGGGAAGCCGGCCGTCGTCGGTTGCGAGGAGATAACGATAGACCTCGAGAAGGAGCAGTTCGTAACGGCATCGGGCGTCGTGGTCAGGAAGGGCGACGTGATCACGATAGACGGCTCAACGGGTTACGTCATGCTCGGAGAGGTTCCAACGATCGAGCCCGAGATGACGGAGGAGCTGAAGACGCTCCTGAAGTGGGCCGATGAACGGAGGAGGCTCGGTGTAAGGGCCAACGCCGACACGCCGGAGGCCGCGAGGAAGGCCAGGGAGTTCGGAGCGGAGGGCATTGGGCTCTGCAGGACCGAGAGGATGTTCAACGCTCCCGACCGTCTGCCGATAGTGAGGGAGATGATCATGGCAGCCACCGAGGAGGAGAGGAGGGCCGCGCTGGAGAAGCTGTACCCGATGCAGCTGCAGGACTTCAAGGAGATCTTCAGGGCGATGAAAGGCCTGCCGGTCACCGTGAGGCTCCTGGACCTGCCGCTGCACGAGTTCCTGCCGCCCGCGGAGGAGCTGATCAAGGAGATCTACGAGATGAGGCTCAGGGGCGCCAGCGAGCGTGAGATCGAGGAGAAGCTGAGGGTCCTCAGAAAGGTGGAGGCGCTGAGGGAGCACAACCCGATGATAGGGCACAGGGGCTGCAGGCTCGCGATAACGAACCCCGAAATCTACCGGATGCAGGTCAGGGCCATCCTGAGGGCTGCGATAGAGGTGCTCCGCGAGGACGGTGAGACGGCGGAGGTCCAGATAATGGTGCCGCAGACGGCCTTCGCTAAGGAGCTGGAGATCATCAGGAAGCTTGTCGAGGAGACGGCCGAGGAGGTCTTCGCCGAGACCGGGACGAGGATCCCGTTCAAGTTCGGGACCATGATCGAGACGCCGAGGGCAGCACTTACCGCAGCCGAGATCGCGAAGGTAGCCGACTTCTTCTCCTTCGGCACCAACGACCTGACCCAGACGACCCTCGCCTTCAGCCGCGACGACGCGGAGTTCAAGTTCCTCCAGCCCTACCTCGAGAAGGGCATACTGAAGGAGAACCCGTTCGAGGTGCTCGACAGGGAGGGAGTTGGCAGGCTGGTCAGGATGGCCACCCAGGAGGGCAAGGCCGCCAACCCGAGGCTGGAGGTGGGAATCTGTGGAGAGCACGGCGGCGAGCCTAACAGCATCGCGTTCTTCCACGAGGCGGGCCTCGACTACGTCAGCTGCTCACCGTACAGGATCCCGATAGCGAGGCTCGCGGCCGCCCAGGCTGCGATTAGGGAGAAAGTGGAGGTCAGCGTGACGGTCTGAGCTATCAGAAGTCTTCCACATCGTTGAACTCCAAAAACTTGGAACTACTGAGGGCGAGGGTCACCTGATCAGGAGCTCCTCGAGGAACGGCGTGATGTCGGCAGCTGGTTTGAGCGACCTGGTCCTTATCGGCTGCAGTGCCGGCGGGGCCTGGAGGTAGCTCGGGGCCAACTTAGCTATCCGCTCCTCGTAGCTCGGGACGAAGGGGTTGACGTAGAAGACCCCTATCGGGATCCTGTCGCCCCACTCGTAGGCCTTCGCGATCGCCCTCGCCTTCTTCTCGATCACCTCCTCCTCAGACCCGGTCTTCACAACGCCGTCGTAACCCGTCTCCTCCAGCTTGTAGATCCGCGGAATGGGTTTGCCAGTAGCGGGATCGATCCTGTCCTCGCCGCCGTACCACTCCTTCGTGTGGACGTCGTTGTACGTCGGGCAGGGCTGGAGCACCTCAACCAACGCGGTCCCCTTGTGCTGGATCGCCTGCTTGATCAGCTCCTTCAGGTGCCTCGTGTCGTAGGCGTATCCCCTTGCGACGAAGGTGTAGCCTGAAACGATCGCCAGGGCAACCGGATTGACGGCGTCGTTGATGTTCGGCTTCGCCAGCGCCTTCGTCTTCATCCCGAGCCTCATCGTCGGCGCGGCCTGACCCTTCGTCAGACCGTAGACCTCGTTGTTGTGGATGATGTACGTCAGGTCCACGTTCCTCCGGCCGGCGTTGACGAAGTGGCCCGCTCCAATGCCCAAACCGTCGCCGTCACCCGATACCGCGATCACGGTCAGGGACGGGTTCGCCAGCTTCGCTCCGATCGCGAAGGGGAGGGGCCTTCCGTGGACGGTGTGGATCCCGTAGGCGTTGACGTAGTGCGGCAGCTTCCCGGAGCACCCTATCCCGGAGAAGATCGCGGCCTTATGGGGCGGTATCTGGAGCTCCGCGAGGGCCATCTGGATCGACGCGAGGATGCCGAAGTCGCCGCAGCCAGGACACCAGTCGTTGGTTAGCGGCGTCCTGTAGTGCGCGAGCGTGAGCCGCTGCTGGGAAGCCATATCCCTCAATGACCTTCCGTCGACCTCGACGTTATGAAGTTATTGAACCCACCCAGCACCGTGTCGTCCCAGATAAATCGGCTTCTCCGAGGGTGTGCCGGCTCTTAAGGCCCTGACCGTCAGCGGTACCGGTTAGGACGAGGAGATCCCTGCGTAACCCGGGGAGATTACCTCACCCATCCTGCTGCCGCGGTCCTGCATCAACAATATTCCTCGTGACCTCCCGAGCAACACCTAGGTCTTCGACATACGTCACCAGCCTGCTGTGCTTGACGGCGAAGTTGAACCTGCCCTCCAGCGCCTCCCTCAGGTTCCTGATCAGGACCCGCTCGTACCTCGACCTCTTGGAAGCCCAATCTAGGCTCGCGTTCGGTGCCATGAGAGAGTGACTTAATAGCAGTTAACGTAGGGAATCAGGTCGGAGAGAATGCGATGAGGTTGGTGCGACAAAGAAAAGGGAAAAAGGGGAGGGGTTGATCTCTTCTGCTATTTCTCTGTTCTCTGCGTAGTGCCTTGTGGCTTAATTCATCGGCTATTTCCGCTCTCTAGGCATTGCAGACGCGATTTTTAGGTGCAGTTCTCCGGTTGAAGAAGGGAGCTTTTACATGAACTTTTGGGAAGGTTTAAGAAGTGATTTGTCATGCGACGTAAGTCGTCATACCAGCTTTTATACTTTTCAGCAAAGCTTATATGAAATTTGGAGAAAGCGCAAATGACACCGTCAAAGTTTCCGGGAATTGAGGGTTCCAGAGGCGAAAGAGTTCGGAGAATTAAGCCACAAAGCACTGCGTAGTTATCCTCATCCTCGGTCGTTTGGGGCCCGGGCCGGTGCTATATAGCTCTAAGTACGCCTCACCGCCTCACGGCGGGGGCGACTAATAACGTCGAAGCGCCCGTGCCCGGGTCTCCCCCGCCGAGGCGCTCGGTCCTATGTACGGCCCTAGGCCCATTTTCTCTTCCATTTATAGATCACCTCTACTGTTGTCTTCTGTTCCTCGACGAACGCTCTCTTCTCATCGGTGATTAAGTATCTCGGGTTAACCCCTAGCCTCCTTGCAGTCAACTGAACCAAGGAGTGCTTGGCAGCACCGTCATATATCAGACCTTCTCGATCCTTCTCGGGAACGAGTCCGAATTTCCTGTAGTTCTCGGTCAAGCTCCTGGTCTCATCAATCTCCATGAACACGTCGCAGGCGAACGCCTGTGTGACAACGTCTCCGTCATCGATGCCCAGATCCTTGAACATTTCGCAGATCTTAGGATAGCAACTCTTGATGGTCTGAATGAAGTTCGTTGCCTCCATCATCAGATAGTCCTCAACCATCTCGATCCTCAACGACCTTTCGTCTTCTGATACCGGCAGAGCATCGAGCTGTTGGAGCAGTCCCTGACGACTCCTTCTGGCATACCGATATAACAGCATGCTTACCCAACACCTCAGATGTTCCTTCGTCAATCTCCGCTGATACTTCGGCTTAACGTATCTCAGCAGAACCGCATCGTAGACGTCGTTCTTTATCTCCGTCTTGAACCCTTTTAGGACCTGTGGGTGGTGTCTTTCTAACCACTCCACGAGACCCTTTGGCTTCCCTTCGTGTTTTTTCCGCCAGCCGTGGAGGGCCGACGGTCTGGTCAGTACCCAGACCTCGACCCCGCTCTCGACGAGTTGCTTCAGAATCCCCACATTGCTCGGCCACAAAGCATCAACCAGAACCCTCTTGACGTCGTTGTCTTTTAGGAACTTCGGGAGCTCTCCGTTCTCGACCCACGCTATCAGCTCTTTCTCCGCTATGAAAGCCATCGCTGGCCTCTTCGGATGAAAGTCTACTGTCGCTCCTTGAAACCTCGGTAGCTCCGATATTTCCTCGAGCCTTCTATACAGCTCTATGGCCTTCTCTCTCAGCTTCCAATCGAGATGTTCTTGGTTTGCTTCTCCGATCATTCCTATCATCTCATATCGCAATGCAGGTTCATAAGGAATGTGAGTTAGTGTCCAAGCTCCTGAAGGAGGTTTTGGTTCAGGAAGGGGAGACGCAGGCGATACCTGTCCTTGAGCAGTTGATGAAGTAGAGAGGTATAAGGGGTATGGCTTATCATAAGCAGTTCACTCTTGTGTCTTTGAATTCCAAAGCCGAGAGGATGGGAGAGGGAAGTAAGGGCCCTCTGGGAGGGGGAACTTTACGAGCTTCACGCTTATAGCTCTATGCTGTCAGAACGGTTTCGGGAACCCTGCCCACTACCGTCGTGAGACGGCTCACCTTTTTTGAGCACGCAGGAACCGCCTTAACCGTGAACCCGATCAGGGCTGTGCTGCCGGTCGTCTCGATCGTGGTGATGAACTCGATCGGAAGCTACGTCTCGGCCAGGGGTGCAGGCCTCGCTTGCCCAGACTGGCCACTATGCCCGTTCCCCGGAGACGAGCTGGTGCTGCTGGAGTTCACGCACAGGGCCTTCGCGATTGTGGTGCTCCTCGCGGTCGTTGCGGTCACGGTCCCATCGATCCGTTACGGCGGGGTCGCCCGAAAGCTGGCCGTCCTCGCGTTAGCTCTGTTGCTGGTCCAGATAGGCCTGGGAGGTGCGGTGGTGCTGACTGCGCTTAGGGCTGAGCTGGTTGCCTTGCACATGGCCGTTGCGAGCTCCGTCCTCGCTGCGTACTCGATGCTAGCCGCGGTGCTGCTCTGGCGGGTGGAGAGATGACCGTAGCGATCCTCGGTGGGACCGCTGGCCTGGGAAGGGCCCTCGCGATCAGGCTCGCCTCCAGCGGCGTCCGCGTCGTAATCGGCTCGAGGTCCGAGGAGAAAGCGAGAGAGGTTGCGAAGGAGGTCTCACGGCTGACCGGCTCCGCTCACGTCGAGGGCAGGAGGAACGAGGACGCGATCGAGGGCGCCGAGTTCGTGGTCTTCGCTGTGCCGTATCCCGGGATGTACGAGGTGGCCAAGGCGGTTCGCACGAAACTCGGTGAAGGATCGGTGATCGTCTCAGCGATCGTCCCGCTCGAGTCCGACCTGGGAGGGCCAGCGAGGTACGTAGAGCCTTCCGCAGGTTCCGCGGCCGAGGCGCTCCAGGAGCAGCTGAGGGGTTTCCCCGTCGTCTCGGCCTTCCACTACACGCCAGCCTCGCTCCTCGAGGACCTGAGCGCCGAATTGGACGTCGTCGTCTGCGGAGAGAGGGAGCCCGCATACCGGCTGATCGAGCTGCTCAGGGGCGTCAGGGGCATCAGGCCCCTTTACGGAGGTCCGCTGAGGAACTCCAGGGTGACGGAGAGGTTGGTCCAGCTCCTGATCGAGATCAACCGGGAGCACAAGACGAAAGCCGCCACCTTACGGTTCGCCTTCTGAGGTACAGGATTATAGAGCACGTTGAGTTAACCCAACGCGTGGATCCGGCCATATTCAGGGCGTACGACGTCAGGGGCGTTTACCCGAGACAGGTTAACGGCGACGTGGCCTACGCGCTGGGCCTCGCCTTCGGCAGGATGGTAGGCGGCGGCAAGGTCTTGGTGGGACGGGACGTCCGGCTGAGCGGTCCCGAGCTGGCCAGGTATCTGTCGCTTGGGCTGGAGGACGCGGGGCTCCGGGTCTTCGATGCAGGTGTGGTGCCGACGCCGGCGCTGTACATCGGCGTCGTCGAGGGCGGGTTCGACGGAGGCGTCCAGGTCACCGCATCGCACAACCCTCCCGACTGGAACGGGTTCAAGTTCGTCACCGGAACGGGCGAGACGATCTCTCAGGGGATGGGGATGGAGGAGCTGAGGGATGCGGCGATGTCGCTGGCGAACGTCCGGGTGCCGTCGAGGGATCCGGGCACCGAGAGGGTCGACGTCCTCGGTCGCTATCTCGAGCGGCTCAAGTCTCTGGTCAGACTCAAAAGGAAACTGAAGGTCGCTGTGGACTTCTCCAACGGCGCTGGAGCCGTCGTCGGCGTGCGGTTGCTGCGGGAGATCGGTGTGGAGCTTCACCCCTTGAACGACGTCCCCGATGGCAGGTTCCCAGCGCACCTTCCGGAGCCTACCCCCGAGACCACGGAGGAGCTGAGGAAGACTGTGCGGGAGCAGGGACTGGACCTCGGTGCAGCTCTCGACGGCGACGCCGACAGGGCCGTCTTCTGCGACGACAGAGGGAGGCTCTTGGAGGGCGACCTCTCGCTGGCGGTTCTCGTCTCAGCGCTCGGCGTCAGGGGCAAGGTGGTTTACGACGTGAGCTGCAGCTCTGTGGTCGAGGAGGTCATCAGGTCGAAGGGCTGTGAGCCTGTCCTCTGCAGGGTCGGGCGTGCGTTCATGCTAAGGAAGGTGAGGGAGGTGGGCGCTGTGATCGGCGCGGAGAAGAGCAACCACCTGTACTTCTCCGAGATCCACGGGTTCGACGACGGCCTGTTCGCCGTTGCCAAGATGGCCGAGGCCGTGAGCGGCATGGAGAGACCCCTCTCGGAGTTCATCGACTCGCTGCCGAAGCGCTACGCGTCAACCATATTCTCCGTGAATTTACCGAACGACGAGGTCAAGTGGAAGGCGATGGAGGTCATCGCGAGGAAACTCTCCTCGATAGCGAAGGAGACGCTGACGATAGATGGGGTCAAGGCCTATCTCGACGATGGCTGGGTCCTGATCAGGCCGTCCAACACCATGCCTCAGATCAAGTACACCGCAGAGTCCGTGACGGAGGAGGGGTTGAGGAGGCTCCTCGCCATCGCGGAGAAGACGATAGCCGAGAGCGTCTCCCAGTTGAGGTGAGCTGCCGAGGGCAGAGCGGCTACGTGCCCCTTGTGACCCTCTCGGTCCTTGCCCTGTACCCCATCGAGTCGAGCGTGGCAAGCAGCTCGTCAACCGTCACGCTGACCGGAATCCTCGCGATGGCCCTTCCCTCGCGGTAGGAGACGGAGAGAGCGGTCCCTCCGAGCGATTCGATCGCGGACCTCACGGCCTGCTCGCAACCCTCGCACGTCATCCCATCCACAGCCAGCTCTATCGTTAACATCGGTGGTTTGAGCTGCTCCGCGACCGACCTCACGGCCCTTTCCGCGGGCGTACCCCTCGCCATCTGTAGGTATTTGTCGACTACGAGCCCGAGGTACTCCCTGCAGCACTTCCCAGATGGATTAGTTGTGAGGCACCATTTCCCAGTGCCTGCCTTCGTGAAGGCCACGATGTCCTCCAATGAGTCGCAGCACCCCTTCTCTATTATCTCTTGCTCTATCATCTCCTCCGTTACTTGGAGACAATAGCATATTGGTCTCGGAGGCTGTCTCTCCTTCAACCCGAACCTCGTCTTCACCTCATCCTTCAGGAAGTATGTTTTGCTGACGTTGTTGAAATAGAACATCTCGCATTGTGGATTGCTGCAGAAGTAAAACCCCTCAGTGAGGTGCGACCATAACTTCTCCGGAACGTGTGTGGCAACGGTGACCTTCAGGACCCTAAGCCCTCGCTTCCCGCAAACAGGACAGACCCTCTGGTCCCTCTCGGACTCCTCTCTGATGTGGATCTGCCTGCCGGTGACGGTGAGGTACCTTTTCCGCTCCACCGCGCTCATCGCGATGCGTACTTGGCAGGGTTTGCCTTGAACTGGTCGAGGCATTGCTGGCGGCAGAAGTAGTAGACCTTGCCGCCGTACTCGTAGGTGTACTTCGCCGTCCTCTCGTTGACCTCCATCCCGCAAACCGGATCCTTCGCCATCGCGCCTTACTCCCCTCAGCGAGTATTTACGCCGTTCCCCTCCACGCGACGATTATTCGGTCACGATGCCCTCCAGACCTCCACCTTGCCACGACGCCTCGACTCCCATTGAGCGCGACCCCTGCCCTTTGGCTTTGGGTTGACGTGAAAAGGATGCCCGGATTGGTCTAACGGCCGAAGTGCCTCTCGACCACCGACCGGACGTCAACAGAATCGGCCGTCCTGAACCCCAGCTCGTTCAGGCTGCCCTTCAGCGCCTCCAGCGTTCTTGTCACCCTCTCCGGCGACACCATGCCCATGTTTCCGATCCTGAAGATCTTGCCCTTCGTCTTGCCCATCCCGCCGGCGATGTGAACACCGTACCGCTCCTTCATCGTCCTCGTCAGCTTAGCGTCCTCGATACCCGCTGGGAGCCTGCCGGCGATCAGCGTCCTCGACCTGAACTCCGGTGCGGGGAAGACCTCGATCCCCATCCGTTCGAGGGCCTCGTAGAAGGCCCCAGCGCCCGCAGCGTGGTTCCGGAACCACCTCTCGAGGCCGACCACCTCCAGTATGTGCTGGAGCGATGCGCGGAGGGCGAAGAAGAGCGATACCGCCGGCGTGAAGGGCGTCTCCCACCTCTTCATGAACTCCCTGTGCGTCACGAGGTCGAAGTAGTGGGGCCTCCTCTGCTTCCTCACCACCCTCTCCCATCCCTCCTCGCTGATGTAGAGCACCGCGAGGCCAGGGGGCGCTGCGAGGCACTTCTGGGTGCCGCCGACGAAGCAGGTCACGCCCCATCTGCTCAGCCCCATCGGGTAGCCGCCGATCGACGTGACGCCGTCGACGATCAGGGCTATTCCGTTCCTCCTGCAGTACTCCGCGATCGCGGGGACGTCGCTGCAGTACGCTCCGGTGGAGGTCTCGTTGTGGACCAGAAGGACCGCGTCCGCGCCCTTCCCCTCAACTTCCCTCTTCACCTGCTCCAGGGTCGGTGCCGTCCCGAGGGGGAGCTCGATCACCTCCACCTTATCCGAGTAGTACCTGGCAGCCTCGGTCATCCGCTCGGCGAACAGGCCGTTGACGAACGAGATGACCCGATCGTTCCTGTCGAGGAGGTTGGCCACCGCGGCCTCGATTCCACCGGTCGAGGAGCAGGTGAGGACGAAGACGTCCCCCGACTCGGCTCCGATGACCTTCCTGATCCCGTCCAGCACCTCCCGGTGTACCTGACGGAAACCCTCGTCCCTGTGGTTGATCATCCGGGAGGTCATGGCGCGATAGGCGGCCTCGGGCACGTCTGTCGGACCGGGGAGCATTAGGATCCAGTCCTGACCGTCCACGTCACAACACGTGCTCCGCTTCTATTCAACCGATCTCGGACAGGGCAGAGTCTCGTTCAGCCCAACAGGTTCCTGATGTGAGGAGGGTAGAGGTGGCGCAGCTCCACGCCGTGCACCATCACCACGACCTCCTCCTCGTAGAACCTGTCGACGGTGCTCCCAGCGGGGAGTTTCACCGTCCTCAGTCCCTTGAGGCGATCTAGGAAGGCCTCTGCTGCGGAGTCGTCCTCCGAGAGAAGGACCTTTAGCGGCACCATCGCGAAGAGGACCCTGCCCTTCACGACGTGTCTGCTCGACTTGGGAGGGAACCTCAGCCCCTCGAGGGCCGAGCCGATGACGTCCTGCTTTCTGATCGGCCTCGACGCGACCACGGCCCTCCACTCACCCCTCCTTAACCCATCGATGGCCTCCTCCTCGCGCTGGTGAAAGAGCCCGTAGGGCTCCAGCACCCGGTCGATGAACGCCATCATCCTGTACGCCTGGTACGTCGAGACCGGGGATCCCGACCTCAGCAGGTAGGCCGAGCCGGTGGAGTCCATGACCGAGGCGAAAGCCCTCCCGTCGAGGGCCATCCCGTCCATCGCTCGCTCCGGATCGACCGGTGCGACCTCGGCCTCGAGGTCCCGCGAGACCCTGCGCAGGAAGTCGGAGAGGTCGAATTCCCTTCTCACGGTCCTGAACCACCTCTTCACCTCGACCTCGTTTGACATGTAGTCCACCGAGTACGCGAGGACCCGCCTCGCACCCATTCGCCTGAGCGCCTCGACCCTGTGGTTGCCGTCGAGAACTATGCCGTGCTCCCTCGAGACGATCACCGGATGCAGTAGGAGGCCCGTTGAGCGGAGCTCGGAGATCACGGATTCGAGCAGACCCCTGATGACCTCCTCGTGCGGGATGAGCCGATCGATATCGACGAACTCCAGAGACCCCATCCGTCTTCAAGACACTTCGCATGAAATATTACGGTGACATGGGCTCGTAACGACGATCAGGTTAAGTCTGGGAGTGCGGCTCTAACGTCGTGAGGAGGCTCAGACAGCTCTCGGATTCGGTCCTCAACGCGATAGGCAACACGCCCCTCGTCAGGCTCAACAGAATCCCCCAGTCGATGGGCCTCAAGGACGTGGAGATCATGGTCAAGATGGAGTCGCTCAACCCATCGGGCAGCCTGAAGGACCGGATCTACCGGGATATGATCACGAGGGCCGAGGAGAAGGGCGAGCTGAGGGAGGGGATGGAGATCCTCGAGGTCTCCACCGGCAACGCGGGGATCGCGTGCAGCTTCGTCGGCACCGTGCTCGGCTACAAAGTGACCGTGGTGATGCCGGAGGGCGTGAGCGTGGAGCGGAGGGAGCTAATCCGTGCCTACGGCGGCGAGGTCCTCCTGACGCCCGGCGGCGAGTCGGACGTGGACATTGCCATGGAGAAGGTCAGGTCCATGGTCTCCTCGAACCCGAACAGATACTGGTTCCCCAACCAGTTCGAGAACCCGAACAACCCGCTCGCGCACTACAGGACGACGGGCCCTGAGATCTGGGAGCAGACCAACGGGAAAATCGATGCCTTCGTGATGTCCTACGGCTCAGGAGGCCTTATCACCGGTGTAGGAAGGTACCTCAAGGAGAGGGACCAGAAGGTGCAGGTGTACGCGGCGGAGCCCTCCGAGTGCCCAGTGATCGCCGAGGGGAGGTGGGGCAGGCACAAGATAGAGGGCGTCGGCGACGGCTTCATCCCGAGGAACATGGACATGTCCCTGATCGATGGGGTGGTGATGGTCAGCTCCGAAGAGGCCATAGAGATGGCCAGGAGGCTCACGAGGGAGGAGGGGATCTTCTGCGGCATATCCTCTGGAGCCAACGTGGCCGCCGCCATCAAGCTCGTAAGGGCCTCGCCTGACCTGAGGAGGGTCGTCACCGTGATCTGCGACTCGGGTGACAGGTACCTCTCAACAGAGGTCTTCGGCCACCACCGCGAGCTGCCCGTCGTCGAGAGGGAGGTGAAGCTGGACCAGTACACGCTCGAGCAGCGGTCGAAGCACATCCGGAGGCTGAGGATCGTCCGGTAGGCGGGGTCGATTCAGAGTATAATTTGGGGTTCATCACTTTACACGTTGAGAAGGAATGCTCCTCTTGGGGCGCCTCAGCTTGCCTCGATTCAGCGTCTCGAGGCCCTCATCCCTCAGGGAGGCTGTCGAGAGGCTCTCTTCGGGAGAGGGGGTCTACCCAATAGCGGGCGGGACCGCGCTCATACCCCTGATCAAGAAAGGACTCCTCGAGGTGCGGGAGCTCGTCGACCTCTCGTCCGTTAGGGAGCTCGGTGCCATCCGGCGCGAGGACGGCAGAGTCTTCGTGGGTGGCATGGTGACGCACTCGGAGCTGGTCGATGCCGCACCGTGGGGAATGCGGAACGTCCTCCGAGATTTCCTGAGGAACCACACCTCACCGCACGTGATGAACCTCGCCACCGTGGGCGGATCCGTAGCCTCTTCCACCTCGTCGGAGGACCTGCTCCCCGTCCTACTGGCGGCAGACGCGGAGGTCGTCCTCGCCGGACGCGATGGAGACCACTCCGTCAGCCTCGAGGATTACCTCGCACGCCGCGGCTCGTTCAGAGCGGAGATCGTCGAGGGCGTAAGGGTCAGGTACGTTTGGGATGGTTGGAGGTTCTCCTTCAGCAAGCTCTCGGTCTCCGTGCGGAGGATGCCTGCCTTCTGCGTCGTGGTGGGTGCGCGCGTCTCCGATCAAACTGTAGAGGACTGCAGGGTTGCGGTCGCCTTCGCCGACGGCTTGAGGCCCGGTAGGCTGAGGGACGTTGAGGACGCGGTGAGGGGGAAGAGGGTAGACGCGGTTAGGGCCGCAGACGTTGAGGATGCGGTGAGGAGGTCTATCAGGCCTGCGGGTGACGTCCACTTCCCCTCGGAGTACAGGAGGAAGGTCACGTCAAGGGTCACGGCCCTGATGCTCTCGGAGGTGTTAGGCGCGTGATGGTCGAGCTGAAGGTTAACGGAAGGCCTTACCGGGTCGAGGTGGCCGAGAACGAGCTGCTGGTGGACGTCCTCCGTTACAGGCTCGGGTTCATGGGAGTCAAACAGGGTTGCGGCGAGGGCGATTGCGGCCTCTGCCTCGTGCTGATGAACGGCAGGCCCGTGCACTCATGCCTCATCCCCGCCTGGAGGGCCGACGGCAGCGATATCGTCACGGTTGAGGGCATAGGCTCCGAGACCTCTCTCCACCCGGTGCAGAGGGCCTTCATAGACCAGGGGGCCGTCCAGTGCGGCTTCTGCATACCCGCGGCTGTCCTCATCGGGAAGTGGTTGCTGGACAGAGGGCTGGCGGGCGACAGGGAGACCGTCAGGTGGGCATACAGGGGCCTCCTCTGCCGCTGCGGCTCCTACCTGCGCTTCGAGGAGGCCGTCGCGCAGGCCTCGCGGGGTGGGTAGCGGATGGACGAGGAGACGATCAAGCGGTTCGAGCAGATCCTGAAGGCGAGGGAGTTCTACGTGGTGGGCAAGAAGGTGGCGAGGGTCGACGCGCTGGACGCGGTCCTCGGCAGACCGATGTACACGACCGACCTCCTCACGTCGAAGGCGCTCTACGTGAGGGCAGTCAGGTCACCGCATCCGCACGCGCTGATCAGGTCGATCGACTCTTCAGCGACGAGGTCCGTTAGGGGCGTGGTCGACGTGATAACGCACAGGGAGATACCGGGCGTCAACGACGCGGGATCGCTCACCTCCGACAGGCCGCTGCTTGCCGTCGACAGGGTCAGGCACTACGGAGAGGCGGTGGCGCTGGTGGTGGGCGAGGATGAGGTCTCCGTGGACGAGGGCATAGCCGCGTTCAGGGTGGAGTACGAGCCGCTGCCCGCGGTCTTCGACCCGGTGGAGGCCCTGAAGCCTGACGCCCCCAGGATCCAGGAGCAGGGGAACCTGATCAACCACGTCAAGATCAGGAAGGGTAACGTCGAGGAGGGCTTCTCGGCATCGGACGTCGTGATCAGGAACGAGTACAGGACGCCCTTCATGGACGGCGTTCCGATGGAGATTGAGGTGGCCTACGCTTACCCCGAGCCCGACGGGACGATAACCTGCATCGCCTCGATGCAGAACCCGTTCGACGTTTACAACAAGGTGACGAAGGTCCTCGGTCTCCCGCCCGAGAAGGTCAGGGTCATCCAGGCGGCCACCGGTGGAGGGTTCGGGCCCAAGTCCGACGAGTCGCCGATAGACGTGGCAGCCTACGCGGCCCTCGCCGCCTACAGGAACAGGAGGCCAGCCCTCGCCACCTTCACACGGGAGGAGGCCATGGCGGTCCAGACGAAGAGGCACAGCTTCCGGATCGTCAACGAGACCGGAGCCACCTCCGACGGGAGGCTGCTGGCGTGGAGGTCGACGCTTTACCTGACCAACGGCCCCTACTACTCCAAGGGCCACCTGGTCATCCAGAGGGCCACGTTCCACTGCACCGGACCCTACGAGGTGCCGAACGTCTGGGCCGACGGGTACGCCGTCCTCACCAACAACACCCTCGCCGGCTCCACCAGAGGCTTCGGGGCGCCCGAGGCCCACTTCGCGGCCGAGGTCCAGATGGACGTCCTGGCCGAGAAGCTCGGGATGGATCCGCTGGAGCTGAGGATGAAGAACATGCTCAGGCCAGGCTCCCTGACGGCGACGTCCCAGAGGATAGACGACGACGGACTCGTCAGGTGCGTCGAGGCCGCGGCCAGACTATCGAGGTGGACCGAGAGGAGGAGGGAGCACGAGCAGTTCAACCGCACCAACGGTCGATACAGGAGGGGCATAGGGATAGCGCTGCTTTACCACGGCAACACCCTCGGCCCCGAGGGCGAAGACTACGCAATCGTTCACCTCTCCGTCGACGAGAGGGGAAAGGTCAAGCTCCAGACCGGCCTGACGGAGTACGGGACGGGAGCTCTGACGTCGCTGGCCATCCTCGTCGCGGAGGCCCTTGGGATCGACGTCAAGGACGTGGAGCTGCTCAGGCCCGACACCAGGGCTGTCAGGAACCCCGGGCCAACGGTTGCCTCGAGGACGACCGTGATCGGAGGGAGGGCTGCGCTCGACGCCGCGGCCAAGCTCAGGGCGATCCTCGACCCGATAGCATCGGAGCTCCTCGGCTGCCGTCAGGACGAGCTCGTCTACAGGGACGGGAAGGTCATGGTGGCCGGAGATCCCAACCGCTCGATCTCGTTCAGGGAGCTCGTGAGGAGGGCGATCGGGATGGGGCTCGATCTGAAGGTCGAGGGGTTCTATAAGGCTCCCGATACGAAGTGGGACAAGGAGACGGGCCAGGGCGCGCCGTACAACCAGTACACCTTCGGCGCCCTCGTCTCCGAGGTCGAGGTCGACCTGCTCACTGGCGCGGTGAGGGTGCTCAGGATGACCGCGGTCTACGACGTGGGGAAGGCGATCAACCCGCTCGGGCTCAAGGCCCTCATCGAGGGCGGCTCCATCATGGGCCTGGGTCACGCGCTGACGGAGGAGTTCCTGCTCTCCGATGGGGTACCCGTGACTTTAGGCTTCCAGGGCTACAGCATACCTACCTCCGTCGAGTCGCCCCTCGAGATAGTCCAGGAGGTGGTGGAGTCGGAGGGGAAGATCGGCGCGCTCGGTGCAAAGGCGATGGGCGAGATCCCTGTAGTTCTACCGATGGCCTCGATAGCGAACGCCGTGGCCCACGCCATCGGCTACCACATCAAGGAGACACCCCTGAAGCCGAGCAGGATCCTGGAGGCGCTGGAGGAGCTAGGGATCGCTTACAGGCCCTGAGACCGTCGACCCAAGAGATAGGTTATCTCGAGGACCGTTCGGGTGAGGAGCCCGGTGGGCGGCATGCCGGGAGAGCTCGTGGTGGTGGCCCTCGGCGGTAACGCGCTCCTGCAGAGAGGTCAGCGCGGAACCTTCGAGGAGCAGTACGCGAACGTCCAGGAGACCTCGAGGTACCTCGCCGATCTGGTCGAGAGGGGCTACAGGCTCGTGATAACGCACGGCAACGGTCCGCAGGTGGGGGCCACGATGCTACGCCACGACGCGGGCCTGAAGCTCTACAATGTCCCACCATTCCCGATGGACGTCTGCGGCGCCGAGACGCAGGGCTTCATCGGTTACATGATCCAGCAGGCGCTCAGGACCGAGCTTAAGCACAGGGGTATCGACAAGTACGTGATAACGGTGATCACCCGCGTCATCGTCGACGAGAACGACCCGGCCTTCCGCAACCCGACCAAACCGGTAGGCCCCTTCTACACGAGGGAGGAGATGGAGAGGATGAAGGCCGAGCATCCGGAGTTCGTCTTCAAGGAGGACAAGGCGAGGGGAGGGTGGAGGAGGGTGGTGCCTTCACCAGATCCGAAGATCATCGCGGAGCGGCACGCCATCAGGACGCTCGTCGACGCGGGCTTCATCGTCGTCGCCTGCGGTGGCGGAGGGATCCCCATCATCGAGAAGGACGGTTGGAGGGCCGTAGGCGTCGAGGCCGTGATCGACAAGGACCTGGCCAGCGAGCGGCTGGCGACCCTGATCAGGGCCGACTACCTCGTGATCTTGACCGACGTTGACGGCGCCTACCTCGACTTCGGCAAGCCCACACAGAGGAGACTGGGGGTCGTGAGGGTTAGCGAGCTGAGGCGGTACTACGAGCAGGGGCACTTCGGTGAGGGGAGCATGGGGCCGAAGGTGCTGGCCGCGATCAGGTTCATCGAGAACGGAGGGAAGAGGGCTGTGATCGCGGAGAGGTCCCAGGTCCTCGCAGCCGTCGAGGGGAAGGCCGGCACCCAGGTCTACCCCGATTGAGGGAACGTGAGGGAAAGAACCCGAAGGAGTTAGCTTCGCTGCGCGCCCGGTCAGATCCTGTTGCCAGCGACGAGCGCCAGCACTGCAGCCCTGACGTAGACGAGGTTCTCGGCCTGGTCGTAGATCACGCTCCTCGGCCCGTCCATCACGTCGTCGTCCGCCTCCTGCCCCCTGAACACCGGAAGGACGTGGGTGACTATACCGTGCCTGTCCATCAGGTCCGTCAGCTCCCTCGTCAGCCTCCAATCGATGAACCTCCTGTGGAGCTCCAGCTCTTTCTCCCTGCCGAACCTGTTCAGGCCCTCCATCACGCAGGCGTGGCTCGCCCAGCTCCTCGGGAAGACGACGTGCGCACCGGTCAGGGCCTCCTTGAGGTCGTGCGAAATCTCGAGCGATCCTCCCGAATCCCTGGCGTTCTCCTTCGCCTGGGCCACGAGCCGCTCGTCAAGCTCGAACCCCGGTGGATGCGCGAGGACCACGTCCATCCCGTACCTCGTGGCTATCAGCATCTCGTCCTGGACGCTCCCCCAGCTCCTGATCCGGTCGCTGTAGGCCCACATGATCACGTACTTCTTTCCCTCGACCTTGCCCCTGAACTTCTCGGCGATGGTGAAGAGGTCCGTGATCGCCTGCGTCGGGTGGTACATGTCGTCGGCCATGTTTATCACTGGAATCTTCGCGTGCTCGGCGTACTCCCTGATTATCGCGTTCCCGCGGCCGTAGACGTAGTCCACAGCCGACTCGAGGATCCTGACGCCAAGCGCGTGACCGAAGCGCTCGTACATCTTCGCCATGTCCTTGACCGATTCACCCTCCGCACCGCGCGTCGTGGCGAAGTCGATGAACTGGGCGTGCCCTCCCAGCAGCGTTGCAGCGGCCTCGAAGCTCGCCCTCGTCCTGGTGGAGGTGTTGTAGAAGAGCATGAAGAAGGTCCTGTTCTTGAAGAGCTCGGGTACGTGGCCCGCGTAACGCCAGAGCTTGATCTGACGAGCGAGGTCCATCACCATGTCCAGCTCCTCGACCTCCCACTCTTGTGTAGAGATCAGGTCCTTTCCATACAGGTCTACCATTTCGGCACAACACGTGTTTTCGTCAATTTGTAAGTGATGTCCAGCCGAAGGACCATGCGACAGCGTGAAGCCAGTTTAACGAAAACATCGATCGAGTTCGCAGACGTGGGGCTCGGGCATCGCGTCCTACGTCAACGATCAACGTTGATATCCTGCGCCTGATGTTATTGCATGGATTGAAGTTTCCCCACTCCGCAAGAACGCGGGAGATAAGGTTCGTTCTGAACGGCAGGGAGACATCGGTCAGGGTGCCACCAGGCTACACGCTGCTGGAGACCTTGAGGTACGTGCTGAGGATGACCGGGACGAAGGAGGGCTGCGCCCGGGGAGACTGCGGCGAGTGCACCGTCCTCGTCGACGGAGTTCCTGTCCACGCCTGCCTGACGCTCATGTCCCAGGTTGAGGGGCGGAGCGTTTTGACGGTGGAGGGGATAGACAGGCAGCACAGGCTGATCAGGGCATTCGTCGAGGAGGGCGCTGTCCAGTGCGGTCACTGCACGCCCGGCATCGTGGTGGCGGCGTACCACCTGCTGAGCCAGGTTCCCAGGCCCACAGAGGAGCAGGTGCGGGAGGCCCTCAGAGGAAACCTCTGCAGGTGCACCGGATACGTGAAGATAATTCGAGCGGTCCTTAAGGCGGGTGAGGCTTAACGATGCAGCACCTCGCGGACGTCGAGGTCTACTCCGTCAGGACGTTGCGAGAGGCGTTGGAGCTCCTCTCCTCCGTCAAGGGGCTGAGGGTCATAGCTGGTGGGACCGATCTGATAGTCCAGCTCAAGACTGGTGTTGTGCCGAAGACGAACCTCCTCGACGTCTCAAGGGTCGACGAGCTGAGGTACGTCAGGTTCGAGGACGGCATCCTCAGGATCGGCGCGTTGACGACCTTCATGGAGATCTACAGGTCGGAGCTCGTGAGGAGGCACGCTCCCCTGCTCGCCGAGGCGGCGTTCACGGTCGGTTCCTTCCAGATCATGAACAAGGGCACCATCGGCGGAAACATCGTCAACGCCTCGCCAGCAGCTGACTCGCTACCTCCGCTTTACGTGCTGAACGCGGAGCTCAAAATCGTCGGACCCAGGGGCGAGAGGTTCGTGAGGATTCAGGACTTCTACAAGGGTTACAAGAAGCTCGACCTGATGGCCGACGAGCTGGTCGCGGAGGTCAGGATCAGGCCACCTGGTGAAGGATACGTAGGCCACTTCTTCAAGCACGGTCTGAGGAGGGGCGACGCGATCGCAGTTGTGAACGGAGCTGTCCTGCTGATGCTGTCCCCTGAAGGGATCGTGAGGGACGCCCGGGTAGCCCTCGGTGCGGTGGCTCCGACCGTTGTCAGGTCGCCCAGCTCCGAGAGGGTGCTCGTGGGATCCAGACTGAGCCCGGAAGTGATGTGGAGGGCTGCGGAGGCGGTGGTGAACGACATATCTCCGATCGACGACGTGAGGGGAAGCGCTGCCTACAGGAGGGAACTTTCGGTCAACTACGTCTTCATGACGCTTTACCGGATCGCGAGGGAAACCGGGGTGGTGGCGTGACCGCGCAGAGGGCGGTGGGCGCACCAGTAGCTCGGCGGGACGCCTTCGAGAAGGCCGTTGGCGCGGCGAAGTACGCCTCCGACCTGTTCCTGGACGACATGCTCTGGGTGGCCGTCCTGAGGAGCAAATACCCGCACGCGAGGATCAGGCGTATCGACACCTCCAAGGCCGAGTCCCACCCCAACGTGGTCGCGGTCTTCACGCACAGGGACGTCCCGGTGAACAGGTACGGTCTCTTCAAGAAGGACAGGCCCGTCCTCTGCGACGACAAGGTGCGGTACATAGGTGACCCTGTCGCGCTGGTGGCGGCCGAGACGAGGGAGGACGCTCTGGAGGCCCTGAAGCTGATCGAGGTCGACTACGAGCCCCTCCCTCCGGTGACAGACCCGATCGAGGCGATGAGGCCCGATGCGCCGAAGGTCCACGACGACGGCAACATATGCAGGGAGGTCCACCTCAGGCTCGGTGACGTTGAGGGGGCCTTCGCAAGGGCTGACGTTATAGTCGAGAACACCTACAGGACAGGTGCGCAGATCCACGCTTACCTCGAGACCGAGGCGGGCATCTCTTACATGGAGGACGGGAAGATCGTGGTGGTCGCGGGCGGCCAGTCGCCGTACAGGGACAGGGCGGAGATCGCGCATGCCCTGAACCTTCCGGAGGAGATGATCAGGGTCGTCACGCCGTACGTGGGAGGTGCCTTCGGAGGGAAGGACGACATAACCGTGCAGATCCACCTGGCGCTGGTCACGTGGAAGACCGGCAGACCCGCGAGGCTCGTCTGGAGCAGGGAGGAGTCCATGATGGCCGGGACCAAGCGCCATCCCGCGATCATCAAGATCAGGACGGCCGCGACCAGGGACGGAACGATACTCGCCAACAAGATCGAGATCGTTCTCGACAAGGGCGCGTACACCGCGCTCGGACCGGCGGTCCTCGACGTCGCGGTCGAGAACTGCAACGGCCCCTACCGGGTTCAGGCGTCCCAGATCGACGCTTACCTCGTCTACACCAACAACATGGTAGCGTCCGCCTTCAGGGGATTCGGCGCACCCCAGGTGATCTTCGCCATAGAGCGGCAGATGGACCTGCTCGCGAAGAAGTTGGGGATGGATCCGCTGGAGCTGAGGCTGAAGAACGCCCTTAGGAAGGGCGACCGTTACGTCTTCGGGAACGTCCTCGAGGGGAGCGTCGGCATCGCCCAGTGCCTCGAGGTCGCGAGATCTCACCCACTTTGGCGGAGCAGGGGGAGGAACTCGTGCGAGTGGCCCTGGTTGAGGAGGGGCGTTGGTGTTGCGGCCGCCATGAAGGGTTACACGATAGGCGCCCTTCCCGACAAGGGCGTAGTTGCGCTGGAGCTGCTCAGGGACGGAAGGGTCCTCGTCAAGGGGAGCTTCACCGAGATAGGGCAGGGCGTCATCCAGGCAGTCGCCCAGATCGCGGCCGACCTCCTCGGGGTGAGCGTGGACGACGTGGAGGTGGTCTTCGCCGACACGGAGGTCACTCCGGACACCAGCGTCACCTCGGCATCGAGGCAGCTCTTCCTCGCGGGGAACGCGGTGAGGGAGGCCGTCGAGGCCCTCAGGGAGAGGGTGGCAGAGCTGGAGGGGAGGCTGAGCGGGAGGAGGCCGGCCAGGGTGGAGTTCTCGGGCGGCTGGGTTTTCATCGACTCGGAGAGGAGGTACAGCCTGCAGGAGCTGGCGAGGCTCCTCGAGTCCACCGGGCTCGGTAGGCAGGTCCTTGGCGTCTACGAGGTCCCACGGGTCGAGCCGCTCCCCGGAACCCTCGAGATACCTCACCTGTTCTACATGTTCGGCGTGACGCTGGCGGAGGTGCTCGTGAACCTCCTCACCGGCGAGGTGACGGTATCCAAGGTCGTTTCGATCGTCGACGCGGGCAGGGTGATCAACCCCATCACCTTCACGGGTCAGGTGGAGGGTGCGGTGGCACAGGGGATCGGGTTCGCGCTGATGGAGGACGCCAAGATTCGGGACGGTTACCTGCTCACGAGGGACCTCTCGACGTACCTGATCCCGAGCTCGAAGGACGTGCCCGAGATCGAGGTCATACCGGTGGAGACCGAGGAGGCGGAGGGGCCCTTCGGTGCCAAGGGCATAGGAGAGATAGGGATAATCTCGGTGGCACCCGCTATACTGAACGCGGTGGCGGATGCGACCGGCGTGGAGCCCAACGCGATACCGCTGACCCACGACCGCCTCTACTGGCTGCTGAAGGAGCACGGGCTGGTGGAGCAGCTCAGGAGGGCCTCCACATGAGCGGGCCCGAGAGGGTCCTGATCAGGGCAAGGGCGGTCATCCCGATGGACAGGAAGGGCAGGGTCATCAGGGACGGTGCGGTGCTGATTGAGGACGGCGCCATATCGTCGGTGGGCACGAGGGACGCTGTACGGGATCCCCACGCGAAGGACGACCTGGTGATCGACGAGCCGTACGGCCTTGTTATCCCAGGGTTGGTTGACCTTCACGTCCACCTCGCTCAGGCGCTGATAAGGGGCGTCGTCCCCGACGACGTGACGCTGCTCTCCTGGCTGAGGGACTGGGTCTGGAGGCTCCAGGGCGTCTACGACGCTGAGGACGGAAGGGCCAGCGCGGAGCTCTGCGTGCTCGAGATGCTCAAAACCGGCACCACCTGCTTCCTCGAGGCGGGCCTCCACAGGAGGTACGGCCTTGACGGGGTCGCCGAGGCCGTCACGAGGTCAGGCATCAGGGCCTTCCTCTCCAAGAAGGTGATGGACCTGAGAGGTTACGCCACGGTCGAGAACGCCCTGCCCGAGGGGATGATCGAGGACGGTGAGCAGTGCCTGCGAGACTTCCTCGAGATGAGGAGGAGGTGGGCCGGTGCCGGCGACGGCAGGATCGACGTCTGGATAGGTCTCAGGACGCCAGGAGCGGTCTCCGACGAGATGTTCGCGAGGGCCGCGCAGCTGGCCGACGAGCTCGGTGCGGGGGTCACGATGCACCTCGCTGAGGTGGAGGAGGACCTCAGGTACTTCGCGTCCCGGGGGCACACGCCTTCCAGCTTCCTCAGGGGCTTCGGCCTCCTCGGCAGGAAGAGGGTCTACGCCCACTGCGTCTGGCTCGGCGATCGGGACATCGAGGCCTTCGCCTCCACGGGCACCTCCGTTGCCCACTGTCCCTCGTCTAACCTCAAGCTCGGATCCGGTGTGGCGCCGGTGGTCGCGATGAGGAGGAAGGGCGTGACGGTCGGTCTCGGGTGCGACGGCGGTCCCAGCAACGACGCCTACGACATGGTCCGGGAGATGAAGACGGCCGCTCTGCTCCAGAAGGTCTTCCACGGCCCCTCTTCGCTGACCTGCTGGGACGTCCTCGAGATGGCCACCGTGATGGGCGCCAGGGCGCTGGGGATCGAGGAGAGGATCGGTAGCCTCGAGGTCGGCAAGCGGGCAGACGTCGTCGTCCTCAGGCTCGCCCACCCCTCAGTCAGGCCCTTCACCGATCCGGCATCGCTCGCGGTGTACTCCGCCACCGGCAGGGACGTGGTCCACGTGCTGGTGGACGGAAGACCCGTCGTCCTCGATGGCCGTGTGCTGACCATGGACGAGGAGAGGGTGCTGAGGAACGCGGAGGAGAGGCTTGAGGCCGTGCTCCGGAAGTTCGGCCCCGACCGGCCCGCAGCTCCCCGAAACCCCTGAACGCGTTTGGCGATCGGTTAATAAGAAGTGCTCTGGCATGGACGATCCGAGGGCATGTCGGTGCAGACCAAGAGGAGGAACGTTCTGAGGGCGCTGCTCTCGGTCGCGGTCCTCGCGGTGCTCGCGCCCTTCTCCGGACTGGCCAGGTACTTTTACAGGGAGTCGGCTTCCCAGTCCCAGCGGCAGAAGATAGCGAACGTCAACGACCTCAAGCCAGGATCCTACGTCTTCTTCTCCTATCCGAGGACCGGAGACCCGAAGATCGACGGCGACCCCTTCAGGCAGTACATCCTGCTGATGACCCGTGACGGCAAGATAAGGGCCTACAGCAGGGTATGCGTCCACCTCTGGTGCCTGCCGACGTACGCTTCCGACAGGGGGGAGCTGGTATGTCCGTGTCACGGCTCCATCTACCGCGACGAGGACGGAGTGGCCATTGAGGGGCCCGCATCGCTACAGCCCTATCCCTACAACGCGCTCCCGATGGTCAAGCTCGAGATAGACAGGAACGGTGACATCTACGCGGTCGGAATCGACGGACGCATCGGCCTCGGCCGCGAGTGGAGGAACAGATCGCCTGATGAGAACGTGGTGAGGGTGTGAGATGTCGAGGGAGTACAGGACCTTCAGGGAGGCCATCGATGCCCTGATCAAGTGGACCGTCGAGCGCCTTGAGAGGACTCCCTTCGCCGCGTTCAAGTTCACCTTCCCGAAGCAGTACATCTCGCCCTTCGGGTACCTGGGCACGCTGACGGCCATAGTCTTCCTCATCCTGGGCGTATCGGGGGCCATCCTGATGTTCTACTACACGCCCTCGATAGACACCGCCTTCGCGAGCGTCAGGGAGATCCAGGAATCAGTGCCGTTCGGGTTCGTGATGAGGCAGATCCACTACCACGCCTCGAACTTCATGGTCCTCCTGGCGGTCTTCCACCTGTACTACCAGTACTTCTCCGGTCGCTACAAGATCAAGAACGAGGTCCTCTGGGTCACGGGGATCATACTGGGGATCCTGACGGTGCTCGAGGCCTACACCGGGTACAACCTGATCCTGAACCAGCGGGCGATGCTCGCCATCAACATCGGAATGGGCCTCACCTTCTCAGCTCCGGTTCTGGGGCCCTCCATCGCACCGATCCTGATGGGCGGCGGTTACTTCGACCTGATAGTCCGGTTCTACGCGCTTCACGTCTTCATAATACCGCTTCTGATGATGCTGCTCCTCGCGGTTCACATCCCGAGGGCCCTGATCATAGACATGCCGATGATACTGGGAGTTATAGGTGCCATCTTCGTGACGGCCGGCATGTTCCCCGCGGAGCTCGGGCTGAGGTTCGACCCGACCAGGGGCTCTGTTGAGGTGCCCGAGTGGTACCTGACCTCGATCTACGCCTTCCTCAGGACCGGTTCCGAGAGGTTCTGGGCCGGCGCGCTTCTGCCTCTGCTCTTCGCGATCTTCTTCCTGATCGTGCCGTTCGTGGACAAGTCCAAGAAGCTCTCCTGGAGGGACAGGCCCTTCTTCGCGGCCATGGGCATAGCCTCCATACTGATGATCATCGTCACAACGGTCTGGGGTTTCTACGTGGACTTCTCCAAGCTCACGGTCTTCGAGCAGCTCTACGTCGAGCCCGTCATCTACTACAGCTCCTTCGGCATCTTGACGTTGATCAGCTTCTTCTTCACCTACAGGTACCTGACGAAGCCTAGGGGGAAACCCACGCCAGCGAAGCCTCTTGTGCTCTCGCCGAGAGCTGGGACCGCAGGCGTCGTGATAACGCTGCTGCTGGTGGTCGCCTTCAGCTGGCTCGCGGTCCTCACGTACCTCGAGAACATGCCGAACATCTCGATGTTCAACATGGGCATGTCGATGATCATGCTAGGGCTGATGCTGCACATCTACCGTCACACGGCATCCGCTGCCGCCAAGACCTGATCTCATTGGTCCTTCTGCGATCGGGACGTTTACCCTAGGAGAGACGGACGCAGAGGGTGCTCGCCTTCAGAGCGACGCCCAACTGGAGCCGCATCACCCGTCACCGCGTGATCTGCAGAGACGGTTGGCGATGAGACGGTGCTCGCTTGCCACGGTTCTTATGAGAGCCGAGGTCTTACTGGCCGAAGATGGATGTACTTCGCGGGTGGAAGATGACCTTCGGGAACGGGGGATCAAAGGGGCGATTGGCGGTTTGAGCAAGCCCGTGCGGCTCACTCTGGAGACCTAAGGGCCCGCACGGCGCTGGGTCCTGTCACCGGAGGTGCGGTGG
>Ga0105163_1000138_pt1 | contig 44653 bp, 37 predicted proteins | sample JNZ110809AmetaG_FD_81531 | JGI IMG/M metagenome (GOLD analysis project Ga0105163, IMG submission 81531) | Hot spring microbial communities from Jinze hot spring, China to study Microbial Dark Matter (Phase II) - JNZ 110809A | ecosystem: Environmental > Aquatic > Thermal springs > Hot (42-90C) >... | reverse complement strand
GTATAGATTCATTAAATAGATGATAAGTTTCTATCAAATCTTTATTCTGATATATGTATTATTACCATTTTAACTGTATCACTGTTCTCTTTAACAAAGTTTAAAAGCTTTTCAATGATTTAGCTTAAACTGGTGAACTAGGCTTTGGCCAAACCCTCTACAACTGCTATTCATGGACATGAACATAAAGATAACTATGGATCACATGTACCGCCTATATATCTTGGTGTAGTATATGAATACATAGATTATGAGTTGAAGGAGGCTGTATTTACTGATAGAGGTAACTACCTTAGGTATGGAAGAGAAGAAAACCCAACAACAAGAGCATTAGAGAGAATAGTTGCCAAGCTAGAGAATACTGAAGACGCACTTGCATTCAATAGCGGTATGGCTGCAATATCTACAACATTCATATGGAGACTAAAACCTGGAGATAGAGTTATTGTCCCTATGGAGCTCTATAGCTCAACTCTTGCACTACTCAATAATATTGCTCCTAAACTCAATATAAAGTTATCTAAGGTATGGCCTTCAGCAGAATCGATTATTGAAGCAGTAGATAGAGATACTTCTATAATATTCTTAGAGGTTATGACCAATCCTACGAACAAGGTTATAGATATCGACTATATCTACAAGAGCATAGATATTGAGAAGACTGTACTTATAGTTGATAACACGTTTACAACACCTATACTACTTAAGCCAGTTAGGTATGGCGCTAAACTTGTGATACATAGTATGACTAAGTACTTTGGGGGACACAACGATGCTGTAGGAGGAGTTGTTGCAGGATTATTAACAGATACAAAGGTTCTCTGGGAATGGAGAAGAATGTTTGGAGGAATTCTACAGCCATTTGAAGCGTACATGATTTTAAGAGGAATCAAGACGCTAGAGATAAGATTTGAGAAACACAGCAGTAATGCTAAAGCTGTTGCTGAATACCTAGCTGAGCATAGTAGAATCGAGGAAGTTATGTATCCAGGTCTACAGAAAGATCCATACCATGGAATTGCTAAGAAACTGTTTGAGAAACCTCTATTTGGAGGTGTAGTTAGTTTCAAGATAAAGGGTGGTTATCAAGATGTCGTGAACTTCTTAAAGAGGCTGAAGCTGGTTAAGAGATGTCCAAGTTTGGGAGGAACAGAGAGTATGGCTGTTCTACCTGTTAAAGCCGGGGCTATGTTTATAGAGCCAGAACACAAAGTTAAGCTCGGGATTACTGAGAATCTTGTCAGACTTTCTGTAGGGCTAGAAGATGTTGATGATATAATAGAAGATTTATCTCAAGCTCTGAACATATAATTCTTACTAAAATTTAACTATTCAAACTAGAGGATCTTGTTATTCACATAAGCATTTACATAGATTGATTATCTGGATAAAATCTGCTAAACCCTTTCGAGAAAGTATATCAATTACTGTTGCAATACTGTTTACCGGTATTAAGTAGAGAGATCCTGATAGAGCTACTCCATCAATGTCCTTTATGAGTCCTTTAGATCTATATCTCTTATTATTTATAGAAATTGTTGTTCCATTCATAACCTTGTATATCCTTGTCTTAATATTTTTAGGTGTATCTTCAACAACTTTAAGCAATACGTATCCTGAAGACTTCATCTCTTTTCAACCTCTTCAATACACAAATCTTCTCTACATCTAACACTTGCTTCAGCTAGTGCTGATGAAGCTTCTTTCCCTCTCCTAATAACGTTAATTATGTTCCTCAATATATTGCTCCTGATGTTTAAAAGAGTTTTAACACATTCCAGCATTACAGTATTACCGCTTTCTCTAGCTTTTTTCAACAATTTTTCTATACATTCATCTATATGGATAAGAGCTGAAGTAGCATGTTTTAGTGCACACCATATGTTTTCCCACGAGGATCTTATATCAGAGTCACTTTTAGTTGCCTCAATCCTTTCTATAAGAAACATTATCTGACCAACAAGTTTTCTCTGCTCTCTAAACATGTCTATAATATCTCCAAAGATAGGTAAACCTGTAGATGAATCGATTTCTATCAAGTGTTGTTCTACATGATTTATATGACCTATAGCGTATATGAACTCTTGAAGTAATGCTTCTTCCCAAACAGCCGCTTTTTTCATATTTTCTTCACGTACCTGCTGCATCCTTGCTTCACTCTAGCTGAATTTTTTATGCACATATATGCATAAATTTAGAAGCTTATAAACATTACCTCAAGTTCCATACATGGATACAGTTAGTTATCTGTATCTAATTCAACAGATGATTCACTACATTATTAACTCAATATACATCTACGCAAATCTTCTACAACACTCTCTAACTCTGTAAGCACATTATCTAATGAGCGTTGATCTCCCAATCTTATAGCCTCTAGACCCATTCTTAGAAGCTCTATAGCTTCATAGAGAGCTTCACAATTACTTCTTTTAATAGATTTGTTACCAATCTCTAGTACTGTATTTTTAAGCTCTTTAACAATGTTCTCTATATTATTAATCTTGCTATCCAGTTCTCTAATTTTCTCGAAAATATTCTCGATATCTGGTACATTTAATCCATGTTCCATAAACTCTCTATCAATAGAGCTTTGTTTACTAGATCCTTCTACAGAACTACTTCGCATATTTCGAGTATCTGTGTAAAAACTGGCCTTTAGTGTATAACCTTTATCTGTCCTAACAACAATTCCTCTAACCCTCAGCTTAGTTAAAATAGTTCTAACGGTTCTTAGATTAACACCAAGGTATTCAGCTATTTCAGAAGGTTTTGCATTAGGATGCCACTTCAGATACTCTATAACCTTATTAACAATATCCTGTATACTCAAAGTAGAGCCCATAGCAGTCTCATAATTAGCAAGAATATATTTCTTAAGCTGAATCAACACATATTCTAACACTAGATACATTCATCAATAACTTAAACAAACACAAGCAACGTATTACTGAACATCTTTAGTGGTATTATAGCAATTCTGAATAGAAACACTACTCTAGAAAGCTGATCAAGCTAACATTGATTTCTGTTGCTACCTTGAATAAAATGATTATGATCTATCTAGATATAGATGTTAGCTAATGAATTATTTTATCAGTTTAAAAGATTTTAGTATATGAGGTATAGCATTGGTGTAACTTATGGATAGAGGATTTGAATTTTTGGACCATACAGCTGATGTTCTTATAAAGGTTTGGGGAGAAAGTATTGAAGCAGTTTTTGAAGAAGCTGCTGAAGCAGTTTTTGAAATTATAACTGATACAAGTAGAGTTGAACCAAAAGTTGGTACACCTATAAATATTTGTGGATTTGATATAGAAAATCTTCTGTATAGATGGCTTGAAGAAATGCTGTATCATCATGATAGTAAAAACATGGTCTTCAGCAAGTTTATCGTAAATAAAATGTATGAGATTAATGGAGAAGAGAAGCAGATATGTATCGAGGGATATATCTATGGTGAAGAGTTTCAGCATAATAAACATGAACCTAGAACAGTTGTGAAAGCTATAACATATAATGAGATGAGGCTCTGGAGAGAGAAAGAGAAGTGGTATGCAACATTTGTTGTAGATATATAGCCCATTAATGGATATAACCAAGGCTCAAATAATGTAGAGTATACTTGCTAGAGTTCTCGATATATTTATCATTTTGTATAGCGATAGAATATTGAATAATAGGTAAACTTAGTGTGCAATGATTTTGTCTGAGGAATAGGCATAGATAGAATTCTAGAACTACACATCTATTACTTCGATATAGAATAATAGAGCTGTTACCTAGATCCTACATAACTATAAGCTATATTTACTTCTTTAACAAGTGTAGATTAGATGAGAGGTAAAAGATATATTGGTGCAGTTAAATATCAAGATGAATAGACATTAGATTGTATGAAGAATACCCCTGGAGCTGATAATCTAAATAAATGATGATAAGGCATTTGTCTGATCACAGTCCATATCTTGAGAATGATAAAGAATCTTTGAGTAATGATCATCATGAAGACTATATGACGAATTATTAATGTAGATGTAACTATTCTCTATCTAGAAACTCTGAAAAGAATTGGCTTCATCAAAGCTTTTGACTTCGATAAAGTACTGATGTTCTCAATCAATTTAGTTATGTCCATTACCTCTACATCAATACCACTTAGCAAACAACTAGTTCAACTTATTACACAATAAACAGAAAACAGATATTAAATCTAGCACCAATAGAGCTTAGAATCGGTATAGCAATATGAACAATATGTTTAGCAATATTGTTGTCACAGGTGGAGCAGGTTTCATAGGTAGCCACTTTATCGATTTGCTGATTGAGAAAGGTATAGCAGATCATATTATCGTGATAGATAACTTGAGTAGCGGATCTATAAACAATATCAGGGATAAGCTAGATACAGGAAAAGTTGAACTTGTTGTTGCAGATCTAAAGAATTTCGATAATTCATGGGTCAACAAGTTTCGAGATGCTGATGCTATTATACATCTAGCTGCCAACCCTGAGGTTAGGATATCATCTATAGAGCCTAAGATACATTTCAATGAGAATATTGTTGCAACATTTAATGTTCTAGAGGCTTCACGTATAAACGATGTAGATATACATTTCTTTGCATCAAGCTCTACAGTCTATGGAGATGCTAGAACCATACCTACACCAGAAACACATCCCTATGCGCCTATATCTGTTTATGGAGCTTCTAAAGCTGCATGTGAAATTCTTTACCATTCATACCACAGCCTATATGGTTTCAGCATCGCTATAGCTAGATACGCAAATATAATAGGTTCACGTTCTAGACATGGAGTTATAGTTGACTTTATCAACAAATTAAGAAGAGATCCCATGAAGCTTGAGATACTAGGTGATGGAACACAGAGAAAGAGTTATTTACATGTAATAGATGCTGTAAATGCATCACTACTACTTCTCCAGCTTTGTGCACGAAATAAAGGTTACCATGTGTATAATGTTGGAAATCATGACTGGATTACCGTAAAAGAAATAGCAGATATAGTTGTAGATGAAATGGGTCTGAATAATGTTGAGTACATATTTAGACCTTCTACTTGTGATGGTCGTGGATGGTATGGCGATGTAAAGTTTATGTTGCTAGATATAACAAAGTTAAGAGAATTGGGCTGGACACCATCTATGACTTCTACTGAAGCTGTGAGAAGGACTGTTAGAGAGCTTTTAAAAGAACTTTAACTTATTAGTTCTTCTCTACATTTATCTATCTTCTCTTTAAGTTTAAGTGCATTATCTTCTGGAGTAGAGTCATATGTAAAGTTTCCTCCACCAGTTTCAATACCTGCTACATACTTAATCTTGTTTTCATCTCTAAACATACCGTAGATCTCTATATGAAGATGATAGTAGCTATAGCTACCTTTGAGAGGAGCTTGATGTAGTACCATTATGTATGGTGATGGTTTTGAAAACAATATCTTGAGTCCACATAGAACAACTTTAAGAACTTTGGCCAAATCCTTTACCTCATTATTTGTTAATTGTGTAATAAGTTGAACATGTCTTTTAGGATAGATATGTACCTCGAAAGGCCAGTGAGCATAAAATGGGATAAAACCCATCCAGCAATCTGAACTATATACTACTCTAATCTTATCAGAGGATTCAACTTCTAGAATCCTACAGAAAAGACATTCATTATTTTTACGCCAATACTCTTCAGCATTCTTTAACTCTCTCTCTATTTTAGAAGGAATAAATGGTGTTACATATATCTGGCTATGTGGATGTGTTAATGAGACGCCTATCTCCTTTCCTTTGTTTCTAAACCATATGAAATAGGTAGCGTAACTCTCTTTCTCAATCTCTTTCTGTTTCTCTATAACAAGATCTAGAATATAAATAACATCATCTAGTGGCAAATCACTTAAATCATCAAGAGAATGAATAGGTGACTCTACAACAACATAACATCTGCCTACTGATTTAGCTGTTACATAGAAACTATGTCTAGATGGTTCTGGAGGTTCTGGAATTAGCATAGGAAATCTATTCTCTAATATTAGTGCTCTCCACCCATATCCTGTTTCTGGCGCTCCAGGACAAAAAGGACAGTAGGTTTCTGGTTGCCAAGGTCTATAACCACGTAGATTTGACACCATTATCCATTCTCCTTGAACAGGATCCCAGCGAAGCTCCATAAACACTTTCTCTCTATCCCTCATAATCATCGCCATGAACAGTAAGGCCTCTATCTATTTTAACAATCCATCCACGTACACCATATCTAGAGTCTATAATGTTTTTAACTGCTTTTTCAGCAGTCTCTTTATCTCTAAAGAGAGCTATAACAGCTCCTCCTAAACCAGCTCCAGAAAGTTTTGCCCCTAAGGCTCCAAACTCTATTAGTTTCTCAACCAGAGAATCTATTTGAGGTAGACTCACATCATAAAGTTTGCTAAGGAGCTTATGCTGATATGTCATAACTTCACCAACAACATCTAGAACGCCTTTGTTCAATAATTCTCTAGCTCTGTTTATCTCCACTTCAAGTGTTTCTGAAATCTCTTCAACATCAATAGCTCTTCCCTTTATGGCCTTTAGAGCAAGAATAGTAGATCTATGAGACTTTAGTGTATAGAGTATTCTATCTCTAGGTTTTTCGTCAAGAAGTTTTATGTATGGTATTAAGGTAGTTAGATCTAGGTACTCCCACCTAGGCTCCCAATACCTTAGGCCAAGAAGCTCCTTTAAATCTCTAGAAACTATATCCACTAGTTTAGATAGACCTTCCTCAATCTCTTTCTGCCTCTTGGGATGAATTTCTGCTGTACTATGCCTAATACCTGTATCAATAACAGCAAAAAATCCTCCAGAGAGATTTAGTATATCTATATTGTAGGGAGGTCTAGTCTCTATATATACAATATTTCCAAAAGCTGCTGCATACTGATCTAATCTTCCACAAGGTATCCCCATAATATCGTGCTCAGCTCTATAGGCATATTCAGCTATAGCTTTAGTATCTAGACCAAACCCGAATAACTCGTTGAAAGCACCAATAAGAGAAACTAATAACGTGCCACTACTGCCTAATCCAGAACCCATTGGTATCCAGCTACGTATCCAGATTCTTGCACCATCTATACTATATCCATCTTCTTTAAGTACTGAAACTGCTGCACGAACATAATTTCCAAACCATTTAGGTGAATCAATAAGGTTTGGAGCATCTACTGGAAAGATATCCAGATATCTAGAGCCTTCGTCAAGCATGTTACCAGAACCTACAATCAAAAGTCTATCTCCACTTCGTCTAATTGCTACATATGTTCTAAGATCTATACCAACAGCAACTACGGGTAAACCTTTATAATCTTGATGAGTATTGAGGAAATCTAATCTACCAGGTGCAGAAACAACAACTTCATGTTTAGATCTGAATATATCTTTGAATTCTTTTACAACAAGATCTACTTGTGACTGTTCACTCATTTTAACGACCTATCCACTAGCTTTATGCTGCAGAGGTTAAAGATACTTTGAGTTAGTGTAGTTAAATGCACAAGTAAAGCTTGAAGCAATTTATCTTTTAAAGTATTTTAAATTCATTAAAGATACTTCTATCGATACTTCAGAATAGACTAAAAAGATACTCAAATCAGATAGATACCACAAACCTTACTACACCCTATAAACATACTATTATGTTCAGTAAAAACATATGTGACGTATTTCTGACACAAGTTATCGATCTAAAAGAAATTGATGTAAACCTAGCACTCTTCTGAAGATGCTTACATATATCTAAATGTGATGAAGCACATCACTACTGTATATATGTCTGTAAGCATTGTATCTATGTATGTCTTGATTCTATAAAAAGTGTTTTGTAATAGATAATGTTTGTGATTCAGATGGTTAGATGTGCAACAATATATAGAATATCATTGATATGAGTATTAATATGCTCATCAAGAATACAAAGAATAGAAATGAGTGCTCCATAGAATGCTGAATTCTTTCTAAAGCTGAAAATATTTTTATCAATAGATTTTCTATATATTTCTCGAATTCAAGAAACTTTTTAGATATTGTCATCATATATTCTATAGTTTTTAATTCAATAATGATAAAAGGTATGTCTATATGAGCTAGATTCTGTAGAACTTTTGTAACACTATTCGATAATCTTCTTGAGATTGCTTCTGTTTTCTGCTTATTCTTAAGAAGTTTCTCAGAGAGTGTATTGAAGATTTTGTCGATATTCGTACCAAGGGTACGTATTAGATATCTACTTAATTCATGTACTTTGTAGAAAGCTTTAGATTTTATACAATATGTTTTAACCACAAATAGCGTAGTTATGACAATGATTGTTAGTGTTTCTAAAACTGTTAACGAGTCTCTAGTTACTAAAAATAATGATGTAGCGATATAGTATAACATAATGTTTAGTGATACTATATCCAACAATGTGTTGATCTTTCTCCCGTTTTTCTCATTCATGATTAAGAACACTATAGATAACATTACATAAGCAACCAAGCCTATGAAATCTTTAGCGTGTTGAATGAAGTAAAATGCTGTTATCGCTATCGAGACTATGGATACTGTAGAAACTATCTCAACCCTATGTGTATATATCATGCGTTCTACAGCTATTGTAAACAATACAACAATAGATATCTTAAACCCTGCTTCTATAGCTACATAGCTTCTGACTAAGAGACCCATTGTTGTTGCAAATAACGCTACAGCAACTAGATACATCTTCATGTAGTTTATGATCGAGTACATAACTTTATCATGTTCGTTTATCGACATGGATATCAGCTTCTTATATTATGTCTAATGAGATTATATAGCATATAGATTAGTGCTACAAACATAGTCATAGATATTATCAGTAGATAGGAAAGTTTTCTAAGCAACATAAGCTCAGTATATCTCATACAGTTCAATATATATATAGTGAAGGTGAATATGAAAGAGGATATCGAGATCATTAATGTGTATTTCTGTAGCTGAAGAGCATCACCTAACCCCAAACGTGTCATCATTGGTTCTCTGCGATCCATGTGGGCCTTGAAATAGATTATGTTATACACGATGGATAGTGAGACCTTAACTGCTGCTATAACTAAAACAACTACATATATCCATGAATACGTAATGTTATGCGAAATCGCAGAAAACATAAACACTTTAGCTAAGAATCCTATAGAAGGTGGCATCCCTAGAACAGCCATAATCGATAGTAATGTAGCAAGAGATTCTGTAGGGCTAATCCTGTATATATATCCAAGCCTTCTAATATCTCTCTCATGAGCTACAAGTTCTATGAATCCAGAATCCATAAACATCGATACCTTGTATATTGCGTGAGCAACAGTATACAGAGTTGATGCTTCTATAAACAATATGTCACCAGACATCACATATAGAGCTATTAGAACAGCTATTATAGATGTTTCAGATGTAGTGCTATAGGCTAAAAGTCTTTTGATATCGCGTTGTAAAGATGCTTGCATAGCTCCATAAAGAGTTGTCAAAAGTCCAGAGAACAAGACTATAGAACTAAATAATGCTCTATCTATGGAGTAGAAACTCAGCATATATAGAGCGTATATCCCCATCTTAACCATGAGTCCTGATAGAATTGCTGAAGCTGGTGATGGAGCTACTGAATGAGCATCTGGTAGCCAGAAATGTAAAGGAAATATAGCTGCTTTTGCAAAAAAACCAAAAAGAATTAGTATAAGCACGATAGGATCTGTAATAAATAGTGATAGACTTTTCAAAGGTGTTGTAAATGCTTCTGTTAAACCTGTAATAGCTAGAAGTATGAAGAGAGATATATCGGTTGGAACCATAGAGAACAATAGATACTTTATTGCGGCTGCCATAGAGATTGTATCACCTTTATAGATATAGTCATAAGCTATCAACAAGAACCCCAGCAATTCACCTAATAACCAAAATGTGACAAGTTCTATTAAATTTCTCGATATGAAGGTAAACAATATTGATAGAAGAAGTAGATCGATAATAGGTACAAGTGTTAGTGTTCCATATTTTGATCTCGAATAACTAGTTGTATAGAGAGCAAGAACAACACCTATAACTATGGATGTAGCTACAAGCATGCTATTGAATAGATCTTCTCTCCATAGATTTATTGAAAGAGATAGGAAGCTCAATATTCTGAGAATAGATCCATATATAATTCTTCTCGCCATAAATAGATTACCTATGAGCATCAGCGTCATAGGCACTACGAACCTCATTACTATTGAGTCAATCATTTATTGCACCTCTTAGCTACATCAATTCTCTTAATGTATAACTTTTAACTCTATAGTCTAGCTATCTGAAAACACTATATCTATGTATCTTTTGCTATCCATAACCATATATCCATATGATACGAAAATATCTCTCACATAATTATGTGCCGTGAGAAAAATACCTAAAACAATAGTTACTATTACTAAGATAATCAATATAGTCAAAGGTAGCACAAGTTCTCTAGAAACACCATTATTATTGATACATACAGACGAATCTGAAGCTCTAGGTAAGTATCTGATAATCATCCTCATATATCCTAGTGCACAAAGACCTGTTGATATAAGAACTATAGCAGTTCCCTGAGGAAACCCTGCTTTAACGAACCCCATAGCTAGATATGTTTTGCTCCAAAAACCTGGTAGAAGAGGTATTATTCCAAAGAGATTCAATAAACCTATAACTAGAGCTATGTATGGAATAATTATCATTGATCTATTACTACACTTACCTCTGGCTACACGTTTTATAGTTGCAGCACTAAATATTATAGACATATCTCCTAACCCATTTGAAATCAAATGTAGAATGACTCCACCAATTGCTTCACCAATACCTATCGTTACACCGAGTAAAGATAAACTGAATTGAGATATAGAGCTATATGCCACTAATTTACGTATACTATTCTGTCTAGATACAAAAGCTGCTGAAACTATTGTAGACATTCCGCCGATAATCATGAGCAAAATTAGGAGAGTATTTCTAAAATCTTTAACAAGAGTATCTATACCGAATATCGTGTAATAGAATCTAATTAAACCATAGATACCGATTATATCAGCTGATGCCGTGAAGATGGCTATAGCTGGTAGAGGTGCAACTTTATATACTTCTGGAAGCCAGAAATGGTTAGGCATTATACCAGATTTAAAAAGAAAAACCCATGTAGCTAATGCTAATACAATCTTGGAGATGAAAACTATATCTCCATAAACATTACCAGAGAAAACAACCTCTGCTTCTATATTAGAAGCTTTTAGAGCTATATCAGCCATATTTAGTGTTCCATAAGAACCATAAACCATAAATGTAACTAGAAGTAGAAATGATGTAACAATAGTTCCACTAATACCATAGATTATTGCTGCTCTAATAGCTTTTGGATTATCTTTATGGATACTAGTTACAGCGTAGGACGATATAGCTACAAGCTCTATAGATACATAGAGATTAAATATGTCTCCTGTAAAGAGAGATCCAACCACACCTGAAGTAAGTAGAAATGCTAGAACATAGTATAGAGCCTTTACATTTGGTTCTATGAATTGAATTGAAAACAAGAGCGATAGAAGTAATGCAAAAGAGGCTAGCAGAGCTAATATACAGCTAATACCATCTACTACATAGATTACGCCCAACGGTGGTGGAAATCCACCAAATCTATAAACTAGTAAACCTATGGAATTTACGTACATGAAGATCTTTATATTGAGTAGCAAACCAATTAATGCTAAAGTAGCTGCTATTAAATCAATTAATCTTTCTCTAACTGAAATCGTGTGCAGAAGAGCAATAATTACTGATGAAATCAGGTATAGGAGCGATATAACCCCTACCTCAATAGCCATAGCCATAGCTCTTCACTCAAATATTTTCTTTATAATGTTCTCAAGATCTCCAACAATAATTTTCTTCACTTCACTAAGATCTTCAGATTTTGGAGTAAGCCAATGTATATATAGATTCCCTCTATTACTATCAATATGTATTACTATTGTTCCTGGAGTATTTGTGATTGTTGATGCCAAGAAAGCTATACCATAGCTAGATCTAAGATCAATAGGTATCTTTACTACCTTAGGTTCGAGTTTTACCTTTCTGCTAAATACTATTTTAGCTATCTCTATATGTTCTTTAAGCTCTATGACGATGAATCTTAGCAAGTATTTGAAGAGATAGAGTAGCCTAGCTATATCATTAATATTCAGCTCTCTTTCGATAAGCTTTGCTTCAGTAGCTATAGCTACAGTAATTGAAAGTACTAGTCCTGAAATGATAGTCAATTCTGTAGCAAATCCTGTAAATACTATGTATAGAATGAACACAAAGATAGAGATAACAATCTTATTCCATATCCTCTTCATCTTCTTTCTCCTTAAGAGAAACCCTTATATCGTCTGTTCCAAAATAACTATAGTATAGCACGGATAATCCAAGGAGAAATATCGTGATAGAGAGACCTATAACTATAGCTGTTAAGACAAATGCTTGAGGAAGTGGATCTACAGCAGAAGATACTACAACACCTAGATCCTCTGGATTCTGAGGCTTTATACTAATTATTGGAGGTGAAGGATAGCCTCTTTCGACAACTCTATAACCAAGCGATATAGCAAGAATATTTATAGAATCAGAGAATATAACGAGCGACATAATTTTCTTCAATACAGAATGTCTAGCAAATATACCATAAGACGCCACAACTATATTGACCACAAATGCTACTACGGCGATTGTGAAAATCATGGATAGAAGTTCTTGCGTCAATTGATATCCTCCTTCAACTTGTCTATGGCATGTCTTTTTTCTCTATACATAACAAAGAGTATCAATACATATGAGAATGCTGTAGCTACTGCTGCAAATTCAAATAAATTGAAGAGAAATATCGATCCCGCTAAAGGAGTATTTAGAAACATATTTGGCATAGAGAATTGTGAGTCAGTTTTTACTTGATTCTGCATGATATATGCCCAAGTATTAGTTATTAACAATGTGAATAGAGGTAGCAAAGCTGTGAATAGTATGAGCAATAAAGATACTAACCGTATTCCTAGAAGAAATTTAGTTGATAAACCTATTCTATGTAGAACATCTAGAGAGAAAACGATTATGCTTAAAGCTATAGCTGTAGCTATAACAGCTCCCGCTTGAAACCCTCCTCCAGGTGTTAAATGACCGTGAACAGCTAGCGATAAAGCAATTACTATAGTAACTAGTACTATCAATTGTGTAGAGATTTTGATGGTAAACGGCATTACACGATTCTTCACCTTTTCTTTATGAACATCACGAAACAGAAGTGAAACACCTACAACAGCAGCAAAAAGCACCATTGTTTCAAATACTGTATCTATACCTCTGTAATCCCATATAATAGCTGAAACAGCATTTAATGAATATGAAGTTAGTGTTTGATTCCATGGATTATAGGTATTGATTAAAATGTTTTGAGCAAGCTTCCTCAACTCTCTAGCTGGTAGAATACCTAAATGTCCTACACTAAGAGCTACTCCAAGAGATATCGCGAAAATCCCTAGCGATATCGCTACAACCAGATTTCTCATCCTTCTACTAACCTTAGTCATTCTTCATACCTCTTGGTCTTTCTCAACACAATTATCAATACAACCGGTAAAATGACTGTAGATATAGGGATGTAGACTAGAGCTATATCAGGAGCCATAAGTACATAGTATATGATTGTATAGCATACACCTAGAAGAGATAAGTAAACTACAGCCGTCAAAAGATCTTTTTCGACAACAGTTAGATATGCTGCGACTACCGAGAAAAACGAAGCTATTAATACAACTAAGAGAGGCAGTATCATCTATACTCCCTCTCTGTAGCTTCAGCCTCATCATCTTCTATCTCTCTGTATCTAGACATATATGCTGCCCTCATAAGAGCTTGACTACCTGCTGGTGCTACCAGTAGTATCAGTATGGCTGAAACAATACATAGTGATGCTAGATACACTCTCTCCCAACCCATTTCGATCTGAGCTAGAGCAACTAGAGCTAAACCAATCAAAGGAACTACAGTTCCACCTATAGCTGAAGCTGTAGCTGCATGAATTCTTGAAAAAAGTTAGGTAATCTGAGTACACCTATAGCTCCAGTAAGCTCAAAGAATCCTCCGATAAGTAAAAGAACAATACCTACAAGCTCAACTGCTTCTACAAATAGCTGTAGCATCTATATCAACCCATATCTCTATGTCTCAAAGCTCTAGATATACATACATCTAGAGCGTAAGCCCAAAGAGCTATGAGCATCATAGGTGTAGCTACTAAAGGTCTATTTACATAGAAAGCTATCAACGCCATAAATACAGTAAGATCATAACTTAAAGCATCTACAGCAACAATTCTATCAAATATAGTTGGTCCTCTAACAATTCTAATTAAAAACATTATAGCAGAAAAAAGATAGACTATCAATATGAACTCGACTACATATTCTGTAAAGCTCATAACCTATACCAGAGACTTCCTACATATAATCAACTTTTAAAAATATATGAAAATCTTTATAGACTAATGTCTATACCATTCCACAGTACAGATGCTCTAGAGTTAAAGCAGTAGTAAAGTTGTAAATACATTGATGAAAACATTGAAATTATTGAATAAACTCTTAGCGAGATTAACTAAGGTAGTGAGGCTACTGGAGAATTAGAATAAGTCTCGAGACCTTAAGTACATACACTACAAAAGCTTTGTTTATGGATAAAGCCAATTAAATAGCATAGGTATTACAAAAGTATTTTCTGTGTAATATTATTTTCAGCTAACTCTCTCTGGATATAATTCAGCGTAAGGATGTATAACTAGGTTTCGCACTAGATATATTTACCACAGGATGATTATCATGGTATTACAAAAACTTGAAAGTTCCGCTATTGAAGAGTATTTGAGTAGTTATGAATGGGCTGTAAAAGATAATGCTAATGTACCTAAAGCTGTAACCGGTTTGCTGAGCCATGTCCTAGGTTCAGCTCTCTATGAGGAGACACTAAGGCTTCTGCCAATGGATTCGCTTAGGCTTCATGAAGATGGATGGATCTATATATATAAGATTAGAGATGGATCTATAGTTAAGCCTTATTGTGGTGGAATAGACTCTAAACCTATTGTGGAAAGAGGTCTCAAAACCCCTACGGTTGCTTCTAGACCACCAAGGCACCTAGATTCTGCTGTAGATCAAGTTATGAATGCTGCCTACATCTTTAGCCAGGAGAGAACAGGTGCTATAGGTCTTTATGGAATTGATGTAACTCTAGCTCCATTCATAAGAAGAGACAAACTCGACTATAGAGCTGTTAAACAAAACATTCAGCGCTTTATCTTCAACATGAACTACCCATTAAAAGCTGGACAAAGTCCTTTCTCAAATGTTGTTTTCGCTATAAGCAACAAGTTCTATAGAAGCCAGCCAGTACCTTTACCGGAACAAAAGTTTAGGTTCGTTCTAGATACTTATGAGAACTATATCGATGAAGCTGAAATAGTCTTGAAGGCATTTACAGAAGTGTTTGTTGAAGGAGATGCCCTACATCAGCCATTCACATTCCCTATACCTACAGCGATAATGAATAACGATATGGAGAAGATACTTAATAGCAATGAGGATCTAGGGAAAAGCTTCTGGGGTATGGTTGCCAAAGTCGGGCAGATGTATTTCCTAAACGGCTATCGCCACAAAGCTGAAGACTTATTCAGTTTCTGCTGTAGATTGTTGAGCGATATGGGTAGAGTTAGAGAGATTCTACATCAAGCTAAAGGTATGTGGGATATGCCTCCGTCAGTTGGATCCATAAATGTTGTTGTAATTAATTTACCGAGACTAGCTATGATCGCTAGAATATCAGATGAGAGAAGAATGTTCGATAAACTTGATGAACTGCTAGAGATTGGCAGAGAAACACTTATGTGGTTTAGAGCTAGATACCAAAAACTATTTGCGGAAGGCATGTATCCAATGACTAAAGAATACATAGATCCTACAGATCCATTCAAATTCTACTACAACACAATCGGTGTTATAGGTATGGCCGAATATGCATCTGTAATGATGGGGAACCCATTTCTCTGGCTAAAGATGCAGCCTTCTGATATACCCAAGGTTGTTAAGCTATATAGCGATATACTTAGATACATAAGCAAGAGGCTTCAAGAGTTTGAAGAAGAAGATGAAGTGCTATATAATGTTGAAGAAGTACCGGGAGAAACACTAGGAGTCAAACTTGCTTGGAAAGATGTATCTTTTGCTAAAGAGCTCACCAGATCTGAAGATCTCTCTATCTATATACCTGTTGGTGAAGTTGATGGAAGAAAGAACCCCTTCTATACAAATCAGCTTACACCACCCTACACAACTCTACACCTCAGGCATCAGCTAGAGATAGAATCACAATGCCAGAAACTCTTTACAGGTGGCGTAATTAAACACGTGTTCGTGGATAAAGAACTTTCACTAGAGACTGTAGCTAGATTTGTTACAAGAACTCTTAGAGAAACAGACATAGTCTATATGTCTATAACACCTACGGTAGCTGTATGTCCTTCATGCGGACATAGATCGATAGGTAGAGTAACCAGATGCTCAAATTGTGGAGCACCTATGGATTTGTGGAGCAGGATAGTGGGGTATTATAGACCAGTTAAAGCATGGAACAGCGGAAGAGCTGCAGAATTTAATTTAAGAAGAGATCTATCAAGAGAAGTAGAGGAACTCGCTATATAGATTACGTGAAACTGTAGCTCTTCTCCTACCTGATCTACAAACCATATATATTTGTTCTCTGGATATACTACACGGGTACCTAAATGACTAAGGTTGTTGCAGCTATCCCTGCTGGTGGAGAAGGAACTAGGCTTAGACCTTATACAGAGGTTATCCCTAAGCCTATGATACCTATAGGAATTGAGGAAAAACCTGTCCTTGAATATGTTATTAAATGGTTGAAGAAGTTCGGTATAGATGATATAGTTCTTCTTGTTGGATATAGATGGAAACAAATAAGAAACTATTTTGGTGATGGATCTAGATTTGGTGTAAACATTAGGTACAGTATAGATAACGATAATTATAGAGGTACAGGTGGAGCGCTACTGAACGCCTTTAAGAATGGGTTTTTCGATAGCGATATAGTTTTGGTATGGTATGGAGATATAATTGCTCCCATAGATGTATCTAGCCTAATTGCTAAACATATTGAAAGAAAAGCTGATATCGTTATTGTTTTAGCTAATAGATACAAAGTTCCCGTAGGTGTTGCTAAAGTTGATAAAGATAAGGTTATAGGGTTTGAGGAAAAACCTTGGATAAACCTGTATGTATCTCTAGCTATACTAACCATTACGCCACAATTGTTGACATATGCTGAAGACCATTTAGGAACATCATTCGATATTATGGGGGACCTCATACCGTGGATGGTGAGTAGAGGGTTCAATGTTATTGCATACGAGTACCATGGTTCGTGGTACGACATAGGTGGTGTAGAACAGTATAAGAAGTTGTGTCTCGATGATGTAAAGATCTTTGTTCAGGAGTAGAGTCTTGGATAAGATACTTGTTTTTACATATACAGCTGGCTATAGACATAGCTATATAACTACTGCTATAGAAGTTTTAACCAGATTGGGAGAGAAAACAAATCTTTTTGAGGTTTATGCTACAGAAGATTTAGAAGAATTCACAAATACTACATTAAATAGTTCAAAAGCAGTTCTTTTCCTAACCTCAGGCGATATACCTTTTTCTGAAGAACAGAAGAATCTATTGATAGAATTTGTTGAAAGTGGTGGAGGATTTATTGGTATACATAACGCAGCAGATACTCTATACAGTTATCCTCGATATGGTGAAATGATTGGAGGATACTTTCATTCACATCCATGGAAACAAGAAGCTGTATTCATCGTGGAAGACACTAATCATCCTGCAACGAAACACTTACCCAAGAGATTTAAAGCATACGAAGAGATATATGTCTTTAGAAACTGGATAGGTAGAAATAGAGCAAGAGTCTTGATAAGCCTGGATACATCTTCCGTAGACTTGTCTATTTCATCAAAAGATGTTAGAGACTACCCCATGTCTTGGTGCCATAGCTATGGAGATGGTAGAGTATTCTACACAGCTTTTGGTCATCAAGTTAAGAGATGGAGAGAAGAGTGGTTTCAAAATCATATCTTAGGAGGTATAGTGTGGGTCTTAGATAAAGAGCTTTTAGATCGCCAGACGTATAGAGGCTAGATATTTATAGCGATAGATATAGGTATGTTCTTCAAAGCCTGTTTTATTTAAATAATGGAGGTGACAGCTCTTCACTATATAGAGAACCATACCATATCTATTCTTAAAGATGCTTTGTCTTACCTTCCGAAAATCTGGGTATCGAGTCTTTCTCAACACTTTCCTCAAAATTCTAGACCTATTGTTTTGATTATTAAAATGACATCTTTATGTAGAAGCCATGATAATGGTGTTCATGATTCTTATATTTATGAAGAAGAGTTTGGTTAATTGCGGAGAGATTAAGATAGCTAGACTAACAACAGATGATTCTAGATAAAGCTAGATACGTGATATGCCTACTAATATCTAGAAACTGTTTATGGGGAGAACTATGTAAAAGAAAAGCAATCCTCAGACTATGGATAGAGATTATTGATATAGATAATAGGAAACAGATCAACATGATGTTCAAAGTGAATGAATATAAACAACTCTTTTCTACAATCTTCCAAAAACCCTATACTATATAGAGAGCTAGGTTCTTCTAATTCCTTTGAGTTAATAGTAAATTGTTTTTAGCGGAAGCCTCAGTTTGGGCTATCTCTCTAACGTTATAGCTCATACCTCATCAAAGATGTAGATATATAATCTTAGCATAAGCTTAACTTCTTTGATCAAATACTCGAACACTAAGGACACATTATCTAGAGCTACATAGGTATATCCATCTACTGAACAACATGTACAAGTATCTGAACAAACATAGTTCAAGGTCTAAATTGAAAACCACTACAAGAGTAAGATAAAGATCGGGTGTGAATTTTGAGTGTAGAAAATAGATCTACAGTATTAGCAACAATAGCCTTAATATTAGGTATATCGCTAGCTCTAACACCATATCTACTGTATATATATAGAGAAAAAACATATACACAAACACATACCGCTACTATTGTAACTCTAACAAAAACGCCAGTAATTACAGAAAAACATGAACACATAGATAACAGATTCAAGGATATCTTAGAGCATCTACTTCAAGCAAAAAGCTTATACAATATTGATCAATCGCTATATCAAATGCTATTCAGAAGACGTGATACAGCATTAGCAAAACTTATGATACCAAAGTCAGAGGTATCTGAAACAAGGGTATCTGAAACAAATGTACAGGTTGTTGGTGTTGATGAACCTGATATTGTTAAAACGAATGGTAAGCTCATAGCTGTTGCAAGTGGTTCTAGTATCTATGTAGTTGATGCCATAGGTAGGAAAGTTCTAAGTATACTTAACTTCACAGGAGAAGTAGCAGGACTATTCCTTTATGGTGATACCCTAGCTACTGTAGTACAGCACTACACGATTATGCCATTTATACCATTAGAAGTAGGTGTAGGAAGCAATCTCAGAGCTTTAGTATCTCCAGGAACAGTAAACACAAGTGTATTCGTTATAGATCTTACTGATGCTGTAAACCCAAGGATAAAACTAAGCTTAGAGATTACGGGAGACTTCTTAGATGCACGGAGAATAGATAACTACGTATACCTAGTGCTAACTCAAGCTCTAGACCCTAATTTCATCAGTAAATCCACACTAATTCTGCCTTTCGTAAATAGTGAACCCTTGAACCCAGAGAATATCCACATAATAGATCAAGCACCAACAAGCTACGTAAACATAGCTGTAGTAGATCTAGTGAACTCAACATATAATGTTGAATCCTTCTTAGTGAGTAGAGGAAGTAGGATATACATGATCCCTGGAAAACTATACATAGTATCAGACGAAATCCCGCACCGCTTAGTAATTGAAAAAGTGTTGGAGAAAGCCTTGATCTTGCTTCCCGAAGAAATAACGAAAAAGATATCCGAATACATGGTCTCTAAGGAAATAGATAGAGCATACCAAACACTTATCGAAAGCATTAGTGCTCTTGATGAACAAGAGATTAGAAAGCTCGTAGATGAGATAAATAAGGAGTTATCAACCATAGATGTCGAATTAACTAGAGTATATGTATTCAATGTGCAGGAATTCTCTATTAGGTTAGCGAACTACTTCAAGGTTCCTGGGAGATTGCTGGATCAATTCGCTATAGAGGAGGTAAACAACATAACGATTCTAGCAACTACAGTCTCTAATTTAAAGCCTAAACTATATGTCGATAAGATATATTACCAATACACAGATAATACAACAGAAGTTAAAATACAGGTAGATGAGTGTAGCAACTCAATATGTACACAGAAAACGATAACGATTACGAGACCTAGAGTTGAAGAAAAACAGAGAGAACCCTCATACTACATAGGTTTAACGTACGAGTCTAGCTCAGAATCAGAAAACAATGTCTATATATATGATGCAAATACATACAAACTTTTAGGAAAACTTGAAGGACTCGCAAAAAGTGAAAGAATATATTCAGCTAGAGTTGTTAAAAACATACTATTCCTTGTAACATTTAGAAACATAGACCCCCTCTTCGCTATAGATATCAGTGACCCAACTAACCCAAAGGTGCTAGGCTTCCTAAAGATACCTGGATTCAGTGAATACCTACATCCATTACCAAACAATACGTTGCTAGGAATAGGCATAGAAGGTTCCAGCCTTAAGATATCTCTATTCGATGTCAGTAACTCTACGAATATGAAGGAGGTATCCAAGATCTACATCAGAGATAGTTATAGCGAAGTCTTGCACAATCACAGAGCTGTTACACTAGATATAGAGTTTGGTAGAGTATACATGCCGGTAATGATATTCTGGCAACAAGAAGGCATAGCCGTAATACAGATTAAAAACAACTCAATATATCTAACAACAATACTAATGCATCAAGGCTCTAGAAGAGCTATATACATAGGCAACGAGCTCTACACAGTATCACTAAATAGCATAAAGATATACGACTACCAAACATTAGAAGAACTATATAAAATACCACTAACTAGATAACGATATAGATCTCAACCACAAACCTACTAATAACACAATACTATTTTTCTACAAACATGTTCTCTTAGCAAATCTAGAACTCTATTGATAGGTGGCTCAAATTCTATTCTTAAGCTTTTAATGGTGGTATCATCAACTCCAGGATGGATAACTATGTGAAGGGGTTTACGTATTTCACGGTAGAGTGGTGAAAGTATGTAGATCCCTTTAACACAATCTCTAACTATATAAATGTTAGCTATATATGCAAGAGCATCTGGACCATATGTATCGAAACTTCTTACATCAATGTAAATGTTTTCGTGAGGTCGTTAATTAAGATAGATATTGAAATCCCGAGCCACGTAGCAGTTTTCACACCCACCTACTACCACATCTTCGAGAACCTCAATTTTAAGATTTTTATATAGATCACATAAATTGTACACAAAATTCACGTTAAGCTCCATATCTAAAGAAAATAATATACATACATTTTTGTGTAGCCGATATCAACCACATTCAATATGTTTTCAGGATACGATTGTGAGAGAAGTTAAAGGCATTATACTGTGTGGCGGGCCCGAGGGGATTTGAACCCCTGACCACCGGCTTAGAAGGCCGGCGCTCTATCCTGGCTGAGCTACGGGCCCATTGTGTGGCGGCTGTGTGTTTTATTTGTGTGGTTGGGGTTTTTTAGCTTTGTTTCTCTAGATATTGTTTTATTCTGTTTCTCAGCATTTCTTCTGCTCTATTTGTTTCTAGATCTATTATGCCTGTTATGTGGTCTCTTTTTCCTCCTGCTTTTATTGGTATTTCTTTTGATATTTGTTCTATTAGTTGTTTTGCATCTACTTTTTGTACCGCTTCTTTTCCTAGAGATATCTCTATGTATGTTTTGTTGTTCTGAGGTATAAGTCCTATAAAGAGGAGCTCTGGTTCCTGTTCTATTGCTTTTAATGCTATCTCTTTTAGTAGCTCTTTATCCTCTACATCTACCCGATGTATGTAGAGCTTTACTTTATCGAGAGACTCTAGTCTGTTCTTTATTGCGTTAAGTGTTTCATTTATGTATAGAGATCTATATGTTTTGAGCATACTCTTTATATCATTTAACTCTTTCACAAAACTTGGAATCCTTTTATCTACTTCTGCTGACGATACATTTAAAGCTTTAGCTATATTCTGAAGCTTGTTCTCAAGATCATGAGCATAGAGAGGTACAGCTGTTGCTACAGTATACTCAAATCTTACAATACCGTCGGCTATCTTTTCAACATTTACAATCTTTATTGCTCCTACCTCACTCGTATTCTTGACATGTGTACCAAAGCATGCCTGAGCATCCCATCCAGGTATCTCTACAACTCTTATTGTTGGTGTCATAGGTACTCCTCCCTGGTATAGAGTAAAACCGTAGAGTTTTTCGGCATCATTTCTGGGTAAGAACTGTATCCTTACATCTATAGCATTATCAACAATATTGTTAGCCAGCTCCTCGATCTTAGTTATTTCTTCATCTGTAAGCATTTTGTAGTGAGTTACATCTAATCTAGCCTTTAGTTCTGTTTTTTCAGCACCTGCTTGCCATACATGATCTCCTAAGACCCTCCTTATGGCTCCTAACAGTATATGGGTAGCTGTATGGTGCCTCATTCTCCTGTATCTCGCAACCCAATCTATCTCTCCTTCAACTTCTACACCATCACTCAAACCCTCAGTTGAATCAACAACGTGAACAACAACATCATTTACCTTCTTAGTATCTAGAACCTTAAGCGCCTTTCCATCTATATAGAGATAACCTCTATCACCAAGCTGTCCTCCTCCCTCAGGATAGAAAGCAGATCTATCTAAAACAACATATTTTTCATAAACACCTAGAACTCTAGCCTTAAATCTTCTGACATACTGATCAATATGGAATAGATGTTCTGTTGAAGAATATCTTGAAGCCCATTCAACAACATCCTTTGGGAGTCTAACTTCTTCAACTTCCTTCAAGATCTTTGGTCTACTATGTCTAGATGCAACTATCGAATAGAAGTTTTCTGGAACCTCAACCTCTTTTCCATATCTTTTCTCAATTTCTTCGACAAGGATCTCTGGAGGTATTCCATGCGAATCATATATCTCAACCAATTCATCAATACCTGGAGGTCTTGATGAAAATTTTGATACTATTGCTGATACTCTAGATAGTACTCCTCTATATCTTTCTTCTTCTAGTTCAACCATCTCTAAAACTCTGTCTCTCGCTCTAGCCATATTTGGATACATATCGCTCCAATAGCTTAGCTGTCTAGCTATAAGTTCAGCTAGTTTAATCTCTTTATTCAATTTATTCAATTTCCTCAGAGTTCTTCTAATCACTAATCTCGCTAGATAACCCTCACCACTATTTGAAGGAACAATACCATCTGACAGCATAAGGGCTATAGTTTTGGTATGATCAAGAATAGCATAGAGATCAAATACTTTTACTAACTGTTCCTCAACATCTTTTGCAGATATTCCAAGTCTTTGGGCAACAATTGTATATAGAGTATCTCTAGATACACTCTTTGCTTTCGAGAGATTCAGAAGAGTCGCCATGAGTATATCTCTCTTTGGTTCAGGTAGAGACAGAACCTTATGGAACTCTGATAGAAGTTCTCCATAGACTGCATGAAAAGCTGTTGGTGTTTTCTGTAGAAACCAAGCTATCCTCTCTATACCGTATCCAGTATCAACAATCTTTAGAGGGAGCTCTTCATAATCATTACCAGTTGCTTTATACATCATAAAGACTAGTGTAGCAAGCTCTAGACCTCCTACTGATACCTCGAAACATGGTCCTGCATTACCTCCTCCTTCCCACCACGATTCCTTAAACGTTACCTCATCTTCTGGTATACCGAGTTCTTCAACAAAGAATTCATAAGCATACTCAACCGTTTCATCTGTCCAATAAACAAACTTATCCTTATAATTGAATGCATGATGACCGCCCATTATGAAATTCGTTAGATGTCTACCAAAGGTATGACCTATAGAATCTATATCCTCTAACCTTATACAGGGTTGTGCAATAACTAATGGATTGGCTGGTGGAGGTACAAGACCTGATGTTACATGCGGCTGAAACACAACTATGCTTGCTATAGTTAGATATAGATCCTCTCTCCATCTAGCTACAACAGGTTTAGGCTCAATAACCTCATGACCACGTTTTTTGAAGAACTCTAGGAATAAGTTCCTAACCTCTTTATAGCTCGACCTCTTCTTGCTTGAGATATTTAGGAATGTATAGTCTGTACAAGGAAAATCTCCACAGTCATCTCTTACCATAGTACTCCAGAAATAAGATTTACAGTAATTGCACTCCTGTCTAAGATGTCCTCTACTACTGAAGAGCCTTACTCTAAAAACTGATGTATCAGCTATACTCATCATTATACCTTTACAGAGCTATAGCAATTAATAAAAACCACTTTATACTAATCCGGATTTCGACTCTATATACTTAACCGAAAAGCGCTGCCAATCCTTCAGCTAGCTGTTCTTCTGATACAGCCTCCTTCTTTTCCTCTTCTTCCTTCTTTTCAGCAGAAGGTTGTGCAGCTTGAGCTACTGGAGCAGTAGTAGCAGATGTTGTTGCTACTGGCGTCACAGGCATAGCCAAAGATGTTTTCAGCACATCATCTATGTTTATCTCCTTCACAGCTGCAACAAAAGATTTCAACCTTATATCATCTACAGCTATACCTGCTGCTTCAAGTACTCTTCTTAGACTATCTTCTGAAATCTCTTTTCTAGCGGAATGTAATAATAGTGTTGCATATACATACTCCATACGTTTTACACCTTGAGGTAGATCTACGGCTTGCCCTCTTATAAATCTAGATAACTCTATCCATTTGCAAGGGTTATTAAGTGTTTCCATCTAAAAAGGTTTAACTACAGCCTCTATACCTAAAGAGCTTTTAACATAAGAACTAAATATATGAGCATACTGGCTCCTATACCCATCAACAATAAGGAGTCTGGGTCTAGCTTCATCAACATAGTACACAAGCTCATTAAAATCAGCATGACCACTTAAACCCACTACCCATGATCCACCCAATCTGACAACAGTTTTACCGTACCTGCCTGTTACAAGCACATGTGAGATACCTTTTCTCCTCCTAAGGAAACTGTATCTAGATGTTAAAGCAAACTCTATATACCATCCACTCCTTATAATTTCTTCAGCTTCTCTCGATCCTTGATGAAAAACATCTGATGTTCCATAACCATGCCTATTGAGTACACAGTATATGTTCCACTGACTAGATGACAGAATGTATGGAGCGTCTATGCCCCATTGACGAAGCTTCAGCATAACATCATTTATCTTACCATGATAGGCATATATAGCTACAGGACCTTCTGTCAAAAGCTTTTTTAGTAGCTTAACGAACTCATTCATAATGGCGTCCTCGTTTTCTCTAACATATGATGGATCTCCATAAGTAGCATCAACAACAAGTGTATCGAGATCCTTAAGTATCTCTGTTCTTATACCTGGTGCTCTAAAGTCACCTGTATAACCAATGCAAACATCTTTAGTGTCTAGAACTACTTGAGCTGATCCAGGTATGTGATCTGCTTTAGCTACCGATAACTTGAGCCAACCATTCTGATCTATGTTCATGCTCTGTCCATAGTTTAATGCTATAGCCTTGTTCGTAGGAATAGTGTAACCCATGACCTTCAGTATATCGAGGGTTATTGGTGTAGCAATAACGTGTTTACAGTATATAGCGCTTTTATCGAGATCCACAATATGATCAGCATGTATATGTGTTATAAATCGAAATAAGCAGCCATCCTCATGACCATCAACACAAACACTATGTGGAAACAATATAGCGCCTCTCCTACCTATAGATACATCCATGACTTCAGCCCCAGCAAATCTCTATAGATTATTCTTTTAAGGTACTATCACAGCTATACAGCTTCACAATATATAGCTGTATCGTTAAATAAAGTCGTCTAAAACCCCATATTCACCTGAATACTCATCCAGTAGATCTTTATCATACCAGCTTACAGGAGGATTACCGTATCTTATAACAGGTTTATCGAGTCTTGAGAGAAGAACCACTCTACTGGGAACACTTTCAGAAACAATATTGTACCCTAATCTATTAGCTATCTCTATAGCTATCTCTCTAACCTCTTTATGGCTAGGCATATCATCTCTACTCAACCTCAATATTGATGTCCCTATATGCATATACGCTTTAATCTCTATAAAGGTTGGTTCAGCTATCTTCAGCAACTTCACCCACTCACTAACTGCTCTAAGATTCATATTGAAACTTCTAATCAATGTCAACCTAACAACTGTTGGAGATGAGAAGCTCGGTAAAACCTCTAAAGTCTCTAGGGTTCTCTTCCATAGATTTGGATAGACAGGGTTATTGAAGTATCTATAATTATCTTCATCAAATGCCTCTAGAGATACGTAGAGTTGTGTAGGTTCTGTACCCAAGTTGGCAAGTATCTCTGGCCTTATCCCTCTTGTGACTAGAAATGTTGTTAGATTCATTCTATGGAATTCCTCTATAAGCTCGCCAAGCCTTGGGTAAAGCGTTGCTTCACCAGTTAAGCTTATAGCTACATGCTTCGGATTCAGAGACTCTTCGTACATCTTCCTATCCACGTTAGGATACTTCTTATAGCCGCTCACAGTTCTCTTATGTTCTTTCACGACCATTTCTGCTATGAATCTAGGATCATCAACAGCCTCTATTGTTCTGAATCCATGATCTGAACCAGGTCTATATCTCCAGCAATGTAGACAGTAATTCCAACACCACAATACAGCTGGAGAAAACTGTATACATCTATGGGATTCTATACCATAGAATTTAGCCTTATAACAGAACATTTTTTCGGTAAGCGTCTTATGGATCCAGTAACACTTCTTTACAGCACTATGACTTCCCACAATATGGTACTTCTGTTTATGCAGAATATTTAAAACCTGATCATCTCTCTGATGAACAGCTACAGCGTTGTAGGTCATAAATATGCAGACCTTTACCTCTCACTTTGCGAATTCTACAAATAACATAAATTTTAGAGCTATAATAAATGTTGTGTAGGAGAGTGCTGAAGTATGAAAAAATGTGTTATTCTCTTCCACGGAGATTGCGATGGCGTTATTTCCGCTGGACTGTACATTAGAAGATTCTTGAGGGATCTATATCCAGGACAGGTAATACTGAGACACTCTCATCCATGGCGACTAGCACTAGATCTAAAGAAGATTCTCTCACAGCAAGATATAGATATCATAGTTCTAGTTGATCTAGCATTGAATATCGATGACCTATCACTATTGCTGGAAGCTGTTAAGAGAAGAATATCGATTATAGTTATAGATCACCACCAATCATCTGAAAAAGCGTTAGATGAGCTGAAGACTATAGGTAATACCAAGATATACTGGTCAACACTTCAGTCAACACCTCAAGTACTTGCCCAATCCGTTCTAAGAAATTTGAACAACTATGAACAGATGCTCGTTACCGTTGCTAATGTTTGTGAAGGTGGATCCACAGAAGATGAATATGTTAGGAGTATAGCTGATAAGGTTAAACTTGTTTTAGCTGTTGAACCTACAAATAACAACATCATCTATAACTCAATAGACAGTATAGTGAAGGGTGAAGAATTCTGGAAGATACAGCAATTCGATGAAGTTTACTGGAAGGCTAAGTGGCTCTTAAGTCTCCTAATAAAGAAGATACAGATTAAGGCTAAGAGTCTATGTGGATGGGATATAGCTACATTCACTTTTCCAGAATCACTAATTTTTGCTGGTCTCTTTGGTATAGCTTCATCAGAGTACATGAAGAAAGCTAAGAGATCTGTAATACTCATTAGGGAAGAAGAAGATAAGTTTGTTATAACCATTAGGTCCACAGAGAAGAGAGCTCTAGATACATGTGGTAAGCTAGTAAGCCATATAGATAGCGGATCTAAAGGTGTTTTTGGTGGACATAAAGAAGCTGCATCTCTCACCATAAGGAAGACTTGTACAGTTGATGACCTCCAGAAGATTGTTGAAGAAGGTTTGAGAAAACATCTATGTGTTCAGCCATGAAGATATGCAGCGATATCGACCAATCTAGTTGCACAATCATAGCTAAGATCCTTAACATGTATAAAAAGGAGTGGGTTATAGTTATAGTTGGTCAAACAAGTATAGAGTACATAGGTAGAGCATCTTCATATGCATATCCCGCTAACCGTATGATTATAGCTAAGCCAGATGGATCTCTATTAGTTCACGAATCAACACGTGTAGATCCACTCAATTGGCAACCACCGAAATCTTCATCATACTTTGAGTGCGTAGGAGATAAACTTAGGCTTAGATCTACTAGAGATAAACCTTATGAAGAAGTCTTCATAGAGTTCATCGAGATAGACTTCATAAAGATATGCAAACTCTCGACAACAAAACTCAGTATTGTAGGAAGAGAATCAGATTTAATTAAATTGATTGTTTCGAATCCACAGGTTTTGACCCTAGCTGAAGAAGTCTCTATAGTTGGTATAGATATACCTACACCTTACGGTAAGATAGATATACTGATTAAGAAAGACAACACCATGATTGTAGTTGAGGTTAAGAACGAAAAGGCTGGTGTTCCAGCTGTTGCTCAACTCAAAAGATACGTGGAATACTATCTATCCCAGAACCACAAAGTTGAGGGAATATTGATTGCCCCCGAAATTACTCAAGAAGCATTAGCTTTAATGAATAGAGAAGGTTTTAGGTTTATAGCTCTTCATGAACTTGTGGGTAAGAGCAGACCTAATCCGACTCTAGAAAAGTTCATTAATATAAACAAGACATAGATTTTAGAGGTGCAGGATCTTGTCTACCGAAATCTTGGATAATATTCCACTAGTTTTAAGAAACGCTATAGCTATACGTGAATCTTCAAGAAATGCTAAAAGAAATTGTCTGAAGATATTGATAGAGCTTAACCCGGATATACTCACATCTCATGGAGAAATACCTGGAGGATTGATATCGATGTTAACTATAGCTGTAGCCGAAGCTCTTGCAACTACATCTATTCAGAGTAATAAGGCGCTTCTAGTCGTTAACCATAATGTACATTTCTTAAAGCATCCCGAAACATTAAATGATATAGAGATCGAAAGTTGCACATTAAGTAGAGGTGAACGAATACTCAACATATCTTCTTACACAAGATGTGGAGAAACAGATGTAGCGTATGCGCTATCCACGTTTGTTGTGGAAGGCGATTAACCGGTTGATACAATGGATATAGAGCTTATAGCTTTCGAAAGCATGGGTGTTAGATCTCAAGCTACGTTCATACAGACCTATTCAGCAAACATATTCATAGATCCTTCAGCAGCTCTAGCACCAAGAAGATTTGGACTTCCACCACATATCTATGAAGCTAGAAAGCTTCTAGAGAAATTCGACGAAATAGAGAATCTGGTTAAGGATAGCGATATAGTTGTGGTAACACATTACCACTATGATCACCATGATCCTGGACGATTCATGGATCCAGATATCTATAGAGGTAAAGTTATCTATGTGAAAGATCCTGTGAACAGCATAAATGTTTCACAAAAGATTAGAGCCTCGATATTCCTTAGAATTGTATCCGATAGAGCTAGAACCATATCTATAGCCGATGGAAGATCTATAGAGCTAGATAAGACACGTGTAAATTTCTCACATCCGTTACCCCACGGCGAAGAGGATACGCTTGGCTACATCATTAGCGTATGTATAGAAGACAGAGATAATGTTCTTCTCTATACATCAGATATAGAAGGTGGACCTACGCATCACCATAAATCTCTAATAGACTTCTGCAGAAAGGCTGGTATAGCTATAGTTGATGGACCTCCAACGTATCTCTTAGGCTACAGATATAGTGATTCCAGCTTTAGGAACTCAATAAGATTTCTCACAGACCTTATAAATCTAGATACGTTAAACATCATCATACTCGATCACCATATGTGCCGGGAACTCGACTACACTAGTAAGATAGATGAACTATTAACTGAAACCATTAATAAAGGTAAACAGATTACCACCGCTGCACAGTTTATGAATATAGAGCCCGTGTTTCTTGAGGCTAAGAGGAGAGAACTTTTCCATATAGAACCTGTTGATGGCTTAAATATGCTTTCCTCCAGATATAGAATCAGTAACAATGATTTAGGATCCTTAGGTGATAGCTTGTGAGGATCCTGGCTATAAGCGATATCCATAGTTATGTAGATCTACTGAGAACAGTTTTTGAGAAAGAACCAGGCATAGAGGTAGTGGTGTTTTCAGGAGATATAGCTCCCTATCAAGCACCGTTTAAGACTCTAGATCTCATTAAGCGAGCTATAGATATAGCAAAGATGTATAAAGTTGAGCTGCTTATAGCTGTACCAGGAAACATTGATATAGCTGATCACTACGATAAAATAGTAGATAGCGTATTTGTGAACCTGCACAAGAAATTCATAGAGTATAGAGAATACATATTCATGGGTTTAGGAGGCTCAAACAAAACACCCTTTAGATCACCGTTCGAGCTACAAGATGAGGACATAGAGAAGATTCTCATGAATATATACAATTCGTTGAAGAATGTGAGAAATCCATCAAAACTTGTTCTGGTTACCCATGTCCCTCCATATGGAACCAACTGTGATCGTATATATACGGGAGAAAACGTGGGATCAATAGCACTTAGAAAATTTATAGAGATAGTGAGACCTCTAGCAATATTCTGTGGACATGTACATGAATCTAGATGTGTAGATAAAATTAACGAGACTATAGTGATTAACCCTGGACCTCTATCGAAAGGTTTCTACACAATTGTGGATATAGATTCTTCAGGAATCAAAGTGCATCCAAAATCAATTAAATAACTTAAGAATAGAATAAAAACATTGTGTAAAATCTATGTTCAGCTACATCATTCAAGATTATTAGGGCTATACAAAGAGCGATCAGCATTAATAGAGTATATTTAGTAAAACAATAGGTATAAGGTATAGAATGTAAAATCGTAGCTTCTGGATTATTAGCCTTAGTGTTCCACCCTACTTTTCAACCAATTCCTTACTACTTCGGCATCTCTATAGCCAGATTCATCAATAAGGTCTAGATATGATGTAAGCAAAGTTGTGGGAATCAACATTACAGATGTTTGAGAAATCTCTACAATTATATCGTCTAGAGCATATATAGCTACAGAATCGCCTGTATCTAGATGAGTGTATAGTCTATCTATTGTTGGTATAGTCTCTAGAACTGTTTCAAAAACACAAGCACAACACTCACCCAATACTCTTATACCTATTGGTAGAGATTGTGTAAGTTCTTCGACACATCTTGAGGATGGAGAACAAGAGGAGCAGTTGATCACTATATCGTCTATCTCTCTATAGATCTTCTCGATAATGTCGATCCACCTAATACCCACTACTACTACACCCTATACTTATCTAATGTAACTCCACCTAGAAACTTCTCTGCTTCTTCTCTATTTAAGCCTATGAATGTCTCTGTAAGCTTTACGATAGTCTCTCTAACAGTCTCTATAATCTTGCTCTTTTTGTTGCGCAAAATATCTGCTACAGTTTCCCACGGTAAACCCTGTAGAACTTTAGCTATAGCCACCATTTCTTCAAATCTATCCAAATTTCTACAACTTTTTGGCAAAAGCCAGTAATATTTGACAAGCCTAACAATAACATCGTTGCACGATTCGTAAGTCATGTATCCATTGATATAGCTTAAAAGTCTGTCGACCTGTATAGCTGTAAGTTCATCTGTTTTCATGCATTCTTCTCCATCTTTTTTGTAGCGATATTCTGTGTTCAGTAGTATGTGTGCTACCTCTACCTCTAGATCCCTATAGGTATCGTATAAACTGTCGATCACCTTCATTTTGAATTCCTTGTTTAGTAACTCGACTATCTTGCTCCATGTATCTGTAAGAGGCTTTATCAAGAGAACAGTATATTCAGCACTAACAGGATTTCTATCAGGAGAAATATGTACAGGCACAAATTCATTTTTGATCCAAAACCTGAGAAGCTCCTCGGTAGCCCCAAATCCGCTCCCAATCCAATCGTAGTTTCTCTCTAAAGCTTCTCTGATCAACATTGACAAGAAATAGGAACCTATACCTCTTCCCTGAATTTCTGGATGTACAGCTATTCTGACTATCCTCCATCCTCTTCCGTTACCGATATCCCTTAGCCTACCGTGCTTGAGCAATCTATCGGGAATAATGTTGCCGGGTATCTTACCTCCTCTCAATAAAGAATCTATGTAGTTGATTGGTATAGGCCCTTCTTCTGCAAGTTGTGCTGCTCCTACAATCTTTCCGTTAGGGAGAGCCAAGCCTCTAACACTATGGTGAGGAGCATCAGCTATCATACCTAGATCGTCTGGCTCGTTCCTATAGTGTGCAAGAACATAGATACCGAACAGGCTCCTCAAGATCTTCTCCCTCTCTATAGTGAATAGGTCTGATACATCAGGTTTGAGGTATATGAATTCCTTCTTCTCTATGTATTTCATATCTTCTTCTGTAAGCTCATCTGGTTCTGCATCAAGAAGAAGTACACGAAAGACCCATCTCTCTATAGGATCATGTCTGCTATACCTTATGGGTTCCTCCATCTCGTATATCACTAGCTTTGTTTTTCGGTCTTCCTTAATCCTTTTAAGGAACCTTATGGAGAAACCTCGACCTGCACCTTCGTATCCATGGATAGTTGTTGCAAATATTGTTCTCTTAAACTTTAACCATATCTTGTGAATCAATGGAACAGGTATCCCAGCAGCTTCATCAACGGCAACAATATCTACATCTTGTTTAACTACAGCTGCAGGACTCCAATACTCTATACTGAATCTTTCGCTCTTAAGCTCGATAACCGTATCCTCTTTCTTCATAATCTCGTATCTTAGCCCTAGGGTATCCAGAGCCTTCATAGCAAGCATCATAAGTGATTGCACATTAGTTGCAGCTGGTGCTGTAACAGCGATTCTGATCCTATTCCTATGCTTAAGCATGTTCTGAATCAAACCTGCTAACGCTATACCTATGGCACAAGATTTACCCCTACCTCTATCAGCTGTAAGAACTACGGACACCCGTATGTACGGATTCTTAGGGTTATCGATAAGATTCTCTATAGCGTTTATAGCATTAACCTGATCTTGTGTTAATGCTAGTTTGTAGAGATCTTTAGGGAACATTGTATTGTTTGGAATGGATATAGGCTCTATTGTTTCGCTAGGGATATCCTCTTCATCAAATTTCACGATATTATCTCCATCGACGTCATATACATAGATACCTTTGCTTGCCATAGTTATTGTCTGAAACCATCTAGTAAAAACATTTCTAGGTTCTGGATACTGTGGAACAGCTAAAGACATCTGGAAAAGATTTCTCCTGTTGACCCATTCACTCCATTTAGGTGTAAAAGCTATAATTATGCCTCCTCCTTCAACCACATTTACAAGTCTACCAACATCATTAGGCTTCAAACTGTTTACAAGATCTATTACAAGAGCATGGGATGTGATACCAAGATACTTTTCAGAATTTTCGTAAACAGCTATCTCGAGCTCTACATCAAGTCTATGCTTCTTCACATACCTTTTGATGAATCTTTCAACAATCATCCTCCTGTAGAGAGCGTCATTGAACTCATCATGATATACGTAAAGAATCTTTATGCCCTTTCTCATGTTCCCTATCCATTTAAGGTAAGATAGAAGTATATCTACACATAAAACTCCCTGTCTTTCTGCATTATCACCTGCAAGTATTACCATTAATCTATATCTACCGTTTAACGCTTTATTAAGCTCTTTACGGAAACGTAACTTGAATTCCTTAAAATTTTCTGTTATGTAGCTAGGTGCACGTTTCGTTAAATGCTTGAGATTATTAGACAACACTAATCACAACCTTATCGCAAATAATATATGATAAGAAGATAAAATTGATTGATCAGAGGCTACATGTAGAGCATTTTTCTTGTCAGTTCTTCTCTAACTCTTTCATATGCTTGAAGACCTTCTGCTGTGAGACTAGGCTTAATCTGCTCCATAGCTTTCCTGAAGTACTTATAACCTATAGGTCTAGGTCTTATATCTTCTCTAAGTGCAAGCATTACGGCTTCTCTGACGAGATTCTCTATGTCTGCTCCACTGTATCCTTCTGTCATTTTAGCTAATTCAATGAGATCAACATCTTCTGCTAAAGCTATCTTCCTTGTATGTATCTTGAGAATCTCGTATCTAGCTTTAAGATCTGGTGGAGGTACGTAGATGATTCTATCAAACCTACCGGGTCTTAGAAGAGCTGGATCTAGTAGATCAGGTCTATTGGTAGCACCTATAACAACTACACCTCTGAGAGGCTCTATTCCATCCATTTCTGTTAAAAGCTGATTTACTATCCTATCCGTAACACCCGAGACATCATGGCCCCGCATAGCGGCTATAGCATCTATCTCGTCAAAGAATATCAAAGCTGGTGCAGCTCTTCTAGCACGTCTAAATATTTCTCTGATAGCTTTTTCAGATTCACCTACCCATTTGCTCAAAACCTCAGGTCCTTTAACAGCAATAAAGTTTGCACCACTTTCTGTAGCTGCAGCTTTTGCTAACAATGTTTTTCCACAACCAGGAGGACCATAAAGAAGAATACCCTTAGGAGGCCTTATACCGGTTTGCTCAAATATTTGAGGATATTTTAAAGGCCATTCAACTGCTTCTCTAAGCTGCTGTTTAACGTTATCAAGACCGCCTATATCATCCCATCGGACTTCTGGTACCTCTATAAGTACTTCTCTCATAAGCGATGGAGCTACATTACGCATAGCGTTAAGGAAATCTATCATTGTTACCTTAAGTTTTTGAAGTAGCTCTGAAGGTATGGGTTTATCTAAATCTATTGCATGACCTTTAAGAAATCTCCTTAAAGCATTCATAGCAGCTTCCTTCACTAATGCAGATAGATCTGCACCTGTATAGCCATGAGTAATCTCCGCAAGTTTATCTAGATCGACATCTTCTGATAGAGGTACATTTCGTGTATGTACCGCTAGTATCTCTCTTCTAGCTCTTCTATCTGGTGGAGGTACCTCTATCTCTCTATCAAATCTACCAGGTCTTCTTAATGCGGGGTCAACAGCTTCGGGCCTGTTGGTAGCACCTATAACAACTACTCTACCTCTCTCTTTAAGACCATCCATAAGCGTTAGAAGCTGTGCTACAACTCTTTTCTCGACCTCGCCAACAACCTCCTCTCTTTTAGGTGCAAGAGCATCTAGCTCATCTATAAATATTATTGCTGGAGCATTCTTTTCCGCTTCTTCAAATATCTGTCTAAGTCTCTGTTCGGATTCTCCATAGTATTTAGACATTATCTCTGGACCATTTATAGCAATAAAGTAGGCGCCCGTTTCATTAGCAAGAGCTTTTGCTAACAATGTTTTTCCACAACCAGGAGGACCATAAAGAAGAATACCCTTAGGCGGATCAATACCTAATCTCTCGAAAAGCTCCGGATGCTTTAGAGGTAATTCAACAATTTCTCTAATCTTTTCCTTAACTTCCTCGAGATCTCCTATATCTTCCCATGTAACTCTTGGAACACCAGCAGGAGCTACTCTAGCAGGCTCAGGCCTTATAACTATCTCAGTCATTTCAGTAATATATACAATCTGATTTGGTATAGTTGATACAACTCTAAGTCTCAATGGATTTCCAAAGTAACCAAAATAAGAAACAACAACAATATCACCTCTTATCAAAGGCTTCTGAAGAAGATCTCTTTTAACATATTGAGCAAGATTGCGAGCATAATATTCCTTATATCTTGGATCATAATCAGCTCCAAGAAAATCACCTTCAACAAAAGCTAATATAACCTTTTGTGCAGGTACTGCATGAGCTTTTCTAACCCTAACAACATCTCCTACACTAACACCCAATACCTCCCTCATGAATCCGTCGATCCTTATAATCTCGTAATTCTCGTCCTCAGGATATGCATTCCATGCTAAAGCTACTGTAACACCTTTACCGCTTCTGATCTCTATGTAGTCGCCAGGCTCTAGCTTAAGCTCTATAAACGCTTTTCGTGGCAATCGAGCAATTTTTCTACCAACATCACGTTGTCTAGCAGATTCAACTCTTAAAGTAATCTCATTCTCTGTAGCCAATGCACTAACACCATTACCTAGATCTCTAGAAGTCACAAGGTATATAAGTTTATAGATGAAGACATATAGATGTATATTGGATATAAAGATGTGGAAATTGATTTAAAAAGAGGATAAAAAGGATATATTATACGTCGTAACTAACTTTTACATCCTTCTTTGTGTATTTAATTGTTGCTTGTGCTGCTGCTAGTCTTGCTACAGGTACTCTGAAAGGTGATGCAGATACATAGTCTAGTCCTGCTTTATACAAGAACATTATTGAGTCTGGATCTCCTCCGTGCTCTCCACAGATCCCTATCTCGATCTTCGGGTTGTTTTCTCTAGCGGATTTTACTGCTATCTCTATGAGTTTACCTACACCTTTTACATCTAGTGTCTGGAATGGGTTGTTAGGCAAGATCTTTTCCTGTAGGTAGAATGGCATAAATTTGTTCTCTACATCATCTCTACTGAAGCTGAAAGCTGCTTGTGTCAAGTCGTTAGTTCCAAAGCTTATGAAGTCTATCTCCTTGGCTATTTCGTTCATGGCTAGACAGGCTCTAACTGTTTCAACCATTGTTCCTATCTTCACGTTTAGTTTAACTCCATATCTTTTCTCAACATCTTCTAGAACAGGTAGTATTGCTTTTTGCTTCACGTACCTGATTTCATTTACATCTGATACTTGTGGAATCATTATCTCGACTATTGGGTTGTATCCCTCCTTAACTAGTTCTGCTGTAGCCTCTAGTATTGCTTTGGATAGATAGTAGTAGATCTCTGGATTAGTTACACCTACTCTAACACCTCTATGACCAAGCATTGGGTTAGCTTCTTGTAAAGCTCTTACTCTTCTCAATAACCACTCTTTCTCCTTTATAACATTCTCTGAAGCTCCTCTGGCCTTCAGCTCATATATTTCTTGAAGAACTTCCTCAGGTTTAGGTAAGAACTCATGGAGCGGTGGATCAATTAGACGTACAATTACAGGTTTGCTGTTCATTATCTTGAATATACCTTTGAAGTCTTCTTTAATCATAGATGCTAGAGGTTCTAGATTCTTAACTCTCTCTTCTACCGATTCAGAGAGGATAACTTTCCTCAGAAGCTCTAGTCTTTCGGGTTTCCTAAACATTCTCTCTATTCTAAGTAGTCCAATGCCTTCTGCACCAAACTTGAGGGCAACTTCAGCATCTTCAGGTACATCAGCATTAGCTCTAACGCCTAGCTTTCTAACTTCGTCAGCCCAGTTCAGTATCTCTGCGAGCTCAGGTATTAAGCCACCTTCTATAGTCGGAACTATACCTAGGTAAACATTACCTGAGTTACCATCTATTGTGATCCAGTCGCCTTCTTTAACCACGATATCTCCTACCTTAAAGTGCTTTTCTTCCTCACGTACATCTAGAGCTTCAGCACCAACAACAGCAGTTTTACCTATAGCTCTAGCAACAACAGCTGCGTGACTTGTCATACCTCCTCTACTTGTGAGTATACCTACAGCCGCATAGAATCCGTGGACATCGTCGGGTTTAGTCTCTATTCTGACAAGTATAACCTTCTTACCCTCTTTAGCCCATGCAACAGCATCATCTGGATGGAAAACAATTTGTCCACTTACAGCTCCAGGTGAAGCTGGTAATCCTTTGGCTATTGGTTTAGCTTTAGCATTTGGATCTATCCTTGGATATAGAAGCTGTATCACGTGTTCTGCTTTAACTTTGAGTATCGCTTCCTCCTTCGTTATTATGCCCTCCTTAACCATGTCAACAGCTGTTCTAACCCTAGCTAGTGGAGTCATCTTGGCATCTCTATGCTGTAGGAAGTAGAGCTTACCTCTCTCAACTGTAAACTCAATGTCTTGAACTTCTTTAAGTGCTCTTTCAAGCTGTTTTGATGCTTTATACAGCTGATCATAAAGTTCTGGGAACATCTTCTTGAGTTCTGCAACTGGGAAAGGTGTTCTAATACCTGCTACAACATCTTCTCCTTGAGCGTTTGGAAGGTACTCTCCATAAAGCTCATCTTCACCAGTAGCAACGTTCCTAGTGAATACTACACCAGTTCCGCTATCCCATCCCATGTTGCCGAAAACCATTGTGACAACATTTACAGCTGTACAGTGAGCTATATCTGGTGTAACCTTATTGAATATTCTATAGTAAATAGCTCTTGGGTTCATCCACGATCTAAAAACAGCCTTTACTGCAAGCTCTAGCTGTTTCCATGGATCTTGTGGAAATTCTCCCCAATTCTCTTTAACTATGGCTTTGAATTGGTTTACAAGTTCCTTGAGGTACTCAACAGACCTCTTCCATAGATTTGGTGCAAGTTCTCTAGGTGGTTGAGCATCTAGCCTAGGTGAATAAGTCGGGAACTTAGCCTTCACATTAGCTATCTCGTCTGCAAATCTCTGTGTAACCTCTTTAACATATTTCTCGTTAAGCTCTTCAAAAACCTTATTGAATAATTTCTCGTCTATACTAAGAACTATCTTACCGAACATATTGATGAATCTTCTGTAAGCATCATATGCAAACCACTCGTTATTGGTTAACTTAGCCAAACCCACAACAACTTCATCGTTTAGACCAAGGTTTAGGACTGTATCCATCATACCGGGCATTGAGATAGGTGCACCACTTCTGACAGATACAAGTAGTGGGTTATTTGGGTCTCCAAACTTCTTGCCCGTCTTTTGCTCAATTATTTTGACATTTTCTACAACCTGTTCCCATAACCCACTGGGTAAACTTAGGGAGTTTATTATGTTCCACACATTCTCTATAAGCTTGTCTCGAACTTCTGGCGGAGGATTCTTCGATAACTCAAACTCTATGTAGTCTACTTCACTCTTTCTAGGAGCATAGAAATCTACACATGTTTCTGTAGTTATTATGAAACCTGGTGGAACAGGTAGTCCTACTTTAACCATTCTTATGAGACTTGCTCCTTTCCCTCCAAAGAGCCTCTTGTTCTCAGGATCACCTTCTTCAAACTGGTACACATATTTCTTTACTGGATTGCCCATGCTTTTCATACCTCACGATTAGCCTTACTATGTTTAGGATTAATAAGGCTTATTGCTTTAAATCCAAGATGCATGAAACAATATTTATAAAATACTTGTGTATAACATGTGTATCACATCAGAACTCCACAGGTGATAGTTATTAGCATAAGGTTTATAGGTAAAAATACCTCGGTGGGAAACGGGACTGTTCTGGGGAATAACGTGAAGATCTATGGTTCTACACGTATAGGCTCTAATGGGTTTATCGACAACAACGTAGTTATAGGCTACATAACTCAAGATAAACTGCTTAAGATCATTAGAAGCGGTTATGCAGGTTTACTTGACGAAATCATTGACGATATAAGTAGCGGAGCAAGCATAGGTAATAACGTTATTATTCGTAGTGGTACAACAATATACGAGGATACATCTATAGAGGACGACGTTATATTTGGACACAATGTACTTATTAGAGAAAGAACTGTAATCAGATCTAGATGCAAGATAGGTACAGGCACAGTCATCGATGGCAATGTTGATGTAGGAATGAACACCATTATACAGACTTACGTATATATACCGCCTAAGGTTAGGATAGGATCCAACGTATTTATAGCACCAAGGGTTGTTTTTACAAATGATAGATATCCACCGAGTAGAAGGATTATAGAAACCATAATAGAGGACGGAGTAGTTATAGGTGCAAACACTATAGTAACCCCTGGAATAGTGATCGGTAAAGAAGCTGTCATAGCTGCTGGATCTGTTGTCACAAAAAGTGTAGAACCGTACACCGTTGTGGCGGGTATTCCTGCCAAACCTATTATGAGTAGAGATGAATATGAAGAGAAAAAGAAAAAATATGAATTGAACCATATTTTTCCATACCGCTAATAATGCACAGACTTTATAAACACATCTATACATTACTATTATACGGGGATAGAATACATACAATGTGGTTTAGTACTGGTATGACTAAGGGACTTAGACGTGTCTAAGCAGAAGACTTTGTTAGAATTCATCAAGAAGAACAGATCTGGAGACCAAGAACCAGAAAGCAGAGAATCTCTACCAATTGGTAGTAGAGAGAGCGAAATAGTGTCTAAATCTAAGGTCAGTAATGTAAACAGTACTAATGAATTCAAACAATCCGAGCAACAACCAGTAGTCCCGTATAGTGAAGAAAGTGTGTGGAAGAAGCTTATACACTCAGGTCTGAGGGTGTATATACCAAACAACATGGATCTGGATAATGTAAGGGTAGTGAAATTCTATAGCTATCCAAATAACGTAGATAGGATTGATTATGCTTTTCTTTTAGATGTAGATTACAATGGTGATGTTGGTAAAGCTGTCTTAATATTCTACGATCCTATACATCACACACTCTTGCACTGGTATGATAAAACAGGACACAAGCCTTACTTCTTAACGGATCTTCCACCCGATAAAGTGAGTAAGATCCCAGAAATTGTTAGACACAAATCTTTCGATTCCATAGAAACAGTCGAAAAAATCGATCTTCTACATGAAACAGTTAAACGATTCACAAAAATTGTAACAAAAGATCCTCTTGCAGTAAGATCACTTAGAACCAAAGTTCCAGCTGCATGGGAAGCGGACATAAAGTATCATGTGAACTACATCTATGATCGTAGTCTAATACCCGGCATGCCTTATAGAGTAGAAGGTAACTCGATTGAGGAAATCATTGAGGTGGACAAGGAGCATCTAAAGAGTAGTTTAATTAATAGTCTAGGGATAAGTAGATCTGAAAGTATTGAAACAGCAATCAACTTGGCTAAGCTCTTTGAAACTAAATGGGTATCGGCTAAACGTATTGCCATAGATATAGAAGTGTATACACCATTTGAAGGTAAAATACCTTCACCAGATCAAGCCTCGTATCCAATAATGTCTATAGCTTTTGCATCAAACGATGGAGTTAGAAAAGTCTTGGTGTTGTATAGAGAAAACCTCAAGATGATACAACCTTTACCAGAAGACAATGTAGAGATAGAGATATTCGATAACGAGGTATCGATAATTCTTGAGGCACTGACAATACTTTCTCGATACCCTATAGTCTTAACATTCAATGGAGATAACTTTGATCTACGGTACCTCTACATAAGAGCAATCAAGTTGAATATCCCCAATGAATTCATAAACATAAAAGTGAAGAAGATATTGAAAGGCGGTAAAGTAGAATATGTGGCTAAACTATCTTCAGCTCTCCACCTAGATCTCTACAAGTTCTTCAGCAATAAGGCTATACAAGTATATGCATTCGAAGGTAGATATAGAGAAGTTAATCTTGATTCAGTTGCACAAGCACTCTTAGGCGTAGGTAAGGTTCAGCTTGACGAAGAGTTAGGTAAAGTAGATCTATCAACACTTGCCAGATACAACATCAGAGATGCCCAAATAACGTTAGCTCTAACCACTTTTTCAGATGAACTTGTCTGGAAACTTATGTTGCTCATTATGCGTATAAGCAAACTTGGACTAGAGGATGTTTGTAGAACAACGGTATCTACTTGGATCAAGAACCTATTTTATTGGGAGCATAGACGTAAAGGATTCATTATACCACGTAAAGAAGATATATCTATGCTCAAAGGAAGGAAAGTTACTGAAGCCATAATCAAGGGAAAGAAGTATGCAGGTGCTATTGTTATCGATCCACCACAAGGAATATTCTTTAATGTTGTGGTTCTGGATTTCGCATCACTATATCCATCAATTATAAAGAGATGGAACCTAAGCTACGAAACAATAGATCCTGATAAAATCCCGTGTAATAAGGTTGACAATGTAGTTGATGAAAAAGGTAACGTTGTTCATAAGGTTTGTATGGATAACGTAGGCATAACATCTGAAATCGTAGGACTTTTAAGAGACTTTAGAGTCAAGCTATACAAGAAAAAAGCAAAAGATAAGAACCTAGATCCACTATACCGTAGCTGGTACGATGTTGTTCAAAGAGCTATGAAGGTGTACATCAATGCTGCCTATGGCGTTTTTGGAGCTGAGACATTTCCACTCTATGCTCCTTCAGTAGCTGAAAGTGTTACTGCCTTAGGTAGAAGGGTCATATCTACAACAATTAGTAAAGCTGAGGAACTAGATCTAAAGGTTCTCTACGGGGATACCGATTCTCTATTCATATGGAATCCTGGATCATCAAAACTTGAGGAACTCAAGAAATGGGTTGAAGAAACTTATGGTCTTGAACTAGAGATAGATAAAACATATAGATTTGTTGCATTTGCTCTCAAAAAGAATTACGTGGGTGTACAATCGGGAGGAGATATAGATATTAAGGGTATGATGGGTAAGAAAAGAAATACTCCAGACTTCATAAAGAACCTATTCACAGATATAATAAAACAGATAGCGAGTATAAATGAGCCTGAAGATGCTGTAAAGGTTATCGATAACGTTAAAAACACGTTAGGGAAATACTATCTGCTTCTAAAGAATAGACTTTTGACACTAGACGAAGTAGCTTTCCACATAGGTTTGACAAAAACCCTATCTGAATACGTAAAAACTACACCTCAACACGTTAAAGCCGCTCTTATGCTCCAGAGATACGGTATCGAGATATCTCCTGGAGATATAATAACCTATGTAAAGGTTAGATCTAAAGAAGGTGTAAAGCCCATACAGTTAGCGAGAATAGGAGAGATAGATGTACAAAAATATGTTGAAGCAATGAGGTCTACGTTAGAACAATTGTTTACAGCTCTAAACCTTAGTTGGGAAGATATAGCTGGGGGATCAAAACTAATTTAGATGTCCTCAATCCCCATCCACCACACTAACAATATTAACATGTATGCAAAAATAGTTCTATGGTAGTCATAGAACTAGCCTAGAATGTAAATTCACCTCATATCTTCATCTATCTTGATACTAAATCACATTTTTGAGCTACCAAAAACTCTATCTATATCAAAACTCCGCTTTCTGAAACTATAATATATTTGAATAAGTAGCTACTAAGTGCAACCATTAACTTGATCGGCTAAGGTATTCCATGATATATCACACATCAAAAACTTTTTAGAGCTAGCCAAGGTATAGTCGACTTGGTGTAGGTAGCCATGAAACAATTACTCGCACCATTAATTGTCATAGTAATAATTGTTATAGGTTTTATTGGAGGATATCTCTACTATTCAAATGCGGCCAAACCATCAACAGCTACGATAACAAAAACAGTTACGATAACAAATATTGTTACACACCATCACACAGTAACACAACACACACATCAATCAATAATGACTGTAACAGAAACAATAGAGACCACAAAGCTATTTACTTTTTATACCACGTATACGGAAACATTAACTAAGACCTTGGTGGATACCTTGATTAAGTTCACAACTATAACAGCGTCTCCCGAAATCAAACTTTCGTATCCGTTGAGATCTTCAACCGAACTAGATGTTAATGGTGATAATACTGTAGATGCTTTTGTTGAAATTAATCCGTGGAATATGAAGAGCTACAAAGGGACACAACAAATACTAATAGACCTTATTAGACGCATTATTAAAGCTGAATTTAATTTGACAGATATACAGCCAGTAGAATGGGTAAATGGTTATCCTGAAGTATATATAGGTAGAAAACCTTGGGGAAGACGATACGCTAATGGTTTTGGAGTCAAGTTTCCAATGAAGATTAGTGAGATGACTCCTTTCGTTATATCCTTCCACATATGTATAGAAGATATAGAGCCTTCAATGAACTTCAATATAGCTGCAGATGCATGGTTAGTTCGACCTAGTGTAGCAAATAATCCTGGTACATCACCTGGAAATGGTGATGTAGAGATAATGGTTTGGATCTATAGACAGAATCTTAATCCAGCAGGAAGAAAAGTTGGTGAAGAAATTGTGCCTATAGTTGTTAACGGCTCAAGAGTTGACATAATCTTTGAGGTATGGAGAGAAGATAGTGTTTCTTGGGGTGGTTGGCAATACATAGCATTTGTACCTAAGGAAATAAACATCAAGTGTGGTCATGTTGCTTACGATCCAACAGTCTTCGTTAATATCACAACTAGGTATTCAACGTT
>Ga0105163_1000136_pt1 | contig 46095 bp, 49 predicted proteins | sample JNZ110809AmetaG_FD_81531 | JGI IMG/M metagenome (GOLD analysis project Ga0105163, IMG submission 81531) | Hot spring microbial communities from Jinze hot spring, China to study Microbial Dark Matter (Phase II) - JNZ 110809A | ecosystem: Environmental > Aquatic > Thermal springs > Hot (42-90C) >... | reverse complement strand
TCAGATTAAGAGGAAACTCCATCTCAGCAACGGATAGGTAGCTCGAGGCAGGCTCAGTAGCTTCTACTGACATAGCCTCAGAAGCTGAGGAAAAGTATGTGTTGATATAGGTGACACTGTAATTACTATAACTAGTTATAGTTCCTCTATCATCTTGAATATCTCTCTTAGTGCACTTACGCGTGGATTCTTATAGTTTATCTCGTATAATCTAAGTCTTCCGTATCTCCTCTCCTCGACTATGCCGTGTTTCTTCAATATTTCTAGGTATTCTATAAGCTTCTTATGGTTTAATCCTGTTTCTCTAGCTAATCTAGTTATTGTTGATTGGCCTTCTTTGAGTAGTATTTTTAGTAGCCTCACTCTACCCCTACTTGAGAATAATTCTTCTATATCCATTGCCTTTAGCTCCTCTGTTTTAACCTATCTAGTAGTATTGATTCTAGGACTTCTTTTACTCTATCAGCTGGCATTTCTGGTGGTAGTCTTATTATGCTTGTTCTACCTCTCATACCTTTACTTGATGGTTTTAAGTCTATTAATCCTAGTGTTGATAGGTTTTTAATGTATGTATGGAATTGTGTGTGTCCTCTAGGTGCTTCTCCGTAGTGCTGGGAGAGCTCTTCATATTTAATCTTTAAGTCTCCTGTTGTAGTCCACTCACCCTTCTCTATAATTTCATTTGTCAACGCTAGTAGTATTAGGATCTCATGTGTAGATAGTGATCTAAGCTCGTCTAGTGGTATATATGCTAGTGCATACTCTGATAATGCTCTCCTAACATGGCTCTCCTCAATCCTCATTGCCCCCTTTGCTTCAGCAATCTCTGCAGCCATTCTTAAAGCTAGTATTGCCTTCCTAGCACTACCATCTCCACCCTTATCTTCTCCGAAATAGTCTGCTATCATGTCTAAATAGTAGTCATCCCATACCCCAGGCTCTAACCCCTCCTCAGCTCTCTGTAATAGTATTGTTTTAAGCTCGCTACTAGTATATGCTTTTAAGTGTATCCTAAAACCTATCTGACTCTCAATCTGTGGTATCCTCTCCCTCATATAAGACATTACTCTATGATCACTAGCTACAAGTAAGAAGCTAACTCTACTAATCCCATCTTTAGATGGAATCTCCTCATATACTCTAAGTAGCGTGTATAGATCATCATCTGATATCTTAGGAGATAATAGTAGGCTCTGGAACTCATCTAGGGTTATGAGGGTGAAAGTATCTCTAATATATAAATGGTCTACTATAGCCTTTAATACCTCAATAGCTGAGCTCCCTCTAACACTAATATTTAGGTTTAACTGATCAGCAATTATGGATAGTATTTGATGTAGAGTTGGGGCACCAAATGTATTAATGTATATGGATTTAAAGTTAACACCTATCCTCCGAGTTATATCTTCTAAGTTCTTGCCAACATACCATGCTACAGTAGTCTTACCAATACCAACTCTACCTATAGAACCATATATTAATGATACATCCGTAAACCCCGATATCTCCTCTAGCCTAGCCTTATACCTTGATATTAGGAGTGATGCCTCCATATCTCTAACTAGGAGTTTTCTAGGTTTATAGCTTTCATCAAATACTATCCTATCTCTAAATACTCTACTCGGCACTTTCAGCTCACCCAGACTCCTATTCTATAGTGTGGTGAAAGTAAAATTTAAAATTGTATCCTAAGCGATACTTAAGAGAATACAGTTAAGACCACATCTCCTAGTATTACCATATGAGAGTACTACTATATTATCTATACTCTCAATAACTAGTACTCTACTAGCTCTACTTAAAACCTTGAAGCCTAGGCTCTCAATCTTAGAGGTTAGCTCTCTACTACTATAGAGGTTCTTTCCAGATCCTCTAAGATTAGCTATTAGCCTGATATTATTCCTAGTCAACCCGTCTAATAGCCTTGTGATTGCATTATCTATATCACTTCTACTAGAAGCAACTAGTACTACTAGTGCTGGTATTAGCCTAGACATGAATGAGAACTCAGCCTTAGAGGCCGCTCTACTAATAGTTCTAGCATCCAATCTATCTGATAATATAACTAGTACTCCCTGAAACCTAGTTTTCTCAATAATAACACTTTCATCTAAGGGGATTAAGGCGTCATATAGTTCTTCTATAAGCCAACTCTCTCTCTTAGGCTTACTAATAGCTATACCTTTGATGAACTCGGGCATAAGCTTGTTAGGGGGCATATGTTACACCTAGGGTTTCTAGCTCTACAATACCTCCTACCTAGGGCTATTATTAATCTATGAGCTTCCTCAGCTATATCTGGGCCAAAGAAATCTAGTAGCGCCCTAGATACAGTCTCATAGTCTCTCTTCGAGGCTAACCCCCACCTTAAAGCTACCCTCATAGCATGAGTATCTACAGCAAATACTGGAGCTCTCCTAGCTAGAGATAAGAATACATCAATAGTCTTAAACCCTACGCCCTCAACTCTCAGTAGCTCTTCTCTAAGCCTCATAGGATCTTCTCTAGCTAAATACTCCTCTCCACCTCTGGACGCTATAAACTCTGCAACTCTCTTAATAGTCTCAGCCTTCCTCCTCCATAATCCAGCTTTTCTTATAGCATCACCTATCTCTTCAACACTAGCCCTAAGAATATCCTCAATTCTAACCCCGACCCTACTCTTAAGACTCATGAAAGCCTCTATAGAGTTCTTATCATTAGTATTCTGGCTTAAAATAGTACCTACGAGAACTGGAAAGTAGCCTCCCCCTACTTTATCAGCTACAAGAGCTACATACTCTCTCCAATCTACATTTAATGATCTACTTAGTATCCTATAAACCTCAACCCCACTAGCCTTCTCAGCAATACTACTAGTAGGTTTCAATATAGCACCCATAGTTAAATTTTAAAGTTAGAAGTAGATATTAATGTTATATAGGGTTGACGCTTGAGTAAGTGTGTAGCCGGCTTCGAACACTTAGAGCATACAGCCGACGTACTAATAGAGGCTAGAGGTTCTAGTCTAAGTGAAGCCCTAGAGATGGCGGCTCTAGCAACATATGAGGTTATGACTGATACTAAGCTAGTAGAGCCTAGAGTTAGAGTAGATATAGAAGTTGAAGGATTAGACATCTTTAACATACTATATAGGTGGATTGAGGAGCTAATAACATATACAGACTCGGAGAGACTAGTATTTAGTAAGTTTAAAGTTCACCACATAAAACTAGATCAAGATCATGCTAAGATTAAAGCTGAAGCATGGGGAGAAGAGTTTAACCCAGATAAGCACCCTAGTAGAACAGTTGTGAAAGCTATGACATACTCCCAGATGTCATTCATAGAAGAAGATAGATGCTGGAAGATAACATTTGTAGTAGATATATAGGTATATAGGCTATTATTCTATCCTCCTTCTATAGGCATTCTCAATAAGCCATATAATTGTATATGTAGCAATACCTGTAGCTGATAATAGTATGACTCCAGCGTATACTCCAGCATAATCTAGCCTATGCCAGCTCTCCTCAATATATGCTCCTACTCCACCAGTTAACACGAAACTTTCAGCTATAAATACTACAGCATAGGCTGTACTAGTAGCTATCCTAAGCCCCGTCAACAGGCCTGGGATTATTGATGGAATTATAACGTATCTAAGCTTATGGTAGAAGGATCCACCCATAGTTTCAATTAAATACTCATAGTCTCTAGGCGTCCTAAGAGACCACTCCATAGTAGATATCGCTATAGGGTAGAATACTATAAGTGATATAACGCCAATCTTACTATACTCTACTCCTAAAATCCAGAGTAATATTGGTATGAGTGTTACATGCGGTATAGGATATGTTGCTAGTATTACTGGCCTAAGAATCTTATACCCTAAGCTTACCCTAGCCGATATTAGACCTAATACTACTCCAGATATTAGGGCTAGTAGAATCGATAATAATACTCTCCTCATAGTTATCATGAGGTCTTCAAGCAGTCTCCCCTGGGATAGCTCAATGTAAAGTTTAGAGAGTATACTCTCAACTCTAGGCACATAGGGTTTCACAGTAGTTAGTGCTATGAGCTCCCATAGCGTGCTTACCAACATTAACGCTATAATAATATATCCTATACTCTTTAATGCCAGTAGTATAACTTTATTATCCTCCTTGACTGAGACCAAGCCTCTTCTCCTCCAGAGAGAACTTCTACTATGCTAGCAGGCCTCCCAGACATTATGTATATCATATCAGCTATTATTAATGCCTCACTAATATCATGGGTTGCTGTGATTACAAGCCTTTCTCTAGATACTTCTCTTAAGATCCCCCATATAATCTCTCTCCCGGCTGGATCAATGTTAGCTGTAGGCTCATCTAACAGTAGTATTGGAGTATTTGATGCTAGAGCTCTAGCAATAGCAACCCTCTTTCTTTCACCTCCAGATAGCTTCTTAGGGTATCTACTAGATAAGTGTAGAGTATCTGTAGCCTCTAGAGCCTTTAATACCCTCATTCTCCTCACATCACCATTAACACCAGCTATTCTTAGGGGGAGCTCTACATTACCATAGACTGTGAGCCATGGTAAGAGCTCATTATCTTGAGGTATGTATGCTATACTACCCTTAAGTATAGACTCCCCATTGAATAGTATAGATCCGCTATGTGGTCTAATAATTCCAGCTATTAGCTTTAATAGCGTAGACTTGCCAACACCATTAGGTCCTAGTATGACGTTCAGCCTACTGCCTTTAAACTCTACACTAAAACCATTAAATATAACGTTTGAGTCGTAGCCGAAAGTTAAATCTCTTACCTCTAACCTCATCTACTAGACACCAATACTAGATCTTCGTATCTCAAAGGCTTAGATATTAAGGCTATCTCTAGAAGCCATGACTTAACTAATTCAAAGTTATCTCTTGGATAATCAACAATGCTACCCCTCCATTCTGGAAGCCATCTACCTCTAAGCTCTTCGGGTATATAGATCTTCTCCTCTATAATACTACGGTACTTCTCAGGGTTAGCCTTATATAGTGATAATGCCTCATTTAAAGCATCTCTAAGCCTCATCATGACACCTATATCTGCTATGTCTCCTCTAGCAATAATAATGCTAATAGTTATAGATACACCTAGAATCCTATCATCAGCTATAAGCCTAGCACCCTTAGTAATAGCTAGAGTACCCCAGGGATCTGGGAGTACTGCTGCCTCAACTCTACCCTCAAGCAACATCTGGAATCTAACAGGTATAGATGGGACATCAATCCACTCTACAGACTTAGGGTCAATATTTAAACCCTCAACAATATGCCATGCAGCAAACTCTATAATAGTATTTCTAGATATAGCTATACTCCTCGGAACACTAATAGTAGAGCCTGGCGGGGCTAGGAGGTAGAATAAGCCATCCTCAGGATACTCTCCTAAGAGGAGACTAATAATCCTAACATTAACTCCTCTATCAGCCAATATTAGAGTAGTTATTGGATCATTAAGGGCAACATCTATTAAGCCAGCCATAAAAGCAGCATCTCTATCCCTAGCAGATCCATACATTACAATACTAACATTCAAGCCATGCTTAGCATATAAGTCCTCATACTCAGCTACTATGAATGGTATAGCATCAATTATCGGCAACAACCCAACTCTTAAACTAATAGCCTCTTTAGGATACCCGCTAGTGACACTATCTTCACGAAACTCTAAAACAATAAATAATAGGATAGAAGCAATAACTAGTAAAGCTAAGATTAGCATAGCTAACCTAGCCTTCACCTAGTAGCACCATACACACATTAGATATCGAGATTTAAATATCGGTTTATATATTTACTAACATATTATGCTTTTGAAGAATAAAATTGCTATACTTACGTTTATAGGTGTTATCATAGACTAGAAGCTCGGAGGTATACTAGCTTGGTATTTAAGGATTTAAGGGAAGCGATAAGAGAAATTGATAAGTGGGGCCTCCTACGCAGGGTTAATGTCCCAGTTAATCCTGAACTAGAGGTTGCTGAGATAGCTAGGAGAGTAATGTATTCTAGGGGTCCAACACTATTATTTGAGAATATTAAGGGATTCCCCGGTTGGCGTATGGCTACAAACCTATTTAGAGATATTGATACTATTAAGAGGCTTCTCAACGTAGATAGACTTGAAGATATTGGAGAGAGGCTTATAAAACCACTAACTACACCTCCACCACTAGGTTTAACTGATAAGATACAAAGCCTATATGACGTCATAAAGATTGGAATGTATACTCCTAGGAAGACTAGTAGAGGTTTATTCATGGATAATACTATTGAGAGAGATGGCTTCGACAAGACACCAATACCTAAAATATGGCCTCTAGATGCTGGAAGGTATATCACTTACGGCCTAGTACTCAGTAGAGATCCAGAGAGTGGAGTAAGTAATATTGGTGTCTATAGGGTTCAAATAATTGATGGTAATAGAGCTATCATGCACTGGCAGGTACATAAGAGAGGTCATATGGCATGGTGGAAGGCTAGGAAGACTAAACTTAAGAGTATTAGGGTCGCTATAGCTGTAGGCTCAGACCCCGGGACTATGCTTACGGGAGCTCTCCCAGTACCATATCCTCTTGATAAGCTCCTATTTGCATCAGTTGTTAGAGGTTCACCTTTAGATGTTGTAGACCTAGACGGAGTACTAGTCCCCTCTAATAGTGAGGTTGTATACGTTGGAGAAGTTGATACTGAGACTTTACTAGATGAGGGTCCATTCGGAGACCATACTGGATACTATACTCCTCCAGCAAAGTACCCACTATTTAAGCTTGAGAGAGTATACTATAGAGATGACCCAATATTCTACTTTACAGTTGTAGGTAAGCCCATACTAGAAGATGCCTGGATTGGGAAAGCTGCCGAGAGAATATTCCTCCCATTCATGAGGATGCTTATGCCTGAGATTGTTGATGTTAACCTCCCACCTGAAGGATTATTTACTGGGGGTATAGCCATCGTATCTATAAGGAAGATCTATCCAGGGCATGCTAAGAAAGTAATGCTGGGATTATGGGGTTTAGGGTTATTCTCTTTAGTTAAAGTCATAATTGTAGTTGATCATGACGTTAACGTTCACGATATTGGTCAAGTATTCTATGCTATAAGTACGTGCGTAGACCCGCAGAGAGACGTCCTAGTTATACCCCATGCTGTTACAGACGAGCTAGACCATACAGCTATGGAGGGCGGTTATGGGTCTAAGCTTGGTATAGATGCTACTAGGAAGATGAAAGTAGAGAATTATGGTAGAGATTGGCCTATTGAAGTTGAACCAGACCCTGAGACTATTAAACTAGTAGACTCTAGGTGGAGAGAGTATGGTATCAGCTAAAATAAGCATATACTGGAAGCTATTAAGGCCTAAAACAGCACTATCTACAGTGCTCGCAGCGTTAGGTGGAGCATTCTACTTAGGGTTGCCGACGGGATTCAACTATATAATCCTATTACTAGTTGTTATTGGTGTAGCATTAGCACATCTTAGCATAAATGCTTTAAACGACTACCTAGACTATAGGAGTGGCTTAGATACTCTAACGCCACGTACACCCTTTAGTGGTGGATCTAAAGTCCTCGTAGATAAATTATTAGATCCTAGAGAAGCGTTACTACTATCTCTAACACTACTAGCTATAGCATCTATTACTGGATTAATAATCACATTATTTAGAGGACTCTTAATTCTAATCTTAGCATTTATTGGTGCATTCATAATATTAACATATAATAACCTATGGGTTAAGATAGCGCTTGGGGAGTTTATGATACTAGTTAAGGGTATATTAGTATTCCTAGGTAGTATGTATGCTGTACATGGCTTAATAAGATATGATGTAGTGCTAGTAGGAGTAGTTTATGGTCTAGTCTCTGTAGTGATATTGTATGCTAACTTCATACCGGATATTGAGGCTGATAGAGCTATAGGTAGAAGAACAATACCATCTATACTAGGAGAGTATGCTTGGGTAGGCTATACGCTAATAATCTCTACACTAATAGCCCTAATAGCATTATTAGTTGCCATGAATATGCTACCATATACATCACTATTAGCTGTAGTGCCCGGGATGCTACTATTTAAAGTAGCCTCAACCCTTAAGAGAGCTAAGAGACTAGAAGATTTAGTAGAATCTCTTAGAGTAAATACTATAGCATGTAGGGGTATAGATACTCTAATCACATTAGCGATTATAGCTAGAGCTCTAATAATATGAGTATATTAAAGTAATATTAATTACTTAACACTTATATACCTAGAGAGGTATTGACATTTAGGGTGTAATGCGTGTCTGGTAAGAGAGTTGTTGTAGGCTCAGATGATCTATACCCATCAGCAAGATTTGCCGTAGAATACTTGAAGAGTAAGGGCTTCGAAGTTATAACTGTAGGTTCTGTTGAGAGTGGTAAGCCCGAGTCTTGGGTTAAAGTAGCTATTCAGGCTGCAGAAATGGTTTCTAGAGGTGAAGCAGACTGGGGTATACTTGTATGCTATACTGGTACTGGCGTATCAATAGCAGCTAATAAAGTTAAGGGTATTAGGGCTGCTCTAGCAAATGATGCACAGACAGCTAGAGGTGCTAGGCTATGGAATGATGCGAATATCCTAGCAATGAGTGGTAGACTAGTTACAGAGATTGTAGCTAGAGAGATTATAGATGCATGGTTATCAGTAAATGAGATTGACCCATCTGAGAGAGATAATATAGAGACTCTCAAGAAATACGACTCTAAAAGAGGATAAAATAATTTGAGTAGATATAGCGAGAAGCTACTGAAGGGGACAGTACTATTATCAGCAGGTTCTATAATATCACTAGTTATAGCAGCTGCTGGTAGCATAATTATAGCTAGACTACTAGGCCCTGAGAACTATGGGCTAATAGGTATGTCCATGATACTACCAAACTTAATGCTAGCGCTAACAGATCTGGGAATCAATACGGCTCTCACGAGATACTCATCTATAAGAGATTCAAGTATGAAGACTATAGTAGTTTCTGGGCTAACACTTAAAATAATATTATCGCTACTATCAGCACTCATAGTCTACATTACAGCGCCATACGTGGCTAAAGCTCTAGGTAGACCATATATTGAGCCATATATTAAACTTTTATCAATATTCACACTGGCATCCCTACTATATGGAGCTCTAAACTCAATACTGATAGGCTACGGGCTTTACGCGTTAAGCTCGATATCTCAAGTAATACTAACAATTATTAGGGTCTCATCAGCAGTTCTACTGGTAATTCTAGGTTACGGGGTTACTGGAGCCATCTTGGGCCACGTCATAGCATGGCTCTTAACTACTATACCACTACTCGTCTATACATTAAAGCTTATAGGTTTACCTTTAACTATTAGCTTGAAATCTATAAGAGAACTATTACACTACGGTATACCACTACATCTACCCGTGGTTATTAGTATACCATTAGGTCAACTATACTATAGTATAATGGTTAGAGTATCTAGCGACTGGGAGATTGGTAATCTTAGCGTAGCACAGAACTTTCTAGCTCCATTAAATGCCATAGGTGGAGCTATAGGTATGAGCCTACTATCAATTCTACCATCACTTACTAGTTCTAACGAGATGAGCATAGCAACTAGTAAGGTTATAAGAATTACATCACTCATTATGCCAGCTTTAGCTTGTAGCATCATAATCGTATCAGAGCCTCTAATCTTAACACTCTACGGCCCAAACTATACTATGAGTCCCCTATATACATCTCTACTAGTCCTAGCCTTCCTATATGCCCCACTAGGATCCCTAGTTTGGGGTTCATACTTTCCTAGTATAGGGAGAACAGATATTAGCCTACGTATATCTCTAGTTGGGACAGCTATAGGCATACCAGTATATGTTACATTAACGATACTAGCGGGGGTTATTGGGTATATCGTGTCAGGATTATTAGTAGGTTTAGTTCAGTCAATATATGCTCTAAGCATAGCTAGGAGTCTCGGTACAAGAGTTGACCTGAAGAGTAATACTGTAATGCTAGCATCAAGTATACTAGCATTAACATCAGCTCTCCCAATAATACTCATAGTAAATAATCTCATACTAGAGTTTATTATAGCAGCAACAGTATACACTATAGTATTAGCATTAACAACTCCAATAATAGCAGGAGAAGATACTTTAAAAGAGATCTCTCAAGCAATAATAAAGACTAAGCTCATAGGGCCAATAACAGCATCACTTCTAAATGTAGATATAAAGATAGCCATGAAGATATGGGGATTAGAAGAGAAGTCATCTAAATAATTATAGTTCTCCTCACTACACTATTCTAATCTATTATATTGAATTATGTAGTTAATAAATCTATTCACTGCTTAATACAGTTGACTTACTAAATTTATAGTTAAGCTTATATCTCTTGAAAATTAATGTTTTTGAAATAGTATAGGATAGAGGTGGGATTATTAATTGGGAGTTAGAGTTAGGGCTTATTGTAGTTCAGCTAATTTAGGTTCCGGCTTTGATATTTTAGCTATATCCCTAAACTCATTCTATGATGAGGTCGAAGTTGAAGTCTATGATGGTAGCGGTAATATTAGGATTATAGGGGTCTACGGACCCTATGCTAACTCTGTCCCCAGTAATAATGATAATATCATTGTCTATGCTGCTAGGAAGCTACTCTCTAGGTTTAATATTAGTAATGTTAATGTCGATATTAGGCTGTGGAAGGGTATCCCTGTGAGTAGTGGTCTTGGGAGTAGTGGTGCTTCTAGTGTTGCTGTTATTAAGGCTCTAAGTGAAGCTTTAAACTTAAAACTCGACTCTATGACTATAGCTGAGCTTGGAGGTCTTTCAGAGGAGTTTGTGGCCGGAGATCCACACTTTGATAATAGCACGGCTTCTGCTGTAGGTGGCCTAGTAATACTAGTCTCTAATAAGCCTCCAATCAAGGCTCGTAGGCTTAATACCAATTATAGCTTCATACTATCTGTTCCAAGTGTTAAGCCAATTCAAGGTAAAACTAGGGTTATGAGGGAGGTTCTTCCTAAGAGTATAAACTTAAGGCTTCATGTTGAGTCGATGGCTAGACTAGCATCTCTAATATACGGGTTGATATATGAGGATGACTACGCCCTATCACTAGGCTTAGATGACGTTATAGTTGAGCCTGCTAGATCTAAATTCATACCATGCTATGATATTATTAGAGAGTATTCGAGGAAAGCTGGCGCTATAGGCTCAGTTATAAGTGGGGCTGGGCCTAGTATGCTAACAGTCACCCGCCATAGCAGGGTAACAGAGGTTATTAGGTCTTTAGAGAGAGCTTATAGAAATTGTGGCATTGAAGCTACTATAGTACAAGCAGATATAGCTCCAGGAGCTCACATCGTGGGAGGTGATTAGTGTGGGTAAAGCTACTGAAGCTATACACGGCCACGAGTTTAGAGATGAGGTCTCGGGGGCATTCATTCCACCAATATACTTAACAGCTATATTTGAGCAGAGAGGAGAGACTAGGCTAACAGATAGGGGTACTGAGCTTAAGTATAGTAGAGAAGAGAATCCTACGGTTAGAGCTTTAGAGAAGGTAATAGCAAAACTTGAAGGTGGAAGTGATGCCCTAGCATTTAATAGTGGGATGGCTGCTATATCAGCAGTAATACTAGGTCTAGTTAAGAGAGACTATAAGATACTAGTACCAATAGAGTCCTACGGTACGAGCCTAGAACTAATTCAGAGTCTAGGTGAGAAGATAGGATTTAAAATTAAACTCTCATGGCCTGAGACTGAGGCTATTATGGCTGATATAGTCTCAGAGAAGCCAGATATAGTATTTATAGAGTCTATGACAAATCCAACACTTAGAGTCCTAGATGTTAGTGAAATATGTAAAGTATGCTTAGAGGAAGCATGCTGGGTTATAGTTGATAACACATTCACAACTCCAATACTATTAAACCCATTAAAATACGGGTCCATAGCTATAGTTCATAGCACTACAAAATATATTGCAGGCCACAATGACGTAGTAGGTGGAGCTATAGTATCTAATGAATCATACATTAAATACTTCTGGGATTGGAGGAGAATGCTTGGAAGCATAATGCAGCCTTTTGAGGCATACCTCACAATTAGAGGTTTGAAAACCCTAAATATTAGAGTTGAGAGATCATCGACAACAGCAAAAGTTATAGCTGAGTATCTTAGTGATCATAGTAGAGTAGAAGATGTCTATTATCCAGGATTAAATTCAAGCCCATATAATATTATAGCTAAAAGAATATTCCAGAAAGATCTCTATGGAGGAGTGGTTTCATTTAAAGTTAAAGGTGGTAGAGATGAAGCATTAAAAGTCTTAAGAAAGGTTAAGATTATTAAACCATCACCTAGCCTAGGAGGACCAGAGTCTCTACTAACTTATCCAGTAATAAGTGCTTCTAGATATATACCTGAAGATGCAAGACGCAAATTAGGAATAACTGATAACTTATTAAGATTATCTGTAGGCTTAGAGGATTCTGAAGATTTAATAGAAGATTTATCACAAGCATTAGAGTAAATAGAGTATTTAATTATTGATTATACTACACTACCATATAGAACTCGGAGAGTTTAAATTTAATTATGTAATATATTTAGCTTGCTCCAAGTATCATAGTTTAGTGGACATCCTGAATCTGGCCCTTTAAGATCTCCTAGGTATCCGTATGCTCTAGCTCTACAACCTCCACATATATATCTAAATGGGCATAATCCTCCACCACATCTATAGTTATTATCTCTATCTCTTAAACTATTTAGTATAGGATTATTGTGCCATATATTTAGTAATCCATCTTTAATAATATTACCTACTTTTATAGGTATGAATACACATGGTTGAGCATCACCATTAGCTTCTATAGCCATATATGTTACTCCAGCTCCACAGCCGCCTATAAGCTCTGCTATAGCTATTGGTGCTACTGGATAACGCTTCCCTTCATCAAATATTAGGAAGTGTGATGCCAAACCTCTCCTCTCCCCACTTACCGTTACTAGAGAGTATTGAGGTGATGTTGAGTATACTTGTAGATTAAACTCTCTCCAAGCTCTATATAGCATTTTAAGAAACTCATATCTCTCATATGGATTTAAATCTAAGCTTACAATACTCTTACCTCTCCCTGTTGGTATAAAATTGAATGCTACAACAGCATCAACACCTAATTCTTTAGCTAATCTAATCATATCATCTACATCCTTATAATTTAGTTTAGTTACAGTAAATGCTATACCAACATTTAACTTTTCAGCTTTAGCATTCTTAATACCGTTAATAGCTTTATCCCAAGCTCCTTTAACACCTCTAAATCTATCATGAACCTCAGGATAGGGAGAGTCTACACTAACCTCAACATACCTAACTCCAACCTCCTTCAACCTCCTAGCTACACTCCTAGATATAAGTGTACCATTAGTAGCAACACTAACAAGTAAACCAGCCTTATAAGCTCTCTCAGCTATAATCCAGAAGTCTCTATTAAGTAAAGGCTCCCCACCAGATATAGCTAAAATAGCTACACCACTCTCATCAATCTCCTTTAAAACCCTAAGTTTACCTTCAAGACTAAGCTCGCCTTGAGAAGGATATGGAGATGCTAAAGCATAGCAGTGAGCACATTTAAGATTACAAACCTTAGTAAAATCCCATACTATCATAAATGGAGCATAAATCCTTTGAGGCCTAGTTATACCATAATAACCTAAACCTAAGATGAGACTAGCCAAACCTCTACGCATATAAGAATCTCTAAGATAAATCTTAAGATAATCTTCATCAATACCAACCATATTAGCAATACGAGATACTATAAGAGATATTATAGATACAGCAATATCATCAAAAATAGATAAAGACTTCTCAACACCAGCATAAATACCCAAAATCCTAACAAGCCTCCTAGGCTCACCATACTTACGAATAATACTCCTCAATAACAACCTCATAACAATTTATCCCATATAGAGAGATACTTCACCTAAACCTTTATCCCTTATTTTCCACTCTCCTCTAATTCTTTCCTTTCTATTACCTTAACTCTCTCTTCCATTTATTTTCTATTCCCTTCTTTCTATTCCCTTTAGGGAAATACTTTAGGCTCCTTCCTAATCTTATTCCCCCTTTAGGGGCACTGTCATCGCCCTTTATATGAGTCCCTTTGGGGAGGATGACTACTGTTTGATTATCGTCATCTAGGGCTTATATACTTAATTCTATCGTATGGTTAGATTTTGTTTTCATCCGAAGAATTTGAGGCTATATAAGCCTGCTATATTAGTGTTCGGATATCTCTATTGGTTTGTATAATGTTTGTTCGTATGTAGTCATCAGATCCCCCACTCATCAATGTTCGAATAACTTTTGATAATTCCCACTCATCAGGTAAATATTTAAGGTTTAGTTATTGCTTTATTTTTATTATTTTTGTTAGGTTTTGGGGAGGTCGGGATGTGTGGGTTTGTGGGGCCCGGGCCGGGATTTGAACCCGGGACCTCCGGGTCCACAGCCCGGCGCTCTAACCAGCTGAGCTACCCGGGCCATTAACCCCAGATTATTATTAATCTCTAATACCGTTTATAAATTTTGGGGTCCTAGATCCCTATGTGTCTAGTGACTAGATTATTATTATTAATTTCTAAATAAAATAATTTTTCTTATTGATTTTGATGAGTTTAAGTATAGTATGGGAAAGGGGGGAAAAAGGATGTGTTTGGGTTATTGATTGTTTTGTTTTATGTTTTGTATTCTTCTGGTAGGGCTTTGATGAGCTCTCTTACGGCGTTGATGCTTTTTAGGAATCCTTGTTTTTCTTCATCGTTTAGTGGTAGTTCTATTATTTTCTCTACTCCATTCTTACCTAGTATTACTGGTATTTCTGCTACTACATCTTCTACTCCATATTCTCCTTTTAGGTATACGCTTGCTATGAATAGTTTCTTAGCATCTTTCTTTATGGCTTCAGCCATTAATACAATTCCTGCTCCTGGAGCATAGTTGCTACTATAGCCTCTAAGCTTTGTTATAGTTGCTCCTGCCTGGACTGTTTCTCTAACAATATCATCTATCTCTGTCTTAGATAGGAGTTGTGTTAGTGGAATTCCACTAACCATTGATAGTCTTGGTACTGGGAACATTGCTTCCCCGTGCATTCCTATAACTATAGGCTGGATTGCTGATGGGCTCATCTTAAGCTTCTTTGAGGCATAATATGCTAGCCTAGCAGAGTCTAGAATACCACTAAATCCTATAACCTTCTCTCTTGGGAATCCTAACTTCTTATACATAACGTAAACCATAGCATCTAGGGGGTTAGTAGTCATAAGTACTATTGATTCTGGAGCATACTGTCTAATCTTAGATGCTATATCAGCTACTATAGCAGCATTATCTGCTAAAAGCTGTTCTCTAGTCATACCAGGCTTCCTAGGCTTACCCGCAGTAACTAAGACAATATCACTACCCTTTATAAGGCTAAAATCTTCAGAACCAATAATTTCAGCATCTATTCCTAAAGCAGAAGCTGCATGACCCAAATCTAAAGCCTCTCCTTGAGCAAGCCCTGGAACTATATCAATTAAAACAATCTTATTATCTAAACCTCTAATCAAAGCCATAAGAGCTGCTATTGTACCAACTCTCCCAACTCCAATTATAGATATCAATTCTTAATCCCTCACACCACTATAAATGTTTAAATTTAACGTTTTAATTTTTAACTATATTGAATATTAATATATATATGTATATTTGCATTTTCTATAATACGTATGTTATCCTGATACTCTTAGCATAATCATCTATAAGCCTCCAATCTTCATATGATAATCTCCAGTCTACTGCGCCAGCATTCTCCTCTACTTGTCCTGGGCTCTTGGCTCCAGCTATTGGGACTATTATGTCACTATACGTTACTAACCAGTTTAATACTACCTGGGCAGTAGTCTTATTATATCTCCTAGCTACTCCTCTTACTACTTCTACTAATTCTAGAATCTTCTTATAATTATCTGGGTGGAATAGGGGTTCATTTACTCTAAGATCTGCTAGTTTCTGTGTATCCTCTATTGTATATTTCCCTGTGAGGGCCCCCTTACCTAGGGGGCTCCAAGCCATTAGTGTCATATTATTTTCTTCAGCATATGGTATATGCTCTACTTCAGCCCATCTCTCTACTAAATTAAATCTAACTTGTAAGGCTTCAATATCTACTCTAGATAAACATGTCCTAGCAGATTCAGCTAGCTCTACAGGGTAGTCACTTAAACCTAAGAAGTTAACTTTACCCAGAATTACTACCCTCTCAAGAGCTCTCATATAGGAGCATGTCGGTATATTATGCCAGCATGGAGGCCAGTGTACTAGGAGTAAGTCTATATAATCTACTTGTAGCCTCCTAAGAGATCTATCAATAGCTTTAAAAATATCACCAGAACTTAGATACTCTCCAGGAATCTTAGTAGCAATTACTAAATCCTCCCTCTTAGCATTCAATTCTTTAAGAGCTCTACCAATAAACTCCTCACTCAACCCCCTACCATAGATCATAGCTGTATCAATAAAGTTTATTCCTACATCTAGGGCCTTAGCTATAATAGACTTCGCTATACTATAATCCTTTAATCCCCAGGCATCACTAAACTGCCATGTACCAAGGCTAATCCTAGATATCTTAATATCAGTACTCCCGAGTGTTGTGTACTCCAAAAGCTATTCACCTAGAGGCGCCTACATAGATTAAACCTTATATCTTATATTGGTTTAACTGTCTGCTCTGCACCACAAGCCTCGCATATGAGTATCCATGTCCTCTCTCTTTTTACAAGCCTAGTATCAATACTATTACATGTTGGGCATCTAACATATGTTTTCTCAAATTTCCTTAAAAGCTGCTCTATAGGCTTTCTTGATACCTTCATATTTACTCTTAGCTGCCCGCTACCCTCATCGTAGGAGCCTCCTGTATTAAGTTCTCTAAGTAGATACCTAGTTAGTATACCTGGCTCTCTCTTAAGCTTCTCAGCTATTTCTCTAAAGTTTCTTATAATTGTCTGATCTCCTATTCTTATAAGCTCGAGCTCGGGAATTGTGAGATCCTCACTTTCAGCCTTTGGAGGTACCTTCATATACGCTCTCTCTAGTAACCACATATAGTCCTTAATTCTAGACTCTTCCAACTCTTTAAACCTAGAGTATAATGTTAACTTTATAGCTTATAATTAGAAATGGTGGCTTATTGATTATACATCTAGGATAATACATTGTCTGGTACTCCTATATTCTCTTCTCTGAGGCACTCAACTAACCCCCTAATGTCTACTACATAGCTTAATCTAATATTAATTCTCTCTAAACGCTCCCTAGCACCTTGAAGCCTATCTACTAAGACTAATGCTCCCTTAACGTTACAATAAGGTTTAACTGCTAATACTACTCTCTCAATAGATGCCCCTGTTGTAGCTACATCATCAACTACTATACAATCCCCATGGAATGGTAAGCCTTCGACTAGAGTCTCTACACCGTGACCCTTAACTTCTGATCTAACATAAGCTAAGCCTTTACCAAGCTTTAATGCTAGCCCTGAAGCCCACGGTATGCCCGCTGTTGCTACTCCAACAACTACATCGAAGCTACCATAATACTCTAATGCTTTCTGAGCTAGAATATCAATTGTAGTCTTAAAGCTCTCAGGATCTCCTAGTAGTTTCCTAAGATCTAGGTAGTATTTACTCTTAATCCCAGATGATAATATAAAATCTCCAAATAGTAATGCTCTACGAGACGCGATAATTCTCGCAAGAGCCCTACAGTAATTCACTAGTTTTACCCTCAAGTATCATAGAATGCTCTAAGTTAATAGAGTCTACAACTTCTATAGGGTTAGGAGCTCTAGTTATAAATCTACCAATAATCTCGTAGTCAGCTCCACTCCTCAACCCATCACCAGGCTTAGCTCCCTGGACTCCTATACCTGGTGATAGAATCTTATACTTTAAACCTCTACTCCTAAGCATAGATATAATCTCAGGTCTAGTAGCTGGAGCTACGAGCCCCCACGGGTTAACTTTGAGGATAACATCCATTATTCTATCTAAGCTAGGATCTATAACATCCATGCTACCAGGGTGGCTCATAGAGGCTACTACTATAAGCTTAACACTAATACTATCAAGATACTCTTTAAGCCTATCTAATCCTCCTCTAAACCCAGTGAATCCGTGAGCTATAATAGCATCAATATAATCAGATATTAGGGATACAGTATTAACCATGATTGGGGCTATATCGGCTAATTTTAAATCAGCAATAAACATATTATCACATAGTAGCCTAGAAGCTCTAAGCCCATCTAAACCATATTGTAGGAGGAATGGTAAGCCAAACTTAAAACCTGCAACTCTACCACATAGACTATCAACGAGATTAAGCCATAATGATAACTTATCCCCTCTCTCAGAGTCTAAAGCTACTATAATCCTACTCACTCCAATCAACCATACTGATTAGATTAACTTATAGCTTTTAGGTTATACTAGTATAGTCTAAGAAACTTAAATCCTCACTCAATATCTAGTATTAAGGTGTATTACTTGGAGAGTATTATTACTATACCAGTAGACTTATGGCCTAGGAGGGGCGGGTGGAGAGGTAAGGTTATTAGTATATTCAAGAAGCCTAATGAGAGAGTGGAGAAGGGTGAGCCTATAGCTGAGGTTGAGATTGAGAAAGCCGTCTTAGTAATAGAGTCCCCATTCGATGGTGTCATTAGAGAAGTTCTCGTATCTCCAGGTGATAGTGTAGGACCTGGTAGTGGCTTATTTAAGGTGGAGGTTTTTGGATAAGGTTAGGCTTAGAGTCTCTATTAATGATAGATACGCTTCTATTGTTAAACTAGTCTCAGGCTTAAAAATAGCTACTGTCTGTGAAGGAGCTCTATGCCCTAATATATTTGAGTGCTGGGGTGAAGGAGTAGCTACATTTATGATTATGGGTGATACGTGTACTAGGGGATGTAGGTTCTGCTATGTGAAGAAAGGTAAGCCTCAGCCACTAGATCTAGAGGAGCCGTATAGGGTTGCTGAGGCTGTTAGAATCCTAGGCTTAGACTATGTTACAATAACATCTGTTGATAGAGATGATTTGCCTGATGGTGGGGCTTCCCAATTTGCAGAGACTATTAGCATGGTTAAGAGGTTAAATCCTAATGTTAAAGTTGAAGTCCTCATACCAGATTTTAGAGGAGACCTAAATGCTTTAAAAACAGTTGTAGATGTAAAGCCAGATGTTATAGCTCACAATATTGAGACTGTTAGGAGGCTAACAACTACTGTTAGAGACTGGAGGGCTGGTTATAAGCAGAGTTTAATGGTTTTAAAGTATATTAAAGTCTTTAATCCAAGTATTATAACTAAGTCATCAATACTACTGGGCTTAGGGGAGACATTTGATGAAGTCATTGAGGCTATGAGAGATTTGAGGAGTGTAGGTGTAGATATACTTGTACTCTCACAATACCTTAGACCTAGCCCCAAGCAGCTACCTGTAGCTAAGATGTATAAGATAGAAGAGTTTAAGATTCTAGAGGATATAGCTTATAAGATTGGATTCTCATATGTCGTGGCACATCCGCTAGCTAGAACATCTTATAAAGCTAGGGAAGCATACTATGAGGCTATTAAGAGGCTTGGTCTAAGTGGGAATGCTAAGAGTAGTAATTGATGGCCCTAGAGACCCACAGCTTAATATGGCTATCGACGAGGCAATAGCTAGGTATAGGCGTAATGTAGACTATGATACTCTAAGATTATATATGTGGCTCCCTAGCGGTGTTAGTATAGGTAGGAGGCAGAGCGTTCAGGATACAGTAAATATAGAGGAGATTAACAGGCTTGGATTTAAACTAGTTAGGAGGCCTACAGGTGGAGCAGCACTACTACATCCACAAGACTATGAGATTACATATAGCTTAGTAATTGATTCTAGCCATGAGCTCTACAAGCTAGACGTAGCACAGTCAGCTGCTAAGATAGCTGAGGGTATAGTCTACTCTATGAAAAAACTAGGATTAAATGCTGGTGTTAGGGGGTTAGGGGAGCCAGGTACAAGTATGTACTGCTATGTTAACCCGGGATCAAGCGATGTAATATTAGCTGGGAAGAAGATATCGGGGAGTGCTCAGAGGAGAGAGTGGAGCTCACTACTACAGCATGGAACACTACTATTATCATATAACCACAACTTATTCACTAGAGTGATAAAAGTTAGCGAGCATGAAGAGGTAGAAGCCAAGCTTAAAGTTGCAGGATTATGGGATATAGTTGGTATTATTAGGATTGGAGAGTTATACAACTCACTAATAGAGGGATTCATTGAAGCATTAGGATATAGAGACTCATTCACATCAAGTCTGACTATTGAAGAGCTCTCACTAGCCCTAAGACTCTATAGTAGTAAGTATTCTAGAGACGAGTGGAATATTAGAGGAGCACATATAGATTTATAAGCTGATCACTCGCTAGGAGCGTGGTTGAAGTATTAGAACTCATAAAATATTGTAGCTATGATCCAGCAGTTAATGTAGCCTTAGATGAGGTTCTACTTGAATCTATTAGGAGAGGTCTTAGAGGCGATACTATTAGGATATGGTTTAACCCTACATCAGTAGTTATAGGCTATTCTCTCAATCCATGTGATGAGGTCTACTGTGGGGAGACTCTTAGACTAGGAATTCCAATCATTAGGAGGATTAGTGGTGGAGGAGCTGTATACCACGACTTAGGTAATATTAATATCTCGATTATAAGGAGATCTAGTGGCATGAAGAAGATTGAGGTAATCTATAGTGAGGCTACAAGCCTCATAATATCAGCTCTTAGTAGACTCGGAGTTAAAGCTTGGGTTGAGAACATGAGTGATGTCGTGGTTAACGGATTCAAAGTCTCAGGCTCAGCAGCAGCTATTAAGAGTGGAGGCTACATAGTCCACTCTACACTACTAGTATCATCAAATATAGACCTCCTTAAAAGGCTTATAAAGCCAAGGCTTGATAGAGTGGCTAGAGGTGAGGTTACTATAGCTAAGTATAATCCCGGTAATCTAAGAGACTTATCTAGGGTAACTGTTAGAGAGACCCTAGAAGCACTAGTATCTACTATAGAGTCAATGTATGGTCCAATAGTAGAGTCTGAGATTGAATATACAGAGTTAAGTGAAGCGTTAAAACTAGCAGAGAAGCGTAGAGTACCAATTAAAGCCTTAGAGAATTTTCAATAATTAGCTTAGCAACACGTGAGGCGTCCAAAGCGTTAACTCCAAGAACATATAATATGGGTTCTAACCCGGGACCCCCAGTATCATCTATAACCCTTGGAGGCTTCCCACACTTCTCTAAGTAAAGCCTCAACTCCTTAAAATAGCTATCAGGATCCTTAAAGGGGCCAATACTACAAACTTCTATGTTTAGGGAGTGAGCTGATTCTAGGAGCTTCTCATTCCTCTTTAATGCTATTATAGCTCTAAACATACTCCAAATCTTCATAGCTTCAAGGATTATTGTAGCCATAAATCTACTACCACCATATGATGGCCTACCAATAGCTAGTATACTCCTATCTAACTTAATAATCCTACCAGGGTACCCAATAGTATCTATTATACTCCTAGCATTAGGCTTAGCTAGAACAATATTTGAACCAACTTCTGGAATAAAATCAGCTATCCCACGTATACTAGATAATATCTTGTAAGCTTCCTCAACTTCAGCAATATAAGGGTCTCTAGGCTCATAGTATATTGATAGAACCCTACAAGCATCAGATATACCAGTAACTCTAATATACGCATTACATATAATATCTCTAGTTAATATAGAAAGCTCTACGAGAGCTAGAGTAGTTAAAGCCTCAATTCTACTCTCAGATAGTCTTAGAGCTATAGAATTAGCAATAGCCATAGCTTCATCTCTATTAATACCAATACTCTCAAGTTGTCTTAAAAGCTTATCTCTACCAGCTCTAAGATACTTGAGAATCATAGGCTGGGAGACTCCAAGTAGAGATGCTATCTTAGACTGACTATAACCTCTCTCATAAAGCTCAATAGCTACAAGCCCCCTAATATTAGGTGTGACATATTTAGATATAAATTCTAAAGGCGATATCATCCTTAACCCTATATTTAGATATAGAATCCTAAGTCTTATCTTTAATCATTTAAACATTACCTCACATTTATTCACTATGAGTAATTTTAATATAGTATTCTTTATTTAAGGCTAGGAAAATTATCAGTATTAAAAATTCATGATGAGCTTTGTAGCCGTTTCTCAGTAGATGACTATTCATAGGTTTTCCATACATTCTAATATTTAGCCCTAGAGGACATGGAATATGAGTATACACTAGCTTAGTAGATGGAGTGACCTCATATAAATTCTTATATACCCTGCCTTAGAATAGTTATTCTGGAGTCTAGTGGTGTTCTTATTTGTCTAGGGGGAGTCTTTTGATAGATATATTATCTAGGAGAGATCCTCACGGATACTTTGTTATACCTTTAAAGGTAGAGGGTAAGGATTTAGTTGAGAAGATTATAAGTCAGTATGGAGAGAGCTCAGCTAAGATAGTAGAGTCTCATGAGGCTATCCTAGTTAGAGTTAAGTCTAGGAGTGTAGCTGAGAAGATTATTAGAGCTGCAGAGAAGAGGAGTTTACTTTTAATTGAAGAAGAGGATTAGGCTAGGCTATCTCAGCTTTTAATCCTTCAAGTGTTTCTATTACTGCTTTTTCGAGCTCTTCTATTTTCTCAAGCTCATTGTTTGGTATTGTGAATTTTGTTTTAACCATCTCAATATACTGTTTCCCAAGAGCTTCTCTTATCCTAGATACTGGTATTCCATGTTTTACTAGCTCGCTAGCTTTCCTATGATAGTTTATTATCATTTTTAATAACTTAACTTGCTTCTCAGGCGTAGAGAATGCGTCTATAGGATCATATACATTCTGCTTTAGGAACCCATCTTTTAACAGCCTAGCTGTTTCTAGTATAAGCTTATCTATTTCACTTAAACTCTCAGTCCCAACTATTTTAACAATCTCTTGTAACTCTGCTTCTCTTAAGAGTATATTCATAGCTTCATCTCTATACTCTCTCCAGTTAGAATCAATATTCTTAAGCCACCACTCAGATACGAGGTCTACGTAAGCACTATAGCTTAAGAGCCAGTTTATTGCTGGATAGTGTCTACTATATGCTAGCCTCGTATCTAGAGCCCAGAATACTCTAATAAACCTCATAGTATGGCTCGTTACTGGCTCGCTGAAATCTCCCCCAGGAGGGCTTACAGCCCCTATTAATGTAACACTTCCAAGCCTCTCTGGGGAGCCTAGAGAAACTACTCTCCCAGCCCTCTCATAGAACTCTGCTAGCCTAGATGCTAGGTAGCTCGGATAACCCTCCTCTGCAGGCATCTCCTCAAGTCTACCACCTATCTCTCTTAAAGCCTCAGCCCACCTACTTGTTGAATCAGCTACTAGCAGCACATCATAGCCCATATCCCTATAATACTCTGCTAACGTTACACCAACATATATACTAGCTTCTCTAGCAGATACTGGCATATTACTTGTATTAGCTATTAGGATAGTCCTATCCATTAGAGGCTTACCAGACCATGGATCTATATACTTAGGGAATCTTTCTAAGACTTCAGTCATCTCATTACCTCTCTCACCACAACCAATATATATCACAACATTAGCTTGACTCCACTGGGCTAGAGCGTGGAGTGTAACAGTCTTACCTGTCCCGAAGCCACCAGGTATAGCTCCAGTACCACCTTTAACCATTGGGAATAAAGTATCTAGAATCCTCATACCAGTAATTAAGGGCTCTTTAGGCTCTAGCTTAGCCTTATAAGGTCTAGGAATTCTCACAGGCCACCTATGACTCATTCTAACCTCGAAGACTCTACCCTCACGCTCAACCTCAGCTATAACATCATCTATAGTATAGTCTCCCTCAGGTGCCACCCACTTAAGTCTCCCCTCTACCATTGGAGGGACCATTATCTTATGAACTATTATACTAGTCTCCTGAACTACTCCTAGAATATCGCCTCCTCTAACCTTACTATCTAGTTCTCTAAACCCTAACTTATCTCTAGGCTTAAAGTAGTATTTCCTCCTCTTATCTAGAGGTTCTACCTTAACACCTCTCTCAACAAATATACTCCGATGTGGAGCTTTCTCACCTATAATCTTACTTATTAGAGGTAAAGGTCTCTGTACCCCATCAAATATATTACCTAGGAGACCTGGCCCTAACTCTACACTAAGAGGACCTCCAGTACCCTCTACAGGCTCTCCAGGCATTAAACCACTTGTAGACTCATAGACTTGAATATAGACCTTATCACCTCTAATCCTAGTAATCTCTCCTATTAGACCCTCCTTACCTACCCTAACCATCTCATACATTTGAGAACCAGTCATACCCTCAGCTACTACTAGAGGACCTGTTACCCTAACAATTCTACCTTTAGCACCCACATATGCCACCCTTACAAAGTACTCTATCCTAATAGAGCTTTTAATGCTATATTTCTTAATCTAGCATCATTCCTGCTAATTATTAAGTCTATGCTAAAATCTAGTTTAACTACTCCATTCTTAGATTCAACTAACACCCCACCAATAATATCTACCGGCTCATCTGATACCTCAATTAAGCCACTATACTTCTCAGATAAACTCTTAGCTAAACTAATATCCTCTCTAGAAACTCTAACTACAAGACTACCTATACTCCTAGCCTCAACTCCTATAAGATCAAATACTCTCTCCAAAAAACTCTTATACCAATCCTCCCCCTTCATACTCTTAATTCTAGCTATAGCTTCTCTAATAACCTCATCTACTAGAGTATTCCTTCTCTCAATTACCCTAGATCTCAAGTCAAACTCAAGCCTAGATCTTAAACTCTTAAGTTGCTCCTCTAGGTTAGAATACTCTTCCCTAAGCCTCTTCTCAGCTTCCCCTAAACTCCTCCCATAAGCCTCCTCAAGAAGACGCATTGATGTACTATAAGCTTCAAGCAGTAGCTTCATAGACCTCTCTACATCATCTTTAACAGCTTCTCTAGCAAGCTTTTCACTATCTCCAATAAATCTAGACACTTGGATACACCAGTTAAATATATAAAATTAAGCTTTAAAACAATAATTTCCATAATAAAAATAGTAATATCTATCCCGTAAAGTTAATCTTTAACCATATACTAGGGCTTTTAGAGATATTTAAGTTATTATCCCACGCCTAGTGCTTTAGCTATAAGCTTATTTACGTCAACAGACTCTCCCGGAGACCACGATGTAGGTAGTATGAATACTGGAATCTTAAACTTAAGTGTTTGAATCTTAAATCTATCAACATCATCTAATATATGCTTTAAAACTATGATAAGAGCAACATCATCTGATAACTCAAGCCTAGATATTATATCTAGAGCTTGACTTTGACTATAAGCCTCTAACACTTTAAACCCAGCTGATTTAAATAAAGGTAGAGTATCTCTATCACCAATAACTACAACTTTACCCTTCTCAACCCTAGACATACTGTCACCAGCCTACTCTACTACAAGAGTTACTCTCCATATTAGAGGTTAAATATAGATACATATACATAGCGATTAAGATTAGAGTAGAGGGAGGAGAGAGAAAAAGTTGGGATGTACGCTCTAATATCCTTTAATATCATTATTTAGGCGCACTCTGGATACTCTGGTGGAACCTTAGCTCTAAAGTATTTCCCAGTTTGCGGGTCCTGGAATAATCCTATCTTTACTCCTTTACCTCCTTTAGGCTGTAGCATCCAGACTTTCTTTGGTACTAGATCTGCTTCAACTCCACCTGGCGTCTTTACCTTAACCTTCTCAGTACATGCTGGCATCTTTGATTCACCCCATTCATTAATCCATAATAATTTATAGAATATACCAAGGCTAATATACTTGATTTAGCTGATTCAAAGAAAATTCATGGTAATACCTATGATTAAGGTATTAACAGCTAAACACCTATATAGAAGGTATTCTAGGTAGAAAATTGATATACTTAAGAAATCTCTAGGAGATACTATATAATTCCTCAGTAACTTTAGACGTTTAGTCTACAGTTATGATGAGTTATTCTTTTGTCTCAGTTACTTTAGTTTCCTGTTCTTCTTTTCCTTTCTCTATTTTCTTAAGCTCTTCTTCTATTTCCCTCTCTATCTCCTCTATAGGTTTTGGTGGTGGTGTTGTTGCTAGTGTATAGCCTATCCATGCAAGTATACCGAAAACTCCTGAAACACCAACCAGAACTGTTAACCTTATTAGAAACTCTGTTAGAGTAATATTTAGTACTGGAACCGTTATATTCGGCGGTAAGAATAGTAGCCATAGGTATACTAAGATTACCACAATCGATACAAGCATTAATCCAATACCTATAGCCCTATCGCTAACCAAATCCTATCACCAAAACCTAATATTAGATTATGATCTCGGGTATATAAATATACCGTTTTAACTATCTATCTCTCCCTTCTTTAAATGCTGAGCTTACAGCTGTATAGGAATAATACTTTAACTTTAACGCTCGTGGTATTTGATCGGGTATTAATTTAGCTTATGGGTTTATACTCCTTTTCTCTTAGTTTTAAAATTCTCTTTATGATATATTATGGGTGGGAATTGGCTTGGATTTTAATATTATTAGTAAGTCTATTGAGGCTGCTTTGAGTAGATTTGGTTGTAAAATTATATATGTTTATAGAGAGGAGCATGGGGATCCCGAGCCCGGGCTTCCTGTTGATAGTCTAGGGTTACATTCAAGTCTTGTGGATGCTCTTAAGAGTTATGGTATTAGAGTATTCTATAAATTCCAAGTTGAAGCCATAAACGCTATTATGTCTGGTTTAGATACTATGATAGTCTCGGGGACAGGGACTGGTAAGACTGAGGCTTTCCTAGTACCTATTATTGACTATGCTCTTAAGAGTGGGGGAGATAGGCCTATAGCTATACTAGTATATCCTACGAAGGCCCTCTCTAGAGATCAAGTACATAGATTGAGAATTCTAAGTGAGGGTAAACTTGGAATTAATGTAGCTATTCTAGATGGAGATACTCCGCAAGCCGAGAGGAGGGCCATATACGATAATCCTCCCCATATACTAGTCACTAACCCAGACATGATACATTACTCTCTAGTATTCTCTAAGGGTATGAGGGGCCTTATATCAAGAGCTAGATTCATCGTTTTTGACGAGTTCCACCTATACAATGGCGTATTTGGGAGTCATATTAAATGGATAATCTATAGGATGCTTAAGTACGCTGAGAACCCAATACTAGTAGGCTCTGGAGCTACAATAGGCAACCCTGAAGATATTGGCTATAAGATTTTTAATAGGAAACCTATAGTCGTATATGGACCTAAGCGTAGGAGGGGTACAGCATATCACTACCTAGTGGACTCTGGGAGGATTACTAGGTGGAGTTTAGCAGCTCTAATAGCATCTATACTGGCTAAGAATGGGTTGAAAGCTCTCGTATTCACAGATTCACAGCAGATGGCTGAGCTTATAGCTAGGATAATAGTTAAGAATTATAGTGTTAAAGTAGGTGTTCATAGAGCCGGTCTTAGTGCTGAGTACAGGAAGAATATTGAGGAAGCCTTTAAGAGAAGAGATTTACAAGTTGTAGTAGCAACGCCAACTCTAGAATTTGGGCTAGATATAGGAGACTTAGATGCTGTTATTATGACTGGATTGCCTAGAAGCTACTCTAGCTATATTCAGCGTGCTGGTAGAGCTGGGAGGAGGGGTAGGATCGGCTTAATCTATACTATATTAGGAGATGACTCTATTGAGGCATACTTCTCATATAGCCCTAAAGAGTTCTTCGAGCAGGAGATACCCCCAAGCTATATAGAGTCTAGTAATAGTGAGGTTGCAAAGATACATTTAGCTGCTATGATTGCTGAGGGTCTAGGATTAAGTGTATCTAGCATTCCCCAGGAGCTAGCCTTAGCATTAAGCGATCTCCTCAGTAGAGGATTAGTTAAAGCTAGTAGAGGTAGGGTTTATGCTAATTTAAGTAGAGTAAGAGCTCTCCTGCAAAACTCTAGTATTAGGTCTTCAGGCCCCATAGTTAGGATATTTAGTGAGGAGGGTGAGATTGGTTTTAGAGAGCTCCCAATGACTCTATTCGACCTTTACCCTGGTGCTATATACTACCATGCTGGTAAACCATACATCTCCCAGAAGCTAGATCTTGAATCTCTAAGAGTAACTGTTAGGAGTCTACCAGTAGAGATAGGATACTATACTAGACCCTTATACACTATAGATGTTGAGAGTATTAAGCCTATTGAAGATAGATTATTCGGGTCAGTCAAGCTAGAATATGGCGATTTAAAGTTAACAGTTAGAGTTGAAGGGTATACAATGAGGGAAGAGTATAGTGGAGCCCTAATAAGTGAAGTACAACTAGAAAAACCTATAACTTGGAGCTACTGGACAAAAGGAATAATTGGCAAGTACCCTAACACAGGCTTTAAGACTATAATCGAGGCAATCAGCTCATATCACGCCCTAGAACATACACTCATATCAGCATCAAAACCCGTAGCAGGACTAGCAGACACAGATGTAGGAGGAGTAAGCTACCCCTCAGGACATATAATAATATATGACTCATCACCTGGAGGTAATGGAGCATCAAAACTAATATTCAACAGGATAGATAAAATAGCAAAAGTAGCAGAGGAGATTATGGCTAACTGCAGCTGTACAGATGGATGTCCTAAATGCGTATACTCACCATATTGTGGAAATAATAACAAGTTATTATCTAGGAGAGGAGCTCTAAAGCTACTAAGAAGTATACTATCTAAAGCTATACCACAAGAGGAGATAGGAGAACCAGAAGGGAATCCTATAGCATAATCATAACGTAGATTAAACTACTACCTACAAGCCCCCAAGCTTATAATATGTTCAAGGTAAGAGCTCATAACGTTTCTATATTTTAAGTTTAGATACTCTAAGCTTACCCAATAAAATAGGTAATTAATGTATAAACTACGCTTTTTAAGTATAACATGCAAGCTAGTATGGGGGTTAAAATATTGAACTCTCCGGAGGCTACGCTATTAGCTATAATCCTCCTAATTATACTATTATCTCTTAGAGTGAAACTATACTATGTTTTAGGCGTAGTTCCCATAATAATAGCATTACTATATGGTGGTTTAGACTTCTTAGTTACTATAGTAATCAATGCTCTCCTAGATCATACAACAATAGGTTTAGTATTCTCTGTTTTTATTGTCTCACTCCTAGTATCTATGTATGTGAGGTCTAACATCGTATATAGGCTCTCTGAGGAGCTCTCAAAGCTATTTAGGAGTGACTTGGCTACTATAACGCTAGTCCCAGGAGTTATAGGGCTACTGCCCGTGCCTGGAGGAGCTTTAATGAGTGCTCCTATAGTAGATGTAGCCGGGTCTAGATTAGGGCTATCAAAAGATAAGAAACTCTTCATAAATGTCTGGTATAGGCATATAATAGTCTATGTGTATCCCCTAAGCTCTATTATAATACTAGCTTCAGCTGTTACAGGTGTTAACTTATGGATGCTACTCCTAGCTCAAATTCCAGTAGCAGTATTAATGTTTCTCTGTGGTCTACCATTTGTTGGTTTAAAGAGCTCAAAGATAGAGAAGAATGCCGATACTAACCTAGTAGCTAGAGGTATGATCCCTATCATATCATCTATAATATTAGCTATACTACTATCACCTCTAGATTATATCTTAAAGTTTGAGAGAATCTCTGTAGGGTTAGCTGTTCTAATATCAATACCTATATTTATAATCTTAAATAAATTAAAAGCTAATATCATAATGGATTCCTTAAGAGATAATAGAATCTGGGAGATTACACTTATCTCTCTTGAGGTTATGATACTTAGAGAGCTCTTCTTATCAATGGATTTAAAGCCTATAGCTAATATGATAATCAATATAGGCTTTAGTAGAGAGATTCTAGCATTAATAATACCTATACTATTCTCAATAATAGCAGGCCATCCTACCGCAGGTATAGCTATAGCAACACCTATAATAGCATCAATTACTAGTATAAACTTAAGCCTAGCCTCAATAATTTACGCTTCAGCATTCATAGGATATATAGCTTCACCTCTACACCTATGCTACCTATATACAGCACAATACTATAGAATCTCCATAATTGAAGGATACAAGTACATGATTCCAGTTACTCTAGCGTCATTAATAGCAGCTACAATAATATCAACACATATCCCACTAACCTAAGCTGAAACCTACAACCTTCTATAGCTAGGAATATGATGAAGCATATGAGCATGTATTTAGCAGACTAGTATAGCGTTAGATTCCACAGATAATAACGGAGGCGGAGTTAAGAAAAAGGAGAGTTAAGAGGTTAAGACTAGAGCTCACGTCTAGTAATTGATAGTGTAGTAGGAGAGTTGTAGATGCTACCTCTTATAGCCTATCTTTCTAAGGAATTCTCTCCTCTCTCTTATATCATCTTCTGTCTCAACACCCAAGGATTTAAATCCATCAGCTACACCTATTAATGCTCTCTGCTCGCCTAGGTCAGCTACTATAACCTTGACTGGATTTGCTGTAGCGACTTCTAGTGATACTACCTCTTGAACATGTTTTAAGTCATTAAGTACATTAATAGGCCAGCCGCCTCTCAGGTATATAACGAATACATGCCCAGCACCTATCTTAAGGCACGCATCAATAGCTAGCTTACGGAGCTCATCATCATTACCATCATGCCTAACAAGCCTCTTACCTGAAGCCTCACACATGCAGAGGCCAAACTTTATATTAGGATGACTTGTAGCCATAGCCTCATAGAGATCCTCAACACTTTTAATAAAATGAGTCTTACCGATAATTATATTAGTACCCTCAGGGATAGGAATATCTATAACTTCGAATCTAATCGCAGTCATATCAACTACACCACATACTATAGCAGTTCTCAGATTTAATAAGATTAACTATGAAGCTATCTAAGAGCTGACTAGATTAACGAGGGAAAAGATTATGTGGAGAATACTAATACAATGAATATAATACCTGTTATAGCTTGGATAGTATGCTTATCAAGTCATTAACACTATCTACTTTAATTAATTCTAAATCGTAGGAATCTATAATTTCAGGCTCTTTTAATGCATGACCTGTAGCTACTAGGATAGCGTTCTCTCCCCTATCTACAACTTTATCCTCTAACGCCTTCTTAAGTCCTGCTAGTGTTGTTGAGCTTGAAGTCTCTAATCCTAGACCTTCTAGTCTAGCTATCTCCTTATGGGCTCTGATAATCTCGCTATCATCTACTCCAACTACTGCACCTCTACTCTCTTCTATTACTCTTAATACTCTCCTCCAGTGTACAGGGTTCCCTATTCTTATTGCTGAAGCTATAGTTCTAGGTTCTTTGAAGGGCTCATATACTCCACTCTTATAAGCTCTAAGTATTGGTGATGAGCCTAGTGCTTGTACTGCAAGCATTCTAGGTATCTTATCTATGAGTCCTAGTCTTAGAATCTCTTTAAACCCCTTCCATATAGAGTATATGTTCCCACCATTACCTACAGGTACTACAACCCAGTCTGGTACCCCGTGCTGCTCTATAATCTCATATGCTATAGTCTTCTGACCCTCAATCCTCCACGGGTTAATTGAGTTAACAATATAAATATCACTACCAATCTTAGAGTATTCAATGACAGCCTTCATAGCCTCATCGAATCCACCGCTAACCTCTACTATGAGTGCACCGTATAGCTTAAGTTGCCCTAGCTTACCTCTAGCAACTCCACTAGAAGGGATTATAACTATAGGCTTTAGACCAGCCCTCCTAGCATAAGCACTCATACTAGAAGCAGTATTCCCAGTAGAAGCTACGATCATAGCTCTACACTTAAAGAATAATGCCATAGTTGATGCTACTGTTAAGCCCCTATCCTTAAAGCTCCCAGTAGGGTTTGATCCCTCAAATTTAACCTTAACTCCTCTAAGCTTAAGTACTGAGTTTAGCCTCACCATTTCTATTAGAGGAGTGCCCCCCTCACCCATTGATACAATAAAAGCCTCTCTAGGGGTGGGAATAAGCTCTCTATACCTCCAAACCCCCATAGGCCTACCTCTAACTATACTCCAGTTAAAATCGGTATCTCCAATTTCGATTGTTAGGAGGCAACCACAATCACATAGGATTCTCTTATTTGTTATATCATATACTCTTTCACAGCAGTCACAGACTAACTTGTTTGGCTCATACAATCACCAGTTAATACAACCTATGTTGGGTGTATTTAAGTCTTACTACTAGCGTAATCGTAAGGTTCGATTTTAAGGCTATGATTAATTATAGAGTTATTTATAATAATCATCCTCAATCAGTAATATTTAAGTTTAGCTTAGAGGATAACTAGTTGGTGCCTGCCTAGATGCTTACTGCTAGGAGACTTGAGGAGGTAATAGTTGTTGTTCCTAAGCGTAAGTATGACGCGGTTATTGCTAGACTAGCAACTGAGGGCATATTCCATGTAGAAGAGCCTACTAGGGATATCTCTGGATCTATATCATCTAAGTTTAAGAGCCTCTATATTCAGGCTTCAGAGAGAGTTTCCAGGGTCCACTCCTACTTCTCAATATTAAGAGTTGAGCCCTCCCTCGAGCCAGGCCTAAATATAGAAGTATCTGACTGGGTTGAAGCCTTCAATAGGTCATATGAGCTTTACCGTGAGCTTGATAAATTCTTTGAAGTTAGGGTTTCCAGGCTATCAGAAATGGAGAGTAAAATTCAAGAGCTTAATAGAATTAAGAGCTTACTAGAGGCTATAAAGGGTATAGATGTGGATATTAGGGTTGCTATTGAAGGATTAAGGCTACAGCTAGCTCTAGGTGTAGGTCCCGCTAGCTTAGAGTCTGATGTAGAGCATCTAGCTAAAACCTATGGTGTAATAGCCTCTATTGAGAAGCTTAGTAAAGACACTTTACTCATAGGTATAGCTGGGAGACAAGATGTAATGAGAGTAGTTGTTACAACACTATTAAGGAAAGGATTCACTCTAATAATACCTCCAAGAGAATTACCGGGAAAACCTTCAGAAGCTTACAAGACTGTCACTTTAGAAATAGAGAATCTATTGAGAGAAGCAGAGAGGATAAGAGAGAGCTTATTATCAAGAATTGGAGAGCTTAGAAGATTCTACACATACATGTATGCCTTCAGAGAGATATTTAAGATCATAACTAGTACTCTCGAGACAAACACCATGACCATTCTAAGAGGATATATCGATATCAATGATAAGAGGAGATTAGAGAGAATACTAGGTGAAGAAACTAACGGATCATACTTATTGATAAGCCTTAAAGCTCTAAGAGGAGAAGCTAGAATACCTACAAAGGTAAGCCTACCTAGAATAATACAACCATTCCATAATATTGTTAGATTATATGGTGAGCCAAGCCCCGAAGAAATAGTGCCAACACTATTCCTAGCTATAACATTTCCATTATCATTCGCACTCATGTTCCCAGACTTAGGCCACGGACTACTATTAATCCTATTTGCATACATATACCTTAGGAAGAGAAGCCCAGACTGGTCATATATATTCACTATTCTAGGGTTTGCAGCGATGTTAACTGGAATTATGGCTGGAGAATTCTTCGGTCCCATACCTGCAGAGCTCATACATCTTCCAGCAATATGGAGTACTCTAGGTCTTAGTACTCCTCCACTAGCACTACCACCTTATGCTGTAGAACATGGATTAGAAGAGCTTATAGGAGAATTACTGTATCGAGCAGTATCTATAAGCTTGTGGATGGCTGCCTTCATGCTTACACTAGGATCCCTACTTGGTGTTATAAATTCATATATGAAGAGTGATTTTGAAGATCTCTTATCAACCCGGCTACCTAAACTTATATTCTTCGCGTCAGTCACTTCACCATTCCTATTAACATTTGATGCTAGGCGTGGCGGCTCAATACTAGGTAAAGCTATCCTCGAGCTGGGAGGCGGCGACATATTTGCAACTGTTATACTAATACTTATAGTAATCTCACTACTATGGATGCTCTCAGCTGAGCCTATAATATCAATTCTACACGGCCACTTCTCTCTAAGTAGCTTTGCTAAGTCACTAATGGAGGTTTACGAGGCTATATTAATGGCTACAGGTAATATCCCAAGCTTCCTCAGGATTATGGCTTTAGCTATGGCACACTCAAGTGTCATGCTATCATTCGCCTTCATATTCGAAATGCTTGCAAGCCTAGGAGTAGCCGGCCTAATAATAGGCATTATAGCCTACATTATTGGGAACCTTATTGTTGTAGCATTAGAGGGTATACTAGCATTTGCTCACAGCTTAAGACTCCACTTCTACGAGTGGTTCAGCAAATTCTACACAGGAACTGGAATACCATTCACACCAATATCTATACCTGAAGTTAAAGTAATCATTATCAGAACCACCTAAACCCTCCTCAAAAGCTACTCGAACACATTACAACTCCATATACCCTATAGTAATAGCAACAAAACCAAAATACACAGCAACAGGCACAGACAACACTAATAACAACCCAACACCATAACACAACCTACCCAATCACACACCCACCATCACTAACGAAAAAACAACCATTACAACAAAAAATTTAAATACACAACAAAAATGTAGCAAGCTGAGGAAGCCCTAAACTGTTCAGATGAAAAACTAGAGAAAACCCAATAATATAGTTAAATATTTAAGCTACAATTAATAACTATAAGTTGCGATTATACTCCCTAAAGGGGCTCGTATATAAAGGCGATGGCATTGCCCCTAAAGGGAAGTTAGAAAGATTAAGAAGGAGCCTAAAGTACCTCCCTAAAGGGAATAAAAAAGAAATAGAAAGGGTATGTTAAAAGTTGTCGTGCTAGGTCTCCTCATTAAGAAACTCTCTAAAGGGAATATAAAGGACTTGAAAGCCATCCAATTATCTTCTCGTATAGATCACAATAGTATCTTCTGGGCTGTGTTCTTGTTAGCCAAATTTCTCCAAGCTTTGATCTCGATAGTGCTTCTAGGATCCACTTCTCTGTTTTATTAAGTGGAGCTGGGATTGCTATGCTTGAGGGCTCCCTAATGTGTAGATTTGAGCTCATGAGCTCCTCTAGGCTATTAAATGGTATAATTTTACCCTGGGGTGTGCCTGTAGCCTCTAGGACTAGGGCTGGAGTATTTCTAAGAGTACCTTTATATCCTATAGCTGATTCGGCTTCAACCTCTACCTCTATAATAGTTCTGGCACCTTCTTGAGGTTTAAGTTGTGTACCATCATCAGAGATGTCTAAGAGTAGGAGTGTATGTAGATCTATGCATAGATTCCCGTATATGAAGGCTAGTATACTATAAGGCTTAAAGCCCCTCCACGGTCCGGGGATAGTTGTAGTTCTACCAAACCTATAGTATTGTAAGCCGCTGAAAGCCTTGGCTATGCATACACCAGAAACCCCGGGGATATACCTGACTTCTACTCCAGCACTTATAGCCTCAGCTAGTAGGGCTTGGTGTGTTGTAGCAATTAGGGGATCCCCGGTTGATAAGACGACTATGAGTCTACTCTTAGCTTCCTCAATTAATAGTCTAGAATTCTCTTCAACTAGTTTACGAGATGTGATTCTAACCTTACTAATCCATTTATTTAGAGCGTGTAATACCCATGATGAGCTTGGCATAGTGTATGTTTCGACATAGATTGTATCAGCATCTTCTAGTGCTTCCAAGAGATCTCTAGTGAAGCTACCTGGGTGGAGACCGCAACCTGCTAGTATTAGAGTCAATCTTAGCCCTTAAAGTAGTATGTTAGAGAAGTAGATAAAGATTTTATCTAGAATATTAGTATTCTAGAGCCTCCCTGGATATGCCTGTTAACGAATGTAGCAGCTCCAACTACTGGAATCCCCTCTAATAGGATATTCTCTTTTAACCCCATAGCCTCTAGTGTTGTTGAGCATGCGTAGAGCTCTACACCAAAACTTTTGGCCATATTTAGGAGGTCTTTTAATGGTGGGACTCCTCTTGGTTCACCGCCTAGAGACTCCTTAAACTTAGCCTCTATATCCTCAACTCCACCTTTAATAAGAGCTTTCAAACCATAGAATGTGAAGAATATCTCAACTTTCACGCCCATAGATGCAGCTGTTGATGCAAGTATTAATGCTGGATACACAGACTCAGGTCTATCAGATCTAACAATTATAGCTAAATTAGGCTGAGAAGACACCCTACTTCACCCTCTTAACATATGCTACTATCTCATCACCCTCCTTATTGACGCCTAAGATTTCATGCCCCGTAGAGTTAGCCCAGCTAACAACATCTCTCTCAAATGCTGGATCCGTAGCTCTAACCTCAATAACCTCACCTGGCGAGATACTCTTTAAATTCAAGCTTAGCAACATTATAGGGTAAGGGCACATCATACCCCTAGCGTCAACAACCAACTTAGCCTTAATCCTCAAAGGTAAACACCGATACTATTAATACATCTTAAGTTTAAATCTAGGAATATATAATGGGATGTTATTTAGACAAATAAAATATATATGAATAAGTTGTAAATACGGGTAAGGGCCTATATTAGGCTAAATAGATTGCTAATTTAAAGGTGAAGAATTAGAAGTGAGCTATAGTTTAAGCTTTGATTCCCTTGAGGACTTATCTGATAAGAGGGTTTTAGTTGTGGGAGTCGGCGGTGGGGGAGATACATTAGGGGCTCTCCTAATCTATTATAAGCTTAAGCGTATGGGTTCAAGCGTAATTCTTGGAAATATTGTATGGGAGCGTATGATTCTAGATCCATTCCCAGGCCCTATACAACTAGAGCAGGTTTTTAATGCAGAGTATCTAGGTGGGAGCTGTGCCCTAGTAAACCCTGAATCCTATGTTGATAGGTTTGGGTATAAGATTAAACCTCAAATTATAATAGCCTCAGAGATTCTAGGTGAAAAGACTATATTCCTAGATTTAAATAGAGGTGATATAGGTTTAATTGAATCATTCGATATATTAGCTAGTAGGTTTGAGCTAGATGCTATAATAGGAGTTGATGTAGGAGGAGATATCTTAGCTATTGGATGTGAGGAAGATATTTGGAGCCCACTAGCAGACTCTCTAAGCTTAAATGCCCTAGCTAAGTCTAAGATTCCAACAATGATAGCAGTTATAGCTCCTGGAGCTGATGGAGAGTTAAGTCAACAGCTAGTAATTAAGAGGATTAGTGAGATAGCTCTAAGAGAAGGATTAATAGGAGTCTATGGCGTTAATAGGAGAGAATATAAGATACTTAAAAGTATAGCTAATAGGTTTGTTAGCGAAGCATCTAAGATACCACTAGAAGCATTCTCAGGATACATAGGCCAAGTTAAGATTAGAGGAGGCTCTAGAACAGTAGATGTTAACCCAATATCAACAACAATATTCCTACTTGATACTAGAATAGTATATAGCAGGAGTCTCATAGCTCAAACAGTAGCAAACTCTAAGAGTATAAGAGAGGCTAGAGATAAGCTAAACTCTAAATGTATATATACAGAGTTAGACTTAGAAGAAGACCTATACAACTATAGACTCAAAGGCTCAGATAGACCAGTAAGCCTAATAGATATTAGGAGTGAGGGTAGGAGGAAGCTACTATTATCAGGATGTACTCCACTAAAATGCCTATGATGATAATGTACTCTTTTCAGCCAGCTTCCTAGTCTTATACTCACTAACAATATCCTCTAACATCTCTAACCTCTCAATAATATATTTTAGAGTTTCATCAAACTCTCTAAGCTTGCCCTCAGTAATAGTAATCTTAAGCTTAAACTCTTTCTCAAGCTTATCAATTTTACGAGATAGTGCATTTAGAATCTCGCTATCTCCAGAAGAGGCGATACTCTTATCTAACCCTAACCTTATATATAACTTAATTAAATCTGTGACTTGAATACCCATCTCACCAGCTCTACTTTTAAGCTCATTATACATACTCTCAGGTATAGCTAAATGTACTGTAGGCATATGTATTCTCCATTAAAGAGTAGTACAAGGCAGAGTTTAAATATTTAAGCTAATATAGAGAGCCTATGAAAGAAGAATAATGTGAATTAGATACCATTAGAGTTTTATCCTTAAGAATATCTATATAAATATGGGTAATACCGGGTGGCTAAAATGAGAGTAGTTAGTTTTAAAGTTGAAGAAGACTTACTAGAACTACTAGAAGAATACTCTAGAAAGAGGAATATAGCTAAGAGTGAGATTATTAGGAGAGCTCTAAGAAACTATATAATTAAAGGTAAGAATGTAGAGGAGCCAATAATAACTAAGAGATTAAAAATAATTGATTAAACTCCCTATCCACCTCTAAATGTATTATTTTTATAGCAATTCTACATACTTATAATCTCTAATGTTCCCCTATTTTTAATTATAAGATATATATAAATTCTAGAGTACTTAGCATCATCTGGTGAGCGATTTGATAGACTATGTTATTGTGGGTTCAGGTATTGTTGGCTTAGCTACAGCTTATTATTTAAAGCGTTTTTCTCCAGAGTCTAGTGTACTAATTATTGATAAGGCCCCGGGACCTGGTGGAGGTGATAGTGGTAGGAGTGCGGCTGCTTTTAGAGCCTTCTTTACTAATAAGGTTAACCTTATGCTAGCAAATTCTAGTATAGAGTTCTATAAGAGTATTCAGGATAGGGGTTTTGATTTAGGTATGATGTTTGTAGGTTACCTTTTCCTAGCAGATAAGAGGTTATTCAACCTCCTTGAGGATGGTTTAAGAGAAGCTAGTAGGATTGGATTAGAGTATAAGATTCTAGATCCAGAGTTCTTAGCTAGTAGTCTTAATATTAGAGTTAAAGTTGAAGATTTAGAGGAGGCTTCACTAGTAGATGTAGAAGATATTGAGGCAGGAGTATTAGTTCCTAAAGCAGGTATTATTGCTGCTGATAAGCTAGTAGAATACTATTATAGGTCAGATTTAAGTCTAGGAGTAAATTTTAGCTTCAATAGCGAAGCTGTAAACCTACTAGTTGAGCCTAGGAAACAGTTAGGCATAGAGGGCGAGCCATTCCCATGGCAAGATCTTAGAGTTATAGGAGTAAAGCTAGCTGATGGTAGAGAGGTTAGAGCTAGTAAGAAGCTCATAGTAGCTGCTGGAGCATGGACGTGGAGGATTACAACGCCAATAGGTGTTGAGAGTTATAGTAGGCCTAAGAAGAGGCAGATATTTACAGTTAAAGCATTAGGAGATCTCTCTAAAACATTAAATGCTAGAAACCTAAACCCATATAATATATCGCCATTCATAATTCTACCAAAGAAGATATATATGAGGCCAGTCCCAGAGGAGAGAGCATTCTGGATAGGTGTTAGCGATGAGCTAGGGAGACCATATGAGATTGTAGAGGAGAGAGAGCCAAAAGCAGATTTAGACTTCTATGTTAAAGGAATACTACCAGTAGCTTCAATATATTTCCCAGAGCTACAGAAGCATTATCCACACGCTATGTGGGCAGGCTATTATGATTTAAGCTTTGATAAACTACCAATAATATATGAGCCTTACGAGAGTGACCTAATAATATCCTGTGGTACTAGTGGAAGCGGAATAATGAAAGCTGACGCAATAGGTAGGATAACTGCAGCATTAGCACTAGGATTTGATGAAGTCGAATTATATACGGGAGATACAATTAGAGTAGATAGTTTAGGAGTTAAAAATAGAGTTTCGGGAGCAGAGAAACTAGTCCTCTAACCTACTCTATAAGCTTATCAATAGGTATTAATGGTTTTTCTTCCTCAAGCTTCTCTAAGCTAACTCTCTCAACAACAGTAGCTTCTGGGGGTAAGGGCGTAGGTTTAGCCTTAACCTCCATAGGTGGTACCACGTTAGATACCTTCTTCCTGTATAATCTCAACTTATACTTGAATAGTATACTCCTTAATCTCTGTATTGCTGCAGCCGGGTCTACAACTTTAGGGCAGACGTAGCTACATGATGCTGCGAAGTGGCATTTATAAGTACTACCTTCCTTATCTAGTTCTTCTAATCTTAGAGCCCACATCTCATCCCTAGTATCTGCAATAAACCTATAGGCTTGTGCTAGTGCTTGCGGTCCTAGGAATAGCTTATCAGAAGCGTAGACTGGGCATGATGCATCACATAACCCGCACATTATACATAGGCTATACTCATAGTACTGTGATAGCTCCTCGGGCGATTGAGAGTACTCTAGTGTTGGCTTCTCCCTCTCCCCTAAATCCCTCCTGATGATATACGGTTTAATCCTCCTATGCTTCTCGAAGAACTCTGTAAAATCTGTAATCAAGTCTCGGAGAACTATGAAGTTATAGAGAGGCTCTACTCTAATCTCAGGCTTAGATACTGTAGCTTTCTCAGCTACCTGAGTCTGGCAGGCAAGCCTAGGCTCCCCATTGACTACGACCCCACAGCTACCACATACACCCATCCTACAGCTATACCTAAATGATAGGCTATGATCTATCTCACTCTTAATCTTCAATAACGCATCTAATATAGTCATACCCCTATACGTCTTAACCTCGTAAACCTGCCACCATACCCTACCAGTCTCTGGGTCAAACCTCTTTACATAAAACCTTACAGTCTCTGGAGGCTTACGAGTTACAGCTTTAAGATCAATAGGCATAAGATACACCCCTAAATTAAGGTGGAGTAACATATAGTACTGTATGTATCCCAACTACTATTAGTACTAGGAATACTATAATAGCTAATAAATTGACTATTAGAGTCCAGTATTTATTAGAGCTCCACTCTAAAAGCATAGACCTAATACCATTAACTCCATGGAATACTACAGCTACTAGCAATAATACTAGTAGGACCCCGTAGACTGTAATCTCCTCATATAGTATCTCAGGCTTCATAGTATCAATAAAACTCTCAACACCCTGAAGAGGAGGGAATCTAAGTATTAAATGCCATAATACCAGGAATATTAATATTATAGCTGATACGTACTGTATGAGAGATAAGTATCCAGGCCTAACCATAGATATCACCATGTTAGCATAACATAAATTATGGCTACCCACGCTATCAGTGCTAGAATGAATGTAGCATAGATAGCCTTCCTCTGGAAGCTCTTAAGAGATGGGGGATCATAGGGTGGCTTAGGCTTCTCAGGCCTACCTATCCATAAGCTTAGAAACTCTACCATTATAAGCCTTATACCATTAATAGAGTGGAAGCTTAGAGCACCCATAGCTATAATGAATAGTAGCGATATAGGATTTAAGCCTTCTAGGTTCCTAACCTCTTCAATCCAAGCCTCCCAGCCCCCCCTAGCTAATGTATTAGTTGATATTATATGGGCAGCTATAAACCCTACAAGTATTATCCCAGTTATCCTATGCAGTATGAATGCTAGTCTCTCCGGGTTACCAGCTATTGTTACCCCTATGGGTAGGAAGCTAGCCTTAACTCCAAGTCTATTATCTAGAACCTTAAATCGAGACTTAATAGTCAAAGCTGCCACCCTAATACTTTCTCTCTACAGGCTTCCATGTTGTTATCCTAACTGGCTCATAGCTTAGCTTAACATCATCTTCTCCATATCTTAAGGCTAGAGTATGTTTAAGCCACTCAGCATCATTCCTCTTAGAGTAATCTATCCTATAGTGAGCTCCTCTACTCTCAGTTCTAGCAATAGCACTCTTAGCTATTACTAGAGCAACATCTAGCATATTAAGAGTCTCTATAGCTAGTATTAAGTCTGTATTATATACTCTAGACTTATCCTCAACATAGGCTTCATTTCTCAGCATACTTCTAAGCTTTAACATCTTAAGTAATCCACTATTCATATCATCACCATTCCTGAACACGTAGAACTTATCACTCATAGTCTCCTGAAGCTCTCTCCTAATCTGGTATGTTGCTACTCCACTCTCTCTCCTTACAAGACTATAAACCCACTTCTCCTCCTCTACACTCCTCTCCCTCGGCGGGCTTTTGGCCTCTCTAACTCTCAGAGCATACTCTGCTGCTAGGAGCCCAGCTATTCTCCCAGAGACTAGGCACTCTGTAGTACTATTACTTCCAAGCCTATTAGCTCCGTGGATACTAGCGGCTGCTGCTTCACCAGCTACGAATAACCCCCTAACCCATTGTCCATCTATATTTAATGCTCTATAGTATGTATCAGTATGTATCCCACCCATAGTATAGTGTGCTACAGGTCTAACAGGTATAGGCTCCTCTACCGGGTCTATCCCAGCATGCTTTAATGCTATCTCTCTTATAGCTGGGAGCTTATCGTTAATCTTATCTTCACCTAAATGCCTAAGGTCTAAGAGTACATACTCTAAACCAGACACTTCATCCTTTAACCCTCTACCCTCAATAATCTCAGTCATCATAGCTCTAGAAACTATATCTCTAGGTGCTAGCTCCATCTTCTGTGGAGCATACTTAGCCATAAATCTCTCACCTCTACTATTAATCAGGTATCCGCCCTCCCCTCTAGCAGCTTCAGATATTAGTATACCACTAGGAACTAGACCTGTAGGGTGGAACTGTATAAACTCCATATCCTTAAGTGGGAGGCCAGCTCTAAAAGCCATAGCTAGCCCGTCTCCAGTAACACTATGGGAGTATGTCGTGAAACTATATAGTCTACCAGCTCCTCCAGTAGCTATTATTGCAGCCTTAGCTTTAAACAAGTATATATCTCCATCTCTAGGATTGAGAGCATATAATCCTCTAAACTCATTACCCTCAATATAGATATTAGTTACAAACCATTCATCATACCTCTCCCAATTATCATACTCAAGAAGCTTATTGTATAGAGTCTGCATCTCATAGAAGCCAGTCTTATCAGCAGCATATAGTGCTCTATTAAAGCTATGACCACCGAAAGGTCTCTGAGCAATCCTACCATCAGACCTCCTACTCCAAGGCATACCCCAATGCTCTAAGAGTCTAACCTCCTCAGATGCAAGCTTAACCATAAGCCATACAGCATCCTGATCTGCTAGGAAATCAGAGCCTTTAACAGTATCCCACGCGTGTAGAGCATAACTATCACCCTCCTCCCTATATAGAACAGCAGCAGTTCCACCCTCAGCAGCTACACTATGACTCCTCATAAGCTGAACTTTACTAATAACACCTACACTAAGCTTATCTCCATACATTCTCTTAATCTCAACAGCAGCTCTCAAACCGGCAATACCAGAACCAACAATAACAATATCATGCTCTATACTATTAAGAGTCAATTAGCAACACCTATTATCTATGTAACCGCTAGAGAATAAATATTCATATACAAGAATAGCAACAAATAGAGTAATAATAGGTGGGCGCTCCTCCCGATACTTTCAGGTTTACCTACTACTAATCTACCCAGGTCCACCCTATAGGTTTAAGTTCTAAGTCTTTATAGTACACTCTAGATCCTAGTTCTACTCTACCAATAATATCACATCTTATATCGTATCTCTTACAATATTCTAGAATGCAATCAGTATTTTGAGGGGGTACTGCTAATGCTAGATTGTAGTCTTCCCAGCTTTCTAATACCTTATACTCGCTTACCCCAATCCTACTGGCTACATCTAGAGCCTCCTCTATTATTATGGTTTTCTCAACTACTATTTTAACTCTACTAGATAGAGATAGCTGGTATAATGTTGCAATCCACCCATCACTATTATCTATTGATGCTCTAATACTACACTCTCCAAGTCTAGGACCTATATCTAACTGTATCTTAGGCCTCCTAGTATACTCTAATACTCTAGGGTAATCTCTAATGTCTATTAGGCCTTTTAATGCTAGATCTGATAGGAAGCCGTAGCCTATAGGCCCTACCTGGACTAGGAGATCTCCAGGCCTAGCTCCACTCCTAGGTATAGGCTTGAGAGTATAGCCTAAAACAGCTACATCTATCCAGTTATCGCCATGACTCCTATTAGTATCACATTTTAATACCTGAATATTAGCCCAGCTAGAGACTTCGCCAATACCAGATGCAATCTCATAAGCATACTCTAACCTTGAGACACCGATACTACAAGCTATAGCTTTAGGCCTCCCACCACTAGCAATGATATCAGCCATGGATGCTACTGTAGCCTTCCATCCCCAATCACTCCAGCTCATCCAAGGTAGCTTAGACTCACTAGAAGCATAACCATCAATATTAACTAGTAGCATACTATTAAATGGTGTAGAGTCATAGTCTAGAGTCCATGTAGAGCCTGAAGCTTGGGCTAAGCTATAGAGTATATTAAGCCACTCATCAAACCCCCCAATGGACTCACACCAGCTATAATCATATGATTTATAAGATTTTAACTATAAAGTAATAATACTACCCTTCATCAGTAATAGTTTAGGAATAGTAGCCATATCTAAAGCTTAGAAGGCCAGCTAAATGGAGTAGAGATAGAGGTAGTCAAATAAGAAAGACTATATTTTAGGCTTAAATTTTAGATTAGAGGATTTGGTGTTGGTCTATGTCTAGTAAGACTACTACTATAAGTGTTATTAAGGCTGATATTGGTAGCTTAGCTGGGCATCATAGAGTCCACCCTGATACTATACTAGCTGCTAGTAGGGTTTTAGCTGAGGCTAAGAGGAATGGTGTTATTAAGAGCTTCTATGTAACTAATGCTGGTGACGACCTACAGCTTATTATGGCACACTTTAAGGGAGTTGATAGTCCTGAAGTTCATGAGGTGGCATGGAATGCTTTTAGAGATGCTACTAAGGTTGCTAAAGAGTTAGGCTTATATGCTGCAGGTCAAGACCTCCTAAGTGATGCTTTCAGTGGTAATGTTAGAGGTTTAGGGCCTGGAGTTGCAGAGATGGAGTTTATTGAGAGGCCTTCAGAGCCTATAGTAGTATTTATGGCTGATAAAACTGAGCCTGGAGCCTTCAACCTCCCATTATTCAAAATATTCGCTGACCCATTCAATACAGCCGGCCTAGTCATAGATCCTAGGCTCCACAACGGCTTCACATTCGAGGTTATAGATGTATATGAGGGTAAAGCTGTAGAGCTCAACGCTCCAGATGAGATGTACGATATACTAGCACTAATTGGAACACCAGGTAGATACGTCATCAAGAGAGTATATAGGAGACCTGATAAAGAGATAGCAGCAGCCGTGAGTAGTGAGAGATTAAGCCTAATAGCTGGTAGATACGTAGGGAAAGATGACCCAGTAATGATCGTTAGAGCCCAGAGCGGATTCCCAGCAGTCGGAGAAATACTAGAAGCATTCAGCTTCCCACACCTAGTAGCAGGATGGATGCGCGGAAGCCACCACGGACCACTAATGCCAGTAGGACTAAGAGACTCAAAAGTAACAAGATTCGATGGACCACCAAGAGTAGTAGCACTAGGATTCCAAGTAAAGAATGGAGAGCTCATAGGACCAGCAGACCTATTCGACGACCCAGCATTCGATGAAACAAGAAGACTAGCACAAACAATAGCAGAATACCTAAGAAGACACGGACCATTCATGCCACACAGACTAGGACCAGAAGAAATGGAATACACAACACTACCAGAAATCCTAAAGAAACTAGCAACAAGATTCAAACCAATAGAACTAGGATACAAACCAATAGTAAAAAGAACAGAAGAACTAACAGGAACACAAACAGAATAAAAACCACAAAAAACATTTAAAAGGGGGCCCGTAGCTCAGCCAGGACAAGAGCGCCGGCCTTCGGAGCCGGAGGCCCCGGGTTCAAATCCCGGCGGGCCCACCACTATTTCAACCACTCAAGCAAAAAGCTCACTAATTTTCTGAATGCTCTAGTTTCATAGTGCAGACTGAAACATCAAGTATG
>Ga0105163_1000135_pt1 | contig 46255 bp, 54 predicted proteins | sample JNZ110809AmetaG_FD_81531 | JGI IMG/M metagenome (GOLD analysis project Ga0105163, IMG submission 81531) | Hot spring microbial communities from Jinze hot spring, China to study Microbial Dark Matter (Phase II) - JNZ 110809A | ecosystem: Environmental > Aquatic > Thermal springs > Hot (42-90C) >... | reverse complement strand
TCCTTAAATAGGGTGAGATTACAAAAAATATTTTGATAGGACAGTATACGTTGGGCCCGTAGCTCAGCTAGGTTAGAGCGGCGGGCTCATAACCCGCGGGTCGCCGGTTCAAGTCCGGTCGGGCCCACCAAACTTTAATTGTCTCCCTCATACATTGGTGGTATTTTTAAGCTTTGGAGGGTGGATTTTACTTTTACTTGAGATAGCTGGAAGACTTATGAAAAATGTTTAAATAAACACTTCGCCCTTCTCTTTAAGGAAACATCTTGCTCGCGGTTGTGGCAGAAATGAATTGTGGGGAGGTTATTATAGAAGTTCTTTCAAAAATCGGATGCCGCTATATTTTCGGGACGCCTGGGGTTCACAATATAGATGTATACCGCGCCCTTTTAAATCACCATGAAATCAGGCACATTTTAGTAAAGCACGAGACTAATGCTGGAGTTATGGCTGACGTTTACGGAAGGTTAACTGGTGAACCAGGTTTTCTTTTAACTACTGCAGGTCCAGGCGCGACTCATTGCGTTACTGCTGTAGCTCAGGCGTATGCAAGTGCATCCCCCCTAATTCATATAAGCGGTGATGTCCCAACCCGCGCATGTAAGGAGCCCTTTCACGGACTGGATTCCAACGATTTCCTTGTTAACGTCTTTAAGCCCGTGACGAAGTGGGCGACACGTGTAAAAGACCCCGCGGAGGTTGTCTCCACACTAATTAAAGCGTATGAGATTTCAACAAGTGGTAGAATGGGCCCTATTCACATAAGTATACCAATTGATGTTATGAGGTCTGAGTATAAAGGCTCATTACAGATACCAGAGCCCAAAAGATGGCGCGAAGCTGGAAGAATTGATGAAATAATTAATGATCTCTTGGGCTCAAAAAAGCTTGTAGTATATGCGGGTAAAGATGTGTCGAGATATCAATGTGAAAATAAACTCCTAGAGCTTTGCGAAATTTTGCGTGCCCCCTTAGTTGTGCATGGCAGAAGAGGAAATGACGATGTGGTTATACCTCATGACCATCCCCTCTATGCAGGTTTTGTGGGAGGTTTTAGTCATCCAGCAGCCTTTCATGCCTTAAATTCTGCTGATCTAGTACTAAGCATAGGCATAAGGTTTGGAAGTGTAGAGTCAGAATTCTTAAAGACGTTGCACCGACCAAAATACATAAGTATCACCGTGGAGAATGACCTGGCTCCTAATACTTTCAGCAATAAGGTTATAGTGGGAAATTTGAAGGAGACTCTTACACTTTTAATTGATAGGTTAAAAGCGTTACCACAACGAGAGGCCGATGAAACTCTATTAAAACAGATTTCGCAAATAAGGAGGGAGGTATCAGAGAAGATAGATAATGATATTGAAGCGCACTTAAACGATAGACCATTACACCCCGGTGTAGTGATTAAAATTCTGAGATCGGCGTTGGATAGAGATTCGATCTTAGCTGTTGATGCTGGACTGAGCTGTCTTTGGGTGAAAGGAATTTATCCAGTTTATTGTATTAAAGGGATTATATGCCCTGGCGGATACGAAGCCATGGGATTTTCTCTTCCGGCAGCTATTACCACAAAAATCGTTTATCCAGAAAGAAACGTTTTTGCGGTCACGGGGGATGGGGGTCTACTAATGTCTTATTCAGATCTCCCAACAATATTTGAAAATAATTTGAAAATTACTGTTTTAGTTTTTAATAATAATAAATATGGTGCGGTGTGGCAACTCCAAAAGGATCGATTTGAAGGAAAATTTATAGCTACAGATCTCCAAGCAACAGATTTTGCAATGATTTTTAGAGCCTTTGGGGGAATAGGCATACGCGTTGAGACAATAGAGGAAACTAGAAAAGCCTTAGAGGAAGCGGTCAACTCGAAAGAGCCGACATTAATAGACATAAAAACTGATTTTCGTCACAGTGCCCCGAGCTTCAGATTCTTCATCCAGAACCCGAAATTAATGATAGGAGAGATTATCGACTAGTCTTAAAATTGATACCAAAGGAAGATTATTTAAATATGATATGGCAAACTACAAAGGTTTAGAACTCCAGAGGGCGACCGCTCAGGCTATCCTCATTAGCTTTACTCGCCGGAAATCTTTGCCTCCCGAATCCTTATGGCTGGAAAGAAGTGTCCTCCCCCGAAGACTCTTCCTTCCTTGGATACTAAATCGATGCCCCTGAGGATTTCTAGTATGTGTCCGCCGACCATTAAATTCTTTACTGGAAAGGACTTCTCTCCACCCTCTATTAGGAAGCCCTCATCCACAGTCGTTGAAAGCTCGCCTGAAACAATGTTTGGTGAGATGGATGCGTTGACTATTAATATTCCCTTCCTAGTCTCATGGATAATTTCATTTAATGTACTGTCGCCCGGCTTAACCCTAACGTTGCTTGGCCCAGCATCAACATAACCCTTATAACCATCTCTGACGGCGTGCCCGGTAGACTCCACATTCATAATTCCAGCCGAATAAGAATTATGGAGGAAGGTTAGCACCACGCTAGCCTCAATAACTTTTACCGGTCTCCTTGGAACGCCCTCCCCATCATATGTGCTGCTGGCTACCGCTCTTGGAATTGTCCCATCGTCGATAATTTCAAGGTTCTCTGGGGCTACCTGCTTGCCAAGGAGGTTTGATGCAAATGTTCTTCCCTTAACTGCCCTCTCGCCTGAGAGGGCTGAGAGTAGGCTCATGAAGAGCGTGCTAGAGACTTCTGGGAGGAGTATGAGCGGTAGCGTTTCGCTCTTAATCTTCTTAGAGCCAAACTGCTCTATAGCCTTCTTGGCGGCCTTCTGCCCAATTATATATGGATCTATACTAGATAAACGCACGCCGTAATCAAATTCATAGGAGCTGCCAACGTCATCATCTTCCCTATATACTGGCTGTATATAGGCTGAGACAATAGTTTTCTCATCATCAATATCAACTCCGGTCGAGGTCGACAAGTGGAACATTAAATGTTTAGCTTGAAATCCACCACGGTACACTCCACCCCTACGTATGCTCTCGCATGCGTCAATCATGTTCCTAGAAATCCTACTCGCATCCTCAAGGGTTAGCTCAATTACCTCTCCATCACATAGCCCCGGAACCTTCTGCGCTTTAGACGGCCCAGGTATGCCCTTAAAGTATGGGTCTGGCTGGGCAACTTGGGCATATTTAACAGCTCTCTTAACAGTCTCCCTGACGTCACTTTCGTCCAGACTTTGGGTGTAGGCTACGCCTAGGCCCTTATTTTTAAAGGCCCTTACGCCTAAGCCAACATCGACTTTCGAGGATGCCTCTTTAATGCCCCTGCCAAATATGCTTACCTCTATTGACTTAGAATATACGGCTACCACATCATAGAAGTCCACGTTTAGTTCGCTGAGGGCTCGCATTGCCCTTTCAACTGGTGTATAAAGGTCAATATTTATATTGATCATCTCCTTCCACCAACAACGATTCCGTCAATTCTAAAGTGTGGTGCCCCACCATCCACATACATGCTCTGCCCGGATTTGCCGCACATTCCAGGCATCTCCAAGCGCAGATCCCTCCCAACAGCACTTATGTTCCTTAGGGCCTCTAGTATTAAGCTGCTTATAGCGACATCTCTTAGGTGTTCAGTCAGCTCGCCCCTCTCGATAAGCCAAGCCTCCTCAACCTTACATGTGAACTGACCTTTTTCCGTCTCAACGTACCCGTACTCTGAGCCTGAGAGGTAAATGCCATAATTAATACCTTCCAGAATCTCTTCTAAAGTCATGTCTCTTGGCGTGAGGTAGATGTTGGACATGCGTACTAATGGTGGGTAATGGTGCGATTGTGCCCTAGCGCTCCCCTCCGGAACTCCCCCGAGCTTAGCTGCGGTCTCAAGTGAATGTAGGAAGCCGACTAAGACTCCATCTTTTATTATTACGTGGGGTTTAGCCCTAACCCCCTCATGGTCGTAGATAAAGCCACCATAACCATGCATTGTTGGATCATCGATTACTGTGACGAGGTCGCTAGCAATCTTCTGCCCAACCTTATTAGCTATTATTGACTGGCCGCTGTAAACGAAGTCTCCCTCGCTATTGTGTCCAATAGCCTCATGCACAAATAAGCCGCCAACTTTTGGATCGACAACCACGCTGAATTTCCCTCTTGGCGGAGCCTTAGCGCTTAATAGGCTAACGGCTCTCCTCGCGGCCCTTATAGAGAAATCTTCGGGGTTCATATCTTCGATTAGCTCGTAGCCAGCAATACTTCCTGACACTTCATATCCGCTCTGCATGAGATCTCCCTCCTTAGCTATGACCTTACATGTAACTATCGTCCTTGGCGTTGTTTCGTCAACAAGTGTTCCAAAGGAATTATGTACAAATACTCTCGTGATAACATCCCTATAGTTAACGAGTATATCCTTAACCCTATCACTAAATTCCCTCACAGGCTTTTCAAGCTCTAGAACTCTCCTAACCTTTATTTCTGGATCAACTTCTTCTGGATCAATCCTCATATTATGAGCTACGCTATCTTTTGACGGCTTAACAGCAGCGATTTTAGCCTCCTCCCCAGCCTCCGCCGTTATGGACTTGGCCCCGCTTATCGCGTCTCTCAAGGCTTTTTCGGCTTCCTCTTTATCCATTAGGTTTGTTGAGGAGAAGCCCCAACGCCCATTAATAATAACTCTTATACCTATGCCCTTCAGCACCCCAGAGGACATAGCCTTAGCAATACCATTCTCAACAACTATGCTATTTATTCTCTCCTCAAAGTATCTTGTCTCGCAAAAGCTAGCTCCTAAGCTAAGCCCTCTCTCAACGATGAATTCGAGGAGATTCTCAATCAATAAAGATCCACCTCTAAGAGGACCCAGAAACATTTTAATAATTTTATAATTTTTTAATATTTTTAGGCGATGGCTCAGAAAAATATTCTTTGTTTACTAGCTTAACGTTTTAAATTGGCGGCCGGGTAAGTCTCCTCTTTATTGAAGCCATCTTCGCCCATTTCAGGAAATCCTCTGGAGGTGGCTCGTCAGAGTAAAGCTTCTTCCTATAGGCTTCTAGGATGTTGTTCTCTAAGCCCAGAAACTCTGCAGCGGTAAGAACATTATGGCCTATACTTAAGGCGTACTCAACTATTGGCTCGAAAATGCTCTTCCAATTTTCATCCCTCAATATATGATGGTCAAGAATAATTATGGGTATGTGCTTAACTAGCAACCTTAAGTTTTCTAGGGCGGCATTTATATCTTCCACCCTCATTCTGAAGTCTGCGAGGTATGTGGGTGGGCCGCCTATAATTGCCAATTTAGGCTTGTCTTTAATAATTATGTTTAATGTTTCCCGCGAGATCGGCCCTTGGATATCTGGCGCGAAGAGTACGCTTTCACCTCCATACCTTACTGTTGCCATTAAGACCCAGCCTAAATCTGATTCCTCTGGGCCGTGAAAAACTGGCTTAGAAAAAGATATGTGTGTGTAGCCAAAGCTAAATGTTCTTTCGTCCGCTATTTCCAGCCTCTTCGCGTGGCTTCCGCCTGTTTTAGCAAATAGCCATCCACGTCTCCTTTGGCTAAGGTTCACATATTCCTTGAAGCTCTTCGCCAGCACAACCTTCCCCTTATATATCTTCTCGGCTATCTCCGGTGAGCACCAGTTATATGCCCAATCAGTATACGAGGGCGTGTGGTGATCGAAGTGGTAATGGCTAACAGTTATGACATCAGACTTATCAGCGAATCCGATTATCTCCTCACGCTTTTCTCTGAGGGCAATATACTCACGTGGGTGTGGTGGAAGTCCATAGCGGTTAGGGGCGAGCGAGACTCCAGCATCCAATAACACTCTAATATCTGGAGTCTCAACATAAGTGCACATGGATCTAACTCCCAAGCTCTCAAAAGCAATGGGTAGAACCGCTATCTCCCCAGAATACCATGATCCAACACGTGCCATTAAATGACACCTAACTGAAAGCAAATATTAATTCCCGGCATGAGACGCATACATTCTTTTAGAGGATTTCTTCTCTAAGAATTTCATAGCTGGCTTCGATGTCCGGGAATTTTGCCTTGATATGCTCTATAATCTCTAGGACCTGCTCTCTTCTGCAACCAACAATTATAACTGCATCATGCCTATCCTTCTTCCCCATGGCCTTCACTGAAACGTAAGCATTTTAGGATAATGGGGCTCAGCACTCAAGATCCACATCACCGGTTTAAAGCTCAGAAGGGTCAGACTCGTCATCACCCAAAATAAATCTATAAGACAGCTTATTTAAGCTAATCTCTAACAAACTCCAGTCCTATCTGTTTAAGCAATGTTTTCATAAGATTCGGTGAAATATCATGGTTAAATACTCAAAATGCTATAGTGAGATATCTGGTGAAGAGATATTATGTTCTATTTAAACTACGGTTCCTTCGTACTTACACAAACAATTAGTTTAAGTGCGAGAGCGATTATCTTTGTGGAAATTCTGGTGCTATGTATTCTTATAACATTAGCTGGAACGTTCACTGGAGTGGAAATGGAGGAAGCGCAGAAACTAAGCCAAGAAATAAACAACTTAAGGGATTGTGTAAAAAGTGTTGGTTTTCAATTGATCTTTGGCAACAACTTTATGCATGCGTTGATAATGTTTGTTCCAATAGCTGGACCATTTTGGGGTTTCTTCACCTTATATAGTACTGGAAGAATTATAGCCGCCCTTAGCATGGTTAATAAGATTAATCCTGCCCTACTCGCATTTACGCTGTTCCTCTTCCCATTCACTTGGATGGAGTATATCTCCTATGCGCTGGCAATATCCGAGAGCCTAATCCTAACCTATTCTGTAGTGAAGCGCAATCTCAGAAAAGAGTTTATTACAGCATCTAAGCTCTTTGTCTTCTGCTCAGTAATCCTATTAATTGCTGCCATAATTGAGTTCTACATGATATCCCTTCTAGAGGTGCCCCTAAAAATTTAAAGGTTTTAACTACATCTACTTTTTATCGATTAGAGAGAACTGTGGGAATGAAGGGTGCATGGTTTTGGGTTATGAACTCTGGACTGAAAAGTATCGGCCGCGCACTTTAGATGAGATAATCGACCAGGATGAGATAGTTGCTAGGCTTAAGAGCTTCGTTAAGGCCAAGAATGTCCCGCATTGTATATTTGCTGGGCCACCTGGAACCGGTAAGACTACAGCAGCCCTCTGCTTAGCGCATGACCTTTATGGTGAGAACTATCGCGAATATATAATGGAACTCAATGCCAGCGACGAGAGAGGTATAAATGTTATTAGGGAGACGGTTAAAACCTTCGCAAGGACTAAGCCCATAGGTGAGGTAACGTTTAAGCTATTAATTCTGGATGAGGCGGATAACATGACTGATGATGCCCAGCAAGCTTTGAGACGGACGATGGAGCGCTATAGCGAGACAGCCCGCTTCATTTTAATAGCCAATTATAGCGGTAAGATAATTGAGCCAATACAGTCGAGATGCGCCCCATTTAGATTCACTTACCTACCAGCCGATGCTGTTGCTAAGAGGATCAGGCATATTTGTGATAAAGAGGATGTCGAGATAACGGATGATGGGGTGGAGGCTATACTCGAGCTTAGCGGAGGAGACCTCAGAAAGACGTTGAATATTCTCCAGACGGCAGCCTCCATAGGCAAGCCAGTTACAGCCGACTTAGTATATGCCGTTGTAGGCAAAGCTAACCCAGCCGACATTAGAGATATGATGCTCACGGCTCTGAATGGAGACTTCATAGCCGCTAGAAATAAGCTGAGGGAGCTGACTCGGAGATATGGGCTTGCTGGGACAGATATAATAAGGCAGATACATGGAGAAGTGTTCCGTTTAAATATTCCGGACTCCTGGAAGGTTAAGCTGACAGATATTATTGGCGAAGTAGATTATAGGCTTGTTAGGGGCGCGACAGAGGAGATACAGCTGAGCGCGTTGTTAGCAAGGCTAGTTGAGGCTGGCTATGAAATGAAGAAGAGTCTTAAGTAGCTGAGCGGATATTAATGCCTTCTACTTTACCTCCGATTCCTTGGACAATGAAATATAAGCCAAAGTTCTTATCTGAAGTTATTGGAAATGAAGAATCAAAGAAGAAGATAGTTGAGTGGCTACGTTCCTGGGAGAAGGGTGTACCGGGGAAAAAGGCACTTTTTATTTATGGCCCGCCTGGCGTTGGAAAAACGGCGACTGTTGAGGCTCTAGCGAACGACTTCAACATGGAGGTTATTATAACTGATGCAAGCACTTATAGGACGGAGGAGACGGTTAAGCGCCTTGCTGGGAGGGCATCTCAGCTAGGCTCCCTCTTCGGCAAAAGGAAGGTCATAGTCTTCGACGAGTTGGACGGAATAACTGGCACATCTGATACTGGCGGGCTATCGGAGATAATTAGGGTTATAGAGAATACTAGGGTTCCCGTCATCCTAATTGCGAATGATGCATGGGATCCGAGGTTTGCGCCACTGAGGAACATATCCCTTTTAGTGGAGTTTAAGAGGCTCTCCACAACTGAGGTTATGAAGCATTTAGCTAGAATATGCGCCAAGGAGGGAATCGTAGCCGAGGAGAAGGCTCTAAAATTTATAGCAGAGAGAAGCAGCGGTGATGTTAGGTCGGCGGTGCTTGATCTGCAAGCTCTCGCCCAAGGTAAAGATAAGTTAACTTATGAGGATGTCTCCTGGCTGGCTATGCGCGACAGAAAGGAGGAAATATTTAATGTTCTCAGAACGATCCTCTATGCCAAGAGCGTAAATTCCGCAAAGATGGCTGTGAACATGAGTGATGTAGACTTAGACATGCTCTTTGAGTGGATATATGAGAATATTCCATATCATATCAAGAATCCCTCAGAGCTCGCTGCAGCGATGGACGCGATCTCTAGGGCAGACCTATATAGAGGAATGCTTAAGGAGACGGGGGACTACTCCTTCCTAAGGTATATGATAGATTGGATGACCGCTGGAGTAGCCTTCTCATGGAGTAAGAAGGCTACTGGCTGGGTTCCATTCAGGTTCCCAGAACGTATAAAGACCGCGTCTGTAACCAAGGAGGAGAGGGAGATTCTTGAGGAAATTGGGAAGAGGATTGGGAAGAGGTGTCACCTATCGTCTTCACGCGCAATAGTTGAGGTTCTACCATATTTGGCCATAATACTTCAGAATAACCCGAAGATCGGAAAGAGGATAGCCAGATGGCTGAACTTAACCGATGATATGATATCCTTTATAATGAAGAGATCAGGCTAGGATCTCAGGACTGTTCTCGAGCATGCTTTATAATATGTCCAACCTCAGGTAATATTATCTCTTTAAGTGCGAGAAGAGCGCTTTGGGGTGAACCTGGTAGGCAGAATATAGCTTTTCCCATAACAACTCCGGCCGTTGCTCGGGTCACAATCGCTGCCGAGCCGATTTCCCTATAACTTAACATCCTAAATATTTCGCCGAAGCCTGAGATCTCCTTCTCGAAGAGCGAGCGAACAGCCTCTATTGTTATGTCCCTTGGGCTTAGACCAGTCCCCCCAGACATTATTATGACATCGACTTTTCGTGACTTGAGGGCCCTCATAACGACCTTCTGAATCTGCTCCCTATCGTCCGAAACCATCTTCCTCATGGTCACCCTATGCCCATTCTCCCTAAGAACCTTAACTATGAGGTCTCCTGTCTCATCATTAAGCTTCCCAGTTTCGGCGTACTCTTTATATCTAGAGGTACTGCAGGTTATTACGGCAAAGCTTAAGCTTCTTGGCGCCTCAGCCTTATGCCTAAGCGTTGTTTCGCTCATCTTGTCCTTTCACCTTTCTAACAACATGTATATCTTGAATCGACGTGTATGGATATTGACCCTCAGAATCTTTCTCGTACTTCTTAACCATATCCCAGATGGTTAACAACGCCGTGGAGACTGCGACGAGGGCCTCCATCTCGACGCCAGTCTGAGACCTAGATTTAACCGTTGCCTCAACCTCAAGGGCGCTATCACCAACGACCCTCACATCAATATCAACGTCTGTTATGGGTATTGGATGGCAAAGAGGAATGAGCGACGGGGTATTTTTAGCCGCGAGTATACCAGCTATCTTCGCAGTATATATCGGATCACCCTTCTCAATAAGGCCTCCCTTAATTAGCTTAACGGTCTCAGGCTTGAGCTTTATTCGACCTATGGCGGTGGCTTTGCGATAAACCTCGGGCTTAGCTGTTATATCGACCATGCTCATAGGGGCGGTGTCACCCCACTATATTATTGCCGCTGAAACTTAGAGATCTCCTCTTTGACCCTATCTATATGTTTTAGCAGGTCTCTAGCTGACTGTTCGAGGCTTGATACATGCGCCTTAAAACTCTCTAGGCTCTTCCTAAGGTATTCAAGTCTCATATAGACCGCTTCTGGCACATATATTCTCGAAATATAGTCCTTGGCCTCCGACATCTCCTTAAGTCTCAAAACCTCAATCATGCCCTTCGACGGATTTTTCGCTATCTCCTTAGCCAGCTCTATGAAGCTCTGGCTCTGCTTCACCGCCATCTTCAAGTGTTCGAGAGAGTGCTTTGGCGAACCCTGCGTTTCCACAGTCTCCTTAAGAGTCTTTATGAAGACACTAATTAATTGAGTAAACTCCTTAAATGTTCTCTTTATCGACGGCGCTCTCTCTGGTTTAAGAATTAGCAAAATATTCTTAATCTCCTCAACAGTATCCCTTAGAACATTTAAATAATTTTCAGAGTCTGCCAGAAGCTTTGAGGGGGGAGCGCTCTCGTAGAGAACATTAGCCAAGATTTTTCCTGAGATGCTTTGCAATAAGTCCTCAAGATAGGATATCTTAGACTCTAAATCCTTAATTAATAACAAGTTACATCACGCCATAAAATACTTTCTCCAAAAAGATAAAGATTTACTTTATAAATGGTTAGCATTTTAAGGGAGCTTTCCCCCTGCGTGTTGATAGAGAATGGTTAGAGAGATCTTCGAGGTATCTGAAGATGTTCCGCTCTTAGGCTGCATCGCTTTCGGCCTAATTGACAGAGGGACAAATGTTATACAGGTTCGTCCAATAACAACCTGCCCACTCTCATGCATATTTTGCTCAACGGACGCTGGCCCAGCATCTAGATCTAGGCGCACGGAGTATATTGTGCCAGTAGACTATTTGCTTGAAGCATTTAAGAAGGTTGCTGCTTTTAAAGGCTGCCGAAAAATCGAAGCCCATATAGATACCGTGGGAGACCCATTGACCTACCCAAATATAGTTGATTTGGTCTCGGGCATAAGCCAAATTGATGGTGTAGATGTCATCTCCATGCAGACCCACGGGCCAATTTTAACCGAGAAGCTCGCTGATAAGCTATCCGATGCTGGCTTAACCAGAATAAACGTCTCACTGGATGCTTTAAATCCAGAGCTCGCGAGGAAATTATCTGGGACAGACTGGTATGACCCACTGAGGGTGGTTGAGCTAATGCGCTATATAGTCTCGAACACTAGGATCGAGTTACTCATCGCGCCAGTATGGGTTCCCGGGATAAATGATTCCGAGATACTTAAGATAATTAGACTCGCCTTGGATCTAGGGGCCGGAAAGAGGTTTCCTCCCCTAGGCATACAGAAATACCTTATGCATAAACGTGGGCGGAAGGTTAGGGGCATTAGGCCGATGCTATGGAGGGAGTTCTATGATCGCCTCAGAGAATGGGAGAAGAAATTTAGTGTTAAGCTCGTCTTGAGACCAGAGGACTTTGGAATACATAAGCGATTGAGTCTCCCAGTACCATATAGACGTAATGAAATTATACGCGTTGAGGTTGTTGGACCAGGGTGGCTTAATGGTGAGGTGCTGGCCGTAGACTTAAATCGAACTAGAAGCATAACGCTTGTAAATGCTGGGGGAACCCCGATAGGCGCTAGGTTAAGGGCCCGCGTAATCTCTAACAAGGATAATATTTTTGTTGCTGAGCCCATTCCATAATTATTTTAGGCACCCATTAAGAGGTAATGGGATAAATATGCGCATAGTTATTGATGGAAGGGTTGTAGGAGATTTTCCAGGTTTAAGAGTTCTTGCGGTTCTCATGGAGAATCTAAAGGTCGCCGCGAAAAATCCTGAGCTAGAATCTCTTATGGCGAAAGTTATTGAGGAGGTTAAATCTAAGTATAATATTGAAACCCTGAAAGATGTCCTGAGCGTTAGAGCCTATAGGGACTTCTTCTGGAAGATTGGGCTGGATCCAACTAAAAATAGACCATCTGCCGAGGCTCTCATAAGGAGGGCGCTCTTGGGAAATCCGCTGCCGAGAATTAATACGTTTGTAGATTCGCTGAACATAGCCTCCATTAGGTCTGAGGTTGCAATAAGCTCCTTTGACGCCGACAAAATTTTTGGAGAAAAAATCATAATTAGGTATGCGCGTGAGGGTGAGGAATTTTGTGGCATAGGTGTTAGTAAGCTGGTTGTTATGAAGGGCTGCGAAATAGTTCTCTCAGATGATAATGGCTTAATTGCAGTATATCCATATAGAGATTCGGAGCGGACAAAGATAACCAAGGAGACCAGAAGAGCTGTCTTAGTTTTCTGTGGTGTACCAGGCGTGGGTACAAGTATGCTAAGCAGGGCAATGAATATAGCGGTTGATTTAATCACAAAGTTCTGCGGCGGGACAGCCATGCCTATGGAGGTTGAGTAAATGACAAGAAAATTTAGACTCCTAATGGAAGAATCCGAAAGAAAAAAGAACTCTAGAGTGATTCTGGCCCTTGATGTGGTTGATGAAAGCCGAGAAAGAATATTCTCAAGAAGCATGTCCATAATTGAGCAGGTTCATGAGTATATATGCGCTGTAAAAATAAACCATCACCTTGTCTTACCACTAGGTCTATTTGACGGAGTTAAAAAGATTATTGAAGGGGCTAAGGATCTGGGTCTCCCAACAATAGTTGACTGCAAGGCAAATGATATCGGGAGCACGAATCGCGTGATAGCGGAGAATTATTTTAGGGCTGGATTTGATGCGCTGATCGCTAATCCATTCGTTGGGTGGGAGGATGGCTTGCAACCAATATTCGAGGTTGCCGAGAAAATGGGGCGCGGAATTATACTTCTAGTATATATGAGCCATAAAGCAGCTTGGGAGGGATATGGACAAAACGTTTATGATGCAATTTCAGGGAAGGTGAAACCACAATATATTATCTTTGCCGAGAAAGCTCTTGCATGGGACGCTGATGGCGTCGTAGTTGGCGCAACATGCCCGGAGAAAATAAGAGAGACATACCATATTTTAAGCGGCTCTATACCGATATATTCTCCAGGGGTCGGAGTGCAGGGAGGGGATTTAGAGGCGGCGGTCTCGGCTGGTTCACATTACTTAATTGTCGGAAGGCTAATAGTCGAAGCCAATAATCCAGCTAAATCTGCCAAAGCCATAAGAGATAGAATAAATGAATTTTTAAGGGGATTAAATAGAATTTAAGTTGCAGCCGACCTTAGCTGTCCGTCCATTAGTCATGATTCTCCTAAGCGACGGGCTTCCTCATTGGCCAGCTGCGTAATTATCCTAATTACAATCAGTAAATTAAACGTTACTATTGATGAAGTTAGCTATTTAGACCATAACTCGCGTCTCAAGAGGTCTCTGACGGCAGCCCTTATAGCCGCGCTCCTACTGGGATACATATTCTGCCTGACAAGTTCATCAAGCCCCTCAAGATAAGCCTCTGGAAGCAGAACTGTGACCAGTTTCATGCAAGTACCCCCACAACACTAATTAATATGCTAGTGTCGTTTAGATTAAAAAGCATTTTAGATTTAATTTCGCCAAGAAAATAATATCCTCCAAAAATTTTAAGGTATTATGTATAAATTTTCTACACTATATTGATAAAAAAGCCCGCTTATTTAGCATTTTTTGACACATATGTTTTCATAGTGATTATTTATATCTAGAAGTGGCTTTGGCCGCGCCAGCTTAACTTACTCTTCTGTTTCTCCACCCTCTTCCTCTTCGCTCTTCTTTAATAACGTGGACTTTTCTACGGATGCCCTCTGCATAACGTCCTCTGCAATATATATATCTGCTCCGGATCTAACTGCAAGTGCTATAACATCGCTTGGCCTACCGCTAATAGTGCTCTCACCCTTTCCACTCTCAAGAATCACCCTTGCCAGAAATCTATTTGACTGGATGTCGTAGATCTCTCCTCTTTTAACCTTAACATCCATCTCATCAAGTATATCCTTCATGAAGTCGTGTGTATTAGGTGCTGGAAGATGCTCTCCACTCAGGGCAATAGCTATTGATGAAGCCTCCGCGCCGCCAACAGCTATGACTAGAACCCTCTCTCTATCATCTTCTAGCAGAAGAATTGGTGTTAGACCGAATGGTGTATCAACTTGCGCAACCCCAGAAACCCGAACCTTAACAAATTCTTCCAACCAAATTACTTCCAACTGATTGTTGAGATATATTTTGTCTAACCTTATAAATATGCGTTTCTATATAAAGTTTGTTGAAGTATATACGAAAATATACTTTTTCATGTCTAACCGTCATCGGAAGCTTTCCCATTAGCAAAAATCGCCCCATCAATTTTTCTAGATCATTAAAAAGGAAACCTTTTATACAAATATCATTAATAGTATTTAGCTATCGTGATGGAAAGATGATTGCAGGGACCTTTGACCCTAAAACCTTTGTTGAAAGGCAGGTTGAGGAGATTAAGCGGGTTATTGGTAATAGTAGGGCATTAGTTGCAGTTTCTGGTGGCGTTGACAGTTCGACTTGCGCGGTATTAACTCATATGGCCATAGGCAATAACTTAGTCTGCGTTTTCCTTGATGACGGCTTCATGAGGCTTAATGAGCCGGAGAAGGTTGCTGAGATACTCTCAAAGCCGCCCCTCAACCTTCCAATAAAGATTGAGCGCGTTAAGGAGCGTTTCTTAAATGCTCTTATCGGCATTAAAGACGCTGAGGAGAAGCGCAAGATCTTCAGAGCAACCTTCTACGAGGTTCTGAGCGAAATAGCTAGAAGGGATAGATGCGAATACCTTGTTCAGGGGACAATTCTTGCCGACATAATTGAGACTAAGGATGGAATAAAAACTCAGCATAATGTCCTAGAGCAGATTGGCATAAATCCGCGTGAATTATATGGTTTTAAGGTAGTTGAGCCCATTGCAAGTTTAATGAAGTGGCAGGTTAGAGAGGTCGCCCGCTATTTGAAGATTCCATCTGAGATAAGCGAGCGCCAACCCTTCCCCGGACCAGGACTTTCCATCAGGGTTGTTGGTGAGGTTAAACTGGATAAACTTATGACCTTGAAGAAGGCTACCATGATTGTTGAAGAGTGTTTAGCCGCTTATAAGCCAAGCCAATACTTCGCAGCTATAATAGACAACAAGTTTAAGCCTAACCCAAATATCGAGGAGATTAAGAGACTTGCTGCCGGGTCTTTAAGCATCGAGCTTAAGGACGTCTCGGTAAGAGTCTTTAATGATAGGGCTACTGGTGTTAAGGGAAACAAGCGTAGATATGGAAATATTGTCGCTGTGGGTTCCCTTAATGAGGGAGCGCGTATGCCACCGCTGGCCAGTCTACTGGAGATGCAAAGAGCTATCATTGAGTCTAATCCATCAATCACAAGGGTCTTATATTTGGTTCAACGCTCTAACGTTAAAAGGAAATATTCAATAGCAATCAGGGCTGTTAAAACAGAGGACTTCTTAACCGCCAGCGTTGCAGAGATTTCATGGGACTGCTTAATCAAGTGTGCTGAAGCGATCCTCAAGGACTGCTTAGATGTTTCTGAGGTATATTATGATGTAACTCCTAAGCCCCCCGCTACAATCGAGATGGAGTGAGTGATTGCCCCTTAACTACCTTTTTATACCCACGCTGAACATTATCTAGTTTTGGTGCATGTTATGAGAGTTAGGGTTTACAGAATAGAGTCATATAGGGACCCGGATGGTAACCTTGGTAAGCGTATAGAGCTTGTTCGGGAGGAAACTACCCCAAGATTTATCATCAGGCCGGAGAGCGAGGAAGCTAGAATAGTTCAGGACATGCTTAGAGTGATACAGCAGCAAATACCGCTATTTAGTGTTCAGACCCAGATAGCTATGCCTAAGATAATTCTATTCCTAACGGAGCGGGAGTACGAAGAGCTCGGAGTAAATTTTGACGTTAACCGCGTATATGAGGTTGAGCTATTCAATCAAACAATAAAGTTTAAAGAAATTTAGCCAGAGAGTGAGTAACTGAGCGCCAAATTGATTGTTGCAAAAATGGAGATGATTAAATTGAGAGTTAGGGCGCATGTCCTCGTGAGCGGTAGGGTTCAGGGAGTCTTCTTTAGGCATGAGACTAGGCTGAAGGCTCTACGGAACAATGTGACTGGATGGGTTCGCAATTTGCCGGATGGCCGAGTAGAAGCAATTTTCGAGGGTGAGAAGGAGACTGTGGAGGCAATGATAGAATTTTGCCGGAGAGGCCCTCCGGGGGCCATGGTCGAGAACGTTGAGATTAAATGGGAAAAGCCAACTGGCGAGTTTAAGGACTTCAAGATAATATACTATTGATGGTATTTAAGCGTTTCTAGATGCCACCAAAAGGAATATTAATGCTGGTTCACTTTTATTGTTTGTCAGTATATTGGTAAGTTGGTGGATTGATGGGGTGGGATATAGTGAGTGAGAGCTGGGTGCAGGCATCTGAAAGGGCCCTTGAGCAGATAAGGAGACTAGCTGAGAGGAAAGATATGGATAGACTTGAGATAGTTCAGTCTATGCGTTTTATCCTAATGGCGCTTCATAGAAGCTTGCTTGGTTGGATGAATTGGGTGAATAACCCGGACATAATGGTCGCCTTCACTAAAGAGGAGCTAGCGGAGATGAACAAGAGGCTAGCGGAGTTCGTTCAAGATTTCATAAAATATGATATTGAGGTCACAAAGCAGGGTGCTAGAAAGAGTAGCGTAAGCATAGAGGCGAGAAGAGAGGCTGAGGAGAGAGCTAGAAGGGAGCCTGGCGAAACCTTCTATATCTAAATCTACTTGAGGGATACCGCGTTACTTCTAAATAAAGAGTTTTTGAGAGGCTCTCTTAAGTAAATCTTGGTATCCTAAAGCGGGATTCTCTTCCTTGGCTGACATACTCTCCCCGAATTGCTCACGCACTATTGAGGCTACCCTAGCAAAGTTCTCAGGGCCGAGATACTGCCTAGGCTTAATTATTATGTAATCTTCCTTAACTTCAAAAATAAGGAGACTCAGTAGGTCTTTGGGAAAAACCCCTTGAACCTCATCAATAGTCCTCATCCTTATAGGCTGGCTCGTGTTCGGCTTAAGCGCGACCCTCTCTCCCTCAACATTTGATTTAACGTAAGCCTTAAGATCCTCATTATTTCTACAAGATCTTCAGAAATTATCTTTAAAAATTTGGATAAATCATCCAAGCGTCTCAAGAGGTCTTTAACGTCAACCTTTTCCATCGGTTAGCATCCCCCAGACATGCCAGAACCAAGTTATTAATGCGCGTAGCCTAATTCCCTAATTACGCATTCAACATATTAAACTATTCTTCTTTGCTTTACTGGAAACCATATATCATAAATTTGATGAACGCTCCGATAAACTAATTCTTCGTAATTGGCTATAATTTTTGAGCTTTAACGCCGTTTACGCCAGATTTAAGCCGCTGAAGCACCCATTTTTGAAAAATTTTCCTGCTCTATCTTTGCGCCAGAGATGCCCAGTAAAGGTTAAGTTTTTTGTCTCGCTTTTCTATTTCTATTTTAGTAGCTTCCTTCAAAGAGGGGCTTTTAGATGCTTGAAATCGATGGCGGACAGAAGAGTGGTAGTGGGACTATTCTACGTCTATCAGTTGCCCTTGCTAGCATCTTGGGTGAGCCGCTACATATTTATAATATCAGGAAGAAGCGGAGCGAACCCGGTTTAAGGCCGCAGCATCTGGAGTCAGTTTTAACTGCTGCTAAGATATGTAATGCTGAGGTTAAGGGGGCTTATGTTGGCTCTCAGGAACTCTGGTTTAAACCTGGGGAGATAAGTGGCGGCGAAATACATGCCGAAATAGGAACTGCTGGCAGCATACCGATGCTAATAATGACTGTTCTACCAATATGCGCCTTCGCTAGGAAGCCAGTTACATTATGGATCACTAAGGGCGGAACAGACGTAAGGAATTCCCCCACCATAAATTACTTGATAAACATTTTCTTAAGATTTCTTGATAGAATGGGGTTAAAGGCGCAAATTGAGGTTAAAAAGTACGGATATTATCCAAAGGGCATGGGCGAGGTCATATTGAGGGTTCAACCAGCTAAAGCTCTTAAGCCTATAAGGCTTGAGGAGTTCGGTGAGATAAAATCCGTTGAGGGGATCTCGGTCTGTACTTTTCTAGCGGATAGGAAAGTTGCCGAAAGACAAGCTAAGGAGGCTGAAAGACTCCTTCGAAGGAGAGGTTTTGACCCAAAAATCCGCATAATAAACGACTTCTCAAACCCCCTGCAGAAGGGCAGTTCAATTGTTCTTTGGGTTGAAACTGATAGGGGCGCGCTTCTGGGAGGTGATTCGATAGGTGAGCTTGGAAAAGCAAGCGAGACTGTTGCTCAGGAGGCAGTTAAAGGGCTATTCGAGGAGGTAGATGCTAAGGCAACAGTTGATATACATATGGCTGATATGCTTATACCATATATAGCCCTGGCTGAGGATGAATCAGTATACTTAGCTAGGATGATCTCCGATCATGTTGAGTCAAACATATGGCTTGCTAAGGAGATACTTGGCGTTAAATTCGATGTTGAAAAAATGAATGGTCTCTATAGGATTAGGAAGAGGGTATAATAAATTGGCTAACGGAATTTTTAGGGTGAAGTTAAGGGGAATATATACTACGGCGTTAACGAAAATACTGCTTGACAACGGCTTCAAAATAGTTCAGCCATCAGAAGTAACAAGGATAAGATTTAATTTACCAGCAACTCGGGAAGATGACTGCCAGCCAGATGTTGAAATATTTGATAGACTCGATAAACAGGGTGTTAATATCGTTGGCCGCGCAGACGCGGCAAATAAGGTGGCATCTATACTGCTGGATTTGCTTTATGACGTGGTAATTAGGCGCCAAATGCAAGTCCTCTCGGCGGTGCAATCAACTAATAGCAATAACGATGAAAGCTTATACGAGGCAATAATAGAGGTGATCTCAGCATCACCGGATATAAGAATACGCATCGATGCGGAGTTCCCTGCAATATCAAAGAAGAAACTTGACGAAATTAGGGCCTCTATCGTGCCAACTATCAGTGGACACCATTATTATAAGGCTTGTGGCGGAAAGATCGCGGGGATGCTTGAGATGGCCGAGAAACTTATTGAAAAGGGCTACTCTCTTAAGGAGGTCGAGAATCTACTCATAGAGTGCGCATTACGTGAGTATCCCCGCGAGAACTCTAAGATAGGTATAGAGCATGTGAAGATTAATGGAAAGACCTTTAATCTCGGCGAGGCACAGGTGGTTGAATTTGATGAGGAAGAGCGGCAGATGAGGCTCGTGAGGATCTTTTCTTCCCAGGGGGTTTATGATGGGCTTAGTGTTTCGAAGGAGCCAGGCGACTTCGCGGTCACAACACTCAAGATTGGTGAATGGTTCCTTAAGACATCATATTTCTCCAGGGATGGCGAATATAAGGGCACGTACGTAAATATAAGCACGCCAATAGAGCTCTACCCAACGAAGATAAGGTATGTGGATCTAGAGGCTGACATATGCATGTGGCCAGACGGGAGATCTCAGAAAATTGATTTTGAGAAGCTAGATAAATTTGTGAAGATGGGGTGTATATCAGAAAAGCTAAAGATGGTGGTATATGGGGTAGCCGAGAAGATAATGGACATATTAAGTGTTGATTCAGAAAGAGAGGCTAAAGACTATATGCCGAGATCTTAGCAGAATGGTTTGAATACTCTGGGGTAAAGAATATATACCTCTTAACCTCTCTTTACTTGGTGATAATTGTTGGCTGGAACACTAAAGTTAAAGCTTGCAATGCTTGCAACATTGGCTGCAATAATAGGCATATCTACGCTCGTCATAGCAATAATACTCTCGCTCCTTGGAGCCAGCCTAATAACTATGGGGATTGTTGTAGTTCTGTGGAACATTTTCCAATGGCTCATAGCACCATATATAATCGACGCAATATATAGAGTCAGAAAGGTTTCAAGGGGTGAGAGACCAGAGTTATACGAGATTCTTAAGAGGGTTAGCGCTGAGAGTGGAATTAAGACGCCAGAGCTAAGGATTGCAGATATTCCGATACCAAATGCATTCGCATACGGCTCACCACTAACTGGCAATAGAGTGGCGGTTACCTCTGGGCTACTCAACACGTTGAGTCTGGACGAGATTGAGGCAGTTATAGGACATGAGGTTGGGCACCTTAAGCACCGCGACGTTCAAGTAATGATGTTCGCATCCCTGCTGCCAGCAATATTCTACTATATTGGCTATTCACTAATGTGGTCATCAATATACTATAGTGGCCGAGGGGATAGGCGCGGCAACGGAAGCTTACTTGTATTGATCGGTTTACTCAGCATAGCGGTGTACTGGATCTTAACTCTATTTACGCTGTACCTCAGTAGGTTAAGAGAATATTATGCCGATAGGCACAGTGTATTGGTTGTGCCTGATGGCGCGAAAAAGCTTGCGCTTGGTTTAGTAAAGATAGTGGAATCTGCTGCGAAGGTGCGTACACGCTATACTAATCTGGGGAACCTAAGCTCCTTTAAGGCCCTCTTCATAGCTGACCCAGACAACGCTGCAAAGGACTTGGCGGATCTCTCAAGATACGGCTTCGCGAGAACTGAGAGCGAACTTATAACTAAGTATTTGAGACGAAAGGTGACTTTAGCGGAGCAGGTAGCGGAGCTATTCTCTACGCATCCAAACATAGTGAAGAGGTTGAGGGCTCTCATAGAGGCGGCATAAACTCTAAAAAGTATAAAATATGATAAGTTTTAAAATTTAAATTCTCTTCAATACGTTAAATAGATTAGTTATTATGTTGTTATATTTGGGTGAGCTTATGAGCATAGACGTGGAGTTTGAGGTTCCTTCATGGGATGATATTTATGAGATGCTACTGGCTCTGGCTAACATGATAAGGAGGGATTCATTTAATCCTGGTGTAATTGTTGGTGTTTCGCGCGGCGGATGGCCCCCCGCTAGGGTTATGTCCGATCTCCTCGGGAATGTCGAATTGGCCAATGTCCGTGTTGAGTTCTATCGTGATGTAGCTGAAGCTGGCAATGAACCAATTATAACCCAGCCTCTATCACTATCAGTTAAGGGTAAGTGTGTGCTCATTATGGACGATGTCGCGGACACTGGAAAAAGCTTAAAGGTTGTTAAGGATCATGTTATTGAGGCTGGTGCAAGACTCACCAAAGTTGCGACGATCTACTATAAGCCTTGGAGCATAGTTATCCCAGACTATTATGCGAGGGTTACGAGGCGCTGGATAGTTTTTCCATGGGAGCGTAAGGAGACTGTTAGAAGCCTTGTTGCGAGGTGTAGGCGTGATGGAATTCCCATCGATGAGGTTAAGAGGAAGCTGATTGAGGGTGGGATGGATCAGCGTCTGCTAGAGAAGTTTATAGCCGAGACTCTGGAGGAGACGCTGTGATAGAGGCCGAGGTTCTAGGCAAGTGCCTTATTGTTGAGGGCTTTAGGGGTGTTAAAATCGATATCATAGATAGAGTTATCAATATAATTAGAGCTAATTCCGGAGGTTGCTATGTCCAGATTTTAGATGCAGATTATATAGCTGGCTTTGAGCACATATTCTTTGCTGTCCTAAACGCGCTTAAGACCTTTAAGGCCGGCTATAATATATCAAGGAGTATACCAATGGAAATTCTACTCTTCGCCTCTGGGCAGGATCAGATTAAGAGGGCCATTGAGGTTCTCGGGGTTAAGGAGACAACTCGTAATGTCGTCCTTGTAATCGTTGCCAGGAAGCGCAATGAGGCCCTCTCAGCGCTCGGTTCTATTGTAAAAGCCTTGGGGTGGGAGGCTGATCAAGGCGTGATTGAAGTATCCAATGAAAAGGTCCAGCGAATAATAGGCGCGTTTAAGATTTCACCTGCAGAGCTAGAAGCTTCTACGAGGGGCTCTCCAGAGGAAGCCATAAAGAACGTTCTTATCGAGAGGGCTGCACTACTAGTAGCACAGCGTTAGGATATCTTCATTGGAGCTTCTCTTTTACTACCGATAGTATGTCTGTTGGCCTTATAACAGAAACCCCTGTCAGCCTTCCAAGGACTTCTATAAGGATTATTTTGTCTGGATTATTTAGGTCTACCTTACGGTTTAGATTCTCCACAGCCGCCTCTATTATCTCTCTGCTTGAGATCTCTGAGTGCCTCTTCTCGATGGTGACTCGGAATGTTTCATTCTCCTGAACCTTGTGGTGTAGGCTCGCTGCGGCCCTCTTAATTTCATCTATCCTAGTCCTCACAACAACCTCGATTGGAATAACCTTTAGGACGTAGCGGAATTCCCAAGGTCTCTCCCTAAGGATCTCCCTTAAACCCTCTATAATCTTAAATGGGTCAAGCCTAGTCTTGGCCACAACTAGGCCGGCCACCTCGGTCTTATCCACTAGCGCCTCCCTATCGCCCAGCTCGCCGAGAAGAAACCAAATTTCAGAACAGGCATTATTTTCATTACCCTTAAATGTAGAGATAAGGAGGTTAAAATCCTCCAACACCATCAGCAATCCTCCAAATCCATAATTATGAGACAATATGATATATCCTTAGCGAATATAAACGTGGTTCACAAAATTGGTGATTTTTGGTCAGCGGAGGTTAGTTTAAGGCTTCATTGCCCATTCATCGAATAGGCTCCTTGCCGTCACCACACATCATCCCAAAAATAAATGAATAATAGTCAATTATTTATCCGTAACCGTTATTTATGGTTATGTTAGGGTGCTTGGATGTCACTGGACGTGTATCTGAGGAGAAGGAATTTCAGTAGAACCACAGAACCACGCTGTGATATTCAGGTCGGAGAGAGATCTCATAATGGTGAGAGAATTTATATCATCCAGAAGCACGCTGCCAGCCATCTTCACTATGATCTTAGGCTTGAGAAGGATGGCGTCTTAAAGAGCTGGGCTATACCTAAGGAGCCGCCGACAATCAAGGGCATTAAGCGCCTAGCCATTCAGACAGAAGACCACCCAATAGAGTACGCGAACTTTGAGGGGGTTATCCCGAAGGGGGAGTATGGCGCTGGGAAGGTTGAGATATGGGATAGAGGAACATTTAATGTTGAAGAGTGGGGCGACGAGAAAATAATTATTCACATACATGGCGAGAAACTTAAGGGTAGATACTGCCTAATAAGGTTCAAGAAGCAGGAAAACAGCTGGCTCCTTCTTCAAAACCTAGCTCTTCCTAAAGGATCTATAAACAAAGAAGATAGACTTACCTGGGTGCTAGGTGGCAAGTTAAGTATAATGATGACGAGATCAAATGTTAATGAGACAGGAGATGAATGTTTTGGAGTTTGAGGTCATTTTCCAGCCGGAGGGGAAACGTGTAAAGTGCCCTTCAGGCGTGACTGTTCTTGAGGCGGCAAGGGCTGTTAGTGTAGACATAACAGCAGTCTGTGGGGGGCTTGGTAAGTGTGGGAAGTGCCGGGTGATAATTGAGACCGGGAAGGAAGACCTAAATCCAATAACGGAGACCGAACGCGATCTCCTCTCTGAGGCAGAGCTATCTACGGGTTATAGGCTTGCATGCCAAGTTCTCGTAAGAAAGAATTTAGTTGTTAGGGTACCGGAAAGGAGCCGTACGGGTAGGCAGAGGCTACTGATAGAGGGCGTAGAGGCCCCAGTTAAACTTGAGCCCTATCTCAGAAAGTATTTTGTTGAGTTGCCTAGACCAGGCCTATCAGATTTAAGGTCGGATGCTGAAAGGCTTCTGGATGCCTTAAGGATAAAGTACGGTCTAGAAGATTTAGTAATTGAGCCCTTTGTTCTCCAAGGCCTCCCCTCAGCTTTAAGAGAGACTGATTGGAAGGCTACTGTAACCATATGGGGTGATAGGTTCATAATCGATGTTGAGCCGGGCGACACTACTAATAGGCTTTTCGGATGCGCCATCGATATAGGTACAACCAAGATTGCTGGGTACCTGCTTGACTTGAATAGTGGGATGGTTTTGGCGGTAGACTCTCTGATTAACCCGCAAGTGGCCTATGGCGAGGACGTGATATCAAGAATAGCCTACGCATCTAAGGGCGCTAAGGAGCTTAGGGATCTTCAAGGATCTGTGGTTGAGGGCATCAACAGGATCCTAACGAGTCTGATGGATAAGACTGGTGTGGATTCAAGTGAGATATATGAGATAACCATCGTGGGCAATACTGCAATGCACCACATATTCTTTGGAGTAAATCCGAAGTACGTGGCCCTAGCGCCGTATCCACCAGTTGTGAGGAGTAGCATTGACGTGAAGGCGAGGGATATTGGCTTAGGAATTAACCCGAATGGTAATATTCACGCGCTGCCAGTAATAGGCGGCTTCGTCGGCGCCGATGCCATCGCAGTTATGCTCGCGACTAAACTGTATGAGAGGGATGAGGTATGCATGGCCCTGGATATAGGGACAAATACTGAGGTTATTCTGGGGAACAAGGATTTAGTGATGGTTACATCATGTGCCTCAGGGCCAGCCTTCGAGGGCGCGCATATAAAGCATGGCATGAGGGCTGCTACGGGAGCCATTGAGAGTATTAGGATAGATCCAGAAACCCTTGAGGTTAGATATAAGGTTATAGATGATGCTAAGCCCTGTGGGATATGTGGTTCAGCAATAGTTGACGCCGTCGCTGAGATGCTTAAGGCCGGGGTGATCGATACCTTCGGAGCATTTAATAGGGAGGCTAAGTCGCCTAGGCTAAGGCTATCTGAGGATGGGTGGGAGTTTGTTATAGCCTGGGGTAGTGAGACGGCCACCGGCAAGGATATCGTGGTCACCCAAAGGGATATTAGGGAGATTCAGCTGGCCAAAGCTGCAATACATGCTGGCTGCATGATACTAATGCGTAAAATGAAACTCAAAGAGTCTGAAATAAGCTCTCTTTTCCTGGCAGGGGCGTTCGGCACATACATAAATCCTGAAAGCGCTAGGATAATAGGCATGTACCCAGAAATCCCTTTAAGTAGGGTTCATGCGGTAGGCAATGCCGCCGGAACCGGTGCGAGGATATGCCTGGTCTCCAAGTCGATGAGAAAGAAGGCCGAGGAAATACATAAGATTATTAAATATGTTGAGCTCGCCGCCGAGCCGAACTTCCAATCAGAATTCTTAAACTCGTACTTCCTACCATATACTGACCTCTCAAAATACCCGGAAACCATCGGCATGCTCAAGAAGCTTGGCAGAAATGTTAGGGAGCCACCGCTAATGTTTGGTTCTGGGAAAGAACAATAAAATACCTTTTAATTGGAGGAATATTCCCTCCTAAAACGCTCAAACATCTCGTCTCTCAGTCTTCTTAGTTTCTCGCTTATCCTCACTGGATATGTCTCGCTATTCCTAATACGCTTATATTTATCCGGTAGGGCGGCTAGCTGTTCAGCGCAGTACCTTCTTATCTCCTTTAGGCTTGGGAAGTCGTAGGCTATCTCGCCCTTAATCATTATTGGTACCAGAAGGGGCTTCGCTCCCTCAACCTCTTCATCCCATAGGGTTATGATATCTTCCACAAACTGTCCATTCTCAATCCTCCTCCAAACCTGCTTCTTGCCGGGCAGAGTAGCCTTGCTCAAGCTGCTCGTGAACTTTGTCACCGGAATCATTCTGCCAGTTTCGTCGCTTGTCTCAGCGATCTTAAATATGCCGTCCAGGGCTGAGACGCCGCCCTCCTTCGTTAAGGAGTCATAGTTTGCACCAGTTACAAGCTTTGTCCCGACACCGAAACCGTCTATCGGCGCGCCGTTGGCCAGAGCATGCTCTATGACAAACTCGTCTAGGCGGTCGCTTGCAAAAATCTTAGTATCGGTTAGCCCAGCCTCATCGAGCATCTTACGCGCAATCTTACTCAGCTCAACGGGGTCTCCACTATCGAGCCTTATTCCAGCTAGCCTATAGCCCCTCTTTTTCAGCTCTAAGCCCACCTTTATGGCGTTCTCAATGCCCTTGATAGTATCGTACGTGTCCACTAGTAAAACAGTATTATGTGGGAAGCTCTCGGCGTACTCCATAAATGCCTTTAACTCGGTTTCTTTAAATGACCTCATCTCCCTATACCGCTCCTCAATAAATTTGTGGGGTATCGTTCCGACAAAGGGTATGCCCCACTTCATGGCGGCTATGACGAGAGATGTCCCATCAAACCCACCTATATAGGCGGCCCTAGCGGCTAAGATAGCGGCATCCCTTCCATGGGCCCTCCTAGCGCCGAAGTCGACGACGGTTTTAGGTGAATAGAGTATATTCTTACCCTTAGCGACGCAAACTATCCTAGAAGCCTTTGTAGCAACCATACTCTCAAAGTTTATGAGGTTAAGTAAGTACGTTTCAAGTAACTGGACGTCTATGGATGGCCCAGTAATATTTATCACCGGCTCATTCGGAAATACCGGCGTCCCCTCTGGAACCGCGTAGATGTCGCCCTTAAACCTGAAGTTCTCCAAGTAGTCGAGGAACTCTTTAGTTAAGTCCTTGCCAGCAACCTTTTCAAGCCACTCACGGCACTTCCTACTTAGGCCCCTATTTAGAATCTGAATGTAGGCAATAAACTGTTCTAAGCCTGCGGCGATAATATATGAGCCCAAATGTCTCGGGATCTCTCTAAAGAAGTAAGTTTCAGTAATGATGTTATTCACGCCATGATCGAAATTACATTTCCCGGAAGTTAGCTCATAGTAATCCATAAAGAGGAAGAGGTCTTCCTCAGATAAAAGTCCGATTTCAAGTCTCTTTCTTTCACCCACCTCTAGTCCTCCCTTGCCTTTAATGTCATGAAAATATCATGAGAGAACAGAAAGAAATATTTAACCTAGTAAATGTTTTATAAATTTTTCATAAGAATGAAATTAAGGATTCTCTAAAAGGGCAATTAATAGTGCCTTTTTGTCCGATAACGATATTATTGCCGTGCAATAAGGTTATAGTGAGGATGAGCTCTAATAAGCTCGATTTTAGCGGGGTCTCAATTATAATTAAGACGTTGAGGGGCTATGAAAATGTAGTAGCACAAATCCTAAAGGAGACTTTTCCGGAAATTGATGCCCTGGCCAGACCGCTGAACTTTTCTGGTCTTGTCCTGGCTAGAGGTAATGTTTCGGCGGAGGATTTAGCCAAGGAGATTAAGTTGAGGGTTCCCGAGGTGGAGAGGGTGTTGCCAGTAAAATGTTATGTGCTGGCCGATGTGGACGCTATAGCCGATGCAGCCAAAAGGGTCGTAGATGAATTGGCTAGCGCGAGGTCCTTTGCAGTAAGCACTGTTAGGAGGGGGCGCCATAGCTTCACAAGTATAGATGTTAACGTGAGAGTTGGAGCCGTGATAAAGGAGGGTTCTGGCCTCCCGGTCAACCTAGATTTCCCAGACAAAGTTGTCTTCGTTGAGATCATAGGCCCCCACGCATATCTGGGGGTAGTTGATGGCGGCGAGTTCCCTAAGAAGATGAGGCCTGGGAAGTTTCAGGTTAGAGAATATTTTAGGAAGGTTTCAGTGGTCCAAATGCCTTATCTCGGCGGATTAGAGGTTTCCCATGAGATGGGCGTGAGGATTGGCCGGGAGACCCAGACATTCGAGGCTGGCGAGCTCGTTATAGCGCCAATAGGGTCCGTTAGAGCAAATGAATTAGCTGCTTTTCTTAAAGGGGTCTTTGAGGGAATCGAGTCCAGATACCAGATCCAGGCTAAGAGCTACGCGCATAAGCCCCACAAAACTGAGGTCTATGTCCAAAACCTCTACGAGCTTGTCAGGGAGAGGGCAAAAGAGCCTATAATAGTTTTTGAGCCGGAGGGCGAGCCAATTAGCTCGGTTTCAGATAAGCTTGCGGACCTGGTGATTGAGAACAGAAGAACGAATTTCCTCATAGGTTCTAGGGAGGGCATACCGCTGGGAATATTTCGCTTCGCAAACCTCGTAGTAGACCTATGCCCCGGAGTAACAATAGCAACTGATCTGGCGGCAGCATCAGCCTTAATGGCGTTAGCATTCGCTGTCCATAAAAAATTGAATAAAAATTTTGATACCTTTTATAGGCATTAGTCAAATTTAAGGTTCCCGTCAATTTAACTAGAATTTTAAAGAAACCTGTAACACTATTTAAGGCTAACTTTTAGGAACTTATTACACTTTGTAAACCTTGCATAATATTCCGCGTAGGGGTTCGCCACCCGTGGGGGGTCGTATGGCCCGCCGCCAAGTAACATGTTCACATTTGAATCTCTAAATCCGTATTCCGTTGGCGCTTTTTCCGGGAACCACCACCCATACTGGGCTCCCACAACTTTTGGGTGAATCTTATCGGTTAAGCGTGCTCTTTGCTTAATCTTCCCTCTTCGTGTTTCTATCCAACCCAACCCCCATCTTTTATCCCAAGATCTTTCGCAGTTAGCGTGTTTATTTCTACAATTGGGTCTGGATTAAGTTTTCTTAACGACCCAATTTGTCTTCCTCCAGATGTAAAGAAGGGTTCAACTCTTAATCCAATAATTAATATTGCGGATATTCTCTTGCAAGTTCTGGATCTAAATACTCGGAGGGTATTTTGGCGTGGGGTAACGGATCAAAACCTAATGACTTAATTAACGTGCTGTAAAACTCAAACTTTTTAGAGGGCGTGTTAAATCCGATCTGTTCATATTTTCTATATCGCATTTCGCCCTTCAAAATGCCTATATTCTTGAACTGATCAAAATTAATTCCTGCATCTTTCAATAACCAATCCTTCCAAGGAAAGTCTTTTTCTAATTCGAGTTTCTTAGCAAGTTGGATTAAGATCTCTTTGTCATCCCAGCATTCTCCAACTTGAGTGACTTTCTGGCGGAGAGTATAGCACCAAAAGAAGTGAATGTCGGCAATATCATCCGTTTCTAACCAGCTTGCCGCTGGAGGGACTATATCTGCTTGCTGTGCAGTCGGCGTCATAAACATGTCGACAACTACTGAAAAATCAACTTTTTCAAAGCTCGCATAACTTTTTAGGGATTTGTGTGAGTTATTAGTGGGTTGCTTCCCATGATAAGTAAAGCCTACCAAGATAAGGTACGCAGGTTGCCGTCGGGCATCTTTAATAAAATGTTTGCTAAAATGAAGATTGGGCGTATAAATGACCTCATTTATGGTAGACCTAAGTCGAGGTTTAAATAAAAATGCAAAAAGCAAAGAATATGATAAATTATTATCTTCAATTATTATCTTCTATTCACCCTTTTATGGATGGCGGCTTCTGCCCTCTTAATCTCTTTTTCCTAGATGTAGCTATTCTTTTAATCGCACTTGCTATCTCGTCATATAATGCTGGAAGATCCCACCCACCTGTAGTATAAGTGAAGTTCTCTTTAGCAGTCCTTATATTAACATTAACCTCGTAGCGCCTTCTCTGGCCTTCTATAGATGATGTCTTAATTATGCTTCTGGCCTCTAATATCGATGGAAGAAATTTACTCAAGCTATTAACTAGCCTGGTAAACTTTGTTTTCGCAGCTTCTGCCTCAAAGGGGTCATCTGGCAGCCCAACAATATATACTGGGGCGCTGGTTTCCTCCTTAGCAGCTATTAGCTTCGTGAAGTCCCTATAGGTTACTATTCCATGCAGTTCCTCTCCAAGGGTCACAAGCGAGTAGGAGCGGCCCTCGGTGAGCATCCTCTCAGCAATGCCCCTTATTGGTGTCTGCGGCTCACACTCAAGCGGGTACGCCTCCATCATGGTCTCGGCCTGATAATCCAGTAGCCTAAGCGTATCCGGCACACCGGAAACGTACCTCTCTCCCCCATAATCCGTGATTAAGTTGAAAACTATGTGCTCAGAGGTTAATACGCCGCGGATCTTCCTATCCTCCTTAACTGGCAGGTGATCTATCCTCCTTCTGAGCATTATCTCCCTAGCCTTAGACACCTTCTCACCTGGGGCTATTGTTACCGTGTGGGGCGTCATGATCTTTGAGACGTTTATATTCCCTAGGGCGCTATTCTTAATTTCTTTAACCAAAGCCTTAACATCGATTTTACCAATTATTATGTTGTCCTGGACTATTGGGAGGGCCCTTAGTTTATAATCCGCCATTATGCGGGCTGCCTCAAAGAGCCTTATGTGGGGCGGCAGCTTGGGAACGAAGTTTAAGAGGTTTTCAATCTTCATGGCAGCTGGATTCTTAGCCTTTAAAATGTCCCTTACGGTTGCCGTTCCAACCTTACTGCCAACCCAAGTAAATACCTCGTATGCCTCCTCCTCTCTCATCAAGCCAATAACCTTTGAAACCAGCGTGGAGGGCTCAACAACAATGCACTCTGAAATGAGATCTTTAACAAATACGTCCCTTCGGGAGACCAAATCGACCCCACAGAAAAGTTATATGCCAAAGTTCCCTATTATAACTAATGGATTTTCCGGAATTTTATGATTGCGATTAATGTGCTGTGAGAGAAGAGAAACACCCTTTATTCCTTACCTAGGTTTACCTCTAATCCAAGCATCTTATTCAGCAGTTTCGGTTTCCGCTTAAAGTACTCTCTTACCGGCTCGAGGATCTTTATGAGGGCCTCAGCTACACCGTTCTTTAAGTCGAGTGGATGTATCTCGCCGCAGAGATAGGCATCCCGGAGATCCTCGTACTTCTCAAATGTTACTGGCCCGCCGTATTTAGATGGTCTAGGGATATCTATATAACCCATCTCAGGAAAAACTATGTACTTCGCGTGTTCGAGTATCGGGTTATCCTCATCTTGCCTGGGCGGGCAGTATGCCGCCTTAATCTTCGCCCTAATATCCTCCGGGGGGTCATGGATGAAGATGCAGCTCTCAGGCTTGCTTTTAGACATTTTTATGCTTATCTTGCGGCTGAGCTTTGCATCCTCATCAAACCTTATTTCCTGTTGCTCGGGGGGGATTTGAGGCTTTAAGCCGGATAACAATGGCGTGTGGAGGCATATGGGTTTCTTCCAGCCCATTTTCTCAGCAACGTCTCTGGCAAGCATGTGTGCTTTCCTCTGGTCTATGCCCCCGCAGGCCATGTCCAGCTTTAGGTGGAATATGTCCGCTGCCTGCATGCATGGATAAAATATCCATGCTGTCTCAATATCCGCTACATCTAACTCGCGACCCATTATAGTAAGAGCTCTCCTGATCCTTAGGAGGGAAGCGCTCTTCGCTATCCTAATAACCTTCTCCCAATAATCCACATCCTTGGCTATGTCTGAGGCCCAGACAAAACTTATATTGCCAGCTGATGTTACTCCAAGGGCCTCGAAACACTGTTTAAAATACTCTCCGCACAACCGTATATTCTCCATTGCGCCGCCAAGTTTATTATTTATCCAGCTGTGCCAGTCCGCAAGGAATATTATGAAGTCGAAGCCCGCCCTGGCAATATCCTTAATCTTTGATCCGCATACAAGCCCCATGCCAATATGCATTAGACCGGAGCATTCAAAGCCCCAGTAAGTCTTGGGCCTCGCCTCGCTCTCCAAGAGACTGCGCAGTTCATTGATGGTAACTATCTCCTCAGTGTTCCGGGCTATTAGGTTCATTCGCTCCTCGAGATCCAAACGCTGACCCCCAAGCAGCATCATTTAACAGCTACTTAAAGGCTTATTTATAAAGGTTCAAAAAAGATGGGTTATTATTAAGCATGGGCTTAGAGAAATTGGACATAAAGTCATAATTCCCCTTAACCTTTCGGGAATGGAATTGAATAGTTTGCTGGGAGCAATGCTAAAAGGGAAGTTTTGTTATTTCTTGTTGAGAGGGTAACGTGACTTGGATTGCGATATAAGCGTCTCAAAGCTTGATTTTGAAAGAACTGCTAATGAGATCGTTGATTTCATTAGGGGCGTTGTTGAAGGTTCCGGCGCCTCTGGGGTTGTTTTAGGCTTAAGTGGTGGCGTAGATAGTAGTTTAGTGGCAGCTCTATGCACCCGCGCCCTAGGAGGCGATAGGGTTCTGGGTGTCATAATGCCCACAAACTTCACACCTAAAGAGGATGTTGAGGACGCTCTTGAATTAGCCGGGATCCTTGGGATAAGGCATGTTACCGTAAATATTGATGAGATATGTGATTCCTTTATAAGGTCTTTGGGCGCGGATCCAGCTGATTTGAGGGTTAGGATGCCGCTTGCCAATCTGCGTGCCAGGGTTAGGATGGTGATATTGTATTTCTATGCGAACCTATATAATTATCTCGTCGCTGGAACAAGCGATAAGAGCGAATACTTAATAGGTTTCTTTACAAAGTACGGTGACGGTGCTGCGGACTTCTTTCCAATCAGGCACCTCTATAAGACCCAGGTTAAGGATCTCGCGGCTTACTTAGGCTTGCCTGAGAAGATTGTTAGGAAGCCGAGTAGCCCACAATTATATCCGGGGCATAAGCTCTCGGATGAGCTCCCAGTGGATTACTCAACTATAGATCCGATACTCGTTGGCCTGCTTGAGAAGAAACTTACATGCGAGGAAGTCAGCAAAATCCTAAAAGTTCCTAGGGAGATAGTTGAGGATATCATGCGTAGGTATCTTAAAAGCATGCATAAGAGGATAAGCCCACCAACGCTAAAGGATGACAGATAGGGGATAAAGTTAAGAAACTTTAATTTAGCTAGTCCCTCACTTGTTAGATTGGTGTCCCTATGAAGATCTCGAGAAGGATGGATGTCATCAAGCCCTCAGGAACAATAGCTATGGCTGAGAAGGCCCGCGAGATCGCTAGGAGTGAGCGGAGGATACTCAACTTAGATATTGGGGAGCCGGACTTTGACACGCCCGAGCATATTAAGAGGGCCGCTATAGAGGCGCTTATGAACGGCTTTACACATTATACCTCGAGCCTTGGAATAATTGAGCTTAGGGTGGCCATCGCAGAGTACCTAAAAAATAGAAGAGATGTGGACGTAAACCCGGAGAAGGAGATCATAATTACTCCAGGAGCTAAGCACGCGATCTACTGCGCATGTATGGCTACATTGGATCCAGGCGATGAGGTTCTTGTCTTGGCGCCCACGTGGCCGACGCATTTCACATGCGTTGAGGCGGCTGGGGCCATCCCCCTGGAGATCCCATGCGGAGACACATATAGCGTTAATGAGGAGATACTTAAGGAGAAGGTAACGGATAGAACAAAGATGATTTTAATAAATTCTCCCAATAATCCCACCGGTGGGGTGCTGAGTATAGATAATTTGAAGGTTATCGCCGACCTTGCTGCGGACCATGACCTCCTAGTCCTTTCTGATGAGATATATGACGAGATAGTTTATGATGGTGTTAAGGTTAAGAGTATGCTGAGTTTCGAGGATATTAGGGACAATGTGATAGTTGTTAATGGGCTCAGTAAAACTTTTGCTATGACCGGGTGGAGACTTGGCTATGCCATAGCTAACGAGAGAATAATTGAAGCTATGAATAGGCTGCAGCAGGCTACTACGACATGCCCAACGAGCTTTGTCCAGGTAGCTGGCATAGCTGCCCTTAAGGGACCGATGGATAGCTTTAAGAGGATGATAGAGGAATTCGATTGCCGGAGGAAGTATATTGTAAGGGCGCTCAACGAGATCCCGGGCGTTAGGTGCGTTATGCCCAAAGGTGCCTTCTACGTCTTCCCAAGACTTCAAGGAGTGAAGATGTCTAGCTTCGAAATAAGCATGAGGCTCCTTGAAGAGGAATGCGTGTCCACAACGCCTGGAAGCACCTTCGGTGAATGTGGTGAGGGTTATATTCGCATATCCTACGCGACCAGCCTTAAAACAATAGCTGAGGCTATGGAAAGAATTAAGAAATTCGTTGAGAGATACTCAGTTAAATAGGAGCTTTCGTTAGCGGTGGAGGGGGTAGGGGATGCCATTTGATAGCAGATCCGTGGATTTCTTAAGGAGGCTTACTGAATCTTTCGGTCCTTCTGGTTTTGAGCGGGAGACCGTAAGAATAGTGAAGGAGTACATGAAGCCGTACTCCGATAATATCCTCACCGACAAACTGGGCTCCATGGTATTTGTCTCAAAGGGGGAGCGTGAGAGACCGCATGTCCTATTAGCTGGTCATGTTGACGAGGTTGGCTTTGTAATATCGGGGGTGGATGAGAACACCGGCTTTTTAACATTTAATCCCCTCGGTGGGTGGTGGGATCAAGTACTACTCTCCCAGAGGGTTGTTATTAGAACCGAGAAGGGCGACATACATGGCGTTATAGCGGCTAAGCCGCCGCACCTATTAACTGATGAGGAGAGGCAGAAGCCCGTTGAGAGGAGGAACATGTACATTGATGTGGGCGTATCCTCCGCTAAGGAGGCTGCTGAGCTCGGGATTAAGATAGGTGACCCCGCGGTACCATGGTCTCCATTCATGTTAACTAATAATGGTAGGGTTGCCATGGGTAAGGCGTTCGACGATAGAATAGGCGTCTTCGTGATAATGGAGGCGATACGGAGAATAAAAGAGAATAGCATTAAGCATCCAAATACTATCTATGCGGCTGCGACGGTTCAGGAGGAGGTTGGGGCTAGGGGGGCTCAGACGGTTGCCCATATAGTTGACCCGGATGTCTGCATAGTCGTTGAGGTGGACATTGCTGGCGATGTCCCGAGTATAAAGCCCAGCGAAGCCCCGACGAAGATGGGTAGGGGGCCGAGCCTATGCACATATGACAGTAGCATGATCCCAAATCAGCCTCTTAAGGAGTTCGTTATTAGAGTTGCTAGAGAGATCGGCATCCCGCTTCAGCTGTCTCAGATAGCTAGAGGTGGGACGGATGCCGGCAGGATTCACATTAGTAGGGCTGGCTGCCCAAGCGTCGTTATAGGCGTGCCTACAAGGCATATCCACAGCCACGTAAGCCTAGTGAACTTGGAAGATGCGGAAAACACCGTTAGGCTCGTGCTAGAGCTCATTAAGAGACTCGATCAAGAGACTGTCGAGAGCTTCATAGCCATATAGCCGAGTCTTCTATATTATCGCCAATTATTTTATCCTCCCTTTAATTACTGCCTAAAAGGTGTTTCGCGGAGCCGTTCGTTGGAAACTGTTTTAAAGTGGGTTTGAGATTAAATACAGCTAGCGTGATTATTATGAGTTTAAGCAGTTTTCTAAGCAAGATAAGGGAGGAATTATTGAAGAAAGATGAGGTACGCCAGGAGACCCAAAATTTAGCGAGAAGGACTACCAGAATATCTAAACAGGTAATCTTCTCTGTTCATAGGGATATGATTGCTGAGGCTGAAAATCTCCTTAGAGAAGCAGAAGCGAACATAAATGAGCTCGTTGAGCTCTCAAAATCTTACCCGGAGATCTGTATTGGGTTAATAGATACTCCGCTCCAAGAGTACGCTGAGGCCAAGATATTTCTTGAGCTCATTAGAAGCGGGAACTTTATGGGCCCCCGAGAGGTTGGTGTTCCAGGGGATTCCTATGTCCTCGGGCTGGCCGACGTCGTGGGCGAGCTGAGGAGAAGAGCCCTTGACCTAATAAGGAGGGATGATATTAGGGGCGCTGAGGAATGCCTAAATCTGATGGAGACAATATACAGCGAGCTAATAGGATGCGACGAGCTCCAAGCGTTGATACCTGGGCTTAGGAGGAAATGTGATATAGCAAGAAGAATTGTGGAGGCAACGAGGGGCGATGTAACCATTGAGGGTAGGAGAACTATACTAAACAACGCCATAAAGGATCTGCAGAGGACCCTGAAATCGATCACAAGTGATGTTGAGAAATGAGGGAGATTAACCTCCCACAGAATATAAACTTTAACTTGGAGAAGGCTCGGAAGGCCCAAATAGTCCTATCAAAGATGGTTATTAGGGAGGATCAGATAAACATGCCGATAAAGTATGTTGCCGGGGTCGATGTGGCTTATGCTGGTAATAACTCCATTGGCGTGGCCGCGGTGCTAAACTATGAGTCTCTTAAGCCAGTGGAGGTTAAGCTGGCTACCGTTAAAGCTAAGTTCCCATATATGCCGACGCTGCTATCTTTTAGGGAGATGCCCGCCGCGGTTGCCGCTATTAAGAGACTCGATATTAAGCCTGATGTTTTCCTAGTGGATGGGCAGGGGGTAGCCCATCCATATAGGCTTGGCTTTGCAAGCCACCTCGGCGTAACCCTAAATGTTCCAGCGATAGGTGTTGCCAAGAGAATTTTGTGCGGTGAGGTTGTGGGGGAGGGTGATGTCTGGAGGCCGATTGTACATGAGGGTGAGGTTGTGGGCGCCGCTGTCTACACGAGGCGTGGTAGTAAGCCAGTCTATGTTAGCATCGGCCATAAAGTCTCATTGGAAACCGCCATAAAAGTAGTCTTAGCGTGCACGAGGGGTCATAGGATCCCGGAGCCGCTTCGCATATCCCATATATCCGCCGAAAGGGCAAAGGAGGAATTTATGCAGGATATTTATTCTCCTAAAGGATCTATTGGAGGGGGCCCGAATGAGTATTGATCCTAGGTTAATGGAAATCATAAATAGGATTAGGGACGAGTCGCTTAGGAGGAAGATGCTGGATCTTCTAAGCGATATCTCGGTTAGGCTTGGTGGGAGGGAGTTCACTGGCTTACCGCTCGCCGAGTCCCCTGCGAGCAGAGCGCATCATCATAGCTACCCCGGCGGGTTAATAGATCACATCTTGTCCATGGTGAACATCGGTTTGGCACTGTGCGACTCCGTGGAGAACGTGTATGGCGGGGAGGTTAACAGGGACTACGTTGTATGCGGGGTCATATTACATGACATATTTAAGCCGTTAACCTATGGAATGAAGAGTGACGGAACCTATATTTTCTCGCAGCTTGGGGAGCGCATAGACCACCTAACATTAATAGTCTCAGAGCTCCTGAATAGAGACTTTCCCATAGATTTGGTCCATGTGGTCGCCTCAAGTCATGGTCAGGGGAGCCCGATATCGCCTAAAACCATCGAGGCTCTAATATGCCACATAGCGGATGAGACTGATTCGAGGCTGAATGGGGAGATACTGAATGCGGCTAAATACTTGGTTAGGGAGACAACCGGCGAGACTTGGGAGAGAATGGATTCAAAGACGGCCATGAAGATCATAGCCCAAAAGGCTAGGGGCGGTTGGGAGGGGCTCAGAGCATGGATAGAATCTATAAAAGGGAAATAGATGCCAAATTAAAGCACCAGCAATGAAGATCATTTTAAAGAGATTTGTATTTTTCTTAGTGAAGGGAAAATTTAACTGCTTGTCTTCTCCGGCAGCTTCTTGGATCTAGCCCTCTCTCTAGGGTCTATGAGCCTTAAGCGCAGTGCATCGGTTCTTGGCTAAATGCCCTAAATGTTAAGTTCTAGTATTTCGGCGCTTCTTCTCTCCGTGTTTAGTATGGCGATTGTTGCCCGCCCGCTTAGATAGCCGCATGCCTCGCCCGGATTTATAACGAGGGTTCTGCCGACGCTATATATCTCTGCCTTATGGGTGTGGCCGTGAACAATCACATCATAATAGCCTGAGTTGATTATGGCTCTGAGTAGGGCTTCGTCCTCCCCATGTATCAATGCCGTCCTCAGCCCACCAACATTTAATTCGGCGAACCTGCCATGAAGATTCGCTCCGATCTCCTCAAATCTCCTTCTTAGGAGATCGTGGTCGCCGTCGTTGTTGCCGAATATGCCGATGAGCTTAGCTTTCAATGGCTTAAAACGCAGTACTGCGAAGGGTGCGACATAGTCGCCTGCATGAAGCACTAAATTAACATTCTCATCATTAAGTCTCTTAACAATTGAATCTATTGCCTGTATTCTATCATGTGTATCAGCGACAATACCAACCCTCTTTGCATCGGGGAAAGCGGTCATACTATGCCCCCTAAACCTTGTTAAGCGGTCTAATTCTCTGCCGCCTCGCCTCTGCCAGCGCCCCGCGGAGCCACCTTATACTTTGTGAAGCCGCAGTGGCCACAGGTGTAGCGGTTTCCATGGTCCGCCATGAAGTATCCTGGGCCGCATCTATCACAGAAGGGGAGTAGTCTCCTAAGCTTTCCATTTTCAATCCTGTAATATGATGAAATAAGATTCTTTTCGCCCTTCTTTGGCATTTACCCTTCACTCTCCCCCTTTTTGGGTGTGTTTCTGGTTATTATATGTTTTGGCTCGAGTATTTCAGCTTGATCTGGCGAATTGTAGATGTGTGCCTCGCCCCTGGTTGTCATCGTTCCAATCCTCGTCTTCATTTTCACTACATAAATTCTATCGACATCAGCTTTGAGTAGGTTAGCTATCTTCTCTCTAACCTCTTTGCGCGTTGGGGTTGGCCCCCTCTCGTGTGAAACCATGAAAAACACCTCTTTTCTTTTGAGCAACTCATTATATTTAGTATCCACTATCTTTACATCAAGCTTCACTCCTCAAACCCCCATGTAATCAAGATTATTCTCTTCATGTATATCCCGCTTATATTCCGTTCTCTCCACAATTTTATGCATCTTTTCCTTTGACTCTTTATTAACACTTATTACCACCGCTCCCTCATTTGGCTGCCCGTACACGACCATCGAGCCCTCCGGGGCCAGCAGAACAGCGACTATCGTTAAGAGGTCCTCCTCACCTTCAACGAGAACCTCGACTGGGCCATCGGAACTGATTGCCTCACCTATAACCAGCCAAGAGTCCCTTGTAATCATGCCAGCTGGATTAGATAAGTTTAGGATTTTATTAGCCCTATAATTCATCCGCTCAATGGGTTTACGCATAGACCTGTTATCTATGATAAAAACGTCTACCCTCAACCCCCTTTCAAGGAGACTTTTAGAGATAATATCGCCCACCGTTATAACCTTGCTTGGCTTATAATCATTAATTATTCTGCCAATGGCCTCTGTAACCTCCTTAATATTTCCCCTTATAAGCAGTCCAAGCGGTTTCTTCAGCTCGTCTCTGAGGTCTGGTGTAAGTATATAGGTTCCCACTTCACCTCACTTTGATGGCGTATCGGCCCTTCTTCTCAATCTTTAGGGTTTTCGCTATAACTGAATTTTCTGGGTCGAATATAAAGACGACGCCGCTGAAGTCCTCGCTTAAGTCCGTTGACTTGCAGTTTGGGCAGACCTTTTCCTCAGTTATATAGTGACATCTTCTGCAGGCTCTCTCAACCACAGATAACCCCTCATTCTTTCTTTTTGGCCTTCGCCTCCTCCTTTGCCTCCAATTCTCCCCTGAGCTTCTTTAGGTCCTCTTCGATCCACTCGATCTTCCCTAAAAATGGTTGCCGGGCCGTCACACCAATTTTTCCAAGTCCAGAGCCCTTGCTAAGCGAGACCGCAGTTATCCTGACGCGCATTCTATCGCCGATGCTTACCTTCCTCTTCGTCTCCTTCCCCATCAAGACTCCCTGCTTCTCGTCATAGGTTATGAAGTCGTCCATAATTTGAGATATATGTAGGAGCGCATCAACTGGGCCGACGCGAATAAATGCCCCGAAGTCCGCAACCTCAACAACCTCCCCCTCGACAACCTCTTGGATCTTCGGCATGAATGTTAGAAGCGAGAAGACAACTTTGTGGTGTGTCGCCGGGTCACCGGGTATTATCTTACCGACCGATGAGACCTTAACATCAGTGACGGCTATCAGGTAGCCTAGCTCCTCATCTATCATGCCAACATACTTTGCCCTAAGCTGCTCTAACGCAACTTTCTCAAGGGGCTCATTAAACCTATTGGGCGGTATGCGGACAGTATCCTCGATGGTTGCCAAGCTAAACGTATTATTTCACTCCCCACAAAAACTTCATCTAATAAATATTATTGAAAATGCATATTGAAAGGTCATTTAAAAACTTTTTGAGGGCTTAGGGCTACTCGAACCTTCTATCTACAATATCCCAGACTTCCGGCCCTGTTCCAATAAACGTCACCGGTATCTTTATCTCACTCTCTATCCTCTTAATAAACTCCCTTGCCTCAGCGGATAAATCGTTAAATGACCTTGCACCCTTACACTCTGGAAATAGGACATCAATCTTAGTCAAGGCCGCCTGAGTGGCGCTATTTAGCATAACCGCCCTCTTAGCCAAGTCAAAGTTGAAGGGGGCAGACCTCCTCCTCCTACCAGTTACAGAGGCTATCTCAGCCCAGCCCCTCCTCTCAGCCTCCTCCCAAGATATCTCGCCGGGGAGTGGCCCGGCGCCAACTCTAGTAACATAAGCCTTAAAGACTACTATAACCTCATCAACCTTCTTCGGCCCGACGCCAACATCCGAGCACGCAGCCGAGGCTGTGACGTCCTTAGAGGTGACATACGGATACGTCCCATGCCAAAGAGATAGAAATGTCCCCTGCGTCCCCTCAATTAAAACGCTCTCGCCATCATCAATGGCGTTATTCACCTCTAATGGCACGTCCCTCAGGAACCTTTGTAGCTCCGGTACGTCTCTGGCCAGCTTCGCCCTCCTTAATACTCGATCCGCATTGCATGGCCCGGTTCCACTTCCTGTCGTCCCTATCTCGGATGCTAGGTGCCCGGATTTATCCGTCTCTATATGTTTCGGCTCAATGATGGCGCATTGGGGGTCAAGCCCAACCCTATCCCCAACATTAAGGAGATTAACCTCGCTTAGAAAGACATTTGGATCGACAATAACCCCCGGGCCTATCAGGAGGCGGCACTTTTCGTAGACGAAGGCGCTTGGAACCATGCGAACCCTAAATGTTTTGCCCTCATGGACCACGGTGTGCCCAGCATTCGGCCCGACGCCAGCCCTCACGGCTACGTTGACCTTATCCCTCAGAGCGAGGTAGGATATTATTTTCCCCTTACCAGTATCCCCAAAAAAGCCACAAACAATAACCGTGCACGGCATACCAAAATCCCCACCACAGTTAAAAAAGAGATTCCTAAAAGATAAAATTATGCTTTCTGATAATAAGGTGTGGAGATCACGAATTGCCGCTGAAGGTTGTTGGGTGGTGTGGAGATGCAGATGATTAGGATAATACCAGTTACTGGGATGCCAATAATTAAGGAGGGGGATGATTTAGGCCTTCTTATATGCGAGGCTGCCGCTAGGCAGGGTACGCCCATCGAGAATGACGATATAATTGTCGTAACCCACGTGGTTATCTCAAGGGCCGAGGGGAGCGTAGTAAATTTGGATAAGATATTCCCCTCAGAGTTCGCTAAGAGTGTAGCGGAGAACCTCGACAAAGACCCGGCGCTGGTGGAGGTTATCCTAAGGGAGTCTAGATCTATTGCCCGCATGGGCGGCGGCCACATAATTGTGGAGACAAAGCACGGCTTCATATGCGCTAACGCTGGAGTGGATAAGTCAAATGTTCCAGGAGATAGGAATGTGGCCCTCCTGCCTAGAGACCCCGACCTATCTGCCCGTAAGATAAGGGAGAGAATAAGGGAGATAACTGGCAAGGACGTGGCCGTAATAATCTCCGATACCCATGGAAGGCCACTGCGGGAGGGTGAAATAAATGTTGCTATTGGAGTGGCTGGGATAAAGCCCATTCGGGATAGGAGGGGTGAGAAGGACCTCTTTGGATATGTTCTTAGGGTTAAGAGGACGGCTGTTGCCGATGAGCTGGCCTCGGCCGCGGAGCTGGTTATAGGCCAAGCCGATGAGGGGATACCAGCGGCGATAATAAGGGGCTACCGATATGAGGGGAGCGAGGATGCAACCGCTAAAGACCTCATAATGCCAAGAGAAAGAAGCCTCTTCCTGTAACCTCTAAGCCAAGAGCCTCTTAGCCAGAGTCTCAGCCCTCTTCAGGTCTAGGGGTGCATTAATGTTCACGAATGTGTGCATCTTTGGGTCTATCTTCTCAACGACCAGCGTAGATATGTAGCGGATACCCTTCAGCAGCGATATCATTGCCCGCATACTATAGCTGCCTCCCTCAAAGGCCCTCCTAGCGGCCCTAAGGGCGGCCTCAGTCCTATAAACTGCCTGAAGCGGCTCTATGAAGCCCTCTGGCCACCGGAGAACTGCAGCATTAACGCCTGCTGCCGCATTGAACAGCAGATCTATGAGCCCCGCGGAGACAAACGGCGTGTCGCATGGCAGAATGGCCGAGTAGCCACCCCTAGCATTCATCAACCCGGTATAAGCGCCCCTAAGCGGGCACTCTGGGAGACCTTCCTCATCGGCGATTATCCTACACTCCTTGGGGAGAATTTGGGAGTAAGATGGTATTTGGGAGCGGTCCTTCAAGCAGACTATAACCTCATCGACAATACTCTGAACCCTACTGACAACATGCATTATCAATGGTCTATTGGCTAGCTGCGCTAGGCCCCTATCGCATCCAAGCCTCCCTGAGCCATTGCCAGCGAGTATAATGGTGGTTCTCTCCACTATCTTCTCTCCCAAATCATTGCCCTCTTAATAATATAGTCGACTATTTCATCGGCTATATTGACGCCCGTTACCGTCTGGAGCCCCATCCAGCCCGGCTGACTATTCAGTTCGACGATGAATGGGCCCCTATCGCTCTCGAGGATATCTACGCCGCTAACCTCGCAGCCAATGACCTCAGAGGCCCTTATAGCTAAGTCCTCGATCTCCTTGGTGGGCCTGTAGGGAACTGGAGTGGCACCTAAGCTGACGTTTGTCTTCCACATGTTAGCGACCCTACGCATGGCCGCTATAACCATCCCACCGAGCACAAATAGCCTCAGATCATAATTTCCATGCGGTATATACTCCTGAACATATATGACCTGGTGGTGGAACTCTAGGGCCCTGAATATCCTATCGGCGACGTCGGGGTCAGAGACCCTTGTCGAGCCTATCCCGCGGGAGCCAAATATGGGCTTTATAACGACGTCTCCGCCCAGCTCGTGAAAGGCCTTTAGGGCCTCCCTCGCACTCTCGGTAACAACCGTTCTTGGTACTGGTAGGCCAGCCTCCTCAAGGAGCGCTAGGGCATAGTACTTATCAACTGAGCGCTCGATCGCGTGGGGCGGATTAATAATATATAGGCCCTGCCTCCTCAACCTATGCAGTAAATCCATCCTGAAGATTATTTCTTCTAGGGAGCCGCGCCCGATCGGCCGGACAATTATCGCCCTTAACACCCTCAAAATATCCACGTCTCCCAGAGAGGCCTCGGGCTTGAGGCCGACCCTCGCCGCTAGGCTCCTGAAGCTGAAGCATAACGGCTGGAGACCACGCTTGGTGATGGCATCCCTAAGCTGAGCCGTACACCAGGAGTTCTCATTCCTCGTCAATATACCTATCTTCTCCATAAGTCTCCTCGCAACACCCCGCTTGTTAACCCTTATAGCCTAAATTTTATTCCGCTCTAATTAAACTAAGCGGCCAAAGATATATTTCGGGCAGATAAGCTTTTAAGTAACCTCGCTATACTCCGCTGGGTGTAGGGGATGATCTTAGTTAATAGGCCGCGCATCTCGAGGTACATCGCCGGATTGTACTTGGCGATAATATTGTTTGTAGCTGGGGAAACGGCGCTCCTGATATATGTCCTTCCCCAATCACTACTAAAATTTTTAGTTGCTGTAGTGCTAGCCGCTATAGAGGATGTGCTAATCCTTCTACTGATCTCGATCTATAGGACGAAATATATTATTACAGGCAATGAACTCATCATAAAGGCGACTAAGCTTATAGGCGGCTCAAAGCGCATTCGTCTAGAGGATATAATAAGCGCTGAGAGAACCCTAATACCATTTAGCATAAGACTACTTGGAGCTAGCCTATATGGAGGATACCACTATATCCCTGGACTTGGAAGAGCCTTCATGACAATGACGAACTTTAATGATGGAGTCCTATTAAGGACGGTTCATGGAAACTATATTATAACTCCAAGGGAGCCCGAAAGGTTCATTGAAAACATTAATGCTATGAGGGGGTGCTAGGTATGGACGTTTATGTGGGTACATCCGGTTGGCTCTATTTTTGGAATGAGGAAGGAACCCTTGACTGGTACATTAGGAACTCCGGTCTGAATGCTGTTGAGCTGAACATGAGCTTCTATAGGTTCCCGTTTCCAAGAGCGGTTAGGTCTTGGAGGGATAAGGGCTCCAGCCTCAGATGGGCAATTAAAGTAAATAGACTGATAACTCATCAGTTTAAGCTTAACGAGAGGGCGCTGGAGAGCTGGAGGAAATTTAGGAGCCTCTTCGAGCCAATGGACCACCTAATAGACTTCTACCTCCTTCAGCTACCACCTTCGATGAAGGCATCCTCCATCCAAAGGATAGAGCTGTTCGCTAATAATACCGGTTTAGGGGAGCGGCTCGCCCTTGAGCCTAGGCACATGAGCTGGTTTAGTGATGACGAGGTTATTAGTTGGGCATCTAATCTCGGCGTAACTCTAGTTAGCGTCGACTCGCCTAGCTTCCCCCTAAAAATCTTCAACACGAATGGCATAGTCTACGTTAGGATGCATGGGAGGACTGCATGGTACTCCCACTACTATACTGATGATGAGCTAATAGAGGTTAAAGAGAGGATTTTAGAGTTAGGTCCAGAGAAGATCTACATCTTCTTTAACAATGACACAAGTATGCTTGAGAACGCCCAGCGGATGCTATCCCTCTTCAGGAGGGGATAATGCCCCTAAATTATCTCCGCCTCAAGATAATTTGCACGTGCCTTAACAACCTTAACGTTAATGAATTCTCCAAGCAGATTCTTCTGGCTCCTAACGACTATTGGCTTATAGGCATAGTTCCTCCCGATCCACGAGTCACTCGAGCCCTTCTCGTCAATAAGTATCTCCCCCTCCCACCTAACCCACCGCATATTCATCTCTAATGAGATTCTGCTCGCAAGTTCTGTTGCCGCTCGGCTTCTCAGGGCAATATCCCTGCTATCAATTTGCTTCATCCTCGCAGCCGGGGTGTTAGGTCTCGGGAAGAACTTTGATATGTTAACGATGTCCGGCTTAACATCCTCTATCAGTTGTAGTGTCCTCTCAAAGGCCTCTTCGTCCTCGCCTGGGAAACCACAGATTACATCCGTCGCAACAGTTATCTCCGGGATCTCCCTCCTAAAAGACTCAATTATATTCTTGAACTCCTCGACGGTATATTTGCGGTTCATCGCCCTCAGGACTTCATTATCCCCGCTTTGGACTGGGATGTGAAGGAACTTGAATACATGTTCATCCTTGTAGGCTTCCATTAGGTCTGGGAGCATCTTTATAGTGTGGTTTGGGTTCATCATCCCAACCCTAATAAAGAACTTACCATCAACACTACAGCAGTCTTTAAGTAGCTCAACGAGGTCTGTCCCTATATCTGCTCCGTATGCTCCGCTGTCTTGTGAGGTTAGCCATACCTCCCTAACCCCATCGTAGACGGCCGACTTAAGCCTACTCACAATAAGCTCCCTTGGGTATGAGAATAGTCTGCCCCTAGCGAACCTAACACAGCAGTATGCACATGCGCCGAGACACCCCTCAGAGATCGAGATTATCTCGATCACCCTATTAAGCCTAATCTTAGGCTGACCCGGCTTCACTATCGGCTTCTCCGAGAAAAATATCCTGTTCTTTTCTCCATCCTCCGCAGCCTTCAAAGCTAAGACCACTTTATCAATGCTATAGGGGTCTAGCACCGCTGAGAAATTCGGAGCGGCGCTCAATACCGCCTTAAAATTTATCTTCGGTAAACAGCCCGCAATGATAAGCGGCTTACCGAGCCCACCAAAGAAGCGTATCTTACCGATCATGCGGTCCTCTGTAGGCTTCTTCACACCACAAGTGTTAACTAGGATTATATCGGCATCCTCAGCCCTACTAACCACCCTATAGCCCGCATTGATTATATGGGCAAGCATCATCTCTAAGTCAGCCCTATTCGCAGCGCATCCGTAACTCTCAATATAAATAGTCTTCCCTAAGACCCCAACATTTCCATCGAGACCAAATCTTACAGGAGTTGTTTCTTCCATGAGTTGAGCTCTAAAACAAAGGAGAAGAATCCGGCGATATAAACTTGACCTCCAATTTTTACAAGAAATTGTCTTAACTTATGAGGTGCGGGAGATGATGATGTGACTGTATTTCTG
>Ga0105163_1000133_pt1 | contig 46332 bp, 47 predicted proteins | sample JNZ110809AmetaG_FD_81531 | JGI IMG/M metagenome (GOLD analysis project Ga0105163, IMG submission 81531) | Hot spring microbial communities from Jinze hot spring, China to study Microbial Dark Matter (Phase II) - JNZ 110809A | ecosystem: Environmental > Aquatic > Thermal springs > Hot (42-90C) >... | reverse complement strand
GTGATCGCAGTCAGAAACGTGCTCGACGCTCTCGAAGGAAAGTGCTTTGTCGTGAACCCAACAGGCTGCCTCGAGATAATAAGTTCGCAGTATGGAAGAAACGCTTGGAACGTGCCCTACATTCATTCACTCTTCGACAACGCAGCTGCGGTTGCAAGCGGAATCGCGGAAGCGTTGAAAGCACTGGGCAGAGAGGATGAAGGAAAAGTCGTTGTTTTAGCTGGCGATGGTGCAACTGCGGACATAGGATTAACTCTGCATGGAATGTTTGACAGAAATCACGATGTCATCTACATTTGCCTTGACAACGAAGCCTACCAGAACACTGGTCACCAGCAAAGCGCTTTGACACCATTTGGGGAGGCGACAACGACGACACCAGCGGGAAAACTTTCGTTGGGAAAAATGAGAAAGAAGAAAGACATGGTCGCAATAGCTTTGGCTCACGGATCGCCTTACGTTGCAACTTCGAGCGCGGTTTTGCCAGCAGACATAAGAAGGAAAGTCAAGAAGGCTGCGAGCATTGAAGGGGCTAAGTATATTCAGATACACTGTCCTTGCGTTACTGGCTGGGGAATAGACGGGAAAGACGTTGTTAGAGTAGGAACACTGGCAATAGAAACTGCCTTGTATCCGATTGTTGAGTTTGAGAGAGGGAAGCTCGTTACCGTTAGAAAAGTGAAGGACAGAAAGCCAGTCGAGGAGTATCTCAAGCTTCAGCGTAGGTTTAGGCATTTGTTCACGAGCCCAGAAGGTAAGAAGGTAATTGCAGAGATTCAGAAGATCGCGGATGAGAACGCAAAACGCTACGGGATAGATCTCAAGAAGTAGTAGAATCGAAACGCTTAAATCCCAATTATTAACTTTTTCTATGAGGATTTTGGAACCTGCTAAGATAGCGGATTTAATGGTTCCGAATCGAGTCGTTCTCCCCGCGATGGCGATGAATCTGGCGAGAGAGGGCTATGTAACAGAGAAGATGATCGAACACTACACGAAATTCGCCAAGAACTCGATTGGGCTTGTGATCGTTGAAGGTGCGAGTGTCGATCGAAGGGGGACAGATCTGCATGGTGGGCTTGCGATCTACTCTGATAAGTTCTGCATTGGGCTGAACGAGCTTGCGGAGGAAATAAAGTTCAACGGATCTATTGCTGGAGTTCAGCTTCTGCATCCAGGAGGTTGTGCGTCTCCGAAGATAGAGGGCAACGAACCAATTGCCCCTAGCGCCGTTGAGTATTCGATGTTCATGCACGGAAGGCACAGCTTTAAGGCGATGGCAAGGGAGTTGAGCAAAGAAGAGATAAAGAAAATAGTGGAGCTCTTTGGTGAAGCTGCGGGAAGGGCGAAGGATTGTGGGTTTGATGTTGTTGAAATAAACGGAGCGCATGGTTGGATCTTTAGCCAGTTCCTTTCGCCGAACACGAACAAGAGAAGCGATGAATATGGAGGACCTTTCGAGAACAGGATTAGATTTGCTTTAGAAGTCCTCGAAGCAGTTAAAAGCGTTGGGATCCCGGTTATCTTCAGAATTGACGCCTCTTTTGTATCGTACGGTGGTGTTTCTGATCAGGAAATTCTTAAATACGCCATGGAGCTGGAAAAAGCTGGTGCGGATTGCCTTCATGTGAGTGGAGGGTTTGCAATCACACCAATGATCGTGAAAAGAGGGATCTTACTCGAAGGAGCTTTCAGAGTTAAATCTGCCGTTAATATTCCTGTCATAGGCGTTGGTGGGATTTCTGCAGAGATGGCGGTAAGAATAATCGAAGAGAGCAAGCTCGATTTCGTAGCCCTTGGAAGGGCTTTACTTGCGGATCCGGAACTCGTGGTAAAGTTGAAAGAAGGAAGAATCGAAGACATCCGCCCTTGCACGAGATGTAACGATTGCATAGATAGACTTTTCAGTCTGAGACAGCTAAGGGCTAAGTGCTCGCTCAATCCAGAGATAAAGATTGAAAAAGCGGATAGAAAGAAGAGAATTGTAGTCATCGGTGGTGGACCGGCAGGAATGGAGTTTGCGAGGACTGCAAAGCTGAGAGGACATGAGGTTGTAATTCTTGAAAGAAGCTCTGAGCTTGGCGGAAATCTGATACCTGCAACTGCATCCAGCTTCAAATCAGATCTCAGGCAATACCTTGAGTGGTTGAAGAAACAGATAAAAGGCGTTGAAGTCTACCTGAACTGCGAAAACGTCGAAGCAAAAATTGAGGAACTGAACCCAGATCTCATAGTGGTTGCAATCGGCTCCGAGCACAGCATTCCTGAGATTCCGGGGGTCGAGAAAGCAGTCAAAGCAATCGAAGTGCTAACGGGGAAAGTAGAGGTTGGGAAGAAAGTTGCGATCATCGGTGGTGGTAGAGTTGGTTGCGAAACAGCGCTCCATTTAGCTGAAAAAGGAAAAGATGTGACGATCATCGAGATTTTGCCGGCGATAGCTTCAGATCTCGAGAGAAACTATGCCTTCGCCCTTATAAGGGAGCTTAGGAATAAGAATGTGAAGATCTTGACGAGCTTTAAAGTCGAGAAGATCGAAGACGGAAAGATCGTTGGTATTAAGGATGGAGAGAAATTCGAAGTTGTGTGCGAAAGCATTGTGATCGCAACCGGAATGCGTCCGAGAAAAATCGAATTGAAAGCTAAGGTTCCGCAGTATTTCATTGGCGACTGCGTTCGTCCGAGGAACTTGCGTGAAGCAATCTACGAGGCGATTTACCTAGCTTCTCGCATTTAGCAAACGTAGATCGCTGGTTTTCCGGGCATTGCGGATTTCTTTTTCTCCTCTGGTACGTCTGAGCTCAGAGATATCTTGAGCTGTGTCTCCCTTTCAAAGAACTCGATGCTCTCCTTAATGAGCTCTCTCTCGTTCTCTATGAGCTCCGCACTCTTGAATCTCTTCGCAAAGTTTGCAATCTCTGACTTCTCTACTCCACGCTTTGACATTTCTTTTAACGCCTCGCTTAACCCTTTTTCGAGCGCAATCTTAAGCGCTTCGTATTTCCAATCTTCAGCAACGTAAATCCTGACTTCTTTTGCATTTTCCACAAACTTTTTGACCTCTTTTATGTCTTCCAAAAGCCTTGCTATGAACTCCTCCGCTTTCTCGGCTTTTTCGTCGATCTTGCTCTCCTCGAACTCTGGGTAGTTTTCAAGACTAACAAAGCTCTCATGCTTTAGATGCCAAAGCTCTTCGCAAATATGTGGAGCAAATGGGGCGAGCAGTTTTATCCAGTCGTCTAAGATCAAAGCCAAGTTTTTACCCCCTCTCCGTAGATACCATCGAACATCGTCCATGATTTCGAAGAACGCAAAGTTAACTGCTCTTCTTGTCTGCAGTTTGTCCATCGCTTCCCTAACTTCTTTCACAGCCCTATTAAACTTGCTAACGAGCCATCTGTCAAGAATCGTTATCTCTCCAGCTTCTTTTAGATAGTGCTCTTTTACTAGGTTGAAAAACCGCTCCAAGTTAGCTGCAAGTCCCTCGATCTCCCTTGCTCTCCAGTCCGCATCGCTGTCGTATTCTGCTGAATGGAGAATGTAAAGCCTCGTAACGTCTGCTCCATATTTTTCCAGAGCTTTTTTCATCGTTAACAAGGGACCTTTACTCTTGCTCATCTTCTGCCCTTCAAGGCTTACGTAACCGTTGACCGCTATTGCCCTTGGATACCAACGCGATTCAAACAAGGCGACGTGGTGGAAAAGGTAGAAGAGCAGATGGTTTGCGACAAGATCTTTTCCACTGCTCCTGAGATCTACGGGATACCAGTATTCGAATTCCTCTTTCACCTTTTTTATCACCTCCTCGCTCAGTCCAGATCTCTTCGCGTCTTCGATGCTTCCACGGTTCAGGAAGACGTAGTCTAAAAATTCCATTGTTAAGTTTTCTGGTTTTATCAGTCCAAGGTTAACGAACTTCGCAAGGATGTAGTAGCACATGTATATCGTCGAATCCGAGAGACTTTCGATCAACCACTCTCTGTCCCACGGAATTCTTGTCCCCAAACCCTTTCTCCTTGCGCAAGCCTTGTCTTTCAGCCACTCTATCTTGTTCCTGAACTCTTCCTTGTAGTAATCGGGGATTATCGTCATGGTTTCAAGATGCTCGAGCACTTTCCTTTTCCAAGTCTCGTCGGAGTACTTCAAGAACCATTGATCCTTTACAACCTTTACAACGCACTTAGTTCCGCATCTGCAAACAACTGGCTTCTCGCTAAACTCGTAAAATATGTCTGCAAGGTTTAATCTGAGCAGTTCTTTTTCAACGAGATCCTTCGCTTCCGATACCTTCATTCCCGCAAATTTTCCCGTGTTTTCGAGCATCACACCTTTGTGGAACTCTTTCTTGTACAGGATCTTCGTCGCCTTTTCGAGCTCGGGATCGGTTTGCGACTTTATTCCAAGCTCTTCAACTATCTCTTTTGCAGGAATTCCTTTAGAATCGGTCCCGATTATAACGATTGGCTCGATTTCTGCGTCGATTTCTCTTAGTGCAACGTAATCGTAAGGAGCATGTGCGGGAACGCTCATAACAACGCCAGTCGCGTTATCCGTGTCTACGAAATTCGCAGGTAGTATTGGAACGATTCTATCAACAAGTGGAACGACGACTTTCTTCCCGAAAAACTCCTTCGCGTCCACTTCGCCGAGAAGCTCGAGTTTCTTATCCATGTGTCCGAGTTTTTCAAACGCTTCCTTGCTCACAACCCATTTCTCTCCGTTTACACTTGCAACAACGTATTTCGTAGGCTTGAGCCAGATGTTCGTAACACCGAAAACTGTCTCTGGGCGGAGAGTAGCGCATGGGAAGATGAGATCCGAATTCTCGAGCTTGAACTTGATCACAGTGAACTCCACGATGCTAGCTTCTTCGCCCTGCAATAGATCGTGATCCTCTACGGGATTTTGGTCGTTCGGACAGTAGCGGACGGGGTGGCTACCTTTCTCGACAAGTCCGAGCTCTTTGAGTCTCCAAAACTGCCACTCGATAAAGCGCTGATAAGCTTCGTCCGTAGTCGTAAAAGTCCTGCGCCAGTCTATCGAGTAACCAATTCTTCGCAGGGCATTCAAAGCTTCTCTTGCGAAGTATTCCACGATCTTCTCTGGAGTTGTTAAGTTCAGAAGATGCTCCAAGGGAACATCGTGGAACTTCGTGTAGACTTCGAGTGTTTTCTTGTCACGTTTTGAGATCAGTTCTGCGAGCCCAATGATGGGTGTTCCAGTTACATGGAATCCAAGCGGGAAAAGGACATTGTATCCCTTCATTCTCATGTATCTCGCAAAAGCATCGCCGATTGTGAACGTTCTTGTATGCCCTGCGTGCAAGTTTCCGTTGAGGTAAGGATACGGAACTGTGAGGAAAAATTTCTTTTTTTCATTCGGCTCTGCCTCAAAAATCTTTGCAGATTCCCAGGCTTTTTGCCACTTTTCTTCGATTTCCGCAAACATAGCGTTAAGGAATTCAAAAGGGTTAAAAACTTATCTCAAAACGCTCCCGCAAGAAATCCGATCAGACCCAACAACATCGCAAAGAGTGTTCGCTTTCTGAACTTCGCAACATCCTTCGATACGTTTTTCGATTTTTGGAGCTCTAGAATCACTTTTAGAAGCAAGAAATCTGTTATCGCTACTGGAACTATGTATTTGAGATCTAGGTACTCTGCAATCACAAGTGGCGGAGCAAAGCTGAGGAGAACTGCGATTAAAAAGAAAATAGAGCTAATTCGCACCGCTTTTTCAACTCCATGAACTCTTGCAATCGTTTTAACGTTCCTTATTGCGTCTCCTTCAACGTCTTCGATGCCCTTCATCACTTCTCTGCCAACACCGCAGAAGAACGCGATGAGTGAGAGGAGCAGAATTGAGTCGCGAAGTTCTGCAATTAAACCGCCGAAAATGAATGGTGCAGCCATCGTGAAAGCTATGTAAATATTCCCAAGAAAGCCCAACTCTTTCAGCTTGTAGTCATAGGCAAAGCCGAGAATTGTGACGAGCGTTGCGAAAAGGAATGCAATTGGAGAGATTAAGGACGCAAAAACGATTCCAATCGGAAAGAGTAGGAGCGAAAGGAAAAGGGCTGTATTTCTACTCAGCTCTCCTCTCACAAGCGGTCTATCGAATCTACGATTCGCCATATCGACGTAGTAGTCGAAATAGTCGTTCAGCGCAAAGGCAGATGCCTGAAGAAACACTGCAGTTAAAAATCCGAGCGAGATGTTTTTGAAATCCGCTCCTCCGCCAAGAAAAATCCCAATCAGAACTCCTATACCATACATTATTCCATGCTCGAGTCTGAGCAGTTGCCACAGTGCTTTAAGGGATCGTCTCAAGGAACGCATTTATGCCCTTCTCGTAGATAACGTTTCCGACGATTATCGTGTCTGCAAAGCTCAGCATCTCTTTAGCTTTCCTTCTCGAATCTATTCCTCCGCCGTAGAAGAGTCTTGCGCTTTTCAGCTTTGATTTCACTTCCTTAACGATTTCCGGATCTCCATAAGTTCCGCTGTATTCGATGTAGATCACCGGAAGCTTTAACATTCTTTCTCCAACAAACGCAAAACTTGCAACGAGCTCCTTACTTAAATTGCACTTCGACTTCGTAACCTTAGCAACCGCAGAATTCGAGTTTAGGACTATGTAGCCCTCGAAGACAACGTTTTCAAAGATCTCTTCAAACCTCTCAAACCTTTCGTAGTTCATCCAAACCCATTCCGCGTGTTTCCCAGTTATCCACTCACCAAGCTCTGCGTTGAGCACGATTGGGACGAACAAGTAATCTGCATCGTAGATCACGTTCTCCGGCGACGACGGTTCAAGCACTGTTGGTATCGAGTAATCCTTTACAGCTCTGAAGAGCTTCTTAGCTTTCTCTAAGGTCACGTTCTGAGTTCCTGACACCATTACTGCGTCTGTTCCACTTTCTGCGACTGCTTTGATCATTTCCTCGCTGTTCTCTCTGTCTGGGTCGAGCTTTGTGATATGTTTCCAACTTCTCCAGTTCATCGAAACCACGACGCTCGCTAAGATATAAGTCTTTTTAAAATCTCAACCTAGGGTCCTTCTTCGCAGCGTCTCGCACGCAGAAAAACTCCTTGCCAATCTTTCGCAGATAGGGGCACTTCTTTCCAGTGTATCCTACGATGCACAGCTCGCAATCTTCTTTATATACTCTCTTCGCCCCGAGCTTCTCTACAATCAACCTCAGGTCCATTGATTCCATGACTGCACACAACTTAAAATACTTACGAGAAAAATCCTGCGAGACCTTGAGGTGGAAGATAAAAAAATAGTTCAACCGTATGCAGATTCGTAAACGAGCTCTATTACGTCGAGAACCTTTATCTTCTCGTCAAGCTTCTCCGTCTTAACGCCGTCTTCGAGCATGATCATGCAGAATGGACATGCTACTGCCAATATCTCTGCTCCCGTCTCCGCAGCCTCTTTCGCTCTTAGATTGTTCGGTCTAAACTCTCCAGGATATTCGCGAACGAGGTTTCCACCGCCTGCTCCGCAGCAGAAGCTTCTGTTGCGATTTCTTGGCATTTCAACAAGCTCTATTCCCGGGATCGACTTCAGGATCTCTCTTGGTAGCTCATACATTCCGTTGTATCTCCCAAGGTAGCATGGATCGTGGAAAGTAACTTTCTTTTTGATCTCCTTCTTAAGCTTAAGCTTCCCGCTCTTTATCGCATCGTAGATCGTTTCAAGAATGAACTTTACTTCGTATCCCTCGTATTCATTCTTCAGCGTGTTGTAGCAGTGTGGAGAAGTGGCAATAATTTTCTTAACATCGTACTTCTCAAACTGGGCGATGTTTTCTTCTTTGAGAACTTGGAAAAGGCCTTCTTCGCCGACTCTGCGCACATCGTTTCCGCAACAGCCCTCGTCTCTCCCAAGCACCGCATAATTTACGCCGATGTCGCTTAGGATCTTTGCAATCTTTGCAGTTATTGGGATGTTTCGGTTGTCGAAGCTGTGAGCGCAACCCACGAACCACAGCCATTCAAAATCACCATCTTTAGCCAACTTCACCGGAACCTCTGACTTCTTGATCCACTGGTCTCTCTTGAACTTCGCCTCTCCCCACGGATTCTTTTGCTTCTGGACATTCGTAAGCAGGTCTCTTATGTCTGGAGGCGCTTCACCGCTCTCTATGATTCCCCTGCGCATCTCTTGGATTATGTCCATCTGCTCTATGTAAACTGGGCACATCTCCATGCAAGCCCTACACGTTGTGCAAGCCCAGACTGCGGATGCATCTAACAGTGTGTCCACGAGTTTAACTTCTTCTGGCTTAACTTCTTCCCGCTTTTCAGCTTCTACCGCCTTCTTTTCTTGTGCTTCACCCTCCCCACCATCGACTTCGGTCTCTTTAGCTTCGTATGGTTTCAGCATTTGCATTTTACCGCTTGCAATCTTGTCTATATTTCTCAGATTCTGGATTAGGAACATCGGAGACAGCGAAGTTCTCGAATTGAAAGCTGGACAAGCGTCTTGACAACGACCGCAACGCATGCATGCTAAGCTTGAGAGCAAGTCTCTTTTCGTTAAATCAGCCCTTGTAACAAGCCCCACGTAGTCTTCTCTGTTTTGCGGAGGTCTAACAACTCCAGGATGGCGGTTTGTTTTTGTTAGAATGCTAATCGGAGCCACAAGAATGTGCATAAGCTTTGAGTATGGAATCATTGCGACGAAAGCCAAGATTAGAACCGCATGGACAAACCAGAACACTTGAACTACGTAGCTGTTCGCAAATTCTTGCGAGAACCTGAGAAACTCCTTCAGAACGAATCCAAAAATCGCTGCGAAGAGCAAAACTAAGATGGCAAGGTTGTCGTCTCTCGCATCGTATTTCTTTGCAAACCTCGATGGCTTTAGAAGGTAGCGGTTGATAGCCATTAGAATTAGTCCGAGTGTGAGGATTATCCCTCCTATGGTCATCGAGATCTTGAAGAACAAGTACGCAACCCTGAACGCATCCGGGACTGCATAGAAGATCGTGATTAGCAAGATGTCTACTACAAGAACTATGAAGCCCCACAAGACCAAGAGATGTGCTACCGACATCTTCTTTTCTCTACGGTAAAGCCTAAAGAGTGCGAGGGAGTCTTTTAGCATCACTTTGAACCGCTCTTTTAGATTATCGAGCCTTGGCTCCGAGCTTTTTTGCCCCGACCTTACAAAGTCTACGTTCTTCTTTACACCGATTGCGAAAATCGCTAAGGCGACGATAAGTATAGCGTAGTATATGAGTTCGAGCATTTTATCACCTCAGATTTGCTTTTGCATGGATCTTATTTACGTCTTCAACATGACAACTCTGACAATCGCTGTTATGCACTTCAACGATGTTTATATGGCAATTCTCGCAAACTGCGTTTTTCTCTGGTGGTGGTGTCAGTATCTGGACATCGCTCGGAGCTGCGTGGCAAAGAATCGTGAGAGGTTTTTTCACATGGCAAGTTTCGCAACTGAAAGTGTGAAGCTCATGGATCTCACCATGGCATCTGGCGCAGTATTTACCGCCTTCGAGATGACTCGAGTAGAGGTTTGCGTGTTTATGACAAGTGTCGCAAGAGTAAGTGGTCGTGCTATTTTTTGCGCTTATTGGGGAAAAGAAGAGGAGCAAGCCAACAACAATCGGGATGATTTTCACAGCTTTCCTCATGATCTCACCTCTCGCTTGATGAACTTACTCAAATAGACGTTGTGAGTCTCGTAAATCGACTTGTGGCAGATTTCGCACTTTCCATCGTGATTCGCCAACAGCGAAGAATCGTGGCACAATGTACACTGGACTTCAGAAACGTCTCTCCAATTCCATTCGCTGAGGTTTTTGTGGAACGCAAGTATTTCGTTTCCATGACAGCTCTTACAGCTCGTGACATTTGCGTAGTGTTTTGAATACCTCCAAGGACTTTCGTGGCACTGGCAATCGAGAACTGCGTTTTTTTCTGCGATCGAAGATGTAAGTGTTCCGTATCTTTCCCCTTCTCCAACACAGCCTAAGATCAAGAATACCATTGCCAAAATTAGCAGTGCTCTCATTCTGTCACCTTTCGAAGTTTTTCGAGTAGAGTCCATGTTTTCTTAATAAAGTTTGCTAAATTCCCTTATCAGCCAGCTTTGACTTCGAGCATTAGCTTGGTAATCTTCCGTCTAATTTCATCGCTTACCGACGGTATGAGCCACATCTTCTTCTGAATTTCTTCCGGTGGGTAGATCACAGGATCTTCGAGCATTTCTTCGATGAACTGCCATGATGCTTTTACCGGAGTTGCGTAGCCTATGAACTCGGAGTTTACCGCTGAAACTGCGGGGTCGAGCAAGAAATTTATGAACGCATGTGCGGAATTCTTATGCGGCGCATCCTTTGGGATGCAGAGGTTGTCTGTCCAGATGGTTCCGCCCTCTTCCGGAACTGCAAAGCTGACACTTTCAAATTCCCCTCTCAACCTCACTATGTCTCCATTGTAAGCTTGCGCAACGTATATCGTTCCAATTTTGAGTCCAGGGTAGTATTTCTCTGTTCCCATGTAGCCAGCGAGGTACGGTCTTTGGGCTAAGAGAACTTCCTTCACCTCTTGAAGCGTTGAATCGCTCCAGTCGTTGACGTCTTTGCCTAGATAAGCCTTGGCGAAACAGATTACTTCCATAGCTTCCTCAAGCATGCTTATTTTCTTCTTGTATTTCTGCAGAAATTCGTGATCCGGATTGAAGATCTGTTCCAACGTCGTAACACCCTCTTCGACTTCACTTCTCCATGCAAATCCCGTCGAGCCCCACATGTAGACGATGCTGAACCTCCACTCTGGATCGTAAGGCGGGTTCCGAAACTTTTCGTCGATGAACTTCACATTCGGAATCATTTTCTTGTCGAGCTCAGCAAGAAGCGCCTTTTTTCTGGCTATGTCTACACAGTAGTCTGGAAGGATAACGACATCGTATCCACTTCCCCCTGCTTCGAGCTTCGTGAGAACGTAGTTCGGATCCTCAAACTCCTCGTAGATAATCCGGTCTCTTGGGATTCCAGTTTGCTCGGAGAAGATGTCCAGGAGAGCATCGTTTATGTAGTAGGACCAATTCCATACCCTGAGCTCTTTCTCCAACACTGCCTGTGTCTGCGACTTGAGCTTCTCTATCTCACTCTCCAGCTCCAAAATTCTTCGCTGGTATGCTGAAGAACCGGAGAAAAAGCCTGAAACGCCACCGATAGCAAGTCCAGCAACTCCTGCGACTGCAATTTTTAGAAAATCCCTTCTGCCCTTATCCACCATGTTGGTTTTTGGGGAATGGGGAATAAAAGCTTTATCCTCTTTGCGTCGAGATTCTAACGTAGAGATAAGCCAAGATCATCGACACTACGAGCATTAGCGTCGTCAAAGCGCTTAGAGTTGGGCTAACTACACCTCTCGCTGCTTGTGACCAGATCAAAAGCGGTAGAGTCTGAAATCCTGGAGCAGTTGTGAACACAGTTTTAACGAAGTTATCCCAAGAAAGTGTAAAAGCGATCAACGCTCCAGCAACGATTCCAGGCATCGCCAATGGTATTGTCACTTTTAAGAAAGTCTGTATCTCGTTTGCTCCAAGAGTAAGCGACGCCTCTTCGATCGATCTTTCGTAGCCCGAAAGACGAGACTTAACGATTACAAAAACAAACGCAATGTTGAACGCAATGTGACCAAGTAATACAGATGTGAAGCCGAGAGGAAACGATAGGAGCTTGTAGAACAAAAGGAGTGAAAGCGCTTCCGTGATTTCAGGGATGACGATTGGGGTATAGAAAAAGGACTCGAATCTCATTTTCGTTCGCAGGAAAGCGTAAGCAGAACTTGTTCCCAAAATAACGGAGAAAAAAGTTGACAGAATTGCTACGGTAAGGCTATTGTAAAAAGCGGAGATGACTTTTGAGTCTTGCATTAGCTTTTCAAACCACTTAAGCGTTAAACCTGAGTCGTCTGTGAAGGATGAGGCTATTACGAAAGCAATTGGTGCATACAGGAAAAAGAAAACGATTGCAACGTAAACTCTCATCATAGCTCTATTCTCCCTGCTTTTTTCATATAAATTGCAATTGCGATAAGCACAATAGCCATGTAAATCACAGAAATTGCTGAACCGCGCCACCAGTCATGGTATCGTAGGAAAAGATCCCAGGTGAGAGTTCCAATGGTTACGTAGGTCCCGCCAAGCATCGATGGAACAACGAATTCGCCGAATGAGGGAATAAAAACAAGCATTATTCCTGCAACGATTCCGGGTTTCGAATGTGGGAGTGTTACTTTTAGAAAAGTCTTTAACGGGCTTGCGCCGAGGATGTAGGAGGCTTCTAACTGTGATCTTTTCAGTTTTTCCAGCGAGGCATACAACGGCAAAACCATAAACGGAAAGTAGTCGTATACCATTCCTATTACGACGGCAGTGAATGTGAACATCAAGCCGAGGGGTGTTAGGATTACCATTACTGCGTATGTTCTGAGCAAAAGGCTTATCCAGAACGGCAAAATGATGAGGACGAGGAGAAGATTTTTCCATCTCTGCGCTCTCAGCGCGATGTAGTAAGCAACGGGATACGCAAGAACGAGGCAAAGAACTGTAGTTATGGTTGCGATGAGGAGTGAATTTAGGAAGAATTTGAAGAACCATGGATCTAAAACTTCTGCGTAGAACTCAAGTGTGAAGTTTGGAAACCCAAGGCTGTAGAGGACAACGATGAAAAAGGGCAGATAAAACAGAACTAGAAGATAGACGACTCCAGGAATTGCAAGTTTCTTCATGCCTCGAAGATGATCGCTTCCTCTGCTCTCCAACCTATCTCGATTGTTTCACCTTCTCTAAACCCGTTTGCGCTCGTTATGCATTTTATTCGAACTCCGTTGACGTTGACGTCGAGTTTTACGAAACCGCCTAAGTAAACAATCTCCTCGATTTTACCGCGGAAGGTGTTATCCCCAATCGCCCCTACCTTTATCCTTTCCGGTCTTATCCCTATGAGGACCTTCTTTGAACCGTTGAGTCCCGAGACCTTTATTCTTCCGAGTTCGCTTATTGCGCAGTCTTCGCAGATTTCTGCTGGGATGAAGTTCATCTCTCCGATGAACTCTGCGACGAACTTCGTTGCGGGTTTTTCGTAGATCTCCATTGGTGTTCCTATTTGCTCGATCTTGCCGTGGTTTATCACCGCAACTTTATCTGACATTATCAGAGCTTCTGACTGGTCGTGGGTTACGTATACGAACGTTATCTTGACATCTCTCTGAATCCTCTTCAGCTCAAGCATCATGTGTTGTCTCAGCTTCAAATCCAAAGAGCCAAGCGGTTCGTCCAGCAGGAGAACTGAGGGTTCGATTGCGAGCGCTCTTGCGATAGCAACTCTTTGCTGCTGTCCACCTGAAAGCTGGTTTATTTTTCTCTTGGAAAAAACTCTTGCGTCGAGGTTCACAATTTCAAGGCACTCGTAGACCTTTCGCTTTATCTCGTTTTCGGGCATCTTCCTAATCCTTAACCCATATGCAACGTTATCGAAAACGTTCAAATGCGGAAAGAGAGCGAGATCTTGGAAAACCATCCCTATGTTCCTCTTATACGGCGGAAGGAACGTGCAGTCTTTCCCCATCAGCTTTATTGTGCCCTTATCAGGGAAAATGAGTCCCGCGATTAATCTTAAAAGCGTTGTTTTTCCAGAACCACTCGGTCCAAGGATCGAGAAGAACTCTCCTTTGCGTATCGAGAAGCTTACTTCTTTCACTGCTTCAAAATCGCCGTATCTTTTAGAAACTCCGTCAAGTTCGACTGCGAATTCAACCATCGATACTCCTTTCTTCCCAATGTTTAAAAAACTTACGCTTTTTCATTTTTTCTCGAATTCACCGTGATTTTCGGATTCTTATTTAATTAAAACTGGTATGGTTTTTTGGAGCTGATAAAGATCCAATCTCTCGCAACAAGACAAAAAGAAAGCCGATTTTAGCGACATTTCAGGAAAATATAATATATTTTTCTCAAATTAAATCTTTTCGAGCTTTTCGATTTGGGTTTATTTCTGAGAATTATTCGAGCTTTATTAGTTTGTATTTCCTCTCACCAAGACCCAAATTTTCTGCATAGCTCAGCATACCCTCTGGATCTGTCCATTGCCAATATTTGTGCCCTTCAAGAATTTCGTTTACAGCAGGGAGACTTTTGTAGAGATCGTAGCTCGCTGAATCAATGGAAACCGCATCTGTTGAAGCTAGAATTCCTATATCGGGAACTAAGGCGTTGTCGCTGTAGGGATGGCAATCGCAGTGAGGAGTTATGTCGATTAGGAAGTTAAGGAATGAAAAATTATTGTTTAGCTTAGAAACACCTTTTGCACACTCTACAATTCTGTCGCTCACGTCTTTTCCCTCAAGCCAATGCAGGCGCACAGCTTTGGGTTCGCAAACCTCATAGCAACCCGTGCACTTCAGGCATCTCTCTTCCACAATTCTGTAGTCAACTATTGCATCTGCTGGGCAAATTTCAATGCACTTGTCGCATTTTGTGCATCTCTCTTCTCTTATCTCCGGAAACCCGTTCACATGCACATCGTATTTCGATGGCTTTGCAACACAGCCAACGCCGATATTTTTTATGCTCCCCCCGATTCCGGACTGCATGTGCAACTTGAAGTGGGTGCAGAAAACCACTGCATCGCATTCTGCGATTGCTTTTGCGACGTAAACTTTTTTCAAGAATTTTCCATCAATCGGAACTTCCACGAAATCAAAGCCGAAGAGGCCGTCTGCGATAATTATCGGTGCTTTAAGAGTTTGGTGCGTGTAGCCATTCTCTTCAGCAATTTGCAGTCTTCCGATTGCAGAGCTTCTTAGTCTTGTTAGCCCAAGTCCAGTTGTTTCGGTAACAAAAGGTTTTGCGCCGATTTCGAGCAGTTTTTCAACAACTGTCCTTATAAAAGTCGATCTCAAAGTCTTGGTAGTCCCCCTTTCTCCAAAATGCGTCTTAACAGCGACAACGTCTCCAGGACTTATGTTGTCGAGAACAGAACTTTCTTCTATCAGTCTTTTTAGTTTTGAAACGAGGCTCAACTCTGGCTGATACCATTTGTCTGGGTCAACGACTCTTGCGCGAGAATCGACGAAGAACACGTCCATGTCATAGCTTTAAGAGTCTCATTAATATCTCTTTCGCTCTATTGGCATTGTAGTCGCCTCTGTCGACGTCTGGATTGAATGACTTTACAACCCTGATCTCTCTCTCAGAAAGTTCGACGACGTTCGGGAAAAACATCATCGTTCCCACTTCAAATTGCCTTTCTTGTGCACCACTTATTAGCGTAAAAATCGCCTTAGCTTTGTCGTTCTCGATTTTCATTAGTAAAACTCGAAGCAAGTTTATGACCTTTGCAATCGGTTGGTAAATCGCAAGCCCCGAGATGGAGTGTAGAATTAAGATGTAATCTTCTCGGACGTCTTGAAGAACTTTTGAGACTGCCAAACTTATCTCGTTCAAGTTCGTCGGGTTTGCAACCACAAACTCTTTTTCCTCTGCGCTTTTCATTCCCCAACTAAACGCATCTACTACCCACGGCTTTTTTCCGATTATTTCTCTTATTTTTTCTGCACTGTAAACTGTGGAAACCCACACTGTGTCCTCGAAATCGTTTACGAGTTCTTTAAGCAATTCGAGCCCCTCGATGGTGGGTTTCCCGATGAGCAGGAGGTATGACATTCATCGACTTTTCACAAAAAGAAATTTAAATTTTTCTGCTCATACTTTATGTGCTCAAACTGCTCCCGGAGATGGCGGTGCTGTTGAAGAAGACCGCCGTCATTGCAGACATACATTTTGGAATCGAGAATGCTATGCAGAGGTCTGGAATAGCGGTGCCAAGGATGCAGGTGATGGATGTAATAACTAGGGCACGAGAGCTCGTAGAGAGCTACGATGTGGAGAAGCTAATAATTGCCGGAGACTTTAAGCACGAGTTTGGAGAAAATCTACCATACGAGTGGGATGACGTTAGAAGCTTTCTGAACTCTTTGGACATTGAAATTTCGATTGTTCGAGGCAATCACGACAACTTTTTAGCTACGATACTCAGCGAGTATTCGATCGAGCTAAAGGAAAAGGTGATCGTTGAAGGTTATACAGTCGTTCACGGTCACGAAGATTGCGAAGAAGAGAAGATTATCATGGGTCACGAGCATCCAACGATAAAGATCCGTGTGAGGGGTGCAAGCTACTCTTTCCCGTGTTTTCTGGTTGTGGATCGAAGTAAAATCGTTTTACCAGCATTCTCCAAGCTCGTTGCAGGAAGCGATGTTTTGCAGGAGAACTTCTTGTCTCCCATTCTGAGAAGGGCGAAAAAGATAGAAGTTTACGCAGTGGAAGGAGACGTCGTTTATCTCGGGGACTTAGGATCTTTGAAGACAATACTCCAAGCCGATTGACTTCCGATAACGCATTCCCGGAAAGCTTATCAGCTTTATGGCTTCGTAGGCCCTTCTCCTTGCTCCCTCAATTGTTTCCCCCCTTCCGACCACTGTGAGAACTCTTCCACCTGTTGTTACGTAGCCATCTTGTTTCGCAATTCCGTTTGCATATATCAAGGCGATCTCTTTTGCGGACTCGATTCCCTGAATTGGCTGGCTTGTGTAATGCTCCGCTGGATACCCGGGTTTCAGACCTTCTCTACCACGCAAAGCTCCGCTTACTGCGCAAACTGCGCAGCAGAAATCGTTGCTAAACCTTATCTCTACGCTGTCGAGATCTCCATTGATTACTGCCAAAGAAAGCTCCAAAAGATCGCTTTCTAGCCTCGGCAACTTCGCTTGTGCTCCAGGGTCGCACTCTCTGATGTTTATCTCCAGAACCTTTAGCTCTCCATCCACGAGCATTATCACAGGATAAAGGATGCCCTTGAAACCAGTCGCTCTCACAATCGGCTCAACAACCTTTTTCATGATCCTTTTTTCAACCTCTTCACTTACTTCTGGATGTGGGCTTATAGCACCCATGCCACCGGTGTTTGGGTTCACGAGCTTTCCCTGTTTGAAAAGAGCTTCAATCTCCTCTTTTCTGTAAAACTTCTTTCTCGTTCCTATGTAGTAGTCTCTCATCGCTTCAAAGTCGTCGTTGTCAAACGCCGATTTGTAGTCCTTTGCAGTTCCAAACGGCAACGCTCTTTTACCATCGCAAATCGCTGTAAACGCAACCTCAACGCCGACGAGCTTTTCTTCGATCAATATTCTGTCACCAGCAGAACCGAACTTCTTTTCAATCATTATCTCGTCAACAGCTCTCAACGCCTCCTCTTTTGAATCGCAGACATAAACGCCCTTTCCAGCAGCAAGACCGTCAGCTTTCACAACTATGCTACCAGAGCTGTTCAATATGAACTCCTTTGCATCTTCTGCCGAATCAAAATTTCTATATTTAGGAATAGGGACTCCTATGCTTTTGAGAAAATCCTTTGTTTTGCACTTGCTCGCCTCAAGCCAAGAAAGCTCTTTTTTTGGTCCAACTGTTGGAATTCCTTCTTCTTCAAGTCTATCAACGATACCAAGGCTTAAAGGCTCTTCTGGACCTATGAACGCGATGTCTACGTTTTCTTTCGCAAATTTGACGATTTCCTCAATGCTCCTTATCGAAGCTATTGGCTTTCCATCGATCTTCGCAACTCTGCACTTGTCAAAGAACTCACTGCCAGCATTCCCCGGGGCGACAAAGACTTTTTTCACTTTTTCGCTCCGTGAAAAAGCATGTGCGATTGCATTTCCCCTACCACCTGCGTCGACGACAAGAACTCTCATGAAAAGAGTTGAGTGGTATTAGTATTTTGTCTTTGTTAAAGATCCCCTCATTGCTCTGCAAATTCTGCACAAGTATTCTTCGCTTTTGGCATCCTCCTCCTTCGAAACAGCATCGGCGATTTCGGCTACTATTTTCTTCACTTCATCGTTCTTTTCTAAAAACTCTGAACCTCTTTTACCCCTCTTACTCGCTAAATACTGTGAAACCGCAGCTTGAGTCAAACCAAGCATTTCCGCTACTTCTTTTATTTTGTAGCCTCTTTCTATTAGCTCTTTTGCCACCATCGCCCTTATGGCAGGAAGGATGTATTTGACCATGTGAACACAATGAGGTTTCATTACAGATTTTTGAGTCGAAGGAACTTTAATTTTTCGCTTCTATGGGAAATATCCAAACTCCGCAAGGTAGTAGTAGATTTCTGCAAGAAAAGTGTTGAGCGACTCGAATGGGACGATTATGCAACCTTCATGGAAATAAATCGCATCGTCGATAAAGGAAATGAGCACTGGGATTGCCTTTTTACCTTTAATCTTCGAGAACCTTTTACATCGCTCGACGTGCTTCTTTGCTTCCCTTTTAATTTGCGAAACTCTGTAACGATGCCCTGAATAAAGCTTTGCGTCCATACAGAGTATGATCATTCCACGCTCCGCAACGACGTCAATCTCTGCTCTGCCGAGCTCGTCCTTGAAGAAGTGTCTAAAGAGCGTTTTGAACCCGTGCTCCTCGCACAATCTTCTCACTTGCTCCTCAAACTCCTGCCAGCTCCACATGTCAAGGGAAGTATTTAATCTCTACGTCTTTTTCATACTTCTTCCAATCCGTCTCTCTTTTTTCTCCGCTTAGGATCTTCTCAACTATCTCTATTGCTCCAATTTTGCTCAGGGGTTTGTTGTTGTTACCGCATCTGTAGCTGTAGGTGCACTTAGGGCAACCATCCTCTCTCCCACAGTCGCAACTCTTAAGGATCTCGTGTGAAATCCTAAAACCATTCCTTAGCTTTCTAAATAGAAGTTTGCTCAACCCATTTCCTCCAATGGTAGCATCGTATACAAAAATGTCACCTTCCGCGGTTGAAATTCCACCCATTTCTCTGCTTCCCCCTCCGGTGAGCGTATTACTGGACTCGATCAGAACGTGCTCCAAAGCATGGAAGCTACCAGCGACGAACTCGAAATTATCTTCATCTGGGAATGGGCAGGAGAAAAGAAAACCCTTCGTTCTAAACTTGTATTCCACCGTCTCATCTAAATAAAAGACTTCCTTTCTCTCTTTAAAGATTCCTCTTTTTACGTAGCCATAAACAGACATCTTGACTTCAAACGTAGCGTAAACAGCATTTACGACGTCGTCGATCTCCTCTTCAACCTTTACTATCTTTGGAATCGATGTGTAAAGTGGATCGGTTACTTCTTCACCGCTTTCGTCTTCTTCCACCACCGCATAGAGGAGATCGAGGTTTATCTCCTTGCATCTGTACCTTTTGCCGTTGTGGAGTATCACTGCTTCGGGAAAAAGCTCTTTTATTGCGATTGGCAAAGCTCTGTCCCCGATTTCTTTTCCATTGTGCAAGATTCTTACCCTTTCCCCGATTCCACGCATTGAAAATCCCTCTAAGAATTTCCTACCCTTTTCCGTTACTTCCAAAACCTTAGTCCCGCTGAGGAGTTTTTCCGATCTCAGATAATCCAAGATCTCTGGATCGAGCTCGTCAGCAGTAGTTTCTTTTTCCAAGACCATCGAGAGGTATTGGTACTTCATAACCTCTTCGTTTCTCTTCTCGATATAGGCATTGGCTTGGTTTGAAAAGTATTCCCTCGGATTTCTCTTGTAGTAGGCTGAAATTGGATCATCTGACCTCAAGAGGAGTATTCCTATGCTTTCCTGTCCCCTTCTCCCAGCTCTCCCAACTCTTTGCAAGAACTGCGAATAAGGGACGAGTTCTGAAATCACAATGTCAACGTCTCCAATGTCTATTCCCAGCTCAAGCGTTGGGGTCGAGACAACGACCTTTATCTTTCCATCTCTAAAAGCTTTCTCGACGTTCTCTCTAAGATCTTTAGCGAGCCCAGATTTGTGAACAGCCGAGCTCACGCCGAATTTCCTTAAAATCCAGTTTATTGTCTCTACTAGCTTGTAGCTATCTCCAAAGATGAGGATCTTGTTTTTTGGGTAAGATGAGACGATTTCCCTGATCGCAGAGTATATGTTGTTGCAGTATCTCATAATGAAGTTCAAAGTGGATTTTCTATGTTCTCCGTGGACATGGACAAACTCTTTTTCAAATAGCTCCTCCGCAAACTCCTTTGCGTTTGCAAGAGTTGCAGAAGCGCATGCAATCTGGAAGTCAGAAAATCTCGAAAGTCTTTTGATGAGATAGTGCATGTTCGATCCAAAAAATCCTGTGTATGTGTGCAGTTCGTCTACTGCAACAAAAACGAGATCTTTAACGAATTCCCTAAACGCAGGAGTGTTTCTCAAGTGGTAGTCCACCATGTCTGGATTTGTGAGTATTATGTCGGCTTTTCCATTGAAAACAGCAATTCTATCTTCGAGAGTTGAATCTCCATCGAATCTAACAGCTTTAAGCCCTAAATAATCAGCATACTCCTTTATCTTTAATTCCTGATCCTTTGCTAACGCTTTTGTTGGATAAAAGACGATTGCTTTTCCATCCTTGACTTTTTCAAGCATTGGAATTGCAAACGCCTCTGTTTTACCAAAACCTGTTGGTGCAGTGATTACAACGTTTTTCCCGGACATTAGGAGCTCTATTGCATCTTTTTGGAATTTGTATAGCTTTTCTATACCCCTCACTCTTAGGGCGTTTGCCAGTTGCTTTGGGAGAAAATCCAAGGGCTCCGTTGGTGTCTCTGCAAATGGATTAAAAACTTCGTAGTATACGATCTCGTCTTTGCATTCAAAGATCGGTCTCAGAAACTCTTTGTAATTTTCTCTCAGCAACTTTAGATTTTTCTCGGTCTCAAGGTCACAAGTGCACCTTTTCTTCAATCTTTTGCACTTTGGGCAGAACAACTCCTCGAGCACGATCCAAGTTGCGGTGGAAAGATTTAGACTTTGCTATGAAAGAAGAAAAGCTAAAAATCGAACGATCGTTCGATAAGATTGGCTAAGAAATTTCTAAGGTTGAAGAAAGAGAAAGGAGCGCTAACACTTGCCCATTACAACCAGAGGCTTGAAATGCAAAGAATTCAGACTTTGTGGGAGAACCGTAGTGGTTGAAATTCGAAGGCAGCGCTTTTGAGGTTTCGAAGCTTTTTCCCAAGAGTAACGTGACAACAGCTCTTGCGATTGCATCGAAGAGAGATATTTAAACTCAGATTTACTGCGGGCAACGATAGAAATTTGAGGAATCGATAAAAATCGGATTCGAGATGGCTGATGTGGATGTATTTAGGCTCTAAGGGATGGGGGAAGAATAGAGGAAGACGTGGCGATGAGTAAGCAGAGATTCGGAAAATTGTTTTTTGCTTAGAGAAAGTTTGAACATTTTAATGCGAATGAGCGGAATCGCAACCGCTACAAATGAAAAAGTCAAAATACTAGACGAGGAAAAACTACGGGCTTAGGATCTTTGAAAAAATGGCGATAGAGATTGGTGGAGGAGATCCGCACAACTCTTTTTCCGATTGCGTTTTAATAAAGAAACCCTATGACGGGATTGATCGAGGCGATTCGCAAAAGAAAAGAGCAGTTTTACTAAGAATAGAGAGGAGTTTCGAGACGAGGAAGCGATCTTGGCGGTAAGAAGCCGATGCAGTGACGTTGGACTTCAGCGTTTGTGGTGAAAATCTTAAGAATAATCCCAGAAAAGTCGTGACTTATGCGAGAACTGTCGTTGATCATATCGAGTAGACACATAACTTGCGCTAGGGCTTTGGATAGTCTGAAGGTTCTTTAACCTTGCATCCTATTACGAAAAGAATTTAAGTCCATGCACTCTGGAACATTTAAAGGGCTCGTAGCTCAGCCAGGTAGAGCGACGGGCTTTTAACCCGTCGGTCGCGGGTTCAAATCCCGTCGAGCCCGCTTTTTTAAAATAGTCATTTCTGAACTTTTCTCTGGGAAGTTTGAAACGAAAATGACCCACAGCAATGCGATCATCGACCGCAATGCTTTTATGCAAAAAGTCAAAGAAACATTAGACCCGCCTTAGCTCAGCCTGGGAGAGCGCGGGACTGTAGTTTGCGCCTCCGCGCAAGCGGAGATCCCGGTGTCCCCGGTTCAAATCCGGGAGGCGGGACTTTTATTTTTCTGTATGGAATACGACCAAAAACTTTTATCTCGACTCTAATGTCATTTTTTGTGATCGTGAATTTTCTCTCAGTGAACACAGCTTGGAATCGGGAGAAAGTTGTTGAACTTATGAAAAATAGGGGCTTTGAAGTAGTTTTCTTGGATTTACCAGAGCATTTTGAGCCCTATTTCGCAAACAAGATCGTTCCCGCTCCTGAGCTTGGATTCTCTCAGGATTTAAAATCCTGTGAACCAATTATTAACCACTGCTGGGAAAATGGGATTAGAATCTGCTGCTATTTGGACAATAGAACTTCACAGGAACGGAGGGACATTCAAATAGAACTCGCTAAGCTCGTTTTAAGATCGAAGCTAAAGGGTATAGACGTCGAAGAGTGGAAAGAGGTAGTGTTCAAAGATATTGCGATTCGAGAAAGTTCTGCGGAGTTCGTTGAGATGAAAATACGTGACAACGCAGGAGAGTTGAACGCATGTCTAAATCTTCCGCCGGAAGTCGAAAGTGCACTTGAAAAGGACTTTGTAGTGAAAAAAGTTGCCGTTTATGATTTTAGGAGACCTATCGATAAAATTTACGAGCTTGCATTTCGGGAGATGAGCGGAGAGAATATAAGCGACGAGCAGTGGCTTGAGTTAATAAGAAAGCACATCGCTTTTGTTGACACAGTCGTGGAAGTTGGATATGAAGAGGCGTGCAAGTTCATCTGGATATAAGGGAATGCTTATCGATTCGGAAGGAGTTAAGCACGGATACTTAGTAGAGGGAGTGTTCGAAGAGAGCAGAGAGGAGTTCGACGATTTTGTGATAACTCCAACGTTTTTCAACGCTCACACTCATCTTGGAGACTCGATTGCAAAGGATCCGCCTTACCTCGAGCTTAAGTCGATGGTCGGTCCAGAGGGCTACAAGTTTAGGGTTTTGAGCTCTAATTCTGCTGAAGATTTGAAGAAAGCTTTGATCCACGAGGTGGAAATCGCAAAGAAAAGTGGGACAACAGTTTTCTTGGACTTTCGGGAATCTGGAATCGATGGACTAAAGATTGTCGAAGGCGTAAGTGGAGTAATAGCACTTGGAAGACCAAGAAGTGTCGAGGAAGCGGAGAAAATGGTGTGCAAAGGTTTTGCGATGAGTAGCGCAAGAGATCACGACCTTGAGCTACTTTTTGGGATTAGGAAAATCGCAAAGAAAAAAGGAATACTCTTTGCTATTCACGCTGGCGAGGTTGATTGCGAAGACGTAGAAATCGCGGTTGAACTCAATCCAGATTTCGTTGTACACATGAACATGTGCGAAAAATTCCTTGGGAGTTTCATCGAGGCGGGAATTCCAATCGTTTCCTGCATAAGGTCGAACTTCTTTTTCGACGTTGCAAACCCGAGGGTTTACAGGAAATTGTCCGACTATGAAAAATGGCTGCTCGGCACAGACAATGCGATGCTCTTCAACCCATCGATGCTCGAAGAGATGCATTTCTCTTCGATTGTAGTTAAGAACGACTTTGCAGTGTTTAGGGCTTCGATAAATGGTTATAAGATCTTTGGGGAAAAGCTGGGGGTTAAAAATGGGTACGTTGTGTTCAAAAAGGACTGGAAACTTAAGAATTCGAGAGATCTAATTTCGACGATCGTCAGACGAGTAAGCGAAAGCGATATCGAGGCAATAGTAGATTCAAACTCGCTAACATGTGGAAAAGTTTAAATGCTCAATAATTGTAATAGCTCGTGCTCAAAATGCTTAGGAAAGTTGGTATGATACTTATAGGCTATGAAACCGCAGAAGCTGCGGTGTGAGAAATGTTACGGGGTTAAAGTAGACTACTCGGTTTTTGTGCATGGTTTCGAGCTCACGATATTTTAAAGGAAGAAAATTAAACGAGATCCAAGTTTATGACCTTGCCTTTCAGGACTTGCTCTTCGTTCACTTCAAGCGTTTTAACGAGGTCACCTGATCTGAAGTAGTAAGGCGTTATGGGCTTTGTTTCATAGCTTGCGTCATGGGAATAGGGCAACGTAACCTCGAATTCGCCGTTGTTGACCTTGACCTTCTGGTAGTATTCGAAGACTCTTCCTTGGTTTGTTTTTATCGTTGCATTCACTTCCACGAATTCTGAACTCGCTTTGCCTTTCACAGTCACGCCTTTGACCCTTTCAAAGATCTTTACGTAACCCGTTGCGTTGAGATCGACTGGTATTCCAAGATCTGATCTGTAGAGATTTAAATATGCAAATTTTATAAATATCTCTTGAGCAGCAAAGCTCGGACCAACGCCATAACGTGCACGTTGGATCGTTTCGTAAACCGCTATCTCAACCGGAGACAGCTGTGGGTTTGCCAGATAGAGATTCCACTCGTCGCTTGGTGCACTTTCATAGACAAGCCTGTAACGACTAAGTCCCGAGCCATCGAAGATGTGCAGTCTTGCCTCCATTGTTTCGTAGTAAAGCTTGCTCGGCAATCTTACGAGCGGATATGCATTGGGCGGAATTTGGTATGCTATGCCAAGAGTTCCCTGCTGGGTCAGGTAGAGAACGCCGTTGTAATACTTCTCCACCAAAGGCAAGTCTCCCTCTGCCCAGGTTGCCATTGCGTAGAACTTACCAGTAGCCATCTCTACGTCGCTCACAACATATCGAATGTTCAAGTTCTCAGCCACTTTTTCTGCGTAGCCTTCATCTCTCGTAACAAAAAACGGCGCAGCTCCGGGAACTTCGTTGTAGAAATTTCCGATGCCTTGTTGGAACGGATTTGCCACCGCCATCCTTTTGCCTATTGCCAAAATCCAGTGCCCATAATCCCACCAGCTAATCACACCATAGGTCTCAAAGGGATACTTATAGTACTCGCTGGTTTTAGAGGGATAGAGTTCATAGTAGTAGCTTTCATAACCTCCATCAGGAGTGTTCTCCCTGAGCCAAACCATTGCGTCGAACCACTGCTTGTTTATCGCTCCAACACCTTTGCTTTGCGTCTCTGCTAAGGAGTAAGTCGGATAAACGAGGAGTATTAACAAAAGAATCGCAATTGCGACTCTAAACACGCTGAAATCCATCTTTTTGCTCCTGTTGGTGAAAACCCTGTAGACGTGGAACTTCTCAAAAATCTTGTCCAAAGCAAAACCAGCAAAAACTGCGCAAACTCCGGCGAAGTAATATGCGAATCTATTCTGCCCCCAGAGAGCTATGAAGAGGGCTATTGCCCAAAGGAGTATCAGGAAATCTTTCAGCTCTTTCTGCCTGTAAACCCTAAACGCAACATACGCTATCGTTGGGATTGCGAAGAAGAAGGCAGTTCCGAAATGCGTATATGCGGGAGCCAAGGAAAACGACCCACCAAGGAAGAAGAACGGGTAAACTTCTCCAATCGTTAAAGCCCCACCTTTCGGCTGAAGGTAGCCAGTTACAGTTCCGATGGTGATCGAAAACTCGGGGAATATTGCTGAAATTGCAAAAAGTCCTACGATCGCGAGCAAAAGGAGTGCGGTCTCTTTTCCGATCCTTATAACTTTCTTCACAGCCTCGTATTTTAAATCAAACTGCCAAAGAGCGAACGTGACAGCGGTGTAGAAGAAAAGCATCATCAGCTGCATCGGTGAATAGAGCGCGGGACTATTCGGGGCGTTGAAAGCGAATGGCAAATAAACAAAAGTTGCGGAGAGGAAGTAGATTATTGTAAGCTTAAAAGTGTTCTCAGATATTTTTATTCCGAAGAGCATTGCGAGGAAAAATGTTGAAATTAAAAGCAACCCAAAAGTGAACCCAGCTGCCCAAGTGAGTATGTAGAGTCCGAAGCTTACACCACCTAGAATTGCGTAGATTACGCTTTTTTTACTCCACTCCACTTTTGTTAGGAGCACAAAGAACGCAAGCGAAGTTACCATCCAGAAAACTTCCCACACGTGGTGGTCGTTGAAGCTGAGCATACTTCTGTGCAAGAACTGCCCGGGGATTATTGAAATTAAGAGCGCTGAAATCAGTGCAGATCTCTTTCCAAAAACGTTGTTGGTAAGGAAGAAAATTGCGAATATCGTTAGGATTCCGCCAATCGCTGGGATAAAGACGAGGACTGCTCTAAGACTCTCACCACTTGTTGCGTTGGCCAGCATTGCGATTATTGCGCTTAGATAAACCAGGAACGGTCCAAAATGTGTGTAGGTTCCGTATGGATACTGGGTCATAGGGTCGAACCAGATTCGTGAAGGAAAGTTGTGGATACAGTTCTCGATGAGCCTGTAGTAATACCATGGATCGTTTTCGCTTAGGCGAACTGTAAACGTGAAAACGCTGTCCCAGGGGTTTAGGATTCTGATCTTAATGGCTAAGAGTAGAGGAATTAACAGCAGTAGCAAGGGAAGTTTATTCTTGAGAGTCATGCTCTAAGGATTGCGTGCAATTAATAGACTTTGCGGTAAAGATATATGCAGATGCAGAGCTTGTGGAGAGGGTGGTGATATGCTCTCGATCGGCGATTTCGTTAGAGTCAGCTACACAGCAAAGCTCGAGGATGGGAGAGTGATAGATACGACAGACGCTGAAGTTGCAAAGAAGGAGGGTATTTTCAACGAGAACGCTCGCTATGGCGATATATACATCGTTCTCGGAGAAGGACATGTTTTGAAGGGATTTGAAGAAGACATCGTTGGCAAAGAAGTGGGATACAAGGGAGTCGTTGTTGTGTCTCCAGAGAAGGGCTTTGGGGAATACGATCCCAACAAAAAGGATACGTTCAGCATAACGAGGTTTAAGGAGACTCCACAAATAGGGCAGAGAGTCAGGATTGGGGACAAAATTGGGACAGTTGAGCGAATCGTTGGTAGAAGGGTTGTCGTGGACTTCAACCATCCACTTGCCGGAAAGAAGATAACTTTCGAATACGAGGTCAAGGAAAAGCTTGAAAAGCCAGAAGATAAGCTTAAGGCTCTTTTCTTAATACACACTGGCGTTGAAGTAAAAGAGGTGACAATCAACGCAGACAAAGCGATTGTTGAAGTTCCAACGGACTCTTATCTAAACCAGCTGTTTCTGATCGGAAGGTATAGAGTTGTGAGAGATGCGTTTAGATTTCTTAACCTCGGCGAAATCAAAGTAGTGGAGAAGTTCGAGAAAGGGGAAGTTGCGAAGATCGAAGAAGTGAAAGCTGAAATCAAGTCAACGGAGAGCCAGTGATCGCAGAGTATAGAATTTCAACGACATCGAAGACTCTTAGCCCTGAATTTTTTGTTTTGACAGCATCTTCAAGCATTACTAAGCAGAAAGGACAGGAAGTTGCAAGTATTTCGCTTCCAGTTAACATAGCTTCTCTTATCCTTTCCATAGAAGGTCTCCATCGAAAATCTCGAACAATCCCCCCGCTTCCGCCTCCGCAGCAAAGCGAAAGCTTTCGATTTCTCTGCATTTCCACGAGCTCAATCCCAGGAACAGAGCTTAATAGAGTTCTCGGTTCTTCGACGACGTCGTTGTGTCTCGAAAGGTAACAGGGATCGTGATACGTTACTCTGGCTTCTAAGGTGCTTGAAAACCTTAGCTCAGCATTCTCAACTTTTTCAAGCAGAACTTGAGCTATGTGGTAAGTCTCGATCCCATAGTAGTTTTTCAGCGCATTGTAGCAGTGCGGAGAGATCGTTATGATCTTCTTCACACCGAGTTCTTCAAAAAACTTCGAGTTCTTTTCTTTCAACAGCTCAAAAAGTCCTTTCTCACCAATCGCTTTCACGTCATTTCCGCAACACAACTCTTTTTCGAGAATCGCAAAATTGACTTTCGCCATTTTTAACAATTCTATAGCCCTCTTTGCGACTTTTTCAACTCTTGAATCGTAAACAGCACAGCCAAGGAAGAGAAGGAACTCGAACTCGCCCTTTTTTGCGGTTTTTGCTTCAAAACTCGGTCTTTTAAAAGCTCCGAATGGATTCGAAAACTTCTGGATATTTTCGAGAAATCTCTGTAGATCTTTTGGCAATTCGCCCTTTTCAATGGTTTCAGCTCTGGCCTCGTTTATAGCTTCGACGAGTTTGATTCCACGGGGGCATCTCTCTTGGCAAATAAGGCAGTTCGTGCAGTTCCAGAGTTCTGGGGTCCAGAAGGATCCTCGGCCAATATAGCTCGCAACAGCTTTTCTTATGTTCATGTTAAACCTCATACTGCACGAAGACGAGCAGATACCGCACTGGATACACGTCGAAAGCATCGACTCTGAGAGCATAAAATCACTTTAGGGAAAAAATCCCCTTCTTCTTCATAAGCCTTCTGCTTCCGCAGAATGGACAGTAGAGATTTGGAATATGTAGCGGAGCGGAGTAGCTTGTTGTTCTTTTTACCTCGAGATCGAACTCGGAACCGCATCTTGCGCAGTATATGTCGTCGATTCGGGTCATGAAAAAATTAAGAGCGCTCGAGCTTAAATCTTTTCTCAATCATCGAAACGACGAAGAAGGTTGCGAAGGAGATCGCAATTACCCATACACCAATCGGAATCCCAAGGGTTGCTTTTGTGTAGTACAACGCCACCGCAGTCGTGAAGCCCGCAAAGAGTGTTGCGGTCGCTGAAAAATCCGCCCCCATTTTCCAGTGGAAGATTCCGAAGATCAGTGGTAATTGGCAAAGAAGAATTGTAGAACTCATAACGGCTAAATCGACGATGTATGCTGGTCTTTGGATTGCGAAAAGCGCTATTGCGATTGTTATTGCAACTACGAAGACTCTTCCGGTTACAACGCTTCGAGTTTTTATCACGTCTCTCGAAAACATCGAAGCCAATGTTAGCACGATGGAGTTCGCAGTCGTTATCGCGGCAGCGAAAATGCTGATTGCAATAGCGACGTTAAACTCTTTTGGCATGAGTTCCAAGAACTTTGGAGTAACAAGGTCTCGATCCGCTATTTTTGGAAAAACTCCAAATTCTGTTAGAAGTCTAAGCTGAAGCCCAAGGAATGTGACAAGCACAGTGTACAGCAGTCCGAAGAACCCAAAGAGGATCACCATCCTTTTCAAGCTTGTCTCGTCTTTAGGGATGAAAATTCTTTGAACCACCTGAGGGTTCGTCAAAGCGAAAAAGAACCAAGGAAGCGTGTAGGAAACGAAGACTTCGTATCTCCAAAAGCTGTTCGGAACGTATAGGAGTTCTCCCAGCCTTGAGAACTCGTAGCTTGGTAGCAGAGCCGTTGCAAATGCCACCGCGGTTATAGCCATTAGAAGCATGAAAACCCCAAAGACTGCATCAGTCCAAGCAACACTTCGCATGCCGCCGAGAAAAGCCCAGAGGGCAATAATGATTGCAGAAAGAATGATTCCAGTTTCGAAGCCGATTTCCTTGCTGAGGAGCAGAGATATGCTTATCACCTGCAGCGACGTATACGGAATTAAAGCGATTGCAACCAAAATTGCGAGGACTTTGGAACTTTTGTTTCCATATCTCATCGCCAACAAATCCCCCGGAGTTACCAAACCTTTTTCCCTTCCCAATCTCCAGATCTTTGGAGCATAATACGAGAGTAGCATTATTGTTCCGACCAAATAGAAGAGTTCGAAGCCAAGCGCACCAACGCCGGAAACGTAGCTAAGTCCGACAAGTCCAATCATCATGAATGCAGAATACGTTGTCGCAGCATAGGTTAGCGCTGAGACTACGCCACTGAGCTTTCTGCCTCCGATGTAGTAGTCTTCCTCGGATTTGACTTTTCTCATCGCATATACTGCGATAAACGTTCCTATGAGCAGATAGAGCACAAGGGCATAGATCAACATTCTACCACCTCTTCAAAGCCACGTATATTAGATACAGAGCAGAAACCACGGTCCAGTAGAGATACGTAGCCAAATCCATGCTTTTGATTGCGACGAATGGAATGCACATCGCTAATAAGATCACCAACACGTCAACTCTCATCGAACGATCGTTCGATGGATGGTTTATAAGCTTTTTGGTTGGAAAATCTTTTTACTTCTTCGCAACGCAACAATGCTATGAAGTTCGAGGTCGTGAACATCGAAGTTCCGAAAGATTGTAACGTAATACTCGGGATGGCTCACTTCATAAAAACAGTCGAGGATCTCTATGAGGCGCTGACGAACTCTGTGCCCGGGATCAAGTTCGGTCTTGCTTTTTGCGAAGCGTCAGGTAAATGCCTTGTGAGGCATGAGGGAAACGATCCGGAGCTTAGGGAGCTCGCGGCTAAGAAAGCATTCGAGATTGGGTGTGGACATAGCTTCATAATTTTTATAAGGAACGCATATCCTATAAACGTCCTCGATAAGATAAGGAACGTGCCAGAAGTTTGCAGGATCTTTTCAGCGACCGCAAATCCACTTCAGGTCATAGTGGTCGAAACAGAGCAAGGTAGAGGGATCTTGGGGGTTGTGGACGGCTTTAGGAGCAAGGGCATAGAAGGGGAAGAGGACATAAGGGAGAGAAAAGAGTTCTTGAGAAAGATTGGGTATAAGCTGTAACTTAATTTTGCGCAAACTCTATAACCAAGTTCTTCGAGTTAATTTATGAAGTTTGTGCTAATGCTGATGCTGTTGGCGATCTCAACTGCAACTTCCGCTGAAGTGGTTGTGGTCAGGATAAGTGGAGAGATAACGGAGGGAACTTTCATTGAAGTTGCCAATGCTTACGAGTTTGCGAAAAATGAGAAAGCAGATCTTATCCTCGTTGAACTTGATACTCCAGGAGGGCTATTTTCTTCTACGCAAAAAATAGTCGAGATTTTCATGCGAAGCGATATACCAGTTGTTGCATACGTCGGAAAAGGTTCGATTTGCGCTTCAGCGGGAACTGTTATCTTGCTTTCTGCGCATGTAACTGCTTTAGCCAATGGAACCGCAATAGGTGCAGCAACCCCTGTGGGAATGACCCCGGGGACAGAAAACAAGACGATAAACTACATAGCAGCGTATGTCAAAGACATTGCGAACGCACGTGGGAGAAACGCTGAAATTGCAGAAAAGTTTGTCACAGAAGCTCTCAGTCTTACCGCAAGGGAAGCGTATGAGTCTGGAATTGCTGACATTCTGGCGGATAGCAGAGATGCGCTCATGGAGCTGTTGAACGGAAAGAAGATCGTGCTTGGAGGTAGAGAGATCACGATTGATACGAGTAGCTATAGGATAATAGAGGCCAAGAAACCGCTTCAGGCGGAGATCTACGGCTTCATCTCCAATCCTGCAGTTGCGGTAATATTGCTCATGGCGGGAGTCTATTTGATAATCTTTGGACTTACATCTCCTGGAATGCTTGCTGAAGTCGTTGGTGCAATCTTTCTGCTTTTAGCGCTTGCGGGACTTGGATTCATAGGCATCGATTACCTTGGGATTCTTCTTCTGATCCTTGGCGTGATATTCCTTGTTGCGGAGCTATTAACCCCAACTTATGGGCTTTTAACCGCTGCATCAATAATTTCTGTCATTTTGGGACTTTTAATTCTCGTGAGGGAACCGCTTATGCCTCCAGAATTTTACGACTATTTCCTGAAGTTTGCGATCGGAATCGCAGCAGGAATAGCGATTGTCATGAGCTTTATGATCTCGAAGATAATCAAGATTAGGAGGAAGAAGAGTGTAATGGGTGAAGTCGTTGGGCTTAGGGGTGAAGTTCTCGAATTCAAGGAAGGAAAAGGATTTGCAAAGATTCGTGGAGAGATTTGGAGCATAGAGTCCGGGGATCAGCTGAAAAAGGGGGATGAAATAATCGTTGTTGAGAGGGACGGTTTGCTTTTGAAGGTGAAGAGATTTGAATCTCGAAGAAGAGTTGAAGAAAGAAACGAAAAAGTGGCTTGAAAGGCTCGAAGAAAAGCTGAAAGAGATCAATGGGGACAAGAGATTCGTTGAAAATATTGTGGCGTATGCAAAGGATTGTAGATATTTCCTTGAAAAATACGACCTGATAAGGGCTTTTGAGTGCATTGTCTGGGCATGGGCTTGGTTTGAAATTGGCGTAGAGGTGGGAAGGATTGCGATTGGGCCAACACATGCTGATAAATCGCAGAATTGCTGAGAGAATCGCAAGTTACGCAGAGTTGGACGAGAACGACGTCGTTCTCGAGGTTGGTTGTGGAACTGGAAATCTGACGCAAGAGCTACTTAGATTCTGTAGAGTTGTGGGGATCGAAAAAGATGAAAAACTCGTTGAGACGCTTCGAAAAAGGTTTAGAAGGGAAATCGAGGATGAAAGATTTAGTTTGATCCACGGTGATGCGCTTAAACTTGATTTCCCATTTTTCACGAAGTTCGTTTCGAACATTCCCTACGAAATATCCTCTCCTTTGATCTTCAAGCTTGTTAAACATAATTTCACACTCGCTGTTGTAATGCTACAAAAGGAGTTCGCAGAAAGACTTTGTAACGAAGACAGCAGATTGGGTGTGATCTCGAAAGCTTACTGCAGAGCCAAGATCCTTGAAATCGTTGGTAGAGAAAACTTCAGACCGATTCCAAAAGTTGATTCTGCGATCACGATGATAATTCCTCAACCCCAGATCGAAGTTAAGGATAGGGAGAGGTTTGAGAAGTTCGTAACTTTTGCGTTCTCTATGAGGAGGAAAAAGCTTTCGACCATAGTAAGAGCGTTCGAAAAACGCTTTGGAATTTCTTTGGAGCTTGACGATGAGCTCGCGAACAAAAGACCAGAGAAAATCGGAGCGAGAAACTTTGCAAGGATCGTCGATGGTATACGAGCCAGCTGAAGACAGTGAGCTCCTCTTAGAATCAGCGCTGATAGAAGTGAGCGAAGAGGATACTGTGATCGAAATCGGAGCTGGAAGCGGATTCGTTGCGGAGAGAATAGCTAAGAGGTGCAGATTTTTGCTTGCAACCGATATATCTCCATATGCGGTGAAGGAGTTGGGAAAAAAGGGTTTGAACGTCATTAGAACTGATATCGCCAAAGGTGTGAAAATGAAGTTCTCTCTTGTCCTCTTTAATCCCCCATACCTAGAACTTGAGGAAACTCTCAAAAGGGATCGGTGGGAAGACTGCACGATCGATGGTGGAAAAGGTGGAATCGAAGTTATCTGTAAGTTTCTCGACTCTCTTGACGAAATCTTGGAAGACAAAGGTAGAGCGCTACTCATAGTTTCGTCTTTCAACGTTCCAAAAGTCTTCGAGGAAATCGAAAAACGTGGTTTCTCTTATGAGATAATTAAAGAAAGGTCGCTTTTCTTTGAAAAACTCTATGCTCTCAGGATTTTTCGACGAGAATCAAGTGCGGATTCTGGATCTCTTCACCATCGAGAGTCTTAGCCACTCCTTTCTCAACCACAACTTTTTCCCCACACCTCGGCTTTCCGGGACTCGAGATCACTGTGTAGACTCCATCGCCTACACAACTAAGCCTTTTGGTGTCTTTCACGCAAAGTCTGCAGATCTTTGATTCGAGAATTTCAGCCAGTTTTTTTGCAATCTCATCGTTCATGTGGTGCTCGAGTTCGCAACCGAGCTTTTTCGCAACCTCGTCTTCGATCCCCATTACCCGAAAGAAATTTGAAGCGATTGTATAGTGTCTCTTTATTCTTTCTGCAATCTCTTCCCCACTCTTCGTAAGGATTACCCCTCTGTAGGGGTTGTAATCGACATAACCTTTTTCCTTTAGTTTTAGAAGCATTTCTGTAACGCTTGCCGGTTTCACACTGAGTATTTTAGCCAAGTCTCCAGTCTTCGCAACCTTTCCTTTTTTCTGTAAGTCGTAGATCGCCTCGAGATACTCCTCAACCCTTTCCACAATTATAGTCGATACCAAGGATTAATAGCTTTCGATGTTTTAGGGGCTCAGAAAGCTCCTTAGAATCTCGAGAAGCGATGGGTTTTTCTTTATAAGCTCTGCAATGATGGCTTCGATGCTCGTGTCTCGAATATTCTTGCCTGCAATGCTTCTCGCAAGGCTGTTGAGAGTTTCGTCGTCGAGCTTTAGGAAGAACTCTTGAAGTTTTTTGTTCCTTCTCAACTTCCACCCAAAGTCCGCTTTCCAAAGCTCGTCGTATCTTCGCAGGTAATTTGCGGAGAAATCTTCTCTTTCGATTGCCTCGCTTGCAACTATTCCCGCATGGTAACCAGCGCTCAAGGCGTTCGCAATCCCACCGCCGGTGATTGGGTCTGAATGATATGCAGCATCTCCTGCTAGCATTATGTTGTCCGTAACCGCAGTTGCAACTTCGCCATAGACAGGAACAGCGCCGGAGACGAGTTCAACGATCTTTCCTTTAATTTCGAACTTTTCAATAAACTTATCTAGATAAAACTTGGCATTCGCTTTCGCAATCGAGGGTAAAACACCTATGCCGACGTTTGCGCAACCATTTCCCTTTGGGAATATCCAAGCGTAACCCCCCGGAGCCAAATCGTTGCCAAGGTAGAAGTATGTGTAGTTCTCGTCTATCTCGAGATTGGACATCAGATACTGTGCGCAGCTCTCGATCTCACTCTTTTTAAGCGTCTTTATTATCCCGGCCATTCTTCCAACTCTGCTCTCAACGCCGTCCGCACCGATCAGAATCTTTGTTTCGACTTCCCAGTCTTCTCCCATTCTCTTGAGTTTAACTCTCAACCTATCACCAACTCTTTCGAAACTTAGAAACGTTGTTTTTACAAGCACTTCCGCTCCTGCCTTTGCTGCGAGTCTTGCAAGGTGGCGGTCGAAAATCTTTCTCTCGAGAACAAACCCAACTTCGTTCCCGGCCATTTCTTCGGCCATCGTAACCTCTGTGCGATCGGGCGAGTAGATTTTTGCGCCGATTACTTCAGCTGAGATCCACTTCTTGTCGATTTCAACAAACCTTTGAAGCGCTTTTTTGCTTATTCCTTCTGCACATCTCACAGGAGTTCCGATTTCCTGTCTTTTTTCAACCAAAAGCACGTTCAAACCTCTTTCTGCACAAGTTTTTGCGGCCATGCTTCCCGCTGGTCCAGCGCCAACCACGACGACATCAAACATTGTCACACCTCCGCAACGCTCAAAGCGCCCATTGGACAAACTTTAACACATATTCCGCAACCGTTGCAGTTCTCGTTTATTTCAAGAAAAGTCTCAACGAGTTCGGTTGCGAAAAGGTTGCACACAGCGACACAGGCGCCACAATATGCGCATTTTCTGCGGTCAACGATCGCTTTCTTTGCCATGTGGTTTCGTCGCTACATGGAATTTATCTCTTTTGGCTTTGCAGAGAACCCCTCTTAAAAATCACATGTTCGAGAAAGAGCACTAAAAGAATCCCGATCAAAAAGCTGTTACCCAGAAATGCTTTCATCGCATAAGGCACATTTTCGAAGATTTGTGGGGGAAGAAAAGAAATCACGACAGTGATGAGTATTGGAAATCCTATTACAAACCCAGACTCCTCATCATCGATTCTAATCCTTGTGAGTGCAATTGCGATCTGGGAGCAGAGAACGAGGAGGAAAACACTTGCAATAACAGCTTTCGGAATAACGCTAAATACGAAGATAATCGATGGGATGAATGCGATCACAATTAGCGCAAATCCAGTTGGAATTAGGGCAAGTCTTGAGGAACTCTTCGTCGTATGAATGATCCCAGGGCTGAGCGTGTAGTTTACGGTCCCGATCACGCCTAGCAGTCCCGAAAGAAGACTTGATAACCCAGTGATCGAAACTCCTTTTTTCACCCTTTTCTCCATGTTCTCCGCTTTGATTATCTTTCCCGTGGAGTAGATCGAGCTTATGTCGTTCACAGCCAAGGCTAGATAGCAGAGGAGGAAAACTAATAGCACGTCGAATCTAAGCGAAAACTCGAAGCTTGGGCTGAAAAACATAAATTCGAATCTCGGCATCTCTGTGTTGAAATCCTGTGGAAAAATTGCCAAATAAGCGAAACTACCAAAGACTAAAGCAAGTAGAATCATCGAATCCCAAACGCTCTTCATTTTTCTGCCCACCCCAAAAAGAACTAAAACAAGAAATATTGCAAAAAAGACGTTGAAAAGTGCATTCTTATTCGAGACGAGCATTTCTAAGATTAGCGGAATCAGGCTGAATGCGATGAGCAACAGGAGTGCCGTGATCACGTTGTCTGTGAATAACTTCTGCAGAGAATTTATCTTCCCAGATAAAGCAAATACGGAAAGAATAATGCCACAAACAGCAATGGAAGAGTAGACAGTGCCCAATCCACTTTCGAGAGTTGCATAAATTCCAACGATCAGCACAGCGGGTGGTCCTAGGACAATTGGTAGTCTGTGACCAATCAGTAGCTGAGCTATGAGTGTAAGACCTGAAACAAAAAAGACTTTTTGGATGTAAGCTGTTTTCTCCATCGCATCCGCATAGTGCATCTCAGCAACGATTCTGCCGCCGATAATAAGGATAGGGGCAATAACCAAGAGCCACTGAACGCTAATCGATATTAGATCTCTAAGCTTTGGAACATCTTCGAGCTCGTATCTGAGTTCTGAACCCATATTCCCACCATCGAGTTTATCAGTCTTTTCCGAGTTCATAAGTTTTTGAATCCGAGGAAAAGCGCGGTCTCGAGACCCTGGAACTTGAGCATAATTACTTTTCTGAAAGAATAGCTTAAAAAATTTGTCTCGCTTTATAGCGCATGAGATCATCGATCGCAATCATCGCGATCTTAATCCTGAGCACGCTCTTCCCTGCTGAAGGTAAAACTGAAGCGCTGATCTATTTGGACAAAGAAAAGGTATCGGTTGGGGATTATATAAGGGTGGACGTCTCCGTTAGCTTTGAAAAGCCGAGTCCGATTGAGATCTTGATTGCAAGTAAAAGTGACGCTATTTGGCTCTGTAAAAACGAATCCAAGGTTTCCAATGTTTCCGAAGGATGCGGAGCAACGAGCTGGAGCGTTAGAATTCCCGAAAACTGGGAAAGCGGCGATTGTTATGTGAAGGTGAATGTCCATGAGGGGTCGAGTTTAGAATTTTCGAAGGTTTTTAAGGTAATAAGACCAAAAATAGTCGAAGCAAAAGTTCCTGAGCTTGTCTATCAGGGGAAGAAGAAGGTAACTGTGAAGGCAGAGATTGCGGATCCTTCGAAGGCAAAGCTCCAATTTAGGCTCCTCGGATTCAACTCTCGACTCGATTTCCAGAGCGATTTCGACAAAGATGGTATTGCCAAGTTCGAGGTAAATCTTAGAGATGTGCAGAACGAACTTAAACCGGGTTACTATATCGCGGAATTAAAGTTGTTCTACGATGGCAAACTCTTCGACACACGGAGTTTAACCGTCGAGATTGTGAGCCCAAAGCTTAGCATATCCTTTGGCGACGAGGTAAAAGCGGGAGATCCGCTTAGAGTTGAAGTCTCGACAAATAGAGATGGCGATGCAGAATACAGCGGGATATTCATCGTTCTCGTTGGTAAAAACTACAAAGCAAAGAAATTTGTTGAGCTCGGAGAAGATGGAAAAGCAAGGATAACGTTTGAAACCGCAGGTCTTGATGAGGGCTACTACACACTCTACGCCCGGGACACAAGTTTAACCCTGAGAAACATCGATTTGAGAAATTTCAGCAATTTCCACTATGCGCTTGACCCATCAGAGTCGATTGCAAAGTTCTTTTATGCTCACGATGACGTTTTGGTTTTCAAAACCTTGAGGATTGTGAGGGAGAAAGTTTCAAAACCAGCCGGTTTTTTGGTATTCGAGCCGTTTGCAAGAGAAGTGAACTGTGGTGATATCGCAGAGTTCGAAGTCTTTCTCTTGGACTTGCCCGCAGGGATTTCGAGTTATGAGCTTCGATTTCTTGTTTTTAACAGCAGTGTTGCTCAGATAAGCGAAGTTGTAACTCCAAGCTGGGCTAATGACGTTTACAAAGCTGTGTTCAACGAAAGTGCAAGGGTAAGAGCGTTGGATATCGAAGACAAGGTTCGGAAGACGGAAAAACTTTTGATAGCAAAAGTAAAAGTTTTAGGGGTTGCAGAGGGCTCCACAGAGATAAATGTGGATGCAATTCAACTCAGCGACGACGAGGGCAATTCTGTTGTGGCGGTTGCGAGAAACGCGATGATTTCGGTAAACTGTAGAGCAGAACTTCAGAACCTCGAAAACACAAGTATAAAGGATTTGACGAACAAAACGATGAACGAAATAGAGCCAAGAAGTGCTTGGGAATCCTTGCAGTCTCTCGAGCAAGATAAATCGAGGGAATTTTTTGCTACAAACGAAACTCTAAAAGAAGCCATTGGAAAGATTCCGAAGCCAAAGGAGCTGGGTGCGAGCTTCAGAGATTTATTTTTAACTCTTGCCATAACTTTTGCTTTTGCGACAACTCTTTTGGGGAGAAGGTTAAATTCAAAGAGCGACGAAGAACATGGCTCACGATGAGGGTCATGTGAGAAGGGTCGTGAGAATGGCGAAGTTTATCGCCGAAAAGGAAGGTGGGGACATCGAAATCGTTTTAAAATCTGCAGAACTTCATGATGTTGCGAGATCTGCTGAAAACCATGCGCTCGAATCTGCAAAAGTTGCAGAAAAGCTGTTAAGGGAACAAGGATACAGTGAAAGTTTTATTCAAGCAGTCAAACATGCGATAGAAGCGCATTCTTTTTCAGCAAAAGTAACGCCAAAGACGCTTGAAGCGAAGATTTTAAGCGACGCAGACAAGCTCGATGCGATTGGCGCAATCGGGGTTGCAAGGGCCTTTATGTTTAGCGGTGAAAGGCAAAGGAGCTTGGAGGAAACCCTTAGGCATTTTGAAGAAAAACTGCTCAAGCTGAAGGATTTTTTATACACGGAGACCGCGAAGAAGATCGCAGAAAAAAGGCATGAGTTTTTGCAAACCTTTTACGAGCAAATAAAGAAGGAGTTGACTTTTGAAGACCTTCAGTAAAACTGAAGGATCCTGTAATACGTGTCTCTTTTTGCGGGTATTTTTCCAACGGATTTGATCGCGTTCACAATTTCTTCGACTTTTGCTGGCTTAAACTCCTTTCCCGTAGCCCTTATAACGCTCTCTTCGAGCAAAGTTCCACCGAAGTCGTTCGCTCCAAAGAAAAGGGCGAGTTTTGCGATCTCGAAGCCTTGACTAAGCCATGAGGCTTGTATGTTCCTAAAGTTATCGAGCACGATTCTCGAAATTGCCAAAACGCGCAAATATTTCGTCACCCCGGCTTTTGGTATAAAATCGAGCTCTGTATTCCCGGGATGGAAGGTCCACGGTATGAAGGCTGTAAAGCCATTTGTTTCGGTTTGCAGATCCTTTATTTTTAAAAGATGCTCCAATATGTCTTCGTCGCTTTCAACATGTCCAAAGACCATCGTCGCAGTTGTAGGAATCCCAAGCTTATGCGCAGTCCTCATGACTTCGAGCCATTCTTCGCTCTTACACTTCCTCGGGCTGATCATCTTTCGAACTCGATCCACGAGTATCTCAGCACCACCTCCTGGGAGCGAGTCGAGTCCGGCGTTTTTAAGCCTTAGGAGAATCTCCTCGTAGCTTAGGCCTTCGAGCTTCGATAAGAAAACGATCTCCGGTGGTGATAGGCTGTGGAGGTGAATGCTGGGAAATGCTCTCTTTACAGCAGAAAAAACTTTTTCAAACCATTCTATGCCAAGCTCCGGGTTTAATCCGCCTTGTAGCATTATCTGCGTTGCTCCCAAGTTCACAACATTGCGAACTCTTGAGAGAATTTCTTCAAGAGTCAAAACAAAGCCCTCATCTCTCGCATAGAAGGCGCAGAACTTGCACTTTGAAACGCAGATATTCGTGTAGTTTATCGTTGCATCCACAACGAAGGTCACGACATCTCCGCACTTCTCTTTGACAATTTCGTTCGCCATTTTTCCAAGCTTTGGCAAGGGCATTGAGAAGAGTTCAGAGTAATCGATGCTCATAGCACATTTCCCTGAAAACATCTATAGCCTTCTTTTCTTTTTGCCCGAGCTCGTGGATCAGCGAAGTGAAGTAGTGAGATAGGAACTCCTCTGGCAGTCTAAATTTTTCGCTCGCAACCTTCGCTATCTCTTCGACGTTCTTTCTCCCCCATCTAAGCGACTCGATTACGTCTTCATCGATCCCATCAACTCTTGAGACTGCAACCCCAAAAACCGCTGGAAGTCCAGTTATTTCCTTCCACTCTTCTCCCAAGTCCATTAGGACACGATACCGCATCCTTGCCTTGATCGCCTCGTCGCCTATTACCAACACATGATCGAAGCCTTTGAGCATTTCATCCAGTTTCCCGTTCACAACCACGAGGTCGTTCACGAGCCCTCGTTCTCTTTTTATAATTCTCATCATGTTAGCCGAGGTCATGGACTGCGAAGTGATTGCAATCGGAGAATCATCAAGCCTTTTCTTTTTCGAGACAATGATTACGCTGTATACCTCACCATCAGATGCGATACAGAAGCGCTTTGGTTCATAGCCTTTTTTAACGAGCTCGTAAGTTGGTATGGGGGCGTAACAGATTTCTCTTTGCTCAAACATCTCCGCAAGTCTTCTCGGCGTTCCTTCCAAGATCTCGTATTTTCCATCCTTCTCGAGCTTATAGTATGGCAGGAAGTTATTAACAAACCCGAACTTTCCGATCTTCATAGATCTTTAGGACGTTGAAGAAGGCATCTCTTTCAGCTGGGATCTTTCCAGCACTTCTTATGATCTGGATCAGCCGATCAACGCTTAAACCACTCGGCGTTTTCGCTCCTGCTGAATGCGCGATCTTTTCCTTCACTACGGTTCCATCTAAATCGTTTGCTCCATAGCTCAAAGCAACTTCCGCAACTTCAAGCCCAAGCATGACCCAATAGGCTTTTATTCCGTAAAAGTTGGAGAGCACAATTCTTGAAACTGCGATCGTCTTTAGAATGTCGATCGTCGATGGCTTTGACTTGAAGTCGGTGCCCTCCGGAAGGAATGGGAGAGGTATGAAAGCCAAGAAACCATTAGTCTTTTCTTGCAATTTTTTAAGCCTGTAAAGATGAACTGCCCTTTGCCTTAGGCTCTCCACATGTCCAAAAAGCATAGTTGCGTTGCTTTTTATTCCGAGTTCATGGGCAATTCGCATCGTTCGAAGCCACTCTTCGCTCTTACACTTTCTTGGACAAATCTCTTTTCGAACGCTGTCAACAAGTATCTCAGCGCCACCGCCAGCGAGAATCCTCAATCCAGCATCTTTCAGCCTTGAGAGAAATTCCCTGACTCTAATTTTCTCCTTTTTGGCATAATAATTAACCTCCGCAGAAGTTAGAGCTTTTATCGTGGCGTTGCACTGCGATGAGATCCTTGAGAAAATTTCTTCAAAGTATTCGATTCCGAGTTCTGGATTGTGTGATCCAACTATGTGCAACTCTTTTGCGCCGTTTCTGTCTGCAATCATTGCTTCTCTCACAACTTCTTCAACGCTCAAAGTGAAGGGCTTTGCACGATGATAAGCACAGATTCTGCATTTTGTCTCGCAAACGTTGCTGTAGTTTATGTGAGCATTAATCGAAAAAGTCACGATATTGCTGTTTTCAACCAAACTTCCTAAATCGTGCAAATCGAGTTTGAAAAGCTCCTCGATTTCTCTGATCGTCATCTCAACACGTCCAAAGGTGGTTTTTTAAGCACACCCTTTTCTTCTGCCATCTCAAAAAGTGTTTCGATCGCTTTCTCCACTTCATTCGGCATTTCAAGTGTGAACTCGTTCACATACATTGTTACGAACTTTCTGAGCCTTTCGCTATCTAATCCGCGTGAAAACTTTGCTGCGTAGCACATCGCCTCATCCATGTTTTCCAACGCATATCTTACGCTCTGCTTCATAGCTTTGAGAAATGTTTTTTGGCTCTCGACGTCTAAACTTCTTTTGATTGCGTTAACCCCCAAGGGTAGAGGAAGCTTTGTTATCGAGTTCCACCAATCGTAGAGATCAAGGATCTTTTTCAGCCCGAAGTCTTCGAAGCTAAGTTGCGTTTCATGTATCAAAAGACCCGCATCGACTTCTTCCCTTTTCACTGCCTCGAGTATCTTGTCGAACTTCATTTCAATCGTTTTTGCATTGCATGCGAGTTTCAATAAAAGCGTTGCAGTAGTGTAATTCCCGGGAATTGCGATCAAAGCCTTTTCGAGATCGATCTTTTCTCTTGCGACAACAACTGGTCCGTAACCATTTCCAACACTCGCTCCAGTCGAGAGAATGCGATAGAAGTTGTGGACGTATGCGTAAGCGTGAACAGAAATTGCCGTCACATCATAAATGCCTTGCATTGCGTTTCGATTAAGCGTTTCGATGTCTTCAACGACGCTTTCGACTTCAAAGCTGAGCGGAATTCTTTGATTTAGCATTGCGTAGAACATAAACGCATCATCTGCATCTGGCGTGTGTGCAACACGAAAACGCATAAGTTTGCTATGGTTTCGGCTTAATAAACTTTGAGATCACGTTAACGCCATTTCGAAGAGCTCGTGAACCATCACCGGCTTAAGCCCTAGCTCTTTGACTTTTTCTGAGAGCGTCGCGTAGCACATGGGGCAAAGGAAAACCACGTAATCGGCATCCGTTGATGCTAGGTCTTCGAGGTTCTTTGATTGCAACTCCTTGGCGAAATCTAAATCGCCTGAAAGGATAAAGGAGGCTCCACAACAAATCGCATTCTTGCGATCGAACTTTCTCTCGACTCTTTCTATAGCCAAAGCTTTGCAAATCTCGTCGAAGAGCTTGTCAGTTTTGTTCAACCTGTTGGAGCAAGGTCTCTGGTAGGCAATTCGAACGTTCAACTTCTTTGTATTTCCTTTTGCGATGACTTCAAGGAAAAACTCGTATAGATGCTTGACTTTAAAGCCTGGATTTACTCCGTGGGCTTTGAGAAAAGACTCGTAGAAACTGTAGCACTCATCGTGGAACAGAACGAGATCTTCAAAACCAAGCGAGGCTAAGTTTTCAAGAACTTTCTGCGCACGCTCTTTTATTACCGAAACCCTCCCATAGTGCAGATAAACGAGGTTGCAGAAAACATGTCTTCCTCGAACGATTTCAAACCCCTCGAAGAGCTTTGTCTTGTTCAAATCCTTGAATTCGGGGAAAAGACAGATATGCAATCCTTTGCTTACTTTTTTAGCTCGAAATTCTCCTTCAGGTGCGTATCTTTTCTCGAGCGCCTTCATAACTTCTTCGTCAAGCTTTCTAACTCCGAACTTCTCCTGAAGTTCGACGATCCTGTAGAAGGGATGATTTTCGTAAGGGCAAAATTCTTCGCAAGCGTAGCAATTCTTGCAGTCTTCGAGAATTTCGCAAAACTCTCCTTCCGCAACTCGCCAGAACTCGGACGGGTCTTTGATGTATCTGCAGTTTTTCATGCAAAAGAACTCGCACTCACGACACAGCTTTGGATCGAATCGGAGCTCCATGTTGCGATTGTGCAACTTCGGTTATAACTCTTTCTACCTCAAAACCCCGAAGCCTTTTTAAGCTTGAAAAATAGCTCACATCATGCTAAGAGTCGTCAACCTCAGTGTTGAGGTAAACGGGAAAAGGATACTGAAAAACGTGAATCTCTACATAAAGAAGGGCGAAACTTTTGCTCTCTTTGGACCGAACGGAAGCGGGAAATCGACGCTTTTGAATGCGATCATAGGAAATCCGGCGTATAAGATCGTCGGAGGGAGGATAATATTCAAAAAAGTAGATGTAACGAATTTGCCAACGAACGAGAGGGTCAAGCTCGGTATGGGAATGGCTTTTCAAAGTCCGCCAAAGATTAATGGTGTTAAGCTTATCGACATCCTTCGCTACTGCGCCAAGCTCTCTGGGAATCAGGAGAAGATAGAAGAACTTGCTAAGAAAATGAGGATGAATGAGCATCTCGAAAGAGCTGTGAACTTCGGATTTTCTGGAGGGGAGGTGAAGAGATCCGAAATCTTACAGCTGATGCTCATGAACCCAGATTTCGTAATGCTCGACGAACCAGACAGCGGCGTAGACCTCGAGAACATATCCCTCGTTGGCAAGGCTATTGGAGAGTTGCTAGAGAGAGACAAAGAAGAAAGGGAGAAAGCAGGGATAATAATAACGCATCAGGGACACATCCTCGATTACGTGAGCGCAGACTACGGTGTAATTCTCTACAACGGGAAGATTGCGTGTGTTGGTGATCCAAAGGACATACTGAATCAGATAAGGAAAAACGGCTATGAGGGGTGCTTGGCGAAATGTCTGAAGGATATGACATAGACATGGAAAAGTTGAGGGAAGTTGGCATAGAGCTCGATCCGGCAAAGAGATCTGCGACTTTTCTCCAGCAAGATCAAGACGTGCGCAATGTGGCAACGTTTTACGAAGGTGTAGAAGTGATGAGCATTAGAGAGGCGATGAAGAAATACGACTGGGTGAAGGATTACTTTTGGAAAGTTCTGAGAAGAGATCAGGATGAGTTCACGAAGATAGCGGACAGCGAAGATGTGAATGGGTACTTTGTTAGAGCTTTGCCGAATGCAAAAGTCGAGATACCTGTGGAGGCTTGTTTGTTTTTGCACAGGGCGAGAACGCAGAAAGTACACAACATAATCATCGCAGAAGAAGGCTCAGAGCTGAACATACTCACCGGATGCACGTCGCATCCAAGCGCAGTAGGCATGCACATCGGCGTTTCCGAATTCTTCGTTAAGAAGAATGCAAAGCTAAGTTTTACTATGATCCACAGCTGGCACAACAAGATCGAAGTCAGACCAAGAAGTGCTGCGATCGTAGAAGAGAATGCGACTTTCATAAGCAACTACATACTGCTCAACCCTGTCAGACTTGTGCAAATGTATCCCACGGCTTATGTTCATAAAAACTCAAAGGCAATCTTTAGCAGTGTGATTGTCGCCCTTGAAGGCTCTGTCGTGGATTCTGGTTCGAGAGCTGTGCTTAGGGAATCTGGTGCTACTGCTGAGATAATTTCGAGAACGATAAGCAAAGGTGGCAAAGTGATTGCGAGAGGGCAAATAGTAGGTGAGGCTGAAGGTGTTAAGGGGCATTTGGAGTGCAAGGGATTGATTTTGTCTGAAAACGGCGAAATAACTGCAATTCCGGAGTTAATAGCAAGAAAACCAAATCTCGAGCTCAGCCATGAGGCCGCGATTGGAAAAATCGCAGAAGAAGAAATATTTTACCTGATGTCGAGGGGTATGAGCAGAGATGAAGCAATCTCAGCAATAGTCCGTGGCTTCATGGAGATCGAGATAAAGGGGTTGCCAGAGGTTTTGAAGAGAACCATAGACAAAGCGATCGAAGACATGAGGGATGCATTATGAGGGCTACGATACTCGTAGAGTGTAGCGAAGCGCTGGCAAACGCTCTAAAGCCAGAAGAGATGAGTTCGATCAGCGAGGCAAAGATTTATCAATCCAATGGATTTTTGAAACTTGAAATCTCTGCAAACACAATCTCTGATCTAAGGGCTGCGTTAAACTCGTGGTTGAGGCTGATAAAGATGTGTCAGGAAATAGAGGTGTTTGTATGAGCGAGTTACCACCACAGCTCCAGAACTTGATCGCACAGCTACAACAGGTTCAGCAACAGCTTCAGTTAGTGATAACACAAAAAGCTCAGCTCGAAGCTTTGCTAGAAGAGGCGAAGCAGGCTTTGGGCGAAGTCCAGAACGTCGATGAAAACACGCCCATCTACAAGACCGTTGGTAGCATTTTGGTGAAGGAGAGCAAGGAAAAGATTGTGAAGGAACTCACAGAAAAAGTGGACAGCTACGACATAAGGATCAAAACTCTGACGAGACAGGAGGAGAGGTTGAGAGAGAGGTTTGCGGAACTGCAAAAGAAGATCCAAGGCATGCTTGGTCAGCAGGCAGGATGAATCACATCTTTTTTAATAGAGCAACGTAGTGATAGGGCAGCTCCTCAACTTTAACAACTTCGTAGCCTTCGCAAAGCGAAAGGATCTCTTCCAGCGAGAGTCGATCTTCGATTGGCGGTCCGAACTCTGTTCTAATTTTTTTCCATTCCGCAACAAGAACGAATTTCGCTCTTTTTGCCCAGCAAAGGTAGTCCCTTGGCGACTTCATCTCGTGGAGCACGTTCGAAAATACGACAAGGTCGATTGCGAAATCTATTTCTGGAGGTTCCTCGCTTAGGATTATTCCCACGTTCGAAATCCCGCATTCTTTCAGCTTTTTGCTTAGAATATCCACCATTTCTGGGCTTACTTCAACTGCATAGACCTTTTTGAAGATTTTAGCGAGCGGGATCGTGAGATAGCCTGTTCCAGCTCCAACGTCGAACGCAATTTCTTTTCTGATTCTAACTCCTTCGAGAATTCCAAGAACTTTTTCTGGGGGGAAGAATTTTCTTCTCTGCTCTGAGTCGAGGATCTTTGCGTTTTTGT